>Ga0326727_10012305_pt1 | contig 19523 bp, 15 predicted proteins | sample MB2enrmetagenome_FD_207643 | JGI IMG/M metagenome (GOLD analysis project Ga0326727, IMG submission 207643) | Lab enriched peat soil microbial communities from McLean, Ithaca, NY, United States - MB29MY | ecosystem: Environmental > Terrestrial > Soil > Wetlands > Peat | place: USA: New York...
GACGATCTGGCTGGCGGGGCGGGAGAAGTTGATGGCCAGGGTGGGCATGGCGCCGCCGAGGTAATCGACGTTGAAGATGAGGTCGGGGTCGAGGTCAGACAATTCGCGCCAGACGACCCAGCCCACGCCGGGATAGACCAGGCCGTACTTGTGGCCGGAGGTGTTGATGGATTTGACGCGGGGCAGGCGGAAATCCCAGAGCAGGTCCGGCTGCAGGAAGGGCGCGACAAAGCCGCCGCTGGCACCATCGACGTGAATCGGAATATCGAGGCCGGTATCCGCCTGAAGGCGGTCGAGAGCGGCGCTGAGCGCCGGCACTTTTTCATAGTGGCCAGTGAAGGTGCTGCCCAGGACGGAGACGACGCCAATGGTGTTTTCGTCACAAGCGGCAGCGGCGCGTTCGGGGTCGGTGATCACCTCGTTTCCGTTGAGAGGCACTTCCCTGGGTTCGACGTCCCAATAGCGGGCGAATTTGTGCCAGCAGACCTGGGTGTTTGTGCCGGTGACGAGGTTTGGCTTGTCAGCCGGCTTGCCCAGCGCGCGCATTTTTTTGCGCCAGCGCCATTTGAGGGCCAGGCCACCCAACATGCAGGCTTCACTGGAGCCGATGGTCGAGGTGCCGATGGTGTTCTCAGGGTCGGGCGAGTTCCAGAGCTCAGCCATCATGCGCACGCAGCGCATCTCCAGCTCCGCCGTCTGCGGGTACTCGTCCTTGTCGATCATGTTCTTGTCAAAGGTCTCGGACATGAGGCGATGAGCCTCGGGCTCCATCCACGTGCCGCAGAAGGTGGCGAGGTTGAAGCGCGAGCTGCCGTCGAGGATCAACTCGTCGTGGATCAGGTTGTAGGCAGTCATGGGCGCCATGCCGTCATTGGGGATGGAGTGGCGCGGAGTTGGTCCCAGCAGTTGCCGGCGCGCATACATGGGGCGCACCAGGTCAGCATTGTGCTGCTTTCGCGCGAGACGTTGAATTCGAGCGTCCTCTTCCATTTGGGTCGGCAACCTCCGGAGTCCTGATGATAGCCGCCACAGCCAGGATTCGCGCGTCAATTGTGGGGAAAATGCGGTAGTGGGACAGTTTGAAGAAGCATTCCCTCAGGGGCTGAAGCCCGCGTTCATGTTGCCAGGTTCATGTACGGGCTGAAGCCCGTACCCTTAACCTGAAGCCCGTACCCTTCAAACTGACCCATTACCGAAATCATCGGGGAGACTGCGAGGTGGCTACTGTAGAGAGCCACGTGGCCCATGTCTCGATAATGAGAGATGGAAATCGAGCTTTGCTCATCCCCGGCCTGGCGGCTTGAGGCCGAGTTCGCGCATGGCGATTTGCAGGTCGGCCCAGGCCTCTTTTTTCTGGCGCGGATCGCGGAGCAGGAAGGCGGGATGGTAAGTGACGATGAGCTGCATGCCGCGGAACGCATGAACGCGCCCACGCAGCCCGGCGAGCGGCTGGCGATGGCCGAGGAGATAGGTTGCCGCCGTGGCGCCGAGCGCCACCAGCACCCGCGGACGCACAACGTCGATCTGGCGAAAAAGAAAGGGGGAGCAGGTATTCGCCTCCTCCGGCTCGGGGGTGCGATTGCCGGGCGGCCGGCACTTGACCACGTTGGCGATGTAGACCTGCTCGCGCCTGAGCCCCATGGCCGCAATCATGTTGTTGAGCAGTTGCCCGGCGCGGCCGACGAAGGGCAATCCTTGCGCGTCTTCGTCCGCGCCCGGGCCTTCACCCACAAACATGAGGCGCGCGTTGGGATCGCCGTCGGCAAAGACCAGGTGATTGCGGCCCTTGTGCAGCGCGCAGCGCGTGCAGTCGCCGATCTCTTCGCGAATGATGCGGAGCGCGGCGGCGCGATCGGCCGCGGGCACGGCGGCGGCGGTTTGTGGCGGGGCGGGAGACGGCTTGCGAGGTGGAATGGCGGGTTCCTCCGCGTAGAAGTTTGGTTGGGGAACCGGGAGCGGGAGTTCCGATTGAACCGGCGTCAATTCTGTTTCCTGGTCTCCCACCCTTTCCGCGGAAAAAAGCGGAAAGGATGGGGCACCCGGAATTTGTGACTCATTGGGATCGGCGGTGAGAAGAGCAGGATCGACGGGGCGGCGATAAAACTCGGTGAGGCCCAGGTCGCGATAAAAGCGAACGCGCTCGAGCAGAGCGTCGCGGGTTGCCGGATCGAGCATTCTCGCCAATTCTCTTACTCCACAATGATTTGCCGCCGCGCCGCCGCGGGCGGAACGGCCTCGCTGAGCACGCGATCCTGGCGCGACTTCGGATCCTCGTCCTGATCCAGTTCCAGAACCACAGAGCGGGGCCGGCGCAGGGCCAGGATTTCGTCGAGAATGCGGTCGGCGAGCTGGCGCTTGGGCATCTCGTGCAGTTCGATGGACGTGCTCGCGGTGAGGAACGTGGCTGCGTTGGTATCGGCCTCGATGCCCACGCCGTCAACAGTAACGTTGTTCACAACAATGGCATCGGCTCCTTTGGCGGCGAGCTTGGCGCGGCCGTTTTCCATGCGGTTCTGAGTCTCCGCCGCAAAGCCCACAATCAACTGCCCGGGACGACGGCGGCGCACTACCTCGGCGAGTATGTCCTCGGTGGGCGCGAGTTCGAGGGTGAGCGGGCCGGCGCGCTTCAGCTTCTGTTCGGAGACTTTAACCGGCCGGTAGTCGGCCACCGCCGCGGCCTTGACCACCATCGTGGCCTCGGTCATGCGTGCAAGTACGGTCTCGCGCATCTCCTCCGCCGTAACCACATTGACCAGTTCGCAATGCGGCGGCGGATGCAAGGCCGACGGCCCGCTGACGAGAATCACCTTTGCGCCGCGGCTCTGCGCGGCCTCGGCCAGCGCGTAGCCCATCTTGCCGCTGGATCGGTTGCCGAGAAAACGGACCGGGTCGAGAGCCTCTCGCGTTCCGCCCGCGGTGACCAGCACAACTTCGCCGGCCAGGTCGTGACGCCTGCCCAGAGCTCCCAACACTGCATCGGCAATTGCATCCGGCTCAGCCATTCGCCCCACGCCCACCATGCCGCAGGCCAGGTCGCCCATGCCCGGTTCCACGACGCGCACGCCCCGCTGGCGCAGGGTTTCAAGGTTGGCCTGGGTGGCCGGATGGTTCCACATATTCACATTCATCGCCGGCGCAACCAGAACCGGCGCGGTGGTGGCCAGGTACATGGTGGTAAGGAAATCGTCGGCGATGCCATGGGCAAATTTGGCCAGGATGTTGGCCGTGGCGGGAGCCACTACCAGCGCATCGGCCCACTGGGCCTCGCCGATGTGCTCGATCCCGTTCTGCTCGGGAGCTTCGCCGGAGCCGTCGGTCAGATCGTCCCACAGGCTGGTAATAACTTTGTGCCCGGTGAGGGAGGCGAAGGTGAGCGGCTGCACAAATTTGCAGGCCGCCGCGGTCATCACGACATGGACTTCAAGGGCCTGGCGTTGCAGCGCGCGCACCAGTTCCGCCGCCTTATACGCGGCAATTCCGCCCGACACGCCCACGGTAATTCTCATGGCTCGATTGTAGAACAGATGTCAGTGGACAGTGGACAGTGGTCAGCGGTCGGCGCTTAGCGGTCAGCAAGAACGACCTCTCAATAGTTGTACTTGTCTCTTTTCGCGGAAAAAGGCGCAGAGGCCCGGGCCTGAAGGCCCCGCAAATTCGCACTCTTTCAGGGGCTGAAGCCCCCTGCTCCCTCCGGAATCTTCGATCTGCAACTGCTCGCTCCGGGATCTTCGATTTACAACTGTGGTGTTAATGAGGCAAGGATTGTTTCAGTCCACGTCGCGCGCGAGGAGATTGCGGCGAATGCGGATGCGTCGCATCCCAGGTCTCAAAATCGAGATCTCCAACCCAGCGAGCCGCCCAGAGGGCCCCCGGCGCTCGCCGGGGACCCCGGACCTGGGGCACCCGCTCTTACGTTACACAGATGTTCTCCGCTCGCGCGTGGGGCGGCGAGAATGAGACGAACTAGCTGAGCAGAATCGGAATCGCCGGACCTTCCACCAGCGGCTTGACCACCTCAACTTCGGCTTTGACATAGGCAATCTTGCCGGCCTCAATCTCATCCTGAGCGATGCGGCAAGCCTTGGTGGACTGGCTGTGGACGAGAGCGTGGGAGCCGCTTTGCAACTGGCGAGCGCGACGCGCCGCGACAAGAACCTTGCGATAGTTCGAATCGAAGCTGGTCTCAATCGTCATCGGATTCCTCCTCGAAGTTCAGTTCCTGCTGGCGGGAGTCGCCCAGAATGCCAAAGGCCTCCAGCACAGGCTTGAGCCGCTCCTGCGAGTTGATTTGCAGGCAGGCCGCGGCGACCTCCAACACCCGTCGCGAGCGGTAGGCGATGGCTTCGCCATTGCGATAAAAGCGCTCGGCCAACACAATGGCCTCAAGTTGCGCCACCGCCCGGTCAAGAATGTCGTTGACCAAAATATAACCGTACTGGCGAAAATTCTCAATCTCCCTGCTGGCCTCGCTGAGGCGGCGGTAGAGTTCCGCTTCGTTCACAACGCCCTCAGCGCGGCTGCGATTGCGCAGGCGGGTGCGCAGGACTTTGGGGTTGGGGGGGAGAACAAAAATGCTGACGGCCTCAGGCATTTTGGCTCGAACCTGCGCCGCTCCCTGTACATCGATGTCGAGGAGCAGATCGTGTCCGGCGGTGCGAGACTCATCAAGGGATGCGCGTGAAGTGCCGTAAAGATGGCCGAAGACCTCGGCGTACTCCAGAAACAATCCCGCGGCGGCCATGCGCTCGAACTCCTCGCGGGTGGTGAAGTGGTACTCGCGTCCATCTTCCTCAGAGCCGCGGGGAGCGCGGGTGGTCCAGGAGATGGCGAAATCCACGCCGCTGAGCTGCTTGCGCAATTCGCTCACCAGGGTACTCTTGCCCGAACCCGAGGGCGCCGAAATGATAAAAAGAATTCCTGCCACGTTCCGATTTTCCTTCAGGCCGCTTTTTTTAGATCGCTGCGCCGGGTGCTTCATTCCAGATTCTGAATCTGTTCGCGGGCCTTTTCGATCTCAGCCTTCATGGCCAGCCCGAGCTCGGTAATGCGAGTGCCTTTGCCGCCCACGCCACTGGTTTTGGAGAGCAGCGTATTGGCTTCGCGGTTCATTTCCTGAAGCAGGAAATCCAGCTTCTTGCCCACTTCACCGCCGCCCGCCAGCAACTCGCGAAAATGCCCGATGTGGGTGGTCAGGCGGGTGAGCTCCTCGGCAATATCGCTGCGCTCCACCAGCACGGCCACTTCCTCAAGCAGCCTCTGGCGGTTGAACTCCGTGCCGGTAGCCGCCAGGAGGCGCTGGGTGAGCCTTTCCTGGTAGCGCTGCTCGACTTCAGGACGCAGCAGAGCCACACTGTCAGTTGCCTCCGCCAGCCGGTCGAGGGTGCCGTGGAGGATGGCCTCAAGGGCTTCGCCCTCGCGCGCCCGCATGACCTTGAGTTCTTCGAGCAGCGGCCCTATCTGCTGCTGCACGCTTTCCGCCAGGATCGCCAGGTCGTCTTCGCCGCGATTCTCAGCCTGCAAAGCGCCGGGCAGCCGGAGCACCGCATTCAGGTCCGGCTCTCCCTTGAGCCGATGTTCCTCGCGAGCCGCGTCAAAGGCAGCAAGATAGCCCGACACCAACTCGCGATTGTAACCGGCCTTCTGCTGGCCGGCGCGATCGACGGAGAGCGACAACTCGACGTGGCCGCGCACCAGGCTGTCTTTCAGCACCTTGCGAAGCTCCATTTCCAGGACGTCCAGGCCCGGCGGAAGGCGCAATTGCAAATCGAGAAAGCGATGATTGACGCTCTTCAAGGTAAGCGTGTAGCTGAGCTGATCCTGATCATGGAGCGGCACGCGCACCTGAACCCGCGCAAACCCGGTCATCGAATAAATCGGCATGCTTACTTACTCCTGTGACCGGCGACGAGCGCGGGCTCGAAGCCAGGCAAGTAATGCGTCAACGGTGGTTCCGGTTCGGGTTCGGCCTCGGGCTGCTGATCGATGAATTGCAACTGATAGAGCCGCTGGTAGGTGGGAGAGGCATTCAAGAGATCGTCGTGGGAGCCGATGGCGGTGATGCGCCCATCCTCAAGGACCGCGATACGGTTGGCGCGGCGAATGGTGGAGAGGCGGTGGGCGATCACCATGACGGTGCGTCCCTGCATGAGGTTGGCCAGCGCGGCCTGGACCAGCGACTCGCTCTCGGAGTCCAGGGCCGAGGTAGCCTCATCGAGAATCAGGATGGGCGCGTTTTTCAGAATAGCTCGGGCGATGGCCAGGCGCTGGCGTTCGCCGCCGGAGAGGCGAAAGCCCTTTTCGCCGATCACCGTATCGTAGCCCTGCGGCATGCGCAGGATGAAGTCGTGGGCCAGGGCGTTGCGGGCCGCCTGCTCCACCACCGCGGCCTTCACGTCGGGCTGGCCGTATGCGATGTTGTTGCGCACCGTGTCGTTGAAGAGGATCGTTTCCTGGGTCACCTGGGCAACCTGGCGGCGCAGCGAGGCCAGCGTGAGATAGCGAATGTCCTGACCATCGATCAGAATGGAACCCATGCTGACGTCGAAGAAGCGCGGAATCAGGTTGACCAGCGTGGATTTGCCTGCCCCGCTGGGACCTACCAGGGCCAGCACCTCGCCGGCCCGCACCTCAAGATCGATGTTGTGCAGGATCTGGTGCTCGCCTTCTTCAGTGGAATAGGAAAAGCCCACGTTCTGAAACTGGATGGAGCGCTTAAACCGCTTCAAGGTGGCCGCGCGCGGCCTTTCCTTGACGTCGTCCTCGGCGTCGAAGAAGGCGAAGATGGACGACGACGCGCCCATGGCCTGCTGGAAGCTGTTGTAGAAGTAAGCGAACTTGCGCACCGGATCGTAGAGCTTGAAGAGCAGGATGATGAAGGCGCCAAAAAGCCCCATCGTCATGCGGCCGTGCATGATCTCATTGCGCCCGATGAACAGGAACATGGCAATGGCCACCGCGCCGATAGTGTCCATCAAGGGCGAGCTGATGGACTGAATGCGGACGTTGCGAAGATTGGCGCGGAACAGGCGTCGAGAGGCTGACTTGAAGCGCAGAACTTCCCACATCTCAGTGTTGAAGGCCTTGACGATGCGGTTGCCGGTGACGGTTTCGTGGAGGATGTTCTGAATCTCCGCCAGCTTGTCCTGGCCGGTGCGGGTGCGGGTCCGCACTTCGCTTCCGATCCTGCGCGCGGAGGTGACGACGACCGGAATGAACAGCACCAGCGCCCAGCTAAGCTCTCCGCCAAGGCGGATGACGAAGGCCAGCCCGACGATGAAGGTGAAGAACTGCTGCAGGAATTCGCCGATGACGGAGCTGAGGGCGGTTTGCACCTTGTCAACGTCGTTGATGAGCGTGGAGAGAATGGTTCCCGTGGGGTGCTTGTGAAAGAAGCTCGAGGAACGGCGCAGCGTGGCTTCATAGAGATCGTTGCGCAGATCGGTAATGGTGCCGAAGCCGGCATAGTTGACCAGGTAGGTGCCCAGATAATCGCAAAGTCCCTTGGCCAGCGTGGAGATCACAAGTGCAAAGGCCACCACATTCCAGGCATTGTGCATGTGCACGAAATGGGGAACCAGGAGCCGGAGGTCAAAGTGCCATGGGCTTTTGGAGAGGCCAAGAGTGATGGGGCCCTCGGGGGCGTCGGGCCTTAAAACCTGATCGAATATGGGCTGCAAGAGGAGGATGCGGAAGGTGTCAAGCACACCGACGGCCGCCAGCAGGAACACGCCGGGCAGCCACTCCAACGTGTAGGGAAGCCCATAGCGCATCATGCGCAGAAAGTTCTTCATGCCGACCGGCCCGTCTGCCAGATCTTAGATTCCCGGATGCATCCCAGGTGGTTACAAAACTCCATTCAAGTATTGTATCCGGGGGCACATGATCCGGGTCTACTCCCGCCGGCTTTCGCATGGGCCGAGGAAGGCAAACACGCGCCGATTGCTATGATTACGGCGTGACCAACTGCGCACGCAGAGAGCTCCCTCGCGATCTCACCACCGTCTTCCTTGACCGCGACGGAGTTCTGAACGAAAAGATGCCGGAAGGCCGCTATGTGACGTCCGGGGAGGAGTTTCACGTCCTGCCCGGCGTTGCGGAGGCGGTTGCACGGCTGAATCGGGCGGGGCTGCGGGTGGTGGTGGTTTCAAACCAGCGCGGCATCGCCCTGGGGCTCTACACAGGCGCGGATTTGGAGGCGATGCACGCGGCCTTTCAGCGGCTGTTAAACAGCCACGGCGCGCATATTGACGCCTTCTTCGTTTGCCCGCACGACCTGGGCCAATGCAACTGCCGCAAGCCGCTGCCGGGACTTTTCGAGCAGGCTGCGGCCCGGTTTCCCGACATCTCAGCCGCGGCCAGCGCGATGATCGGCGACTCAATTGTGGACGTTGAATTTGGCCGCCGCCTGGGAATGACGACCATTCTCATCGATGGCGATGCGGAAGGCGGGAAGCTGGGCGAGGAATCCGCGCGAGAGTCGGCCGACCTGCGGTTCGCATCACTGCGAGAAGCTGTGGATGCGCTGCTGGAAGGACGCTAGTACCACGACCGCGTAGTTATGTGGTTTCCCAGGTCTCAAAAACGAGACCTGGGGCACCCAGGTTCATGGGTACAATTACAGAATCTCCAGGTCATGGTGCTGGTGTGGTGAATCCGCAGTTCATCGCGCTTGTTTGCTGAAGTCTTTGGATAACGGCGGCAAGTTGGCCCCCGCTTCGCGGGGATAGCAAGTTAGCAGGTTAGCGGAATTGTGCGAAGGGAAGAGGCATCAGTCTCCAATAATTCCCGCGGCAACGCGGCACCGCAAGTCTTGCTGCTTCGATTTATGAAGCGAACTTTAGACTCAGGACACTAATACGCGTTCAAGCCGACAATGGCCTTTAGAATCGTGTCGGGTTGGGGAAGAATTGCATCCTCGAGCAGGGGCTGGTAAGCGACAAAGGTGTCCATGGATCCTATTCGCTTGACCGGCGCATCGAGATCCTCAAAGAGTTCGTCGGCGATGCGGGCCGCGATCTCAGCGCCGTAGCCCCAGCTGATCATATCTTCGTGAGCCACGATCACGCGGCTGGTCTTGCGCACCGAGGTAGCGATGGCCTCCCAGTCGTAGGGGTTCAGGGTGCGCAGGTCGAGGATCTCCACCTCGATGCCATGCTCGCGCTGTGCCCGCTCCGCAGCCTGCAAGGCCCGCGGCACCACCGCGCCGTAGGTGACCAGGGTGATGTGCGAACCTGGCCGGACGATCTTCGCTTTCCCAAACGGGATGGCGAACTCCGGCCCCGGATAGGGCGCGCGACCATAGGTTTCGCGATAGAGCCGCTTGTGTTCCAAGAAGAGCACCGGATCGTCGCAGCGGATAGCGGTGCGGAGCAATCCGTTGGCGTCAAGCGCGTTGGAGGGGAAGACCACGCGCAAACCGGGAATGTGAGTGAAGATGCTCTCGCCGCATTGGGAGTGATAGATGGACCCGCCGGTGAGGTAGCCGCCAATGGGCGCGCGGATCACGGCCGGGGAAGCCCAGGCGCCATGGGAGCGCCAGCGCATCAGCGCCAGTTCATTGCGAATCTGGTGCATGGCCGGCCAGATGTAATCGAAAAACTGAATTTCGACCACCGGCTTCATGCCCCGCACGGCATAGCCGACCGCGCGGCCCACGATATTGGCCTCGGCGAGCGGTGAGTTGAATACCCGCTCGGAGCCGAATTCCGTTTGCAGGCCGGAGGTGAGCTTGAAGACGCCGCCTTTGCCCTTGACCTCAGCCAGCGCCTGTTCGCGGCTGGCATCGGCCACATCTTCGCCATAAACCACAATGCGCGGGTCGCGGCGCATCTCATCGTGCAGGCAGGCATTGATGAGGTCAGCCATGGTTCGCGGATCGCTGCCCTTGGCGCTCCCGGCCTTGCCTCCACCGGCTCCGCCCGGGGCCTGGGCCTGTTCGCGATCGAACACTGGGCCGGCCGGGTCCAGGTCCTCGGAGTAGACATGCGCGCTGATACCGCCCGCCTCGGGCAAGGGCGCTTCCATGGCGCGCTCGGCAGCCTCGGCGGCGAGTAGGTTTTGAGACTGTTCCAGATCGTTGATCTGGGCTTCAGTGAGAATTCCCTCGCGAAGCAGGCGCATCTGCATCTTCGCGATCGGATCGCGCAATGCGTCGGCCTCGCGCTCGGCGGCCGAGCGGTAAAGCCTGTCGTCGTCGGAGAGAGAGTGGGAGTAGTACCGCACGCAATGGCCATGTACAAACGCCGGCCCCAGGCCGGCCCGGCAGTACGCGGCGGCTGCCTCGAAGGCCCGCAAACAGACCTCAGGATCGGTGCCGTCGATCTCAGCAAAGTGGAAGTTGGGAAAGTTGGCTACCAGCCTGGAGATGTTGCCGCCCGGCGTGTTCACCTCGACCGGCACGCTGATGGCGTAGCCGTTGTCCTCGACGCAGAAGATGACGGGCAGCTTCTGGTTTGAAGCGGTGTTCATCGCCTCCCAGAACTCACCCTGCGAGGTTGAGCCCTCGCCCAGGCAGGTGAGGACCACTTCATCGCCGTGGAAGGTGACGTCGCGGAAGGCGCGGTAGTCGGCGGTTCCCTCGGGTTTCGCCGCTGCTTCGGGATGGCGGCTGAAGTAACGGCCAGCCTCAGCGCAGCCCACGGCATGCAGAAGTTGGGTGGTGGTGGAAGAAGAGGTGCTGACAATGTGCAGCGAAGGGCTGCTCCAGTGGGTGGGCATCTGGCGGCCGCCGCTGGCCAGATCGGTGGCCGCGCCTACGGCCTGCAACATCATCTCATCGGGCGTCAAGCCGAGCGCCAGGCAGAGTGCGCGGTCGCGATAGTAAGGGAAAAACCAGTCGTAGCCAGGGCGCAGGGCCAGGCCCGCGCCGACCTGCAAGGCTTCGTGACCGGCCGCCGAGATCTGGAAATAGATCTTCTGCTGCCGCTTGAGCATGATCTCGCGGTCGTCCACGTGGCGGGAAAGATACATCAACCTGTAGATTTCGACCAACTGCTGCGCGCTCAGAGCGCCAGGAGCGGCAGCCGAATCGTGCCTGCGAGCGCCGGAAACTGCCAATCCCATCCTTGTCACTCCCAAATATCGTTTCCTCTAGAAGACCTCGCCTGATTGTAACAACCCGGCAGGCTCAAGAATCTGCTAACCGAGTCCATCCGCGAACAGTATGCGACCCACCCCCGGTCCTCTTCCAAAAAACAGAGAATCTGCAACGATCAGCGTTGGGTAATAGGAGGAAGAGGCGAGGCGTTCTGAAAACCCGGCAATCCCTGCGCCGGCATTCTCATCTTGTCCTTCACGTTATGCGCGAGCTTTTCAATCTCGGCAACCTTGCGAAGCTGCTCCGGAGTGAGCGAATTGGGATTCGTTCTGCCGATCTCAGCATTCAGTTCATTGGCCAGCTTGAGCAGCTTGTCGGTGTCGGCCACCATCGACTTGTGCTGTGCCAAGTTGAGCTGGCGCAAACGTCTCTCAGCATAGAGCGGATCGTCGACCCCACCTGGGGCCATGTCATCCACATCCTGGGCAGGATGAAATCCGTGGGTAGATGACTGCCCGCCGTTGGTTGGAATCGTATTCTGCGCGGCGCAGGGTAAGGCGAGTATCAGAGCCAGTAACAGGGCCAGTAACAGGGCCAGGAACAGCAGCGGGCGCAGAACATGACTCGACCTGCCAAATAGGCGGGGTTCGAATCCCGGCAGCAGCTCGTCCATTGCGAATTTCCTCACCGCGGGATTCATTGCGCCCTCATCTTGTGAGCCAGTTGCTCAATTTCTCCAGCCTTGCGAACTACCGTCACAGACAGCTCATTCTGGGTAGTCTTGTCCACCTCGGCCTTCAGGCTGCCGGCCAGCTTAAACAGGTTTGCGCAATCGTCGGCAATCTGCTTTTTCTGTTGGGCGGCGGCATCAGGCTTGCTTTCCTGTTTTGGCTGCTGTTCCGGGGGCGACGCCTGGGGGCCGGCTGCGGACGAGGAATTGGCAGCAGGCTGGGATGGCGGCGAATCCTGCGCGAGACTTTGATGTTGTCCGGGCCAGGCCACCACTGCGATGGCAAACATGCCAGCAAGCGCACAGAGACCTAGAGCCCTGGCCGGCAGCGGTCGAGCTTTCCTTGTTGTGCCGATGCAATGAACTCTCATGGACGACCTCCACATCGCGCCAGGAGTGTGCCAGGGACGGCTGCGGGGCATACCGGCCAGCCCTGCGCACAGTCTAGTCTAGATAGAGGAGTTTTGGCATGCTTCCTTTTTTGATTGCGGCAAGATGGGGTTTGTTCGCGGAGGGCCGGTTTCTGGGCAAGGTGCTGGACGAGTGGACCTACGACACCCAGGAGTTCATTCGCACGAAGCTGCCCCACCTGGTGGTGGTTGCGGTTATCGCCTTTATTCTCATTCGGTTACTGCGGCTGATCACGCTGCACATGACGCGCGTGGCGGAGCAGCACGCAGCCGGCCCGGGACGGATCGCGCAGGTCAAAACCATCTCCGGCGTGATCCACACTACCGGCCTGGCCATCATCGGCTTGATCGCCGGAATGCAGTTTCTGGATGCTGTCGGCGTCAACTTCGGCCCCCTGCTGGCCTCAGCGGGGATCGCCGGAATCGCCATCGGCCTGGCCGCGCAGAACATTGTCAAGGACATGCTGAACGGCATCCTGATCATCATCGAGGACCAGTTCAACGTGGGAGACACGGTTCGCATTGCCGGGCTGGCGGGAACCGTAGAAGCCATGACGTTGCGCAAGACCACCGTTCGCGATGCCGACGGAACCCTCTACGTGATTCCGAACTCGCAGATCACCACGGTCGCCAACCTGAGCGTGGGCTACTCGGTGGCCACGGTGAACGTGAGCGTGGACTTCTCGGCCAACCCGGACGAAGTTCTGAAGCTGTTGACGGCGATCGCCATGGAGGTACGCAACAGCGAGGAGTTCCGCCAGTTGTTCGTTGCCGACCCGCAGATCCTGGGAGTGGATGCCATCAAGGGGTCCGAGCTGATTTTCCCGGTGGTCTTCAAGACCCTGGCCACCAAGCAATACGGCCCCATCCGGGAGTTCCGCCGCCGTGTGAGGCTGGCTTTGGAGGAGCACCACCTGTTGCCCGGAAACCCCTACAGGGTCTTCAACAACTTTGCAGAACAGGGCGAAGCCGGGCGCGGCCAACAGACCCTGGAAGAAGCGCCGGGGCGCGATCCGACGCTTATCAAGCCTGAGGATGGCAGCCCCTTTGGTGGGAATTAGATCCTAATGCAGGGTGCTAAACCGCGGATTCCATGGCTTCGAGCAGCGCCTCGGCATCGGTAATCGGCGGGCGGCAGGTACGGCCGTGACACACCATTACCCAGGCTTCGGCTCCCTTTGGGGCTGGAAGCTGGAGCAGGGTTTCAGCCAGCGCCTCGGGAATCCCATCTCGAACCAGACGGAATGGGGCGATGCGCACCACGGTCTTGTTGACGGCGAAGCGGGCCACGGCGGTTGCTTCAAGGCGCGCAGCCTCAGGACCGGAACCCACCACAACCACTTGCAGCGGGTCCAGCAGCAGACGTTCCAGCGCCAGCCCGTAGCTGCCTGCATAAAGTCCGAAGTGCTCGACGATGCCGGCAAAGCAGTCCAATGTATCTTCGGCGATATCGCGATACTCCTGACGCCCGCTGAGAGCTTCAAGACGCAGCAGCGCCGAGGCCGCGGTTGGATTGCCGGCCGGATGCGGGGAATCCTGGAGCGGTTTGCGCCTCGCGCCCAGCGCGCCTAGAGGCGTAGTCCCCTCCTGGGGGGCTGCCGCATCGAAGAACGCGCCCCCGGTGCTGTCATAGAAGCGGGCAATCATGGCGTCGGCCACCTTGACGGCGGCACGGTAGAAGTTCATGTTGCCGTTGACGATCCAGGCGTCGATGCAGGCGTGAATGGTAAAGGCGTAATCGTCCAGCGTGCCGGGAGCCTTCTCTGCCAGGGCAAGGCCGTCAGGATAGGCGATGACGTGGTGGAGCGTCGCGGCTCCGTCCCAAGCCTCGTTGAGCAGGCGGTCCAACGTGCGCAGCGCAAACTCCCGCGCCGAATCCATGCGCAGCACGCGCGCCGTCTCCAGGTAGGCTGTCACCGCCATCGCGTTCCAGCCTGTATAGAGCGTGCGGTCGATGAACGGCGCAGGCCGCAGGCTCCGGGCCGCCAGCAATTTGCGGCGGACCCTGTCCCGCAGCCCGCGCAACCGGGCCAAATCGCCTCCCATCGCGGCATCCACGCCCGGCGCGACTCCTTCTTCCAAGGTGGAATTCACATGGAGCACGTTCTTGGCCGGGTTGTGGTGCATGTCGCCGAGTTCGCCGATGTCCCAATAGCCGGCCGCGAACTCGAGCTCCGCCGGATCGAGCACGGCTCTTGCCTCCTCCAGCGTCCAGGTAAAGTAGTCGCCGTCGTCATCCAGACCCACATCGGCGTCCTGCGAGGCATAAAAGCCGCCGCGCTCGCGGTCGGTCATGGTGGAGTCCATCCAGGCCACGATCTCCCGAGCGGTCTCAAGAAAGTCTTCGCGCACAAAACTCTGGAAGCCGTGCACGTAGTTGCGGAGCAGCTCGGTGTTGTCGTAAAGCATCTTCTCGAAGTGCGGAACCACCCAGCGCTCATCCACACTGTAGCGATGAAAGCCTCCGGCAAGCTGGTCGTAGACGCCGCCGCGCGCCATTCTTTCAAGCGTGGTGGTAAAGGCGTCCCGCGCCTGAACCGTTTCAGGCAGTTCAGGGTCGCGGTTCATGGCCAGTTCAAGCAGCAGGTCAAGCGCCGCGGGGTGGGGAAACTTGGGCTGCGAACCGAAGCCGCCGTGGCGGGGATCGAACTTGGCTAAAATCGATGCGGCGATCTTGTCGACAAGGGCCAGGTTCAGGGCCTGCTCGTGGTCTGGACCCCGGCCTGAGAAGGTCTCGTTGTGTTCGATGGCCGCCATCACGCTGCCGGCCGTTTCCAGCGCTTCATCACGGCGTTCGCGCCACACCTGGGACATCGCCAGCAGGACCCGGCCGATTCCGGGCCGCCCATAGCGATCCTCGCGCGGAATATACGTGCCGCCAAAGTAAGGCCGCCCATCGGGAGTCAAGAACGCGGTCAGCGGCCAGCCGCCCTGCCCGGTTATCGCCGAAACCGCGGCCTGATAACGCGCGTCCACATCCGGCCGCTCGTCGCGATCCACTTTTACCGCGACAAAATTCTCGTTGATGACTTTGGCAACCTCCGCGTCCTCGTAGGACTCTCGGTCCATCACGTGGCACCAGTGGCACCAGACGGCGCCAATGTCGAGCAGGATGGGTTTGTCCTCGGCCTGGGCGCGGGCAAACGCCGCCTCGCCCCAGGGAAGCCAATTGACCGGCTGATGCCGCGCCGAGCGCAGGTAAGAAGACGCTGCCGATTCGAGCAGATTTGCGCCACCGGAGGTTGGGGAGGAATCCTCGTGCATGGGGTGAGGATAAATGGATTGGGCGGCCCAGGTCTTGTTTTCGGGATCAGGAATTCCACCGATCGGGAAAGTCTGGGCCGCATCGACATATAGAGCAAGCTGAAGTGGCTAAGAAGCGCCGGAAAACTGGTTGACGATAGCCGGCGGAGCGAAGCAACCGCAGATCCCCTTCGGCAGGCTCAGGGCAGGCTTTCGACTCCGCCTCTCGCGATGGAACTGCGAGCGGCTTCGCTCAGGATGGCAGCTCGTTTATTTATCAAGTACATCCATGCACGGTATATGTCGATACGGGCTAGCAGAAGTTCATTGCATTTCTTTGAGGCTTGGTGTCATGCCAGAAGCGTCCGAAACGCAGATCCTTCGACTCCCTGCGCTCCCCCACCCCACGGACGAAGACCTTACCTTCACCCCAACGAGCAAAGATCGCTCGCTGGGGACCCCGAGTCCGCGTGGACCCCGGTTCGCTACGGTTGCTCAGGATGACAGCATTTATGAGATGAACTTCAGAGACAGGACACTAGCGTGTAGATCTGAAGTTCATCGCACAAATTCGTTGAAATCTTTGGATAACGGCAGCAAGTCAGCTCCCGCTTCGCGGGAATAGCGAGTCAGCAAGTCAGCGGAATGGTGCGGTGGGATGAGACCTCAGTCGTCGTTCATTGCAATGGCAAGGCGGCGCCGCAAGTCTCGCCGGATCGATTTGCGATGGGAACTTTTGACTGATGACATTAGGCGGGAATTTCGCAGATTTGGGCGCTCATGATGGAGTTTCTCTCTGAAGCATTTCCAAGATTCATGACCCTAGCTCAATAGCTGCTTCGCCACTTTGATGTATAACTCGATCGCCTCCAGCAATTCCTTCTTGGCCAGCTTTTCAAACGGCGTGTGGGCCACGTGAATCGACCCCGGCCCCAGCAGCAGCGGCTCGCCCCAGTGGCTCAACTGGGGAATGTCGGTAGTGAACTTGGCGATCATGGTGGGCAGTCCCTCGACGGCGCGCAGGCGGACGAAGGGAATTTCGAGGGTGAAATCCACCTCGGCGAGTCCGGCACAGGCTTCAACGAGCGCGGCGCGAACGGGGGCCGAGTCGCCGACCAGCCGGACGAGCACCTGCGCCTCGGCCTTGTCGGCGATCACGTTGGGCGCGTGGCCGCCCTGAATCTGGCCGATGTTGAGGGTGCTCGGGCCAACGTCTTCAAGGGTTGGAAGGGGCAGGGCCAAGAGCCTGGCGAGCACCTCAACCAGCTTGTGCACGGCGCTCGAGCCAAGTTCGGGATAGGCCGAGTGCGCCATCTTGCCGGAGGCCCTGAAGACTGCGCGGAGAGCGCCCTTGGAAGCCAGGGCGAGGCGATTGTCAGTGGGTTCGCCGTTGATGAGGAAGCGGCTGCCCTTGGGCGCAAGGTTGGCAGCCTTTGCGCCGGCCGAGTCGCGCTCCTCGCCGGAGACAAATAACAATCCAATCCGGAATCCCGCCGCACGCAGCGCCTCGGCTGCAGCCACCTGGGCGGCGATAATTCCTTTCGCATCCGACACGCCGCGGCCGTACATCGTCTGCGCATCCTCGCTGAAGGGGATGTACGGCGGAACAGTGTCAATGTGCGTGGAAAACACCAGTTCGGGCTTCTGACCGGCCACGCCGGCATAGACGTTCCAGCGTTCGCCGCCGGCGGCGCTCTCGGGCGGCTGGGCCACGGGGGTCTTCTCAACCGACCATCCGCGGAGCCCAAGAAAATCCGCCAGGAAGTTACCTGCGGCGCCCTCGTGGTAGGTGGTGGACTCGATCTGACATAACTGGCGGGTAAGCCCAATAGGATCGATGGAGGCAGCCGGCGAATGATCTGACATGATGCTGCCAGAATACTCTAGAGCCTTCGAATCTGCTGGACTTCACCTTCTGGAAACGCTGAAGAAGGCCAATGCCCAAAAAACCGGCACGTGGACGCCGGGCATGAATCAGGCCGCCGGTTGCGCGTAGAATGAAGAGTGGAATGAGCGCCTCCATCGCACCCGCCCAACCTGACCTGCCCGCGGAGAAATCAACGCTTCGCAGCGTGAATTTGACCGGCCCGGCAGGCCGTTTGGAAGCCGTGGTGAATGAAGGCGCTCCCGATGCGCCGTTTGCGGCGCTGGTCTGCCATCCCCATCCCCTGGGCGGCGGCAATCTGCACAACAAGGTTGTTTACCACGCCATGAAGGCCCTCAACGATCCCGAGTGGGGACTTGGGCTTCCGGTGCTGCGCTTCAACTTTCGCGGCACCGGCCTGAGCCAGGGAACGCATGACGGCGCGGCGGAGGCAGGCGATGTGCTGGCCGCCCTGGGCTGGCTTGAAAACGAATACAGGCGCCCCCTGATTGCCGCCGGCTTCAGCTTTGGCGCAGCCATGACGCTGCTCGCCTGTTGCGGCCAGGGACAAGCCCGCTCCGATCTCCGGGCCCTGATCGCTCTTGGACTGCCTACGGGAGCAGACGGGCACAACTACCATTACCGTTGCCTGCAAAACTGCGCCGCTGCAAAGCTCTTTCTGAGCGGAGACCACGACCAGTTCGCGCCGGCCGCGCAGTTGGCGCAGGTGGCCGCCTCCGCAGCCGAACCAAAACGACTGGTGCTCCTTTCCGGCGCCGATCACTTTTTTACCGGTCATCTGGCGGCAATGCAGAAATCGCTCGCCGGTTGGCTGAAGGAGCAACTCCGATGACCCCGGCCAGCGATAGCGCTCTTGACGCGCTGCACTCCACGGCTACCGAGATCTTTACCGGCGCCCTCAAAGCCTGCAACATCGCATCGGCCTTCGACCGGCGCTTGCGCTTCGAGGGCAACACGCTGCACCGTCTATTGCCCGACGGCAGCGGTCCGGCAACGATCGATCTCTCCTGTTTCAAGCGCATCTTTGTGATCGCGCTGGGCAAGGCCGCGGCGCCGATGCTGGATACGCTGCTGGACCGCATGAAGCGCCGCAAGGGACTGCGCGGCATCTGCTGCACCAACCAGTTGCCCAGGCACCGCAACTGGCGGTTTCGTTACTTTGAAGCCGGCCACCCGCTGCCCAACGAAGATACGTTCGCAGCGGCCCGCGCCGCGCTAGCCATGCTCAAGAAGGCCAGGAAAGACACGCTGATCTTCTTCCTCATCTCGGGCGGCGGGTCGGCCATGTTCGACCTGCCCCTGGACCCGCAAATCACGCTGGAAGAAACGCGCGAATTCCACCAGTTGCTGCTGGCCTCGGGCGCGCCCATCAACGAGATCAACACCCTGCGCAAGCACTTTTCCGCGGTGAAAGGCGGACGCCTGGCCATGGCCGCTCCGGAGGCCGCGAAGGTGAGCCTGCTGCTGCCCGATGTGCCGCTGCGCTCGCTGGACGCGCTCTCCTCCGGCCCCACGTCCCCCGATCACTCGACCGTCGCCGACGTTCGCGAGCTTCTTGTCAGATACCAACTGAGCCCCAAGCTGCCGGCTTCAATTCGCGCCTTCTTCGAAGGCAAGGATCTGCCCGAGTCGCCGGGAAACAAGGGCTGGCGTGCCCCGTTCCTTCCCAAGCTGCCTTGGGGCGAGGCCCCGCCTACCCGGCGCGTGACAGCCGCAGCTTCAATGAGCGACGAGGACGAAGCCTTTCGCGATTCCGTCTTCGAGATTCTGCTTTCCAGCCACGACCTGGTGGAGAATGCGCGCGCCCTGGCGCAGCAAGCCGGTTACGACGCCGTGGTCGACAACAGTTGCGACGACTGGGACTACGCTGACGCGGCTCACTATCTGCTGGAGCGCTTCAACGCATTGCGCGCGACCCATCGCAGGCTGTGCCTTATTTCAGTTGGCGAGGTGACCGTGACCATGGACCGGACCCCAGGCGCCGGCGGCCGCAACCAGCAATTCGCCATGGCCTGCGCACTGGAACTGGAGAAATATCAGGGTGAGCGGTTGACCGTGCTGAGCGCCGGGTCGGACGGGATCGACGGCAACACCCAGGTGGCCGGCGCCATTGCCGACCCTACCACCGTGGCCCGCGCCCATGCCTTCGGATTCCATCTCAAGGCTTCGCTGGCGGCTTTCAACGCCTGTCCGATGTTCACCGCGCTCGGCGACGCCGTG
>Ga0326727_10012306_pt1 | contig 19523 bp, 20 predicted proteins | sample MB2enrmetagenome_FD_207643 | JGI IMG/M metagenome (GOLD analysis project Ga0326727, IMG submission 207643) | Lab enriched peat soil microbial communities from McLean, Ithaca, NY, United States - MB29MY | ecosystem: Environmental > Terrestrial > Soil > Wetlands > Peat | place: USA: New York...
AACCCCGCCGGCGTGCTGGGCCAGATCGAGGGCGGCGTGGCGATGGGCGTGGGCTATGCGCTCTACGAGCAGATGCCGCGCCGGGCGGGCGGCGGATGGGTAGACAGCTTCGCCGAGTACCTGCTCCCGACGGTGGGGGATGTCCCACGGCACGTCGAGAGCATCATCATCGAAGTGCCGGAGCTGAGCGGCCCGTTCGGGGCCAAGGGCGTGGCCGAGATGCCGGTGGTGCCGACCGCGCCGGCCATTGCCAACGCCATCGCCAACGCGACCGGCTTCCGGGGCACCGCGCTGCCGATCACGCCGAGCGCCGTCGCGGACGCCCTGCGGCGGGCCGGGGGATAGAAGGCCGTCTCACGCTTCGATCAGCGCCCCGCCTGGCAACTCCTGTTTGGGGCGGCGCGCTCCGTTGGGCGCGGTTTCCTTCACAGGATAGACAGGATGCCGCGGGATGAACAGGATGGGCCCAGAATCGGACCGGATCAGGCCAATAAACATCCTGTCTATCCGGCCTCATCCATCCCCATTCGGGGACCTTCGTGTCCATCCTGTAATGATCGAGCCACCGGGGCGGCCAAGCCGGGCTCAGCAGGCGCAACTCCGCCTGCTGTCGTGGCGCGGCCGCGCAAGCTGATCCCGCGCCGGCGTCTTCGGAGCGGATATCTGCATCGCGCGCCCCCATTATGGTATAATAACTCCCTAATTCTCTGGCGGAGGCGGGTGTGGCGAACGACGGGCTGAACGCGAGGATGGCAGAGGTGCGCGCGCTCTGCGATGCCAAGGGCTTCTCGGCGGACCCGGAGCGGATCTGGGAGATGCTGGCGCTGATCCATACCGAGGTCTCGGAGGCGACGGACGCCTACAAGAAGGGCGAGCCGCTGGACCGCGTCGGCGAAGAGCTGATCGACGCCGTGATCCGCATCTTCCATCTGCTTTCGGTACTTGGCCTGGACGCCGAGGCCCTGTTCGACGCCAAGATGGCGTACAACTGGGAACGGCCCTACCACTACAACACCCAGCGGGGAGGGTGAGCTGGCGACCGATGGACCCTACGGACGGCGCGAAGGCTCCGGCTGAGCAGCCGGACGACCCGGAAGCTCGGCGCCACCCGGCAAACGATCCGAAGGCCTCGAGCGGGTCGAGCGACGATCAGAAGGGCCCGCTCGAAGGGGAGATCGCGCGCCGCCAGCGCCTCTATCGCGTCTCGGCGATCGTGCTGCGCCGGCGCGACTCCGGGGAGACCGACCGGCTGCTGACGGTGCTGGCGCGCCGCCGGGGTAAGCTGACTCTCTTGGCCAAGGGGGTGCGGCGGCCGGCCAGCCGCAAGGCCGGGCACATCGAGCCCTTTACCTACGTGGACCTGCTGGTGGCGCGCGGGCATGGGCTCGACCTGGTCACGCAGGCCGAGACGATCGAGCCGCACCGGCAGCTGCGCGAGGACCTGTGGCGGAGCAGCTGGGCCTATTATGCCTGCGAGCTGGCCGACGCTTTCACGCAGGTCGCCGACCCGAACGAGCCGGCCTTCGACCTGCTGCTCGAGACGCTGGGCCGTCTGGACCACAGCGCGGACCCGGCGTTGGCCACGCGCTATTTCGAGCTGCACTTGCTGGCGCTTGCCGGCTTCCAGCCACAGCTCTTCCATTGCGTGGAGTGCGGCGCGCTGCTCCGGCCGGAGGTGAACTACCTGAGCCTCGAGCGCGGCGGGGTATTGTGCCCGGCGCACGGCGCGGCGCAGCGGGACACGATCGCGTTGTCGCTGCCGCTGTTCAAGGTGCTGCGCTTCCTCCAGTCGCGCCCGTGGGAAGAGGTGGCCCGGCTGCGCCTGAGCGCGCAGGTCGGCCAGCAGACGGAAGCCGTCCTGGCCCGCTACATCGTCTACCACCTGGAGCGCAACCTGAACTCACCGGCCTTTTTGCAGCGCCTGCGGCAGGCCGGGGGAGAATCGGACATTCGGGCGGCGCCCTTTCAGGACCGGCCTGGCTCAGGTTAGCGCCCACGGGGGTAGGGGAGCGGCGAGCCCGAGCACACGCAGGATGGGCGGAGCAGATGCAAATACGTGAATACCAGGAGTGGCTTGAAGCGTGGGATCGGGAGCGCGGCTGGGACCAGGTGGACCCGGCCCACACCCTGGCCCATGCGCTGGAAGAGCTGGGCGAGGTGGCCAGGCTGATCCTGCGCTTCGAGGGCTACAAGCAGAGCGAGAGCCCCGAAAAGCTGCACGCCGAGCTTGCCGAGGAGCTGTCTGACCTCTTCGTCTTCCTCTTCAAGCTGGCCTATCAGACGGGAATCGACGTGGAGGATGCGCTGCGGGAGGGACAGGACAAAGCGAACCGGCGCTATCCCCATCTGGAGCAGGCACGCGAGGAGCTGGCGCGCTACCAGGCCAGGCAGACCGAGCTGAAAAGCGATACGTGAGGGTCACTTATGAATTCGAAAGCACTGAGTTTCCAGGATGTCATCATACGGCTTCAAGAGTACTGGGCCGCGCACGGCTGCCTGATCTGGCAGCCGTACAGCGAGAAGGTCGGCGCGGGGACGGCCAACCCGGCGACGGTGCTGCGTGTGCTGGGGCCCGAGCCGTGGAACGTGGCCTACGCCGAACCGTCGTACCGCCCGGACGACGGCCGCTACGCCGAGAACCCCAACCGCATGCAGATGCACACCCAGTACCAGGTCATCCTGAAACCGGCGCCGGAGGATTCGCAGCAATTGTACCTGGGCAGCCTGGAAGCCATCGGCATCGACCTCCGCCAGCACGACGTCCGCTTCGTCGAGGATAACTGGGAGGCCCCGGCGCTCGGGGCCTGGGGCCTCGGCTGGGAAGTGTGGCTGGACGGCCAGGAGATCACCCAATACACGTATTTTCAGCAGGCGGGCGGCTGGGCGCTCGACCCTGTCCCGGTGGAGCTGACCTACGGCCTGGAGCGGATCGTCACGTATCTCCAGGGGATCAAGGAGGTCTGGCGGATCGACTGGGACGGCCGGCACAGCTACGGCGACATCCTGCGCACCCCGGAGATCGAGCACTGCATCTACGACTTCGAGGTCGCCGATGTCGGGCGGCTGCACCAGATGTACGATCTCTTCGAGGCCGAGGCCATGAACGCCCTGGCCCACAAGCTCGTGATCCCCGCCCACGACTACGTGCTGCGCTGCTCGCACACCTTCAACCTGCTCGATGCCCGCGGCGCCATCGGCGTCACCGAGCGACAGCAGTATTTCGTCCGCATGCGCGACCTGGCCCGGCAGGTCTCGATGGCGTACGTCGAGCAGCGCGAGCGCGAGGGCCATCCCTGGCTGAAGCTCGGCAACGGCGAGGCGGGCGCGGCGCACGAGGCCGCCGCCCCCGCGGCCCCGCAGGGCTCGCCCGCCGCGCCGAGGACTTTCTACCTGGAGATCGGGGTCGAGGAGCTGCCCGCGGCCGACGTGGTGGAGGCCATCGCGCAGCTCGAGGCCGCGCTGCCGAAGCTGCTGGATGGGGCCCGGCTGGCACATGGCCCGATCAAGGTCACCGGCACACCGCGCCGCCTGGTGGCGCTGGTCGAAGCCCTGGCGCCCGTCCAGGCCGGACAGGAATTACTGGTGAAAGGGCCGCCTGCCGAGCGCGCCTACGATGCCGCGGGCAAGCTGACCCAGGCCGGAGCGGGCTTCGCACGCAGCCGCGGGGTCGAGCCTGAGGCGTTGGAAGTTCGCCAGGAAGGCAGCGGGCGCTATGTTTACGCGGTGGTCCGCCAGCCGGGACGCCTGGCCGCCGAGGTGTTGGGCGAGGCCCTGCCGGGCCTGGTGGCCGGCATCAAGTTCGGCAAGAACATGCGCTGGAATGCCTCCAACGTGGCTTTTTCGCGCCCGATCCGCTGGCTGGTGGCCCTGCACGGCGAGAGCCCGATCCCGTTCCAGTACGCGGGCGTGACATCCGGCTCGGCCACCCGCGGCCCGCGCTTCGAAGGCTCGCCGGAGCTGGCCCTGACCGGAGCCGATGCGGCCTTGTCATTGCTTCAGCAGAACCGGATCCTCGTGGACCGGCCGGCCCGGCGCGCCGAGATCGCGAGGCAGGTCGCAGTGGCGGCAGCCGAGGCGGGCGGGGCCGTCCCGGATGACCCCGGCCTGCTGGACGAGGTCACGGACCTGGTCGAGTACCCGACTGCCCTGCTGGGCCGCTTCGAAGAGCGCTTCCTCGCCCTCCCGAAGGACGTGCTGGTGACGGTGATGCGCAAGCACCAGCGCTACTTCCCGGTGTTCAGCCGCGAGGAACCGGCGCGCCTGCTGCCGTTCTTCATCGCCGTCCGCAACGGCACGGGCGAGTACCTGGACGTGGTCCGCTCGGGAAACGAGGACGTGCTGCGCGCCCGCTTCGCCGACGCGTCCTTCTTCTTCAAGGAGGACCGGGAGCGCAAGCTGGAAGAGTTCACGCCCCGCCTGGCGACCTTGACGTTCCAGGCCAGGCTCGGCTCGATGCTCGACAAGGTCCACCGCGTCGAAGCGCTGGTGCCCAGGGTGGGGGGTATGCTGGGGCTGGACGCCGGGGAGCTCGCCACGGCGCAGCGGGCGGCCGCGCTCTTCAAGAGCGACCTGGCCACGCACATGGTGGTGGAGCTGACTTCGCTGCAGGGCGTGATGGGGCGCGAATACGCGCGCCTGTCGGGTGAGCCGGCAGCCGTGGCCGAAGCGATCTTCGAGCACTATCTGCCCCGCTTCCAGGGCGACATCCTGCCGGGCAGCCCGGCCGGCCTGGCGCTCGGCATCGCCAACCGCCTCGACTCGCTGGTCGGGCTTTTCGCCGTCGGCTTGGCGCCCACCGGCTCGGCCGACCCCTTCGGCCTGCGGCGCGAGGCGCTGGGCATCGTGCAGGCGCTCATCGGCAAGCAGCAGCCGATGGACCTGCGCCCGGCGGCGCGCGCCGCCGGGAAGGGCCTGCCGGTCACCGTGGACGAAAAGGCGCTGGAGGAGGTCCTGGCCTTCGTGCGCGATCGCCTGTACGGCGTGCTGCGCGACGAGGGCCTGCCGCACGACGCCGTGAGCGCCGTGCTGGCCGAGCAGGGGCATATCCCCTTCAAAGCCTACGAGGCGGCCCACGCCCTGACGGAACTGGTTGCAGCACCCGATTGGCCGGAGCTGCTGACCGCCTACGCGCGCTGCAAGCGCATCGTGCGCGGGCTGCCCGAGATCTACCCGCTCGCGCCCGCCTTCTACCAGGATGATGCCAGCCGTGGGCTGCTGGAAGCCTTAGAAGCCGCCGAGCCCCGCCTGGACGGCACGATCAACTCGCTGGGGCAGGCCCTGCGTGATCTGCGCGCGCCCATCAACCGCTTCTTTACCGACGTGCTGGTCAACGCCGAGGACCCGGACGTGCGCCGCGCCCGGCTGGCGCTGGTCCAGCGCATCGCGGCATTGCCGGACGGCGTCGCCGACCTGGGCCTGCTGCAAGGCTTCTGAGAAAGACCCTTGATCCCGAACAAGCTGCGGCTTCGCAACTTCATGTGCTACCGCGCCGAGCAATCGCTGGATTTCTCAGGCATGCACCTCGTGTGCCTGGCCGGCGACAACGGGCACGGCAAGTCGACGCTGCTGGACGCGATGACGTGGGCGCTGTGGGGCAAAGCGCGGGCGCGGCGCGATGACGAGCTGATCACCCTGGGCGAGACCGAGATGTGGGTGGAGTTCGAGTTCGGGCTGGGCCCGCTGCGCTACCGCATCTGGCGGCAGCGCAGCAAGAAGGGCCGCGGCCAGAGCGACCTGCACTTCTACGTCTGGAATGAGGCCGGGGGCGACTGGCAACCGCTCGACGAGGGCAACCTGAACGAGCGCCAGGCGCTTATCACGCGCACGCTGCGCATGGACTACGACACTTTCGTCAACTCCGCGTTTCTGCTCCAGGGACGGGCCGATTCCTTCACCGTCAAGACGCCGGCGGAGCGCAAACAGATCCTGGCGGACATCCTCGGGCTGGCCCGCTATGATGCCTACGAGCAGCGTGCCAAAGACGAAGCGCAAGCGCGCCGGGAACAGGCCGAGCGCATCCAGGGCGAGATCGCCGCGGCGGACCGCGAGCTGGCCAGGCGCGAGGAGCACGAAGCCAGGCTGGCCGCGGCGCGTGCCCATGTGGAGGCCGCCGCGTTGGCCTGCCGCGCCGCCGAGGCCGACCAGGCCCGGGCGCGCCAGGCGGTGGGGGTCCTGGAGGAACAGGAACGCCAGCTGGCGGACTTGCGGGCCCGGGGGGCCCGCGCCGAGCGCGACCTGTCGGATACGCGCCAGGCGCTGGCTTCGGCGCAGGGCCGGCTGGCGGAATTCGAGGCGGTGCTGGCGCAGCGGGCCGCGATCGAGGCGGGCTGGGCCGCCTTGCAGGATGCCAGGCGCCGCGACGAGGCCTGGCGGGCCCGCCTGATCGAGCACAGCCAGCTGCGCGACCGGCTGGGCCGGGTCCAGCTCGCCGTCGGGCAGGCGCGCGCCGCGCTGGAGGCCGAGCAGGGGCAGCTGGCGAAGCGGGGCGCCGAGCTGGGCCGCCGGATGGCGGCGGCGGTGGAGCAGAAGGCCGTCCTCGCCGAGGCGCAGGAGGTCCTGGCCCGTTTCGCCGCGCTCGCGGCGCGCCGCGAGGCGCTGGCGGCTGAGCTGCAGGAGGCCGCCGGGCGGATGGGCACCTTGAAAGCCGAGAACGAGCGGGCGAAAGCCGAAGGGCAGGCGCTTAGGGACAGGCTCGAGATGCTGGGCCAGGGCGACGGCGCCGCCTGCCCGCTTTGCGGCCAGCCGCTCGACGCCGCCCACCGCGAGGAGATGGTCGGCAAGCTCAGCGGCGAGAGGGAGCAGCTCCTGGAGAGCTATAGGGCGCACCAGGCCGAGATGAAGGCGCTGGCGGACGGCCAGAAGGCCCGCGAGGCGGAGGATGCCGGCCTGGCGCGCGAGCTGCGCGCCCGCGACGCCCGCCAGGGGCAGGCGGCCAGGGCGGAAGCCGCCGTGGCGGATGGCGAGGCTGCGGCGGCCGAGCTGGCCGGGCTGCAGGCCCAACAGGCCGGGCTGGCCCGCAGCCTGTCGGCCGGGGATTACGCCCTCGCCGAGCGGGCCGAGCAGGCGAAGCTGGAGTCCGAGATCGGACGGGTGGCCTACGATGCGGCGGCCCACCAGGGCGTCCAGGCCGAGCTCGAGCGGTGGGGACCGTTCGACGCGCTCTATCAGCGCCAGCTCGTGGCGGCGCTCGCGGGGATCGACGAGGCGAACGAGCGCGTCGCGGCGCTCGCCGCCCAGGCGGGACGTCGCGAGGAGGAGCTGGCCGAGGACCGGGAGCGCGCCGGCCGCCTGGAGGCCGCGCTGCGCGAGCTGCCGGAGCTGCGTGCGGCGCTGGCGCGCGCCGAGGCTGCGCTGAGCGACGCCCGCGACGCCGAGCGCCGGGCGCGCCAGGAAGAGGGGGCGGCGATGCAGCAGCTCGCCGTGCTGGCGACGCTGGAAGAGCGCCGCGCCCGGCTCGCCGCCGAGCTGAGCGCGGCCAACGAGGAGATCAGCCTCTTCCAACAACTGCGCGAGGCCTTCGGCAAGCGCGGCTTGCAGGCCATGATCATCGAAAGCGCGATCCCCGAGGTAGAGGCCGAGGCCAACCGGCTGCTGGGCCGCATGAGCGAGGGCCGCATGAGCCTGCGCCTCGAGACGCAGCGCGAGAAAGTGACCGGCGGCATGGCGGAGACGCTTGACATCATCATCTCCGATGAGCTGGGGGCGCGCGACTACAACCTTTACTCTGGCGGCGAGAGCTTCCGCGCCAACCTGGCCTTGCGCATCGCCATCAGCAAGCTCCTGGCGCGCCGGGCGGGCGCGCAGCTGCAAACGCTCGTGATCGACGAAGGGTTCGGCACCCAGGATGCGCAGGGCCGGCAGCTCCTGGTCGATGCCATCAGCTCGATCCAGCACGACTTCGCCCGCGTGCTGGTGATCACCCACATCGACGAGCTGAAGGACCTGTTCCCGGCGCGCATCGACGTCACGAAGACGGCGGCCGGCTCGCGGGTGACCATCGCGTGAGCGTGGGCCCCGGGGTCAACCCGCTCACCCGTGAGTGGCTGGCGGAGCGCCGGGCCCGGCGCTACCGGCTGGCGCCCGAGCTGCGGCTGCGTACCGTCGAAGAGGCGCGCGCGTACGTGCAGGACATGGGCTTCTGCCTGTTCTGGCCGATCCAGGGCGTGGAGTTGCCGAACATGTTCCACGCCATCGCCGGGCGCGTGCGCGACGTGCCCGACGAGCATGGCGACCCGGATGTCGGCAAGTCCTGGGGCTGGAAAGACGACTCGCTCGACAAGCGCTGGTGGTACTACGGCAAGCTGATCCGCAAGCGGGCCACGATGGTCTCGCTCGATCTGCTGCCCTGTTTCTACGCTTGCAGCGGCAACTACGGCGACTATGAGCGCGACTACCTGGACGAATACCGCGACGGGCAGATCTCGGTGGAAGCCAGGAACCTCTACGAGGCGCTCCTGACGCATGGCCCCCTGCACACCGTCGAGCTACGCCAGAAGGCCCGCATGGCCAACGACACCGCCAAGTACCGCTTCGATAAGACGCTGGCCGAGCTGCAGGCGCAGCTCAAGATCCTGCCCGTGGGCGTGGCCGCCGCCGGCGCCTGGCAGTACGCCTTCATCTATGATATCCTGCCGCGCTACTACCCCGACCTGCAGGCACAGGCTCGGCCCATCAGCCGCCGAGAGGCGCAAAAGACGCTCATCCTCCGCCACCTGCGCAATGTAATCGCCGCGTCCCGCGACGAGCTCTTCAAGGCGCTGGACGTGCTCGGCTGGACGAAGCGTGAGTTCGAGGGGACGGTGGGGGGCTTGATCGAGGAAGGGCAGGTCCGCGAGACGCCGGTGGATGGCTATGAGGGAACCTACCTTATTGCAAAGCCGGCGACGGAGGCTCAGGGTTAGACAGCATCGGCCCGCTCGCGATCCCCCAAAAGCGGTTGCCCTTATTTACGGTTCTGGCCTCGAGTGATAATATGGTCACAGGTCATTATCACCAATGTGAATAGCGCCGTAGCACAGTGAGGTCACATCACGGATGGATCCCCAGCGCCTTTCAGGCCGAGCTCAAGGTGGCTATCGAGAGGATGAAGACGAACCGTTCCTGAACGGGACAGGCTGATCTACGGATATAGCAAGATGAGCGAATACCAGTATTACGAGTGGCAGGCTATCGACCGCCCGCTGACCCAGAAGGAGCAGGCGGAGGTCGAAGGGCTTTCCAGCCATATGGACGAAGTCACCTCAACGCGCGCCGTCGTCACGTATGAATGGGGCGACTTCAAACACGACCCGGCGCAGGTGCTGGCGACGTACTTCGACGCCTTCATGTACTACGCCAACTGGGGCAACCAATGGCTGGCTTTTCGCTTCCCCAAGCACCTGCTCGACGCAGCATCGGTCGAGCCGTACTTGTGGGAGGAAGAGGTGACCCTGGCGCCGGCCGGCGAGCACGTGGTCCTGACCATCGCGCCCCAGGATGAGGAGAGCTACGACGACGTGGACTACGAAGCGTCGCTGGGCACGCTGGCGGGCGTACGGGAAGAGATCCTCAACGGCGACATGCGCGCCCTGTACCTGGCGTGGCTCATTGTTGCTCGGCTTGCGGACTATGAGGACGACGATGAGCACGAAAACGATGAGGCAGAAGACGGGGCAGCACTGGAGCCTCCCGTTCCACCCGGTCTGCAAGGCCTCACCGCCGCGCAGTCGGCCCTGGCGCGCTTTTTTGGCCTGGATCCCTACTTGATCCAGGCTGCGGCCGAGGCCAGTCCCCGGCTGGAGGCCAGGCAGGACACTCTCTGGCGGGAAATGCTTGGTCGCCTGCCCGCTGCCGAACGGGATGAGTTTCTGCTGCGCCTGGTGCAGGGCGAGCCGCACCTCTCTGGGGTGCTGAAGCGTCGTTTGCGGGAGCTGGCCGGCGCGCAGAAGCTGCCGGCGGTTGGCGAAAGATGCCGCACGCTGGGCGAGCTCAGCGCGCAGGCAGACCGGCTGCGCAAAGCGGCGCAGCGGCGTGAGAAAGAAGCCGCTGAAGCCAGGCGCAGGCAGGAGTTGCAGGCCCTGGCGGCACGCGAGCCGCGAGCCTGGCGCGAGGTAGATGAGTTGCTGCTGAAAAAGACCGGTGCAGCCTACGACCGGGCTGTGGCGCTGCTGCGTGAGCTGCGTGATCTGGCCAGCGCGCAGGGTCGCCTGCCCGAGTTCCAGGTGCGGTTGGCCGAGCTACAGGCGCAGCACGCCAGAAGCCGGGCCCTGCAAGAGCGCTTGCAGAAATTGAGCTGATCCTGGCAGGGAGTGAATGATGCCCCCAAGGCCCCTGAATCCCCAACCAGCCGAACTCAACGTTCTCTCTGGCCTGATGTGGGATGGCCTGAAGCTATTGGATGCGCAGCACACAGCTGAAGCTTGCGACCGCTGGCTGCAAGCGTGGGAGTTCGTTAAGAAGCTGGTGACGCCAGACATGCGGACCGTCACAGCATTTGACGATGCCTACCAACATAGGCTGCCGGAAAGGATCTTCAACTGGTGCCAGGACCTGGAGATGGAGCTGGGCAATGCCGGCCTTGACAATCCGGTCTACCACGAACACCGGGTCCGCTATGCGCGCGAGTTCCTGGACCGTTTCCCCGACACGGAGGATCTGATGTACCTCAACTTCCGCCGGGCCGAAGGGGAAGCGCTGTGGGGACTGGGCCGGCAAGGTGAAGCCGAGGAGGTCTATACCGCCCTGGTGGAGCGCCTCCCGGATGATGCCTGGAGCTACATCGGTTGGGCCGACCAGTACTGGGTCTGGGATTTCTCACCCAAAGACTACGCCCGGGCAGAAGGCATTCTGCAGCGCGCCCTGGCGCGACCGCAGCTCAAAGACCGCCGCGACGTCCTGGAGCGGTTGGAAGAGCTCTATGCCCGCTGGGATAAGCCCGACCGGGCCGCGGAGGTACGGGCCGAGCTTGAGCAGTCCGGCGTGAGAGAGATCGGGCCGCTATCGCCTCCTCCTTTCGCTCGGGGCACCGCCAACCCCATTCCTGTTCAGAAGCAACCTCGGCCAGGCCGCAATGACCCGTGCTGGTGCGGCAGCGGCAAGAAGTACAAGCACTGTCACCTGCGGACAGACCAGCAACAAGATCGGAGCAGGTGAGTAATGAAGAAGGGTGAGAAGCGGAAACAACAGAAAGCGCTGGCCCGGTGCAGCGAGCGCAAAGCAGTACAGCGGGCAGCGCGTGTCGTGGTTCAGGTGAACCCGGCGCTGAAGGTGATCCGCGAGGCGCGCCGCTACCCTCTGCTCGGCTGCTGGACCCAGCCCGCCTGGGACCAGAACGGGCTGGCGGCGGTCGTCGTGGCCCGCCGCCAACCCGACGGCCTGGTGGCCTTCGCGACCTGCCTGGTCGATTACTACTGCCTTGGCGTCAAGGATGCTTTCTGCAACGCGGATGTGCCCTACGGTCGCTTCATGAAGGAGCAGCTTCCCAAGATGCTGGTGGGCGCACAGCCGCTCGAGATTACGTCCGACCTGGCCCACGAGCTGATCTACGGCAGCATCGAGTATGCCGCCCGCTGGGGCTTTCGCCCGCATGCCGACTTCAAGCTCGCACAACAGGTGCTCGACGCACCCGGAGCCCATCCGCGGAGCGGCCAGGTCCAGTTTGGCAAGGACGGCAAGCCGTTCTACATCTCGGGCCCGCACGACAACGTGCAGGCCATCCTGCGCCAGCTGGCACGCACGGCCGGGGAAGGCAATTACGATTTCCTGGCCCACCTCGACCAGCCGCCCTTCGATCTCCTGCAGGCAGGTGGCGAGGAAATGGAGGAGTGAGACCATGCCGCGCACGACCGAACCGATGCCGATCCTGATCTACCAGCTCAAAGTCACCTTGAATCATAGCAAACCGCCGATCTGGCGGCGCATCCAGGTGCGGGGAGATACCACGCTGGCGAGGCTACATGATATCCTCCAGGTGGTCATGGGGTGGCACGATTACCATCTGCATGCCTTCCGCGTCGACGGCGTGGAATACGGTCAGCCTAATCCAGACCTGCCCATGCGCAGCGACAAGAGCGTCGCACTCAGCCGGATCATCCCTGGTGAGAAGTTCAGGTTCCGCTACGAGTACGATTTCGGGGACTCATGGGAGCACGTTCTGGTGGTCGAAAAGCTCTTGTCGCCTGAGCCGGGCGTCGATTACCCTCGCTGTATAGCTGGCAAGCGCGCCTGCCCTCCTGAAGATGTGGGCGGGATCTGGAGCTACCCCGAGTTCCTGGCCGCCATCCAGGATCCCCTTCACCCGCAGCACGCGGAGCAGCTGGAGTGGATCGGCGGCAGCTTCGATCCAGAAGCCTTCGATCTCGAGCGGGTCAACCGGCGGCTGGCCGGGATGCATGCGGCGGCACGATGAGCGAATACCGGTACTATGAGTGGCAAACGCTTGGTCGCCCCCTCACGGTCGAAGAGCAGACGGAGGTCGACATTGCCCGGCTGGCCGGGTTGCAGGCGCAATATCCCAAACGGCCTTCCATGCTGGAGAGGCTGCGGCGCGTTGCCGAGGGGAAATGAGGAGCACGCACAATGGACGTTGCCCAGGTCTCTTCATTGCCGTACCGGGAACGGCGCTTCGAGGACTTGTTTATCGCTACCTACGCCAGATCTGAAGATCTCAGCGCCATGAGCGGGTGGTAAGTCGACGACTCAGCCCCCCCTTCAAGCCACCTGGCAGAACCGCCACCGAACGATGAAGGGGCGTAGCCGCGCAGAGCAGGTGCCATGACACAAACCCAGCAGGTTGTGGATTATCTGTGGGCCATTTCGCCAGACGGGGCGACCAATGCGCAACTGGCGAACGCCCTGGGCATCGCGTCGCAGCAGACAGTCTACATGCTGACACAGGAACTCGCGCGTTGGGGCCGGATCCGGAGCGAGCGCCAGGGGCGGACATGGGTCTTCTACGCGGCGAACAGCGCTCTGGTGGGCACCGCATCGGCCCTGGCGCGGGCGAGATGGGGGTCTTCAGGGAGCGGCGAGAGGGCGGCCGCGCAGTTTGTTGCCGTAGCTCGGCACGTCCTGAGCGTGCGCTATGGCGCTGATCTTGCACCGCGCACCGTCCCTGGCATTCGGAAGCGTTTCGCGCTCGTTTCGCCAGACTTCCAGGTAGTCGGTGACGCAAAGTACGTCGCCGGCTCCACTGACGCCGGGCTCGCGCCTGCGAAGTTTGCGATGATCAGCGAAGACGTCTGGCTGCTGGAAAAGTGCCAGGCCGAGCGTGTCTTCATGGTGTTTGGCGGTGACCGGCAAACGCCAGCGCTGTGGCTTAAGCGCTTTGGCGAACTTGCGACCGGTGTCGCCTATTACTACCAGGCAGACGACGGTGCGTTGGAGCGGCTGGATTCAAACACCTGGGTCCAAGTCGACGGCGTGTCGAGTGGGCCCAGTATATAATGGAGACGGTAGTGCTGACGCGGCGGCTGACGCGCACATCGCCATACCTGGCAGAGAACCCCGTAACCTGCGTCGTCGATATCATGTCCGCTTATCGTAACCGCAAGGCGTAAATGATGTCACGCCACTGGTGGCGCGATACTCGCCGTGGATGCCGCTGGCTATCGACCCTCCAATGCAATAGCGGATGCCAGGCTGTTCGAAGACATCGGCCACGCGCCTGGCCACATCGAACAGCCTAACGGTTGGCACTTCCCGCCCCTGGCAGCGGGCCGTAGGCGCGCCCCGCCAGCTCAGGACCGAGCATGCGCTCCGCCAGGTAGCGAAGGATCTCCTCGTCGCTGGCGTCGGGATGGCGTTTCCGGAGGTCCAAAATCTGGATCTTTACAAGCGCCTTCCGAGAATGTATAATTACCCAAGATGGATAAGATGCCCAAGAAGAGGGTACGAGTATGGCCGTCACGATAGCTTCCAGTCGCGTTCAACAGAACTTTGGGGAGGCGATGGATCGGGCGCTGGTGAGCGAGGATGTCGTCGTCGAAAGGTATGGAGTGCCGCGTGTCGCCATCGTCAGCTACAAGCGCTATCGACAGTTGCTCGAAGCCGAGAGGGAACTGCTGCGAACGCGCTTGCAACTGGCCTCAGCGGCGGCCTCCGCGCGTGCCGCAGGTTTGAGTGATACAGAAGTAGATGCCCTGATCGAACAGGCTCGCACTGAAGCCAACAGGGAGTGATTCGCGTGACCGCGGAGGAGGGGGGTGCGAACACCGAGGCTCGTGTGGTCATCGACACGAGTTGCCTGCTGCGCTACTTGATCCGTCCAGGTAAGGCCATCAAGGAGTTGATCGAAGTCTGGCTCCTGGAAGATCGCATTCGCCTGGTGACTTCTCCTGAGCTGCTGGGAGAGTTGGAAAGCGTGTTGAGCCGAGACCGGATTCGCGAGCTCATTCATGATGACGAGGCGAGGGCCCTCCTTGATGCACTTCACTACAAGGCCGAGATCTTGCCGCCTTTGGGTAGCATCCCGGCTTATTGCCGGGATCCGAAGGATGATAAGTTCGTGGCATGTGCAATTGCCGGCGATGCCGATTATTTGATCACCGTCGACCTCGATCTCCTGGAATTGGGGACGATTGGGAACGTGCACGTAGTCCAGCCGCACGTATTCGTCGCGCTCAGGTGAAACCAGCGCGCTAGCCGGCAACCATTTTCATCCATGATACCCTCCCGCACCACCACCCGGAGCCGCAGGCGCAGGCCCGGCCCATCAGCCGGCGCGAGACAAAGAAGACGCCCATCTTCCAGTTCTCAGCTTAGTGGTTCATCCGCTAAATTCCCCGCGGGGCCGCCGAGGGTTGCGCAGTCCCTGTAGGGGGAAATCCGTCGGCTGATAAACGAAGCCTGTTCAAACAGGCTGGCATACCGTTCGCCAGTGCGCCTCGGCGCACTTCGTGTGCCAGCCGGGCACTTGAGTGCCCGGCGTCGGTGTGCAGCCAGCTTACCGGATGAACCACTTAGCGCCCGCCTGCCTGAGCCACGGCCTCACGCCTTCGGCCTTGCTGGCTCAAGGGGCCTGCCGTAACGACGCCCGCAAGCCCGGCGACCAGGGCATCCACGACCTGTCCGGCCACCTCCTCCATCGGCTGGCCTCGGTCCCCGCGCGCCCACTGGAGCGCGGCACCAAAAATCGCCCAACTCGTGACCATGGCCATGGTCTCGGGCGTCCTTGCCATGGCCGGACCAGGGCCCGGCAGCGCGCGATACTGGAGCCAATCGAGCAGGAAGCGGTACAGCTCCTCTTGCATCGCCGTCACGACCAAAGGCTCCAGGGCCTGCCTTTCGGAGCTCCTGCAATGCTGGGGCCCTTGCAGCGGGTCCAGATAGCCAAACACCGCGACCGCCAGCTGCCGGACGTTGGCCGCGCTGAAGGCCGCGGACGCCGGCACCGTCGCCGTCAGGCACTGCTGGAAGCTCTCGCGGATGTAGCTATCCAACAGCGCGTACTTGTCCTCGAAATGAGCGTAGAAGGTGGCCCGGTTCACGGTTGCCCGGTCGGCGATGTCCTGCACCGTCAGCGCTTGAAAACCCTTCTCGCCCAGCAGCTCCTCGAAGGCCCGCTCGATCAGCCCGCGGGTCCGCTTCACCCGGGGGTCCGCGGCGTTTCCGGAACGCGAGTTCGGCAACATTTTTGCTCCTCTGTTGTCTAAGCCACACGGACGGCTTTTTGCTGATTGACGCCAAACTAAAACACCTTATTATGATAGGCGACAACAGTTGTTTAGTCAACAACTGCCGTGCGGCCTGAAGCCGCTCAAGAAGGGAGCCAGTGATGAACGGGAGTGATACGATGCGAGCCATTCGTTACCACCAGTATGGAGGGCCGGAGCAGCTCGTGCTGGAACAGATACCCCGGCCCGAGGTGCAGCCCGGGGCCGTGCTGGTTCACGTCAGGGCGTCTGCCGTCAATCCAGTCGACTGGAAGCTGCGCACGGGGGCATTCCACCAGTTCATGCCGGTGCAGTTCCCCAAAACGCCCGGCCTCGATCTGGCCGGCGTCGTCGAGGAGATCGGGCCCGGCGTCACGGGTTTTGAGCGCGGACAGGCCGTCTATGGGCTGGGGGACGGCACCAATGCGGAGTACGCCATCGCGGCGGCCAGCAGCCTGGCGCCGATGCCCCGGGGTCTGACTTTCGACCAGGCGGCCTCGGTGCCGCTCGGCGCGCTGACGGCCTGGCGGGCGCTCTTCGACGCGGCCGATCTGCAGCCCGGCCAGCGCATCCTGATCCAGGGGGCAGCCGGCGGGGTGGGCATGAATGCCGTGCAGCTGGCCCGCTGGAAAGGGGCGCACGTCGCCGGCACCGCTTCGGCCAGGAACCTCGACTTCATCCGCTCGCTCGGCGTGGAGGAAGCCATCGACTACCTGGCGGCGCCGTTCGAGACTGTCGTCCGCGACATGGACGTGGTGCTGGATACCGTGGGTGGTGATGCCCTGGATCGTTCGTTGCAGGTCCTGCGCCGAGGCGGCATCCTCGTCACCGTCGCCGGCCAGCCGCCGCAGGAGGAGGCCGCGAAGCGTGGCATCCGGGCGGCAGGCGTCGGCATGGCGGATCCGGCGCGGACCGGCGAACTGCTGCGGCGCTTCACGGAGCTGATCGAGGCAGGCCGGCTGCGCGTGCAGGTCGACAGCGTTTTCCTGTTGGCCGAAGCCGGCCGGGCACACGCCCAGAGCCAGCAGGGCCACGGCCGCGGCCGCATCGTGCTTCACGTAGCCGGTGCGGATGCCTAAACTGGCCGCACAATGGAATTGCGCGCCGCTGCCAACGGAGTGTCCCCCTGGGAACGCCGGCATCCCTGCCGGCCCCGGTGGCGGGTGACGTAGCCGGCAAGATGCCGGCGCTCCCGGGCCAGGCGCTATGCACTTTCACGGTGCGATCAGTTTAGGGCATGCAGACATGGGGGCAGGCCGTGAGCAGCCCGGTTGCAGGCTGGGCGGCTGGGCCCGCCACCCGGGCAGCGTCAATGCCATCGATGATCGCGGGGAACGATAGGCATGCAAGTCGAGATTTGGTCGGATATTGCCTGCCCCTGGTGTTACATCGGCAGGCGCCGCTTCGAGAAAGCGCTTGCGCAATTTGAGGGCCGCTCTCAGGTCGAGGTGACCTGGCGCAGCTTCGAGCTCGATCCCAACGCGCCGCGCGAGTATGCCGGCACGGTCTACGACCTGGTGACGCAGCGCTATGGCGCGAGCCGGGAAAAGGTCGAAGCCCTGCACAGGCGGGTCACCGCCCTGGCCGCAGAAGAAGGCCTTGACTATCACTTCGAGCGCGCCCATCCTGTCAATTCGTTCGACGCTCACCGCTTGATACACCTGGCAGCCCATCATCATTTGCAGGGCGAAATGAAAGAGCGGCTGCAGCGGGCCTATTTTACCGAGGGGCTGGTCATCAGCGATCAGGGTACGCTGGCCCAGCTGGCAGCTGAGGTTGGCCTGGACGCAGACGAAACACGCCGTATGCTGGAAAGCGACGCCTACGCCGCTGCGGTCCGCGCCGACGAACGGCGAGCGCAGGCGCTGGGCTGCGATGGGGTGCCCTTCTTTGTCTTCGACGAACGCTACGCCGTGTCCGGCGCCCAGCCCGTTGCTACCTTCGTGGCTGCGCTGGAACGCGCCCGGGCCGACTCGCAAAAGAGTCCAGCGTAGTGCATGTGCAGGGAAGGCCTTCGGTAGCAGCGTCTGTCATTCTGAGTATTCCATCCCGCCGTGCAGGATGCAGCTACGCAAGAAACTCTTGGGCTGTCATTCTGAGCCCCCCATTCCGCCGCCGCGGCACAGGGGCAGCCAAGAAACCTGCCAGTGTCATGCTGAGGCCGACTCCCTGACCGCGCTTGACGAGTCGGCGTGGCAGGCCGAAGCATCCGTTCCGGGAGTCCCGCGACGGATTCTTCGCTGTGGCTCGCCGCGGCGCGAGTCTTCTCGTCAACCCGCTCAGAATGACAGCGGCAAGGCGAGCGCGAAGGGAGTTTCTTGGTAGACCCCCATGCTGCCGCGGTGGCACTTGGCATGGCCAGAACCCCTTGACATGTCATTCTGAGCGGGCATATCCACAATCACTGTCGCCAGCGAGCCACTGGCGACCAAGTCCCCGCACATGCAGGGCCGCGTGCGGCTGGGGGAGAATCCGTCGTCACGCAGTTTCTCGGAAGCGGGAGGGGATGCCTTCACGCGAATTGCGGATGAGACCATTTTCGGTGAGCAGTTAGCCCAGACACTTTCCCTGGGCAGCAACCAGGGGAAAAGCGGTATTTCATAATTGTGAGAAGACTAACAGAGAAAGTCTCTCCGCAACGTTACAGTCGGTTGGTTGCGAGCGAGATTACGGAGGTACGGGAGGGTCGGTAATTCGGGACTTGATGAATGACCGGTGGTGATCTTCCCGGTGGCTGTCACCTTTCTTCCCTTGAGTCTCCGACCGGCCAGTGACATTCAGTTACTGCCGGTCTTTTTCTTGGAGTCATGCTCACCAGCTGGTACTCCCCTCGAACAAAGAATCGCCAGGCTCCGGCTCCGCGAGTAGTGCGGGGCAGACGTGTTTGGATCATCCGCAAGACAAGGGGGTAACAATGGCTTTGCGCAGGGAGAGAAGGCTCTCGGCGGAGAACGACAGGCTGGCCGGTTTCCGGCCGGCGGGCCTCGTGCGTGGCGTCGCGTTGATGGCCGCGCTGGCTCTGGTCGTTCTGGCGCCCTCGCTGGTCCTGGCCGCGCCGGCCGGGGCCCGGTCCTCCCAGACGGCAGTGACCGGCACGGCGACGATCTCGGGGAGCGTCCCGATCAGCGCGACGAGCGCCGTCACTGCGACGAGCGCCGTCACCGCGACGAGCGCCGTCACGTCCACCGCGCCCGTCACGTCCACCGCGGCCAACACGTCCACCGCATCCGTCACGTCCACTGCGCCCGTCACGTCATCGGTTCCGGCAGATTGGAAAGTGGCGCAGGACACGACCGGCGCCTTCAGCATGCGCTACCCGCCCGACTGGACCGCGCAAATCACCCCGACCGAGATCGACCTGACGGCGCCAAACGCCAGCGACGTGTCCTTCTACTTCGAACTCATGTCCAAGCCCATGCCCGGAGCACCGGGTGACCCCGCCACGTTGGCCCAGCTCTCCAGCAAACCCTGGCCCCCGCGCTTCAAAACGAACCTGGCTTTCCAGGGGTTGTTCCCGTACGCGCCCGCCAGCGCCCTGGTCTGGACCGTCACCGACACCGTCAGCAGCACAACCTTGCAAAGCACCTGGCTCTGGGCACCGCTTGGGCCCCAGTCTCTGATAGTTCAGGTGACCGCGCCCGCGTCTGCTGTGAGCCGCGCGATGTGGAGGCTGGTGGGTACGGAAATCTTTTCCGCACGGCTCCTGGCCGCCCCAGCCGGCAGCACTCCCAAGCCAACTGGGGCGCCCGGCTCAGCCGCTGCCGCCACGCCGAGCGCCGGGCCGCCTACCGCCGCGACGCCGACCCAACCTACCCAATAACGCCGGGGGACTGGCGTTGGAGCCCCACGAGCTTGTCCGTTGAGCACGTGGGGCTTCCCTCATGTCTGGTGAAA
>Ga0326727_10012307_pt1 | contig 19522 bp, 18 predicted proteins | sample MB2enrmetagenome_FD_207643 | JGI IMG/M metagenome (GOLD analysis project Ga0326727, IMG submission 207643) | Lab enriched peat soil microbial communities from McLean, Ithaca, NY, United States - MB29MY | ecosystem: Environmental > Terrestrial > Soil > Wetlands > Peat | place: USA: New York...
TTTTTTAACGGCTTATTAACGGCTTTCTGACGTACCTTTTTTTCGCTTTTTCGCCGAAGGTTTGCCGCTGTTTTGCCGATGGTTTGATGGACCGCCTTTGAGAAACCCTCGAAAGTTTGATGAAAGTTTCATACAACTTTAGTGTCGGTTTGGCCCCCCTTTTGGTAGCCTTTTGGTAGCTAGGGCCTACTCAATCGTGGAAAAAAGAGTAGAAGGAAGCTTAGTTTAATCGTTCTTCTTTTTTCGACGGCTCTGATTCTTCTGCTTCGGCCTCATTGAGCTGTTCAAGTGCTGCGGCGACTCGGGCGCGGTTTCGCTTACGGTTGTACCTTGTTGTTTATCAAAATTCTTATCTCGCCTTTGCCGTCCTGGTCCGCCCGCTTTTCGAGTCTAGCCCAGCGGTCCGGATACTTGTGCTCAAGGAACCACGCGGCTGCTCTCCAATCGCCATCCTGGGCGGCTCTGGTGATAACCTCGACGTTTGTTATGACGGCCTCTGCCTCTGCAGTCCGCAGCGCACATGCTCTCCAATCCTGAGATCTGTCATCAAATATGCCTCTAAGGTACATAGAAAGAAAGTCAGCGAATAAAAACGCTTCTTTGTCGTCAATAACGAAACGCACGTTGCTGATCTAGTTTCATACTGCGCTCATTCGCCGCCACCGTAGTATCTATTAAAAAGAGCATTATAAACATCGATATTTTTCTTTGCGACGTTGTGCCAATCGTAGTAGGTTTTCGCGCGTTCTCTGTTTACACGAAACGGTGCACCGTCCTCAAGAACCTTGACTACTGCGCTCGCAATTGCATTTGAATCCCTCGGCGGGATCAGCACGCCTGCTTCAAACTGCTCGACCAGACTCGGTATCCCTTCGACGTTGGTTCCGATAAACGCTGTTCCGCACGCCATTGCCTCGATCCCCACAACCCCTAGTCCTTCAATCAAAGACGGAAGAACAAACACATCTGCTGCGTTATAGTAAAGTGGCAATTTCTCATCGGGAACCCTGGGTTCAGAATCTGTTGCTGGAATGAAATGAATCTTGTCCTGAATGTGTAGCTTCTGGGCTAAAAGTTGAAGGTGCTTTTTATAGTATCCTTCTCCAACCAAAAGCAGTTCGGTATGGGGTAGTCTCTCGCGTATGCGTGGCATGGACCGAATCAGATAGTCCAACCCTTTCCTCTCGACCATCGCAGCGACGCACAATACGTACTTTTTGCTGGAATCTAACCCTAAGTCGGCTCTGGCCCCGTTCTTGTCGATGCCCCTATACACAGAGAAATCGATTCCCATTGTCGACATGTGGACTTTTTCTGCTCCAGCCAAGCGTGAAAAGTATCTTTCAGTAGGCTTATTGAGAACAAGGAAACAGTCGACGCGTTTTTTTAAGGCTCTTTCGAAAAAGAATCCTTTTAGCACGTAAGACGCTAAATAATTGTATCGTTTCCTTTCTGGAGTTTCCAAAAAGAGCTGCAGGAGCGATCTGTCTTCGTGGCATTGAACTAATATCGGAGTTTCTTTGATGAAGATAGATGCAAAAACAGTTGTCCACGTGAATGCTGTGTGCAAGTGTACAAGCGAATGCTGTTTCTTCACTTCGACGCGCAAGGCCCGCAATAATGGCCAGGAGACCTCGCCGAGGTTGATTCGATCAGATCCGACAGGTTGCGCGGGGAAGAATCGATAAAGTATGTCGTCGTCATTAATTACAAATGCTTTATCCAACCGCCTTTCGATGCTCCAACACTCTAGATCGTATCTGTCCGTGCTCTTTGCGATCTGTTGAGCGAGTCGTATGTGCCACCCCCCGCCATAAGGAAGTTCGTTGATTTCTTCTTGTACTCGGAAGTCAGGTAAAAAAGAAGAAAAAGAATGCGTATTGGCTAATATGACTTTCTCTTTCAACGTCGCGCACTCCTCTCGATTCACGAAGTTTCATTACTCTTTTTGACTATAGAATGGAATCGTATGCGTTTATGGTCTTTTGTACGGTTGATTCCCACCTGAATTTACGCGCCTGTGCGTGACCGAGAGATCTTAAACGTTCGCGTAAGCTTTCGTTATGCACAATCTCGAGAACATTTCGTGAAATATCATCGTAGCTCAGGGGATCATCTATGTAAAGCGCCGCTTCCCCTGTAACTTCCGTCAGCGAACTGTTGTTAGAGAGCACGACCGCACAGTCGCACGCCATAGCTTCAAGAGGCGGGAGTCCAAACCCTTCATACAATGACGGGAAGATCAAAGCAGTTGCGGCGCTGTAAATAGGTGGCAAGTCGTCATACGCTACGTATCCAGGAAGAATTATCCTTCTCTGCGCTTCCTTTTTGACGTGACTCGGAACGTCGCTTGAATTAATGTACGCTCGTATCTTGTTCTCGTTAATCGGTCCAATCAACACCAAATCGTTAGGTATCTCTTGTAAAACGCTCACGTACGCTCTAATGAGGGTTTTTAAGTTCTTTCTCGGGCTGTCGTCGCCAACGTAGAGCAAATAACTACGCCGCAAGTTGTATTTACGCATAACGTGACTGTAGTCGCTATGCGGATGAAAAAAAGACGTGTCGACCCCTAAATGAATGACTTTAAGTTTTTCTTTGCGAACTCCAAATTTCGCGACCAAATCATTCATCGTAGCATGGCTGACTACTATGGTTAAATCGCAGTTTTCGATCAGCTTTGGGAGCACGATCGCAAAGTCGAACCGAAGCACGCGATCGGGCACACCTCGCTTATAGCATGCTGGCAGCACAACCGGCGCAATATCGTGAACGGTGAGCACTTTTTTTGCTCGTAGGTCCTGGTGCCGAAAGAGAAATGGTCCGAGGTTATCTACATTATGTATGAGAGAGATCGACCCATCTTTAATCAGACGCTTCAATAGCAAACTGCCCAAAAAAACTCTTGCGTTTGGCCGGTTTAATGCAAAATGGTGCAATACCTTCACATCGATGTCTCGCGCTCGCAAGCCTGGTATCAGGTGTCTGTTTAGCGTCCACTCTCCAGTTTTTTTCGCCGGCGGTATGACAGCGACCTTCATAACCCTCCTAATTTACTATCACACCGTGCTCCCGCATATTAAAATTGTTTTGTTGGGATCAGCGTAAACGAAGGTGCCGGTTCATCTGACAATGGGCACTGCGACGCGCACGCCGAGAGAGAAAATCGCGACGTCCTTATCTACGTCGTTTCCGTTCACGCAAGCTGCGTCAGCTGACGGGAACCGGTCGTTTTGTCCAATCGCGCACGTCCGCAGCCCTTCAGATCCTTCGCGATGAGCGACTGGGACTCTTCGGTACGCAGTTCGCCGATCTGCTCGCGCGTTGTTTCGCCGCCTGACACACAAATAAAATCGCTTTCCACGTTTTGCACATCTGCCGGTCGGCATACATCCTATCGCCGACAACGACCTTCTGATGGGCGGTACTCAGCGGCCTCGCCCTCAAACAAAAGCGGGTTAGGCTTACCAAAAACCGTGCCCGCTTTGGTCGATCGCTTCGACGAAACTCACGCCGCAGTCAAGTAATCGGGAGGTGTGCGACTGGTTGGCGCTCGGGCGTTGAATGTGCGTGCAAACGGTTGCATATACGACAGTTGCACATATGGCAGATAGTAAACCGTGCGTAATCGCTGCGATTAACGCTCACATGGCCGAGCAAAACCGGAAGCATTATCTTCTCTTGTGCATCCTCAGCGGTAAAGGGTTGGGCGATTATCTTGAATCCGCGTAAACTTCCTCCTATAATTATAACGATCCTTATGCTGACGATGCTCTTCACCGCACTCGTGAACGTCTCCGCAACGGAGCAGACAAGCTCAGGTTTCATTAACAGTTCCACACCTACCGCCGCCAGTGTCAATGCGCCGGTCATCCCTGCGGGTGTGACTTCAACAAGTACTGCGAAGAAGTACGTCGTTTTTCGAGACGATGATGTTTACTTCGGGAATTTGAGCGCATTGGAGGCTGTCGATCAAGTTCACATTGGAGAGCACGTGCCGGTGACGCTTGCGATCATCCCGCACGCGAACCCGTGCGGCACAGGAAATGAGATGCTCCAGGATACGTCGGTCACCAATTATTTGCTGTCGATAGTCCAAAACCCGCTATTCGAGTTCGCACAACACGGCTATAACCACTATGATTACAGAGAAAACGGCCCCCCTAAATGTTCCGCGTCGAGTGCGGAGGCAGGCGTGCCGCAGGTCGTAGGCCCAGCAGGACCTTACTATGAGGCCGGTGAGAGCTCAGGCCCACAGGGTCAACCCGTGGGTTCGACGTTCGCCAGCGAGTTCTACGGGAGACCATACGCGGATCAGTACAACGCAATCAAACAGGGGCGGGACGATATGATACAGGCGCTCGGCGTGGCACCAACGACCTTTGTCCCGCCTTTTGACTCCGGGGACCAGAATACGTTGAAGGCGGCGTCTGCACTCGGATTCACGCTCTATAGCACGGGGGTAGGGGACTTCAACGTCAACGATGTGATCCTGGACGGGATTATGGTGCAGGCCTCGGCGTCGTTCGGTATTGGCAGCTGGGCCAACGACACGGCGTGGCAAACTGGAATGTCGCGTCTCACAGCGCAGACCGACGCCGCACTGAACAACGCGACGGCGGGCGAAAGCGTTGTTGTGCTGTACCACTTCTGGGCCTTCGAAAATCAAGACGGCTCGGTCAATACAGCCCATATAGCACTATTCAAGCAGTACATCGATCATCTGAAGAGTCGTGGAGACGTGAGCTTTAGCACGCTTAGAGGTCAACCGCTTATGAACCCCTCTCCAGCGCGTGCTGTAAGCTCGCAGGATGCGAATCGCCTCGACGTCTTTGCACAAGGCATATACGATGCCCTCTGGAACAAGCACTACTAATCAGGGTCGGGGTGGTCGGCGTGGGAATCCCTTGGCGGGACGCTGACGTCGTTATCCGCTGCGACGTCACCGGCTAGTGGTGTAGTGGACGTCTTTGCACGCGACACCGCCGGCGCCTCTATGAGAAGACTACCACGAATAGTGGGGCGTCTTGGAGCGACTGAACCTCCATTGGCAGTACGTGGCCGTGACCACGTGTCCGCTCTGGGGGTACGCTAGCCGCTCTAGTGAGTTCTACCCCCAGGCCACAAGCCGCCCGGCACCGAGACGAACCGCCAGCAACACCACCCGCAGTGCCGGCCAATCGTCACCTTCAGTCTTTTTAAGAACGGCGCACAGGGCCTTTCCCAGCCACTTACCACCTATAACTTCTTTAACGGCGTCCGCTGCAACGACACCACTGCGATAACCGACGCCAATGGTCAGCTCTCCGACAGGACCAGATGGCCCTCGCTGAGGCTCGTGACGTGGCAACGGCTGCTCCTGAGCTGCTGGCCCTTTGCTGAGCGGGGCACTTCGACTAGGGTTAATCCAGAGTGCGTCCAATGGTTGCGTTTGCTGCCGTGAGCTCACTGGAGCGTCGTAATCGACAACCGATCTCATTTGACGAGTCTTCCGATGCAAGAGACGCTTAGCGTGCAAGACAATACCAAAAAGCCTTTCAGATTGACGCGTTGACAGACAAACAGCAAACTTTATGTCGGGTCCACACACGGTACAAACAGATTAAACGCACAGCAGGCGCTATAACTTTGTCCACCCTGGAGCAGAACCCAACGGATATGACGGAACTCGACGTTATGTCGCGCGGCGCAGCGTCCTCGACGGTCGTGGTTGGCATTCCGTGTTATAACGAGGAGGTGGCAATTGGTAGCCTCGTGTTGCGCGCCGCTCAGTATGCGGACCAGGTCGTCGTTCTTGATGACGGTTCCACGGACAAGACAGCCGAGGTTGCGCGCTTCGCTGGCGCTCGCGTGCTCGTTCACGAAATCAATATGGGTAAGGGCGCCGCCTTACGCGATCTCTTTCAGTACGCGACGCAAGCTGGTTTCGATATCATCGTCATTATCGATGGCGACGGTCAGCACAACCCTGACGACATCCCGAGGCTGGTCGGGCCGCTCCTGCGGGACGAGGCCGACGTCATCAACGGAAGCCGCTACCTGAACGGAGGGGCGGGCAGTACGCCGCGCTACCGCCGGTTCGGGCAGGTGGTTCTCGACAAGGTCATCCATTTCGGGCTCAACGGCGACCTCACCATCACCGACACGCAGAGCGGTTTTCGCGCGTTCTCGATGAAGACCGCACCGTTTTTCAACTTCAACGCCGACAAGATGACGATCGATAGCGAGATGCTTATGGACGCGGCAAGTGCGCAGCTGCGCATAAAGGAAGTAGACGTCGGGGTTCGCTACGATGTGGGGCGTTCATCGACGCACCCGGTCAGTCATGGGCTGCAGGTGCTCACGGGCGTGCTGCGCAGCATCGAGTTCAACAGGCCGCTGCTCGCGTTCACCGTTCCCGGGTTGATCCTGGTCGCCATTGCGGCCGGACTCGCTGCGTTCGTGATTCAAGCCTATTTCATCGTCCACCACGTCGTCTTGGGTCCGACGCTGCTGATGCTGCTTCTCACGGTAGTAGGGACGTTTTTGGTGTTTACGGGCATCATTCTTCACTCTCTGTCTGGGCTCATTGATTCACGGGCCGAAATGCGTGGGAAATGACGATAAGCGCAGTCTAGCACTTGCCAGCGCATTCCTTGCCACAGGCCGGCTCGCGACGGCAGAGCAACTCGAAAAGGTCGCCGGCTCCCACTTACGACGCTGCGATAACTTATCTGCCCTACTGCGCTCATCGAGCAATCACGAGTTGTTTTGAGCGCTAACACAAAATCAACGTGCGATCGCACACGAAACGACAAAGTTTTAAGGACTGCACGAGAACGCGAAGCATACTCGGTGAACCATGAAGTCAAGAATCGCACTCCTCGGCTCACGCGGGATACCAGCCAAATACGGTGGGTTTGAGACTTTCGCGGAACGCATGGCTCCGGCGCTCGCTGCCGAAGGTCGCGAGGTGTGGGTGAGCTGCGAGGGCACGGCTCGGCCGCGCCCTGCCGAGTACAAAGGGGTTAAGCTGTTTTACTTTCCGCTCAAGCCCTTCAGGCGGGTGTTCTATGAGACGATATACGATATCTATTCCCTCGCGCGGGCGAGCCTGACGTGCGACTGCGTGATCATGCTTGGCTACGGCGCCGGGTTCTTCTTCTTTATTCCGAAGCTTTTCAGAAAAAAAATCGCGGTGAACGTGGACGGCAGGGAATGGACGCGCGAGAAGTACAATTCCCTCGAAAAGACTGCGCTTCACGTCAACGAGCTATTTGCGCTACGCTACGCTGATGCGGCGATCGCCGACGCGCGGGCAATCCAGGAGTACCTCGAGGCATCGCGGGCGAGAGGAGCGACCTTTATCCCGTACGGCGTCGACGTGTCCGCAAGTGTCCAATGGGATCCGTCCCGGCTTAGGGCGCTGCCCGGCGACCTCGACCATTTGGACATCGGCGAGTACTTCCTGATCGTCGCGCGTCTTGAGCGCGACAACAACATCAGCACGATGGTCGAGGGCTTCTTGACCGCGCGCACGGACAAGAAGCTTGTCATCGTCGGGAACTTCTTAGACTCGAGCTATAGGGACGGCATTCACACACTTATTGCGGAGCACCAAGGCCAGGATCGAGTCACGTTTAGCGGGGGAATCTATGAAAAGGACCTTTTGACCATGCTGCGCCAACACTGTTTTGCCTATCTCCACGGGCACTCAGCAGGAGGCACCAACCCCTCGCTGCTTGAGGCGATGATCGCTCGCAACCTCATCATTGCCCACGACAACCAGTACAATCGGGAGGTGTGCGACCGCTTTGCCTTATTCTTCAACGACCCCGTGAGCTTGCGCACCTTGATCGAATCAGTTGTGGACCAGCCAGAAGCGTACGACACGCTTCGAGATGGCGCGTTTGACCGGGCGAAAAACGAGTACGCGTGGGATCGCGTCTTTCGCGAATACGAAGCACTGCTTGACGACGTTCTGCGATGCGGGAAATGAAGCTCCTCCTCATCAACTACATGGAAACGACCGCACCAGGCGGTATTAACCGAGCTGTTCGGGAGATCGGCGCAGAGATGGTTCAACGGGGACACGCCGTGACTGTCCTTCAGGCGAATCCCGCGAATCTGCCGGCTGAAGAAATGTGCAACGGCGTCAAAATCATGCGGGTAAAGTCCCGCGTCGCGCCTTTTCTCTACGATCTGAACCCTGCGATGTATATCTATTTGAGAAAGAACTTCACCAGATTGAATCCTGATGTTGTTCACGTCCACGGCTACGCTTCCCTGCTACCATGGGAGATCATGCATTTTTTGCGCCGCGCTGAGTGCCCTGTCGCATTCTCTCCGCATTATGACATTCAATCGCACAACACGGTCGCTGGTAAGCACCTCTGGAACGTATTCAATCACACTGTCGGCGATCACTCGTATACCGCTGCGGCAAAGGTCATCTGTGCGTCGCGCTTTGAAAGCGAAAACGTTAAAAGGGACTTTCACGTCACGGATGACCGGATTGAAGTTATCCCTCACGGGGTCACGCGTATCGAGGCACCAAGAAAGGATCTACGGAACCCTCACCACATCTCTTTGCTGTACTATGGTTGGCTGCTCGAATTGAAGGGCATTCAGTACATACTGAAAGGGCTTTACGAGTTGCAACGCGCTTTCGAAAAGCGTGCAAGACTCAAAATCGTTGGCGACGGTACCTATAAAGACACGCTAAGCAAGTTGGTGCGAGAGTTGCGCCTCCAGTCATCGATCTCTTGGTACCCTTTCTTGCCCGAGGAAGAACTTTATCGGGAAATCAGGGCAGCGGACGTTTTCCTCCTGCTTTCCCGCTCCGAGAATTACGGCATTGCGGTAGCCGAAGCGCTCGCGCTAGGGGTGCCAAGCATCGTTGCTAAAACAACGGCACTCGTGGAATTCTTAGACGAACCGGGGTGTTTTGGCATCGGCTACCCTCCGGATCCGACTGAACTTGCGGAACTCATCATCAGCATCAAAGATACCGATCCGCAGGTGGGTCCGCTGAGTGAACGTATTCGGACGTGGGGGCAGGTCGCGGGCAAGTATGAAAAACTTTACGCGACTCTTTTACACACCACGGCGGAACAGGGATAAAAACCCCATTGTGCCCGTTAAAACAAGTCGCGGTTTGCGGCCCGTATCTCGATGCTCTTGTTAAGAAGATGACTTTGACTATGTCATCGCTGCTGTGCCCACTTAACGCGCAGTCAGCGACGCCAATCAATCGCTGCTAGAGGCGATGATTGCGCAGAAATTCTTCTCGCCCATGATAACCCCGACCATCGAAGTGCGTGACCGTTTCACGTCCTTCTTCAATGACGTGCAAGTCTCAGCACCTGCGTTGCACGAGTTCGTCGCGGAGCTAGGCTTTTTGGAGTTGCTTAACCTCCCGACCCCGAAAAGGTCGCCCGGCTCAGCACGCAGGATTTTTAGAGTACGGCGCAGGTAGGGCCGTTAATCGGCAAGATACCTACGTGGGAGGGGGTTGGTCGCGCCTACGAACGTCTGACCGTTGGTGCATCGAGGGCGATTCGTGAGGGGGTCATCAACTGTTCCTCAGTCACGGTGTCGCTCGTTTCGGGGTCTGAGCGCAGCGTCGTGACGACGTGTTGACTTCCCGCAGCGTTCAAAACGCAAAAGTCATTCATTTGCCGCGGTTCCCCCTGCTTGCGACGAACCAAGCCAAACCGAGCAGATAAGCGATCCCAACACCGCCTAAGAGCCACAGCCGATATGGCGTCAGGGCACCGTTCGCGCTCATCAGGCTTAAAGCAGCGCCATAGATAGCTGCTGCCCTGACCGTGACCTGAGGGAGGCTTAAAGCAGCTCCAGGGGCAGCTCCTGTGGTCACCACCTGACGATCAAGTCGCGTGAACTGCACGCCTTCCTTGGTTTTTACATAATCAATATAGTCACGCAAAAGCTGCACCTCGCGCGGGTCGGCTGAGCCTCCCAGCCCGCTGAAAGTCCACCAGTGGTACGCGACAATCAACGTATCGTTGGACGGATCGCTGAAGAACTGGTCGGTCGTGTTTTTTGCGAGCTGAAAGCTCGTGGTGAGTGCGGTGTAGTTCGTGCCGACGATATTAATAGTGGCCGGTTCCACCCGTATTCCGTATGCTTGGCCTTGCAATGTCGTGAGGTCCCCGTGCCCCGAGCAATACTCCGTAAATCCGAGCGCTCCTAATGCCGCTAGCGTGTTGCTATCGCCGTGGTCGAAGGGGGGAACGAACGTGGTTGGTGTTATCCCGAACGCGTCCGTGATATCGTCGCGCCCCTTTTGTATAGCTTCGTACTGGACTTTAAAGGGCTCGCCACAGAACTCGGTGGGCTGGCTGGGGCCCAACAAATGATTATCCAGGTGCGAGTATCCGTGCTGCGCGAACTCAAACAGAGGGTCCGAGCTGATCGACCGCATGTACGCGAGAAACGCAGGATCTTGGAATATTTCGTTGTCCGGGCTTGTGCCAAGGATTGGCGGAACGCTCGGTGTGAGTTGGCTATTCGGGAGTGGGAATACTTGGCTGTCGGGTCCTTTGGCGTGTGGATCCGGAGTGATTGCCAACGTCACGGGCACGTTTTCTTCGATGTGCACCTGATTCACAGCTTGCAGCGCATCTCCGTTACACCACCACGGCGCAACGTCATCGTCACGAAAGATGACGTACTTTTTCACGCCGACCGTTTGTGCATTGACGGGTGCTGTGGAAAACAAAACCGCTAGAACGAGTAGGGAGGTGAAAAAGATCGTTCGTTTTATCATTGATCCTCATTGCGGCGCGTGCTGTTCGGTGCACTCCGTTACCGTTGACATGTATCTACGTGTCCCACTGATTCTGGCCTTAAAGCTTTTTCCGATGGATCGTCCTGCGTCGTTAATAATCTCTCCGTCCGACCCGGCGATCAGGTCCTCGTCGCGTTCAGGAACCGCAAGTTGCTTCGAGCGGTTATCAGCTATCTACTCATAAGAATCTATTCGTGCGATAAACCTTCATTTCTTTCAACCCTGGGCGCGGGCTCTAGAGTGCAACAGAAAACGCGGAAGCGGTCAGAAAGTTGACCCGGAAGGCTGCCCCGTTAGGTAATAACGTTTGTGGTTGTTGACTGCTGACGTTTTCGGGAAAAATGTGGGCGGAACACAACAACCGCCCTATAATCTATTAAAGCGTCTGGATTTTTGTTAGAGAATACACTTTCTTAGTGAGAAGTTTTGAACTATATATTATTCTAACATCAAATATAAATCTGCGGGCGTCCGTTGACATGCTGTGGGGCCTTCGGACGTAACCAAAAGCGTTGTTGTGCTTGCGGTAATGCTTCTCCTTCTCGCAGTGGCCACTCAGATATCTACAATCTCTGGTACACTGACATCATTGGGGTTTATCACTCCGACGCCTCCCCCAGCTCCTGCGTGCGCTCCAGCTCCGGCTCTTGAGCCGCCTGTCGGCACGCCAATAGCGGCGGGAACACACGCGGGAGTAGTACTAAACGATTGTACAAATACTATAGATGTTTTTGGCTGCAATGGAACGCAGCCCTCAGCGCTTACCCACAATACATTTAATAATAACAAATGGTCAGGTTGGTCAGTCCTTGGCGGGAGCTTTAATTATTCTCCAGCCGCGGTTTCCCGCAGTCCCGGAAATGTCTCTGTGTATGTTGTTGGATCAGATCATGCTGTGCGGCAAACGACGCATGCAGTGGGGTACGAATCGTGGATTAGCCTTGGAGGTAATACTCATCACGGCGCAGCGTGTTGCTCTATGTTGCCCACAAGGGAAGATGTATTTATTACAGATTACTCTTCCGGCCAAGTATATCAAAAATATTGGAATAATGGTACGTGGTCAGGGTGGGTTAGCCTTGGTAGTCCCAATAGCACTGCAGCGAATTCGGGGCCTGGGGCGTGCAGCTATGCGAGCGGCAAAGAAGCGGTATTTGTGCAAGGTAACGATGGCTATACGTGGTGGAGATACTGGAATGGTTGCTCTTGGAGTGCGTGGGCTTCTCTTGGGGGGGCACAAGTAGGATCAACCAACCATCCTTCTGCGTGCGGCTACAACGGCAAGATTTATCTGTTTAGCACGACTGCGGACAATGCAACAGCATATACAATATACAATGGAAGCTCTTGGAGTGCGTGGACAACCGTTCCAGGTGTAATTATGACCAGTTCTCCTGAAGTACAAATTACTCCAGATGGGTCTACAGTTCACTACTTTGCGCGTGGAAACGATGAAGCAATATGGCACAGGAGCTATACCACAGCAACCGGAGTATGGTCTGCGTGGGAAACGATTGGGGGGACATTCCCATGACATCAGGAGCAGCAGTCAGTGGAGCAACAATTACTCTCACTGCAACAGATTCCAACAATAGTGTCACTTCTCTTGAAAACAACCACAACCGCAGCTGACGCAAGCTGTTCTGTCGAGAAAGCAATTGCACTCACCGGAGAGTAAACTATCACCGCTACCTTTGCTGGCGAAACAGCAAACGAAGTGTGGTATGATCCAGCCCAAGCCACGGTTAGTATAACTGTCGTTGCGGAACTTACAGCCACAACCCTCACTGCTGAGAGTTCAAACGCCACCCCCACCATTGCTATATATCTACCATATCTGGTACTCTTAAGGATACCAACTCAAACGATCTTGAAGATGAGACAATAACGCTTTCTGTTACAGACCCGACTGGGCGCTATCACCACACAGACCCAAACGACCGATGCCAACGCTGATTGTACCCAATGCATGCCGCGTCGGAGACGGTCGCCAGTCCCTATCAACAGGTCGCGCGGGTCTTTCTTAATTTCATACGGAAAAACGATTGGAATCGATGTATGCCGGTCGGCTATGAACGCAGCGAAGCTCAGCGCGCGACTAGATTGTCGTGTATCTCGTTGCCCGCAGCTTCGAATCGGACGTGACCCGCGTCGGTGCGTTTGACCACGAAGTTCTCGAACTCCCGGATCAAGTTGTCGCACTCTTTGAGGCCGTTGGCTCTCTTCAGTCTTCCTTCTTAAGCTGCAACGCCTTTTAAAGGTTGGGAGCACCCCTCGAGAGGGGCCCGCTGCAGCCTCATTCGCGCTATGATCCGTTTCACGCACGCGTTCGAATGGAGTGCAAGGTTGGAAAAAGTGAATGCATGCACGTGTGAAACTTCGCCTACACTCATTAAGAAACTACATATAGAGTACGAACAAACAAATGGATCACGAAGCGCGCTCGTACGGCTCTCTATATCCCTTCGCGGGCAACGAAATCGCTCGCCTGAAGTATGTACGAAGAGGGCCACCGATGTCGTATCCATGAAACTCAACAATCCTCTCGAAGCAAACGACTGGGGCATCGCTACGTTCTTCGAGCTCATCGCGTCGCTTCAGATATCTGTCTGGATCGTTTTAGCTCTAGACGCCGTCGGTGTGCACGTGCCGATTCTACGGGAGGTGCTCGTACTCGTTTATCTGCTCTTCGTGCCCGGGATCATTCTCTTGCGAGTTCTCAGGTTGCACGAGCTCAACGTCATTGAAGGTTTTTTTTACACGGTGGGCTTAAGCGTGGCAACGATTATGCTCACGGGCCTCTTTATGAACACCGTCTACGTTCTTGGCATTACGTCGACGCCGCTCACACTCGTTCCGTTCATCGCCACGATGAGCGGGGTTGTCCTGGCGCTTTGTGTGTTAAGCTATCGTCGCGACCGGGATTATTCTCGTTCGACGACGATCGACGCGCGTGTAGTCCTTTCGCCAGTGACACTCGGCTTGTTGCTGCTGCCCTTCATGGGCGTCTTTGGGGCGTACCTCTTCAATACACGTGGCACGGGCGTCGGAACCGTTCTCGTGCTGCTCGCCGTCGCAGCCCTGATTTTCGTATGTGGCTTTACTGGTTACGTGCCGAAACGCTACTACTCTCTCGCGATCGTGGCGATCGCCCTGGCGCTGCTGCTCCATAACGCGCTGATTACGAACTACCTGTGGGGATTCGATATCCAAATCGAAAACTTCGTAGCACAGAGTGTCGTCAGCAACGGTTTCTGGGGTGCCGCTCCGAACCTCAATTACAACACATTGAACCTGAATGCAATGCTGAGCATTTCTATGCTCGCTCCGCTGCTCTCTGTCGCGACCGGCATCAGCGTGACGTGGGTCTTGAAGCTCATTTTTCCGCTGCTTTTCGCGATGGTGCCTCTCGGCCTCTATAGGCTGTACGAAAAACAAACATCCCCTCGCATTGCTCTGTTCGGCGTGTTTTTTTTTATGGTGACTTTTTCGTTTTATACCGAGCTCCTTACCATGGCACGCCAGGAAATCGCGGAATTCTTTTTCGTTGCGCTGTTGTTGCTGCTCGTAGACAAACAGATGCGTAGAATGCCGCGGTTCTCTCTCTTCGGCGTATTTGGCTTCTCGTTGATCGTCTCGCACTATGCATTGACGTACGTCTTTCTCTTCTGTTTCATTCTCGCGTGGCTCATGCTTTTGATTGCGGGGAGCTTCGATGTCCGAGCGCTAACTCAGCGGATCTCCCGCAAAGGAGATGCGGACCGCTGGGTACCGCCGTTTCGTCGGCCGCGCCGACTGCGCAACGGCATCAGTGCGGTTTTCGTTGTCGGCTTCACGCTCATCGCGGCCCTTTGGTACCGCTTTGCGAATAACTCACAACCGTTTGACTCGTTTGCGCGCATAGTCGCCACGACCCTCTTGTACCTCGGAATACCGGGACCGTACGCGCAACTTAGCGGGCTAAGCAACATCTCTGATATACCACTCCCCTCCATTGCTTCACGCGCGAACGGGGGGCTCGATACTACAGGACTTCAATCAATTCTCGCGTCCAAGCTTCCGTTGCACCAGGTCACTGAATATCTCTTCCTCATCGCACTCATCACGGCTTTCGTGGGGCTTCTTTTCGCCTTGAAAGAGCGATCAAAACTTAGATTTTCGAATGAGTACCTAGCGTTTTCTCTTGCTATGTTGGTCGTTCTCTACCTCTGTCTCGTACAGCCGCTTTTTGCGGCGAGTCTAAACCTCTCGCGGTTCGTGCAAATATCGCAGTTAGTGCTGAGCGTGTTTCTCGTCGTCGGCCTTGCCTGGGTTTTCAGCGTTGTTAAGAGGCGAGCCGCGAATGTTGCTTCACAAGGAACGATATCCCCTCCCTTTAAGGCCTTGGCGTGTTTTATGGTCGTATTGTTTCTGTTTAACGCGGGGCTCGTGTACAAGGTTGCTGGAGAGCTCAATGATAGCCCCACGGTCATGGCGTTAGACACGAGCGTCGACTTTGCAAAGTTCAACGCTCAAGAAATGATCGCCGCGAAGTGGATAGGCGGAAACGCTTCTGGTGGCATCATCGCCGCCGATGATTTCCGATACTATGCTGTCTACACGTTTGACCCCGGTCAGGCGACCATGCTTCCCAACGGCGGCTCTTGGGCAGATCTCGCACCTGGATCATACATCTATCTCGGCACCCCCAACGTGCAAACGGGGAAACTCGTCGTCGGCTTGAACACCCTAACCAGTCTGCCTACGGAACTGGACGCGCGTTATTATGTGGGAGGCAGCAGCAACATCTATTCTAACGGTTATGCTCAAGTCTATCGCGTGAATGGGTAACCGGTCTCACACGCCCTTTTGCGGCTGCAGCGAGTCCCTATGAATAGGAGATTTTCTTTGACGAGGGCGTCATCGGTTTAGGGGAGCTTCGTAGGCGGATTCCTTCTCAAGCAACGTCGATATACAGGGTTGGAGAGCCGCACAGCTCAGCTGCCCCCTGAAACTAGTGGGCATTTTCAAGCCACGTTGATCGCATTTGGGGCGCAAGCAAACATTTATGAGCAAGGGCGTACGAATCAGTGCCGCGTGAATCGTAAGAGTATCCTCACCGCGGTTCTTGCCATCGTTTTGGTCCTCGCGATTTGTGGAACGATACTGATCGTGGTGCTCCCCCAGCCAAGCGAGCCGTTCACCGAGCTGTTCCTTCTGGGCCCTAGTGGGACGGCGAGCGACTACCCGACCAATCTGACCGTCGGCCAGACGGGCAACGTGACCGTTGGCGTCGTCAATCATGAGAACGCGGACGCTAACTACACATTGGCGGTCAGACTCGACAACGCGACTGTCGCTGCGCAGGCATTTAGCTTGGCGAACAATGAGCAGTGGGAACACTCAGTGTCGTTTGCGCCGACGCACAGCGGCATGGGGCAAAAGCTGGAGTTCGACTTATACAAGGGCAGCGACCCGAGCGTGTACCGCTCGGTGTATCTCTATCTCACCGTGACGTGAGTGCGAGAAGCTCGCTTTTTTTTGCGTGCGCTCGCGTAGGCAGGCTTCGATTGCTGATCCGTTCCCAGCAGCTGTGATTCCGCTCTCAGCGAGCGTGTGAGCGACACGTGGTACAGGGTTGTGGGTCCGACCAGCTTGAGTGCAGCGCGCTCACACAGCAGTACGAGCCACAAATGCTGCAGCAAATTCATATAGGTGCACCGCAGTCATTGGTGATGATTATCACAAAGCCTCGATGGGAAAATGCGAACTGCACTGATAACGGGTATTACTGGACAAGATGGGTCATATCTGGCAGAACACCTCTTGGAAAATGGCTACGAGGTCTACGGGCTGGTAAGGAGGCTGAGCACCCCCAATGAGTCCCGCATCCGGGCCTCAATGAATCGACTCGTGTTGCTCGAAGGGGACGTCACCGACCAGTCATCGCTCAACATCGCCGTCGAGACGGCGATGCCTGACGAGGTGTACAACCTCGCTGCGCAATCGTTCGTCGCTACGTCGTGGAATCAACCCGTACTGACTGGTGACGTGACGGGGCTCGGCGTGGTGCGCATACTGGAAGCGCTGCGGCACTTCAGCCCTGATGCGCGTTTCTACCAAGCCTCAAGTAGCGAGATGTTTGGCACGACGCCGCAGCCATTGAAAAGCGAGGCCACACCATTTCATCCGCGAAGCCCCTATGCCGTTGCAAAAGTGTATGGGTATTACGCTACGATCAATTATCGTGAGAGCTATGGCTTGTACTGCTGCAACGGCATCTGCTTCAACCACGAGTCTCCGCGGCGCGGTATTGAGTTCGTAACGAAAAAGATCTCAGACGGGGTCGCGCGCATCGCCTGCGGCCGGGCGAACGAAGTTCGTTTGGGCAACCTCGACGTGCGGCGCGACTGGGGCTTTGCTGGCGATTATGTAAAGGCGATGTGGCTAATGCTGCAGCAAGATGAGCCTGACGATTACGTGATCGCAACCGGCGAAAATCATTCGGTGAGGGAGTTCGCCGCGCTTGCCTTCGATCACGTCGGCTTGGACTGGGAGAAGTACGTCAAAATTGACGAGCGATTTATGCGGCCCGCAGAAGTACCTGATTTGAAGGGAGACGCGTCAAAAGCCCGCGCCAGGTTGGGCTGGGCGCCCGAGACCTCGTTTGGGGAACTCGTGCACATGATGGTGGAGGCCGATGTGGCACGATACAGCCAAGCCTGAGGGTTTAGCGCTAACTCTTCTCTTAACGGCACACGCGATCTCCACTGAATACGTCGAAGCCCAACGCGGCTCACCGATGGCTGAGTATCCAAAATGAGGGTGACGCTGATTAGAGGGCGGGGGATAGAGCCGAGCATCAACAAAATAGCGAGAGCGCTCGCAACGCACGGCTATTCGGTCAAGTTACTGATTTGGGATCGCGATGGCGTTGCCGAGTCGTACAATGCGGCGCTGTATCGCACGTACAAGTGTAGGATCAGGGCCACATACGATCGACCGGCGGCGCTGCTGTATCTGCCGCTCTGGTGGGCATATGAGCTCGTGTTCCTTCTGCGAGACGACAGCGATGTCATACATGCGAGCGACTTAGACACGCTCCTCCCAGCCATAATCGCCAAGCTCATCGGGAAGCGAAAGCTCTGCTATTTCATCTACGACTTCTATGCAGATAATCTGCCCGACGGCGGATTTCAGAGACTGAGACAGCGCATTAGGCGGTTTGTCGCGCGCCTTGAACGCACAGGAATCGGGTTCGCTGACGTGCTGTTTTTGGTGGATGAGTCGCGCTTTGAAGAGGTCGACGGTGCACACATTAACAAGCTCTATTACGTGTACAACTCTCCGATTGACTACCTGACGATGCCCCACGCGATGGCGGCAGGAACCGCATCGAGGGTGTCGGCCGACGAGATGGTCATATTCTATGCGGGGGCGATGCACGGCTCCCGCGGACTCAACTACATGTTCGACGCGGTGAGCGGTGTCGAAGGCGTGCGACTCAAAGTGGCCGGGCCGATCACCGACAATGATCGGGTTCTCGACGAGTTAAACTGCATCGGCAACAAGGCGCAGTATCTCGGGTTCTTGCCCTCATACGACGACGTCATTAGGGAGACGCTGAAGGCGGATCTCTTGTTCCGGTTTGAAGATCCTAGGGTTCCCAAGACGAAGTATGCGAGCCCCGCTAAACTGTTTGAAGCGATGATGTGCGGAAAGCCAATCATCGTGAGCGACGGGAGTGCAATGGCGAACATCGTTCGAAACGAGCGGTGCGGGGCGGTGGTGCCGTACGGCGACGTGCCCGCGCTCATTGACGCGCTGAAAACGTGCAGGGAGGATCCGCAGCTCTGCGCCGAGCTAGGGAGCAACGGGCGTAAGGCGTATGAAGAACGTTACAGCTGGGCGATTATGGAGGAACGCGTGCTTAGCGGCTACCGCTCTCTTGGCCAGCTCGCGCGCGCAGTTTGAGGATTCTCGTGAATGTCGTAGACAGACTATTCACGTCGGCCTCTCGTAGCCGAAGAATGGGGCACAGGAGAGGTACGCCAATCTGGCGAGACAGCTCATCGTCAGAGACAACAGCATCATCTTGCTCGAAGCCGCGGAGTTCGTTGATCCTTACGACGCGTCGCCCGCTACGATTTACTCTTACGGCGATCTCAAGTTTATTGGTCGGACTGCGCGTTTTTCGCGCCCTCGCACTTCGACCACACGTGATCAACTCAAACGTCTTGTTTTTGGTGGGCGGCACCGGCGCGCCGACATTTGAGCGAGAGAATGCGCGCTCGGTCGGCTTCACGGAGGACTTGCCGCGCTTTTTCGCGGCAGGGGATATCGCAACTGTGCCTAAAGACGCCGGAAGCGGAACGCGGCTAAAGCTCTTTCAATACACGAATAGGGGGTTCCCATCGTAACTACTGAAAAAGGTATTGAGGGCATATCAGCATGCAACGGGGAATACGCCCTCATCGTCCCGCGGGTCGACGAACGATTCGTTGATAAAGTGGCGTGCCTTCTTGAAAATGAAAGCGAAAGAGCACGGTTTGGTGCCAACGCACGAAAGCTGCTTGAAGCGAAGCACACGTTGAAAGCCAGCGGACGTGCAATTTTTCGTCGTGCACAAGCGTGCAATGGGGGGCCGCCATGGTTCTTAATCCTCTCGTGATGAACGATTGGCCGCGCAAAAGGACGCTTATAACAGTCCTCACCCTGCAGTTTCTTCTCTGGGCCCTCATCGGACTCGAC
>Ga0326727_10012308_pt1 | contig 19521 bp, 13 predicted proteins | sample MB2enrmetagenome_FD_207643 | JGI IMG/M metagenome (GOLD analysis project Ga0326727, IMG submission 207643) | Lab enriched peat soil microbial communities from McLean, Ithaca, NY, United States - MB29MY | ecosystem: Environmental > Terrestrial > Soil > Wetlands > Peat | place: USA: New York...
CTTTGCGCCGATGTCGAAGTACCAGTGGGTCAGGTAGCCGTTGGTGCGCGCGTAGATCGGCGAATCCGTCCAGGCGGTCACGTTGCCGGGCAATACAAAGCTGTCCACAGGCGCGCCTTTGGGGGGTACCGCAACCGTGACCGTGGGCGGGGCAAGCTCCTGGGTGCGCTCGGCCAGCACACTCTCGGCGCGGGTACGGCGCAAAATGCCTATCCCTCCCAGCAGCAGGGCCACCACCAGCAGCAAGGCTACGCCGATAAGCGCCAGGCGCGGCGAAATCGGCTTCTGCTCTGGGCTGGTCTCCCGGCTCTGGTGCGGTTGCGGGTTGTGATCGGATGCGTTGCTCATCAGGAGTTACTCCGAAATCTCGTCGAATTCATCAAAGGCTATTGCGCGCGCCGCGCCGTGAGCGGCTTTGCGGCGACGCTCGATGCGGCCGTGTATGAGAGAGAAGAAGGCGGGCACAAAGAACAGCGTGGCCACGGTGGCCAGCAGCAGCCCGCCAATCACGGCGCGGCCCAGCGGGGCGTTCTGCTCCCCGCCGTCGCCCAAGCCCAGCGCCATGGGCAGCATGCCTATGATCATGGCCAGCGCCGTCATCAGCACCGGGCGCAAGCGCACAAAGCCGGCATTCAGAGCGGCCCGGCGCGCGTCGCCCACCAGCACATCCAGTTGCTCGCGGGCAAAGCTCACCACCAGGATGGAGTTGGCCGTGGCCACGCCCATGCACATGATGGCGCCGGTCAGGGCCGGCACGCTCAACCTGGTGTTGGTGAGGAACAGGAACCAGACGATGCCGGCCAGCGCCGCCGGCAGCGCCGAAATGATCAAAAATGGATCCAGCCAGGACTGGAAGTTGACCACGATCAGCAGGTAAACCAGCAACACTGAAAACACCAGCCCGATCAGCAGCCCGGCGTACGACGTGTACATGGTCTCGCTCTGGCCGCGCAGAATGAAGCGCGAACCCCGAGGCAGATCCTTCTGGTGGCGGGCCACGATCTTCTCCATCGCGCGGGTCACCGTTCCCAGGTCGGTTCCATCCACGTTGGCGTAGATGTCGATCACCGGCTCCACGTCGTAGTGGCTCACAAAGCCCAGCTCCGTGCCCGGAGTGACGGTGGCCAGGTTGCCCAGCACATTCACCGGCGCAGGCACGCCAGGCACTGCGGTCGAGGACACGCCCGATTGAGCAGCGGTGGCGGCCTGTTGCGCAGCGCCCGGACTGTTCACGGGCAGGCTTTTCAGCGCCGCCAGCGAGTCCATCCTGTACTCCGGCGCCTGCACCGCCACGCTGTACGTAACCCCGTTGCGAGGGTCGAGATAGAAGCTCGGAGTGGTCTGGAAACTCCCGCTCAGGGCGACCAGCAGGCTTTGCGCCACATTCTGCTGGGTCAGCCCGATCTCCTGGGCCCGGGTGCGGTCCACATTCACCGTCAGATTGGGTTCGTCGAAGGGCTGCTGAATGCGCGCATCGGCCGCGCCGGGAACGTAGCGCACCTGGTCGAGCATGCGCTCGGCCAGGGCGCGGTTCCCGTACAGATTCGGACCCACAATCTGGATGTCGATGGGCGCCGACAGGCCGAAGTTCAAAATCTGGGTCACAATGTCCACCGGCAATGCGTAAAACATCACCCCCGGATACTTCTCGGCCAGCACCCGGCGCAGCCGCGCCACGTAAACCGCCGTGGGATGGTGATCCTTGGTCAGCTGCACCTGGATATCCGCGTCGGCCGCGCCCACCGGCGCTGAGGTCGAGTAGGAAAGGTTCAGGCGCGAGTTGGGCAGGCCGATGTTGTCGACGATATTCACCAGCTCCTTGGCTGGGATCTCCTCCCGAATTGTCGAATCGACGTGATCGCACAGCGCGGCCACCTCTTCAATGCGGGTTCCGGTCCGGGCGCGCAGGTGAATCTTGAATTGCCCGGCGTCCACCGAGGGAAAGAAATCCTGGCCCAGCCAGGGCAATAGAAGTCCCACTGAGCCCAGCGTGAACACCAGGAAGAGAATCAGGAAAACGCCGGCGTGGTCTACGCAAAGGGTGAGCAGCCGCAGGTATCCGCTGCGGAAATTCGCAAAACCCGACTCGAAGGCAAGCTGAAACCGGGTAAAAGGATTGCGGCTGACGCGCTTCCTGGCCGTTTGCGCGTCATCGTGCTCCTGCAGCAGGTATTTGGCCATCGTGGGCACCAGCGTGCGAGAAAGCAGGTAGCTGGCCAGCATTGCAAACACCACCGCCTCGGCCATCGGTACAAAAAGGTAGCGCGCCACGCCGCTCAGAAAGAACATAGGCACAAAGACGATGCAGATCGAAAGCGTGGACACAAATGCCGGAACCGCGATCTGTGCCGAGCCGTCAAGAATCGATTGCTCCAGTTCCTTGCCCGATTCCAGGTAGCGGTTGATGTTTTCGATGGCCACCGTGGCATCGTCCACCAGGATGCCGACCGCCAGCGCCATGCCCCCCAGGGTCATGATGTTGATGGTCTCGTGCAGCGCGTCCAGCGTCACCAGCGAGCAAAGAATCGAGAGCGGAATCGACACCGCAATGATGATCGTCGAACGCCAGCTGCCCAGGAAGATCAGGATCATGATGGCGGTCAGGCAGGCGGCCACGATGGCTTCGCGAACCACCCCGTCGATGGCGCCCTTCACGAAGATCGACTGGTCGGCCAGGGCGCTTATCTTCACTTCCGGCGGCAGTTGCTCCCTCGCCAGTTGGAGTTTTGCCTGCACATCGCGGATGATGTCCAGCGTCGATGCCGAGCCGGTCTTCATGATCGCCATCAGGATCGCGCGCCGGCCGTCAACTCGCACAATGTTGGATTGCGGCGGATTGCCGTCGCGGACGTGGGCCACGTCGTGGACGTAAATCACCGCGCCGTTCACCATCTTTACGGGCAGATCGTTCAGGTCGTTGATCACGTCGGGCGCGGAGTTGGTTTCCACGTCATACTCGAACTTCTGGATCTTCATGGTGCCCGAGGGCACGATCAGGTTTTGAGCGCCTATGGCGTTCACCACGTCGCCCGGCGACAATCCCCTCGCCTGCAGCGCGTGCAGGTCCAGGTCGACCATAATCTCGCGCGCTTTGCCGCCGTAGGGAAAGGGCGCCTGCGCGCCTTCAATGGTGGCCAACTGGGTCCGCACGGCGTTCGTGGAAAGGTCGTTCAACTGCTGCTCGTTGTAGCCCTGTCCTGACATGCCCAGCATCAGAATCGGCACGCTCGAGGCGTTGTACTGGATGATGAACGGCGGCAGCGTCCCCGGCGGAAGCGAGCGCAACTGCACTTCGCTGATCGCGCTCACCTGGGCCACCGCTTCGCCGATGTCCACGTGCGGATGAAAGAAGATCTTGATCAGCCCAACCCCGTTCAGCGACTGCGACTCGATGTGTTCGATGTCGTTGACCGTGGTGGTCATGCCCCGCTCGCTGCTGTAAACCAGGCGGTCGGCCATCTGCTCTGCTGACAGGCCGGTGTAATTCCACACCACCGTCACCACCGGAATATCGATATTGGGAAAGATATCCGTCGGCATCGAGAGGATGCTGTAAGCGCCAAGAATAAGAATCAAAAGCGCAAAGACGACAAAGGTATAAGGCCGCCGCAGCGCAAGCCGGACAATCCACATAAAGCTGCTACTCGCTCCCGAGCCGGGTTGCTGGTGATGGTGTTGTCCCTGACCGGTTTGCCGCCGCCCAATACCATCGAAAAGCTGGCCGGCAGCGCTTCCCCTCCGGTCATCACCGGCTCACAGGATTTCCCGGCCCGGCGGCATCGCCGACAGGACCGGCTCCAACTAACAGTTGAAACTACTATGGTAGTCGAAGACGCGGGTGAATAGAACGCGCGCGCGAAAAAGGGCGATTCATCCCTTTCTTGGATGGCCCATCGGAAAGGCAGGTTGTATGCTGAAGGGCCGGCGTCCCGCAACGCCTATTCATCCCCCAGCAGGCGCTCGATGGCCCCCGCCAGGCTCTTCGGTTCCTTTGCGGAACCACCACATTGCGGGTGCCCCAGGTCTCGCTTCTGAGACCTGGGATGGATCTTCTCTTCGTGCGACGGTTATTCATCCCCCAGCAGGCGTTCGATGGCCCCCGCCAGGCTCTTCGGTCCATTTGCTGATCCGTACCGCCCCACCACCTTGCCTTTGCGATCGACCAGAAACTTGGTGAAGTTCCAGCGGATGGCTCCGGAGCCGAACATGCCTAAGGCCCCAGGCTTTTCCTTCCTCAGGAAGCGATAGAGGGGGTGAGCGTTGGGGCCGTTTACATCGATCTTGGCGAACAGCGGGAAGCTCACGCCGTAGTTCTTTTCACAGAACGCCCCAATCTCGGCTTCCGTGCCCGGTTCTTGGGCGCCGAACTGGTTCGAGGGGAAGCCCAGAACTTCAAAGCCCTGCTCCCGGTAGCTGCGGTAGAGCGCTTCAAGGCCGGCGTATTGAGGCGTAAACCCGCACCGGCTGGCAGTATTGACGATCAACAGCACGCGGCCGCGGAATTGGGCCAGGCTTATCGGCCGTCCATCCAGAAGCGGTGCGGAGAACTCATAAACGGTCTGCAATGCTCGATCCATGTCGGGAAAAACCTCGATGCGGAGCGGTGTCCTGTCCGTTTTCTCCGCGTCTAACAAGGATGCTGCCATGCCGGGAGAAGATGCAGGTAGGACCCGACCCACTTCGTTCCGGTAGACTGTGTGATGGGTAGTATTGAAGCCCCGGCCCATGTCCGCGGGGGCCTGACGCGGCGGGGAAATTCCGGGAAAGACACGATTTCCGAGCCGATTGCAGCCCGGCAGTTTGGGCGGGCCCGCTGCGGTCAAATATCGACGGGGTCCCCGGCGACAGGTCTTCGTCGCTGGGGTGTTAAAATCATTCTTTCCTTGAGGCAGGACCAGATTCTTTCAGCAATGAGGGTGTGCATATTCTTCCCGTGAAGCCGATATATGGACCGCACCAGCAATTGTGCTCGCCGCAGGGCTCCAGCCCGGTGAAGATCAAGCACACTTCCATCTCCCGCACCGAGCGGGCAATGAGCCGTGTCTCGCACCCTGCCTTGCGCCCTTTCTCGTGTCTCGCCTCGCGGTTTGGCCCCGTACTGCTCGGCCTGGCCTTGGCCGTTTGCGCCGCTACGGCGCTGGCCCAGGAGTCGGCCCAGACCATCAATCAGATTCGAGTCATCGGCAACCGCCGCATTCCCAAGGAAACCATCCTGGCCCGCCTGTTTACCCACGTCGGCGATGCCTACGATCCGATTTCCATCGAGCGCGACTTCAACTCGCTCTGGAACACCGGCTATTTCGACAACCTTCGCATGGAGCGAGAGGACACGGAAAAGGGCGTCATCCTCGACATCTTCGTCGTGGAAAAACCCAATATCCGCGAGATCAATTACAAGGGACTCAGTTCGGTCTCTGTCTCCGACGTTCTCGACCGCTTCAAGAAGGAGAAGGTCCCGCTCTCGGTTGAGAGCCAGTACGACGCCTCCAAGATCAAGCGGGCCGAGACGGTGATCAAGCAGCTGCTGGCCGAGCACGGCCACCAGTTCGCCACCATCAGGACCGAGGTCAAGACCATTCCGCCGGCTTCGGTGCAGATTAACTTCAACATCAAGGAAGGCCCGGTAGTAAAGGTGGGCCAGATCAAGTTCGTGGGCAATCAGCACGTCAGCGCGCTGGTGCTGCGCCGCTCCATGAAGAACCTGAAGCCCATCGGCATTCCCTATACCATCGTCTTCGAAGATCTGTTTCCCCAGACCTTCGACGCCTCAAAGCTCGAGGAAGACACCGAGCGGGTTCGCCAGGCCTACCGCGACCGGGGCTACGCCAACGCTGCTGTGGAACAGCCGAAAACCCAGATTCGCGACGAGGGCGGCCTGAACTGGTTCACCTTCCGCCCCAACAAGGGCAAGCGCATCGACATCCTGATGGCCATTGAAGAGAGCGGGCGCTACCGCCTGGGAAGCATCACCTTCTCAGGCAACAAGGCGGTCAACAACCTGAAAGCGCTGCGCGGTACCTTCGCCATCAAGGACGGCGACTGGTTCAACGCCACGGCGGTCGGCAAGGGTCTGGAGAACCTGAAGAAGGCTTACGGAACCCTGGGCTACATCAACTTCGGCGCCATTCCCAAATTGACCTACGACGACCAGAAGAAGACCGTGTCGATGAACATCGATATCGACGAAGGCAAGCCCTTCTACGTCTCGCGCATCGAGTTCCAGGGCAACACCATCACCCGCGACCGCGTCATTCGCCGCGAACTGATGCTCGACGAAGGTTCGGTTTACAACTCTCAGTTGTGGGAGTACAGCCTCCTCCGCCTCAACCAGTTGGAGTATTTCGACCCGCTCAAGGTGGACCAGGACTCTGAGGCCACACAGGATCCTGACAACGGCACCGTCCAGTTGCTGCTCAAGGTCAAGGAAAAGGGCAAGAATTCGATCGGCATGAACGGCGGTATCAGCGGCATGTCGGGCGCCTTCATCGGCGTCAATTACCAGACCAACAACTTCCTCGGCCTCGGCGAGACACTCAGCCTGCAGGGAAACCTGGGCAACGTCAGCCGCCAGTTCCTGTTCGGCTTCACCCAGCCTTACGTCAAGAACCGCCCCATCAATCTCGGCTTCCAGATCTACAACAACAAGCAGGACTTCAACGCCGCCAAAAACTACCAGGCCACCACCGGAATCTCACCCAACCTGAGTTCGGCGCAGCAGTCCCTCACCCAGAACTACAACCAGGCCTCGACCGGCCTGAACTTCTCCGTCAGCTATCCGCTCAAGAGGCACGCCTTCCAGCGCGTCGGCGCAACCTATTCGCTCAGCAGGTCGTCGATTACGGCCTTCAGCACCGCCTCCCAGACCTTCTTCCAGACCATCAGTTTCCGCTCCGGAATTCAGGGTTCGAATGCGCTGGCCGGAATCATCAACAGCCAGATTTCGCTCACCTACTCCTACGACACCATCAACAACCCGGTGCGTCCGCGCAGCGGCAAGGAGTATACGGCGGCCTTCCAGGCGGCTGGCATCTGGGGCAACGTGCGCTACATTTCACCGCTGGTGGCTTACAAGCGCTTCATGCCTATGCACTACCTCATCCCCTCTGAAAACGGCCACAACGTCCTCGGCCTGCGCGCGCAGTTGGGCTACGTACAGGGCTTCGGCGGCGACGTGGCTCCGCCCAACAACCGCTTCTACGCCGGCGGCGAGAATGAGCTCCGCGGCTTCGACGTTCGCGGCGCAACGCCTTACGGCTATGTCCCCAGCCGCATCAACTTCCAGCTCACCAATCCGGACGGCAGTTGCGTTCCCCGCGATCCCACCAATCCCGAGGACAACCAGTGCATCCAGGTGCCGCTCCCGGTCTACGGCGTGGCCTCCATTGGCGGCGATACCAGCCTGACCACCAATGCCGAGTACCGCATTCCCATCGTCGGTACCCTCATGTTCTCCATCTTCGACGACTTCGGCATGGATGTGGCCACCAACCACGGGCAGTTGAAGCAGAGCCCCGAGGGCTTCGCCTCGCTCACCGCGCCGCTCTATGGCTGCCCGGTCTACAACAACGGTTCCTGCCAGGGGGGCATTCCCGGCTCGAAGGTCGGATTCCAGCAGAACATCCGCCCCATCTCGGGCACCAACCTCGTTCCCCGCATGTCCCTGGGCGGCGAGTTGTCGGTCATCATGCCCATCGTCAATGCGCCCTTCCGCATTTACTATGCTTACAATCCGCTGCGCCTCTACGAGTCGCCCTACTGCAACGACGTCATCGTCGGGGGCAAACAGGGAAGCTGCTCCGCGCAATTGATTACCCGCGCCATGTTCCCGCCGGGCGGTGCCGGCGACTACTCCTATAACGAGGCCATCCAGGCCTACGGCGCGCGTTACCTCTTCCGGGAGCCCCGCAAGACCTTCCGCCTCACCGTCTCCACCACCTTCTAGCCGCAGTTGTTGATCTCCGGGTCCGAAGTGAAGTTGTGAATGGAAGATTCCGGAGCGATGTGTAGATCGAAGATTCCGGAGGGAGCCGGGGGCTTCAGGCCCGGGCCTTTGCGCTTTTTACGATAGAAAGCAAGTCTCTGGTAATAGCGAAAGGCACGCGGAAATCGGACCCCAGGCACGCCCTCGTCAACGCCTCTCAGGCTGCCGAAGTGCGCCTGCCTTGTATCGGGGCTCGGCTTCAAAGCCTGTCCCGAGCCTGCCGAAGGGTGCCGCAAATGCCACAAAATGAAATCGGCTTTAGCCCCCGGAGGGATGGGCCTTAAACCCTCTAAGGTCTGACAGCACTCGCGGGGCCGCGGCCAGGATGTGCCGCAATTCATGAGCCGCCCGTTTGACGCTCCTACCCCGGACTCCTATAATCCATCTAGTTCCTGCTGACGTCTCCATCCGTGTCTTTTCCTTTCTCTGCCGCCAGCCGGCGCAGAGTTTCTGAAAAAGCCGGGGCCCCCGGCGACAGGTCTTCGTCGCTGGGGTGGGGTTAAAAGACCGTGAGGTTGCTCAGGAGGCACAGGCCTGCATTCGCGCCTCCGCGCGGACGGCCACACAGGAATCCCGAAGGAGCTTTTGAATCACATGAAGCGTTCGCTTGCACTCATTGTTATGCTGGCCTCTGGCTTTGTCCTGAGCGCCGCAGCCCAAACTCCGGCCGCTCCCGCTACACCCGGACCCGCCAAAATCGCCGTCATCGCATTCCAGGTCGCCGTGGCCCAAACCAACGAAGGCCAGCGCAACTTCGCCGACCTGCAGAAGAAGTACGATCCCAGGCGTCAGCAGCTCAAGACCCTGAGCGACGACATCGATAACCTGACCAAGCAGTTGCAGGCCCAGGGCGACAAACTGACTCCCGCCGAGCAGCAGAGCAAGGCCACCGCCATCGATACCAAAAAGAAGCAGTTGGATCGTGACGCGCAGGACGCCCAGAACGACTTCTCGCAGGAGATGCAGGACGTCTACAACGCTCTCGCCTCCAAGGTCTATGACGTGATGCAGGCCTACGCCGAGCTGCACGGATACACGCTGGTGCTGGATGTTTCCCAGCAGCAGTCTCCGGTCCTCTATGCCGCCACGGCCACCAACATCACCAAGGACATCATTGATGCCTACAACGCCAAGTCGGGCATTCCCGCGCCGCCGGCCCAACCTGCCGCGGGCGTAGACGCGCCCAAGCCGGCTCCCCGGCCTGCCGCCGCAAGACCCCCGGCTGCTACCCACTAGAAATCGGGCCTGACCCGCACAAAAGCCCCGCCTGCCGGGGCTTTTGTGCCGGCATAAAAGTCGTTTTTCACCTACCAGAAAACAGTTGCCTGCGTAGACCGGAAAATATTTCTATCTCTACATCCTCCTTGTGGAAAAATTTGTGGATTACTTTCGGAAAGCGGGCTCCAAAATCACATTTTCCCCTCTTGCCAACCCTCTTCCATTCTGGTAAACGTAACAACCCCTTATTTATCAATTGGAAGCAATTTGAGAAATTGCCTCTGAAGGCAGCTCCTCCCAATCCGGTCCAAGCTCTTCGATTCCTGAGCTTTCCACAGTTCCAGATGAATACAGAGTGACTCAACTATCTATTCAGTCAATAGCAAACCCCTATTTCGGCTGATCTTCTCCCACCCGCAGCACCGCCAGGAACGCCTCCTGGGGGATGTCAACCTTCCCGATCCGCTTCATCCGCTTCTTGCCTTCCTTCTGTTTTTCCAGCAACTTGCGCTTGCGGCTGATGTCGCCCCCGTAGCACTTGGCCAGCACATTCTTGCGCAGCGGGCTCACCGTCTCTCGGGAGATGACTTTGGCGCCGATGGCCGCCTGAATGGCCACCTCGAACTGCTGGCGCGGAATCAGCTCCCGCATCTTTGACACCAGCGCCCGCCCCCGCTCGTAGGCGAAGTCGCGATGCACGATAATCGACAGCGCGTCTACCGGCTCCCCGGAGACCAGGATGTCCAGCTTCACCATCGGCGACTCCCACTCCCCGGCCAGTTGATAATCCAGCGACGCATAGCCCCGCGAGATGGACTTGAGCCGGTCGTAGAAGTCGAGCACGATCTCGTTCAGCGGCAGCTCGTAGGTCAGCATCACCCGGGTCGGCGTCACGTATTCGAAGTTCAACTGCCGACCGCGCTTCTCCTCCACCAGCTTGAAGATGCCCCCCACGTACTCTTCGTTGGTCAGGATCTTGGCGGCGATCACCGGCTCCCGGATAGCCTCGATATTGGTGGGCTCGGGCCAGCGCGACGGATTGTCCACCTCGATCACGCTCCCGTCGGTCATCGTGATGTGATAGCGCACGCCGGGCGCGGTGGTAATCAGGTCCAGTTGGTACTCCCGCTCCAGGCGCTCCTGAATGATCTCCATGTGCAGCAGGCCCAGAAAACCGCAGCGGAATCCGAAGCCCAGCGCCACCGAGCTTTCCGGCTCGAAGAAAAACGACGAGTCGTTGAGCCGCAGTTTTTCCAGGGCGTCTCTCAACAGCGTATGTTCGTGCGAGTCCACCGTATACAGCCCTGCAAACACCATCGGCTTGATGTCTTCAAAGCCGGGCAACTGGGCCGCGGCGGGCCGCGTGTCGTCGGTCACGGTGTCGCCGATCTTGGTGTCGCCCACGGTCTTGATGGTGGCCGCAAAAAAGCCCACCTCTCCGGCCATGAGCTGCCCTATCTCCACCGGCTTGGGGCAAAGCACGCCCATCGACTCCACTTCAAACGACTTGCCATTTGACATCAGCCGAATGCGCTGGCCCTTGCGCATCGTGCCCTGCATCACCCGCACCAGAACGATCACGCCGCGATAGGCATCGAACCAGGAGTCGAAGATCAGCGCCTGCAGGGGCGCGTCGGGGTCGCCGGTGGGCGCGGGCAGCCGGTGTACGATCGCCTCCAGCACCTCGTCCACCCCCTGGCCAGTCTTGGCGCTCACCGGGATGGCGTCGGTTGCGTCCAGTCCCACCGCCTTCTCGATGGCTTCCTGCGTGCCCAGGATGTCGGCCGAGGGTAGATCGATTTTGTTGATCACGGGGATGATTTCCAGCCCGTGGTTGATGGCCAGGTAGGCGTTGGCCAGCGTCTGCGCCTCCACGCCCTGGCTGGCATCCACCACCAGCAGCGCGCCCTCGCACGAGGCCAGCGACCGCGAAACCTCGTAGCTGAAGTCCACGTGGCCCGGAGTGTCGATCAGGTTCAGCTGGTAGGTGTTGCCGTCGTGCGCCTTGTACATCATGCGCACCGCGTGGGCTTTGATGGTGATGCCGCGTTCGCGCTCCAGATCCATGTCGTCCAGGATCTGCGCCTGCATCTCCCGCCCGGTCACCGAGCCGGTCAGCTCCAGCAGACGGTCGCTCAGCGTCGACTTGCCGTGGTCGATGTGGGCGATGATTGCGAAGTTGCGAAGGAAGCGGGCGTCCATGCGGGGCTTGCGTAAGAGGGCCTTCTGGCGGTTCTCCGGCCTCTATCACCTTTCTGGCATTGTGCGAGGTGGTTTTTTCTTGAGGGAAAAGCCACTCAAGAGTTGTGGTTTCTAGAGAGAGCAGCCAGAGAACCGCTTTGGCGCCTTCCTGCGCGCGTTGCCTCCATGGCATAGCTTATCATCGGCATAGTGTCTCTTGTGCCTTCACATCCGCCGGCAGGGCCGCGTTTCTTTCGCGCGAAATGCTCCCTACCCCATCGCCCTGTCATCCTGAGCGACCGCAGCGAACCGGGGCCCCCGCGGACAGGTCTTCGTCCGTGGGGTGGGGGAGCGAAGGGAGTCGAAGGACCTGCGGTTGCTTTTCCGGCAAAAGGGTGGGGCACCGTCAACTTGAGCCCGCGTCTCTTTATTCGAATGACTTCGTCCCCGCTCCTGCTTCCCGGCTGCCTCGTGCTGAGCTTGTCGCTGTCGGGCTGTGTCCCCTCGCAGCCCAAAGCCGCTCCCCAGCAGTCGCAAGCCACAGCTCCGGCCCTGCCCGTTCCCGCGCCGCAAACCCCGGCTGCCGCTGCCCCCGCCCCCCCTACAATGGAGCAGCAGCGCGTTCGCGTGCTCATTGAGCAGGTTGAGGAAGCCTACGCCCGCGGCGACGCCGACTATCGCAAGGGCATGCTCCACGAGGCCAAGATCGAGTTCGATCGCGCCGTTGACCTCATGCTCTCCAGCGGCATCGACATCAAAAACAATGCCCAGTTGCAGGACGAGTTCGATCGCATTGTGGACCAGGTCAATGCGCTCGAGATGGAGGCGCTCAAGCAGGGCAACGGCTTTGTCCCCAAGGAAGAGCCCACGCCCGCCGACGTGGCCAGCGACGTCACCTTTGTCGTCGATCCCAACATCGTGGCCAAAGCCAGGGCCGACCTGGCCACCACCAAGTCGGACCTTCCCCTGGTGGTTAACGACTACGTGGCCGGCTTTATCAACTTCTTCGCCAACTCCCAGCGCGGACACAACACGCTGGAGCACTCGTTTGAACGCTCCGGCCGCTACAAGGCGATGATTCAGCGCGTCATGGGGGAAGAGGGCGTCCCCCAGGATCTGATCTACCTGGCCGTCGCCGAATCCGGCTTTCAGCCCCAGGCCGTCAATCGCAGGTCCAGGGCCGGCGGCATGTGGCAGTTCATGCCCCACGGAAACTACGGCCTGGCCCGCAACGAATACATGGACGAGCGCTTCGATCCCGAGAAGTCCACGCGCGCCTACGCCCGCTACATGAAGTTCCTTTACGACCAGTTGGGCGACTGGTACCTGGCCATGGCCGCCTACGACTGGGGCGCGGGAAATGTGCAGCGCGCCGTCGTCAAGACCGGCTACGCGGACTTCTGGGAGCTGTACAAGCGCAACGAACTGCCCGGCGAGACCAGAAACTACGTGCCTGAAATTCTGGCCGCCATTATCATCGCCAACAACCCTAAACAGTATGGGTTCGACGATGTCACGCTCGATCCGCCCGTGCTCACCGACACCGTCACGGTCAACTATTCCCTGAATCTGCGCCTGGTGTCGGACCTGGTGGGCGCGCCGGTCGACGAGTTGGAGGCGCTCAATCCCAGCCTCCTGCGGCTGGTCACGCCGCCCGACACCTCCTTCGATCTGCACCTGCCGGCCGGAACGGCCACCCTGTTCAATGAACGCATCGCCCTGGTCCCCGAAGCCAGGCGCAATTCCTGGCGCTACCATCCGGTGGCCGCGGAGGACACGCTGGCCTCGGTGGCGCGCGAGTATGGCGTATTGCCCGCGGCGCTGGCCACCGCCAACCAACTCCGTCCCAGCGACACTCTCGAGAGCGTCGCGGTTCTGGTGGTCCCGGTGCCCCCGGCCGCGGCTCCCTCCGCGCACACCCGGCTCTACACCGTGCGCAGGGGCGATACCCTGGTCACCATCGCGGATCGCTTCGGCGTCTCCCTCAATCAGTTGCGGCGATGGAACAAGATTACCGGCATCAAAGTCGAACCCGGCCGCCGCATCCATGTGGCCGAGCCTGTGGTTGTACAGCGCGCCTCGAGCGGGCATCGGCGCAGGACCTCCGCTGCCGGAGCCAATTCGCCTGCCGGCGCAAAAACGCATCCAACAGGGCATTCAACCTCCACGCCTAAGGCTCCCGGCGCAAACAGGAGCACCGCGCACAAGTCCGCCGCGAAACCCACCGTAAAACGAAAATCTCCCGCTCAAAAGTAAAAAATGCATCGCCGATATGATTACGCACTTGTGTTTTACTAGTGTTTCCGTGCAAGCTATTGCTACAATGATTTCCGCAAGCGGAACAGAATTCTCTCTTGCGCGAAGTGACAAACAAATTTATGGCAGCGGCGAGCCGCTGGAGGCATTGGGATGAAAGATGTAGTCAGGATGTATGCGATGAGTGACGGCAAACCCACTGGGGAGCCGAAAGAGCTGGACCCCGATCGCGTCGAAGACTTTGCGGACGAAGAAGAGGAAGAAGTCGAGACCGCCAGTATACTTACCTCCTCGGATGACGATGAGGTAGCCGGCGAAGTGATCGTGGTTGCGGCAGTACCCGCACCAAAGCCGGCGGTAAAGAAACCCGCCAAGAAGAAGGCTCCTGCGAAAAAGGCTGCCAGCAAGGCCCCGCCAAAGAAGGCCGTGGCCAAGAAGACGCCTGCCAAGAAGGCCGCCAAGAAAGCTCCGGCGAAGAAGGCCGCAAAGAAGAAGGTCGTGGCCAAAAAGGCTGCCAAGAAGGTAGTCGCAAAGAAGGCCCCGGCGAAGAAGGCTGCCAAGAAAAAGGTCGTGGCCAAGAAGGCCGCAAAGAAGGTAGTTGCAAAGAAGGCCCCGGCGAAGAAAGTCAAGGCCAAGAAGGCCAAGGGCAAAAAGGGCAAGAAGTAGCACCGGCAACGGCCAATTCAACGCATGCAGAAGAGCCCGGCTCATGGCCGGGCTTTTCTGCGTCTGCGTACAAGCGGTCCGATGCCTCGACCGGCAAGGCTCCGGCGCTTTCTGAAGGTGTTCTTACTGTGCTTCCTTGATCGAGTTTCCTTTGTCGGGGAGAACGGCCAGCACATCCGACGCGCTGGTCGCCGGGTTCACCTTGGTCCACACCTTCGCGATCTTGCCCTTGGGGTTGATGAGGAAGGTGTTGCGGTTGGCCATGCTCACCCCGTTATGGCCGCCCAGAGAGCCGTAGGCGCTCACCACCGTGTGGTCCGTATCTGACAACAGGCGGAAGGTGAGGCTGTCCTTGGTGCAGAACTGCTGATGGCTCGCGGTCGAGTCAACGCTCACCCCCAGGATCACAGCATGTTTGGCCTCGAACTGCGAAAGGCTGTCCTGAAACTTGTGCGCCTCGATGGTGCAGCCGGTGGTCATATCCCTGGGATAGAAGTAGAGAACCACCCACTTGCCGTGAAAGCTCTTGAGCGAAATCGGGGTGCCGTCTTGCGACGGAAGCGTAAAAGTGGGCGCTGCCTGGCCCACCGCGGGCATGGCGGGCGTGGCATCGTCGGCCGCATTTACCGGAACTGAGACAACCGCTGCCAAAAGCGCTGCGGCGAGGACAAAAAGTAATGGCTTTCTCACCAAAAACCTCCAGATGGTTGAATTAGGGAAGAGGGGTTGAATCCGAGCCCGAAAGACCTTGCGCCTTTCAGTATCGGCGCGGAGCCGCCACAATGGCAATTCCAGCCTGGCTGGCGCGCTCGAGCAGGGAGTCGCGGTCGAATAAAAGGGTACGCCCGGCCTCGATGGAAAGGCAACTGGCGCCGGCGCGGATCATCGTCTCCACCGTCGCCATGCCGATAACCGGCACGTCGAAGCGCATATCCTGGTTGGGCTTGGCCACCTTCACCACGGTCAGCCGCCGGTCGAGAGTCGAGGCGTCCCCGGCCAGCGATTCCATCAGTCGTCCCGCCCGCTCGATGGTCGCGTCCGTGCCTTCCATGGCCTCCACGGCCACGCAGGCCTGCGCCGCCACCACCACCGTCTGGCCGATGTCGAAGCCGGCCAGGGCCTGTGCCACGTCCAGCCCGTATTCGATGTTTCTGCGCTCGTCCTCGTCCGGCGCGCGCTCGGTCAACACCCCCTCCTGCGCCAGCAGCGGCTCCAGAAACTCCGTCGAGCTGATCAGCTCGATTCCCTCATCGCCCAGCACCTTGGCCACCGCGCCCAGCAGCGCATCGGTCGACCGCGTGCGCAGGTTCAGCAGCAGTTTGGCCAGCCTCCAGTCCGGCCGGATGCTTGAAAAAATCTGTTTGTGCTTCACTTGGCCCGCCATCACGGCCTTCTCGACGCCTTCCTTCTGGAAAGTCTCGATCAGCCGCGACAACTCGCCCAGCGAGAGCCAGTAGACTGAGACGCCCTGGTCCGTAGCCGCGCGCTGGTCCATCTCCGCGTCTGTCTCCTCGCGGATCGCCGCCACCACCACGTCGAGCCCCTGCGCCCGCGCCGCATCCAATAGAAGAAACGGAAACCGCCCGTTCCCGGCGATAAGACCTAGCTTCATGCGGTCCACCGCGCGGGCAACACGTGCAATGGTCCGCCACAGGCCAGGGCATCCGCTCCCGGAGGGAGCAACGATAATAGCCCAGGGTGAAGTCCGCTCCAGCGGACGAAACCCTGGGTAGGTGGCCACAACAATCCCAAAGCCCCGTAGGGGCGGCCGACCTCTTCCACGTCAGTTGCGGTACGATACGATTCTGCCATGTCACACACCTATTGTTGCTCCCTGTTCCATTGTGTCTTCTCCACCAAAGACCGCCGCAAAACCATTGTGCCGGATGTCCAGGCGCGGTTGTGGGCCTACATGGGCGGCGTTGCCCGCGAACACGATATGAAAGCCCTGGCCATCGGTGGGATGGACGACCACGTCCATATCCTGCTTTCGCTGTCGGCGTCCCCGCCGGTTGCCAATGCAATGCAGGTAATCAAGAGCGCGTCCTCGCACTGGATGCACCAAGCGTGCGGTGCAGAGGGATTCGAATGGCAGGAAGGTTACGGGGCGTTCTCCATTGGGTGGGCTCAGGTGAGTTCCACGCTCGCATACATTGCTCGACAGCAGGAACATCATCGGAAGCGCGATTTCCAGGCGGAGTTCCTTGCAATTCTGAAGAAGCATCGCATCGAATACGATCCGCGCTACGTGTGGGGGTGAGTTTCGGCCGTCCCTCCGGGACGGGGCAGGTGTTTGGGCGGCGTGCTCTTTGGGCGCAAATTCAACCCGATCACCGATCTTGAGCGGGTTACCGTTTTGTTGACGGGTCATAGTTTCTACTTGATCACCCCGCGCTCGCTGCGCTCCAGGAATGCGACCAACAGAGCCACGTCTTCGCCTTCCATCGCCTTCAGCTTCTCCAGTGCCTGCGTGGTGTTCAACTTCGCCGCCAGCAGCAGCCTGAAGGCCTTTTGCAGCACTCGCAGCCTCTCCGCCGAGAATCCCCGCCGCGCCAGCCCGATCTTATTGATTCCAAAAGCCTTGTTCTCACGCCGCGACGAGGTCAGCGAAAACGGCAGCACGTCCTGGGTCACAATCGTGCCGCCGCCCACAAACGCATACTTGCCCACAATGCAGTGCTGGTGAACCGGGCAGAAGGCGCCCAGAGTCGCGTAATCCTCGATCACCACGTGGCCTGCCAGGGTGGCCGCATTGGCCAGGATGCAGTGGTTGCCCACCTGGCAATCGTGGCCGATGTGCGCGCAGGTCATCAATAGACAATTCGAACCCAGCCGCGTCACGCCTCCGCCGCCCGCCGTGCCCCGGCTGATGGTTACGCTTTCCCGGATCGTGTTGTCGTCGCCGATCACGGTCTCGGTCGGCTCGCCGTCGTATTTCAGGTCCTGAGGAGGCACGCCAATGGAGGTGAAGGGATAAATAATATTGCGCGCGCCGATGCGGGTGCGCCCGTCCAGAACCACGTGGGAAATAAGGGTGCAATCCTCGCCCAGCACCACTTCCGGGCCGATAGTGCAGAAAGGGCCGATGGTGCAGGAGGCTGGAACCTGCGCCCCCTCGGCAATCACGGCGCTCGGATGTACGCTCACTCCGTCTCCGCTTCCGGTCCCGCCTGGTTCTCCGCTGCCGGCGTATCTCCGTGGGCGCGCTGTTCGCGTTCCCGCGTTACCACCTGGCAGGTCAGCGTGGCCTGGCAGGCCAGCTTGCCGTCCACGTACGCATGGCCCTCGATGCGCCCCGCCCGGGTTCTGAACGACAGCACGTCCACCTCGATCCGCAGTTGGTCGCCCGGCGTCACCGGGCGGCGGAACTTGGCCCGCTCGATGCCGGTAAACACCACCAGCTTCTTGTCCCGATCCGGAATCTCGGCCATCATGATGATCCCGCCGGCCTGGGCCATCGCTTCCACCACCAGCACCCCGGGCATGATCGGATAGTCGGGAAAGTGCCCCTGGAAAAAGGGCTCGTTGACGGAGACATTCTTGATCGCTACCAGGCGCTTTTTCGGCTCGAACTCGATGATCCTGTCGATCAGCAGAAACGGGTAGCGATGGGGCAGGAAACCCAGGATCTCCTGGATGTCAAACTTCATTCTCTGGCTCCAGAGAGCGGGCAGGTAGGACGCTTTGCGCTCGTCTGGATTATAAACAAGCCGGTGCCGGCCTTACTGCTCCTGCCGCTCCGGCTCGCGGGCCGCCGCTACTTCTTGATCCGCCGGTCAGCCGTGTCCACATCCCAGAAATTGGCGGGTAACTGCTGGTTAAACGACACTTTCCTGATGTAGTACTGCCGGAACATCTCGTCGTTCTTGAAGCGCGTGATCGAAAGTGGCGTGGGGAAGCCGTCGATGGTGTGGTAGTCGTCGTACTCCTCGGCGTCGGTGTTCTTGTCCTTGTAGAGCGGGTCGCGCCACTGGAAGACGCGTCGCAGCGGCAGGTGGCTCTGCGCATCCATCAGAATCGTAATGGCCTCGTTCTGTGCCGAGATCAGCGTCACCTGTTCGGCCAGCCGCCGTTCCACCAGGTGCTGCCCCTCGTAAACTAGAATCGTGTTGGGATCCTTGAGCCATACCTTCACGGCGGTTTCGATCGAGTGGTCGCGGCGGCGCAGAAAGTCATCCAATATCTCCTGGTCAATCGCCTTCTTGCCGCGATACGTCACCTCCCAGCCCTCGCGGCCAACGTAAAACTCCACCACGTCGCGGTGTTTGGTCAACTCCACGCGGTCCTGGTCCGGCCACTGGTGGTACTCAAAGTACTCGGTGGTGCCGGGGTCGGGATTGCCGTGGAAAAACGCCGCGATGAACCCCTCCCGCATCTGGTTTTTCATGTTCAGCCACGCCTGCCCGCCCAGCGCCTGCACCATCGCGTCCAGCGCCGCGTGCGCCTTCTGCGCGTTCTTGGCCGCGTCGTCGTCGCCCGCCTGCGTCCGGATGGCGTGTGGCCAGGCCAGCATCAGCACCGCCGCCGCCACCGCCAATAATCTGCTTGTCTTCATCGCTTCCTCTTATAGCTTGCTTTATCCCATCAGAACCGAGCCGCCGTTCACGTTCAGCACCTCGCCGGAGATGAATCCGGCCAGCGGCGTGCATAGGAAGAGCACCGGCCCGGCAATCTCCCGTGTGCTCGCCACCCGGCCCACCGGAATGCCCGCCCTGATCTTCGCGCCCCTCTCTGCGTCGCCCACCGCGGCTGCCGACATGTCCGTCGCCACCCACCCCGGCGCAACGCAATTCACCATGATCCCCCGGGGGGCCAGCTCGCTCGACAGGCTCTTTGTGAGACTAATCAGGGCGCCTTTGGTCACGGCATAGTCCGCGTGGTTGGCCTCGCCGCGCTGCCCCGCCGTGGAACTGATCAGTACAATATGGCCCGTAGCCTCGCCGCTACCGGCCTTCCCTGCGCCGCCCTGCCTGTCCATCTGCGCCACCGCCGCCCGCACCAGCCCGAACACCGAATCCAGATTCACCGCCAGCGTCCGACGCCACTGCTCATCGCTCATCTGGGCAATCGAAACATCCTCCGCAACCCAGATCCCGTGATTCACCACCAGCACGTCCAGCCGCCCAAAGGCCGCCACCGTCGCTGCCACCAGCGCGCGCCCATCCGTCGGCGTGCTCAGCTCCTGTTTGATCGCCAGGCAGCGTTGCGGCCCTCCGTAC
>Ga0326727_10012310_pt1 | contig 19518 bp, 13 predicted proteins | sample MB2enrmetagenome_FD_207643 | JGI IMG/M metagenome (GOLD analysis project Ga0326727, IMG submission 207643) | Lab enriched peat soil microbial communities from McLean, Ithaca, NY, United States - MB29MY | ecosystem: Environmental > Terrestrial > Soil > Wetlands > Peat | place: USA: New York...
GAAATCGCCGCACCGTCCCTGCTCTTCCGGGAAGTGCCGCAAACGACCTCGGTATGGATGTCACATGGCGACGAGGCGCTGGAATTGCCGGCCGATTTCCATCTGGTGGCGCGCTCGGCCAATGCGGTCGCGGCCATCGAAAGTCCGGAGCGGCGCATCTGGGCGGTCCAGTTTCATCCGGAGGTTCACCATACGCGGCTGGGCACCCAGATCCTGCGTAACTTCGTCTTCGATATCTGCGGCGCCACCCCCAATTGGACTCCACAGCGTTTTATCGATCAAACCGTGGCCGAGATACGGCAGACGACCGGGCCGGAAGGCCGCGCTATCTGTGCGCTTTCCGGGGGAGTCGATTCCAGCGTGGCCGCTACCCTGGTTCACCGGGCCATCGGAGACCGCCTCACTTGCGTATTCGTCAATAACGGGGTGCTCCGCAAAGACGAATTCGCGCGGGTCCAGCAGAACCTGCGCGCCAAACTCGGTCTGCGCGTGCTGGCCGTGGATGCCAGCCAGCGTTTTCTGGAAAAGCTGAAGGGAGTGACCGATCCGGAGCAGAAGCGACGTATCATCGGCCGGGAGTTTATCGCGGTATTTGAGGAGGAAGCGCACCGCGTAACCGCGCAGCAGGGACACACCGAGTTCCTGGTTCAAGGGACGCTGTACCCGGATGTGATTGAATCGCGCTCCGTACGCGGGCCCTCCCAGACCATCAAGAGCCACCATAACGTCGGCGGCCTGCCGGAGAAGATGAACCTTAAGCTGATCGAGCCGCTCAAGGATCTTTTTAAGGACGAGGTCCGCCGCATCGGCCGCGACCTGGGCCTCCCGGATGAAATTCTGCAGCGCCAGCCGTTCCCCGGCCCCGGACTGGCGGTGCGCATCCTGGGAGAAATCACTGCTGAGCGCATTGCCTTATTGCAGGCGGCCGATGAAATCGTCGTGGGCGAGATTAAGCGTGCCGGCCTGTACACCCAGATCTGGCAGTCGTTTGCGGTGCTGTTGCCGGTAATGTCGGTAGGGGTCATGGGCGATCAGCGCACTTATGCGTATACCTGCGCCATCCGCGCCGTACACTCCGAAGACGGCATGACCGCCGATGTCGTCGAACTGCCCTGGGCGGTACTCAAACGCATCTCCACCCGGATTGTGAACGAGGTTAAAGGCATCAACCGGGTGGTCTACGACGTCACGTCCAAACCCCCGGGAACGATTGAATGGGAGTGATAACAGTAGTGGTCAGTGGTCAGTGGCCAGTAGTCAGCCGAACAGGGCCGGACTCAGCCCTGTTTGTCCTACTGGCCACTGATCACCGGCCACGGGCCACTGGTTATGGTCATTCGTGAAAGTGTGCCATTGGCTCCGCTGACCACGCTTGGGGTGGGTGGTCCCGCACGGTTTTTTGTCGAGGCGCAAGAGGCGGACCACGTCTGCCAAGCGGTAGGCTGGGCGCGCGAGCGGCGGTTGCCCGTCTTCGTACTTGGCGGCGGGAGCAATCTGGTAGTCTCCGATGCCGGATTTCCAGGACTGGTTTTGCAGCCCGGCATTCGCGGTATTTCCTCCCGCAAAGAAGGCGCCCGGATATTTTTCACCGTAGGCGCCGGGGAGGATTGGGACGCTTTTGTTGGCCACGCCGTCAGTTGTAACTGCGCGGGCATCGAGTGCCTCAGTGGGATTCCGGGAACGGCCGGGGCCGCGCCCGTGCAAAACATTGGCGCTTACGGCCAGGAGGCCGGCAGCGTCATAGACCGGGTGGACGCCTTGGAGATCGTTACGGGCGCACGGACCACCTTGGATTCCCGCCGCTGCGCTTTCGGCTATCGCCAGAGCATTTTCAATACCGGGGAAGCGGGCCGATGGGTCATCCTGCAAGTGACCTTTACCCTTCAACCCGAGGGCGCGCCCCTGGTCGCCTACAAAGATTTGCAGGAGCACTTCGGCAGTTCCCAACCCACCCTGGCGGAAGTACGCGAAGCGGTGCGCCAGATTCGAAACCGCAAAGGAATGCTGCTGGTGGAGGGCGAGGAAGACGCCCGCAGCGCCGGCTCCTTTTTCAAGAATCCCGTGCTCACAACCCGGCAGTACAGCGCTCTGCAACGGCTTCTCCGGGAGCGCGGAGATCCGGCCATACCGGCGTACCCGGCAGGAGACTCGCTACACAAAATTTCAGCCGCGTGGCTGATCGAACAAGCCGGTTTTGCCAAGGGCTATGCGCGTGGCCGGGTCGGCATCTCGCGCAAGCACGCCTTGGCCCTGGTGAATTTAGGCGGCGCCACCGCGGCCGAGGTGATGGCATTGAAAAGCGAGATCCAATCCACGGTACGCCGGCGGTTCGGAATAGATCTCCATCCTGAGCCAATTCTTTTGGGATTTGAAGAAACTCACGGTTGAGCCGTAGCCAACGGGCTGGCAAAACTCAGGGCGACAATAAAGCCGTCGCCGCAGTGCTGCACCCGAAGCACATCGCCTTTGAGCAGGCTGAGCGCGTTGCGCAAGCCGAAACTGGCGGGCACCGGGGCGGCCGGGACCTCCACGGAAAGTTCGCTCGATGGCCGCAAGCTGCGGCGAATCGCCAGCAAGATTCCACCGGCCCTGACGTTCAGCGTGCTAGTAAAGTCCAGAAAGCGGCGGCCTTGCTCGTCCGTGCCGCGCACGAATACCGGTATCCACAGCGGGAGACGCTCCCAGCGGCGGCGCTCTGGCCCTGACACTGACCGTTCTTCCGCACTTGCCTTGTTGTTACTCATCTGGCATCGACGTTTTCAGATAGATGAACCGGAAGCAGGTGGAATACCAGACGTCTGGCAAGGAACCCGTTTATTTGTCTCCGCCTGCGAATCCAGGTAACGGGGTATAGTGCAAAAAGTTATAACATCGGGAAGCAAGTTCGCCTGGGGATAGAGTGTTCGTAATCCTGAAGCCCGGCGCAGTCTAGGGGTAAAAACTTAACCCATGACGTTCCTTAGGGTTGCAAGCGTGATTCCCCGAACTGTGGATTTTTGTTTTCTTTGGATCAAGACGACCCTATGCTTTGGTAAGACTCCAAAGCGAAAGCTCCTTTCCCCCGGAGGCAGCTATGGGTACGGTGAGCAATCAGCAGCAGGCCCCGGAAACTGCTCCCATCATGACCATGACTCTGCGTGGCTGCGAAGGCGCATGTGCCGCCGCCGCTGCGGTCGCCGATGCGCTGGGCACTTCTTCTCCGGAACGCTTTCGTGGAGTGCGCGATCGGGAAGAGGAGCTTGACACCCTGGACCGGGAGATCAATGAAGCCGTCACGGTCGCGGTCACCCGTTGCAGCTCAGGGCTGGAAGCGCGCGAATTGCTGGCCTGTTTGAAGTTGGTGATCGATTTGGAGCGCATCTGCGATCTGCTGCTGAACTTTGCCAACCGCGCCCAGGCCGTTTTTGCTCGCCTCGAGCCGCACGACATCAAAGATCTGGCCACCATGGCCGCGTTACTGCATAAGATGCTGACCGGCGCCTCCGAAGCCTTCAGCAAGCGGGATGTCGATGCCGCCATGTCCGTTTTGCGCGCCGACATGGAGATGGACCGCTTCCGCAATCTGCTCTTCGTGCGCCATATAGAGAATCCCGAGAACGCTCCCCGGCAGGAGAGTTTTCACGTCGTCTTCATGACCCAGGAACTGGAACGCGCCGGGGACCATGCCAAGAACATCGCGGAGGAGGTCGTCCATCTGGTCACCGGGCGGAGCATGCGCCACCAACTGCGCGCCCAGGACAAGCCGGACGAAGTGCGTTTTCTCGATTTCATGCGCCGCCGCGGCGTAAGATAAGAACCCATTCACCGCAAAGGACGCGGAGGACGCAGAGCAACAATTTTGATTTATGAATTTTGAATTTTGATTTGAAAATCGCTTATTGGCGATCGTATTTGCTAAATCAAAATTCAAAAATCAAAATTTGAAATTCCTTTTGCGTCCTCCGCGGTGAAAAGGTTCTTGGTCAATCTTCTGGCTAGGCTACCGGGCGCAACAGGGTGGGGAAGGGTTGCTCGATGCCGTATTGGCGGATCTTGTAGAGCAATGCCTTGTAACTGATGTTCAGCCGCCGCGCCGCTTCCTTGCGGTTCCACCGGGTTTGCTCCAGCATCTTGCGGATCGCGTCCATTTCCGCTTCATCTTTGAGTCCCCGAACCAACGATTTCAAATCGCCGGGCACGCCGGGCGCTTCCGTGGGCAGGCTGCCGGGAAGCGCGGTTGCCGGATCCAGTTCGCTCAAAATGAGGGTGTCATCCCCCAGAATCAGATAACGCTTAACCAGGTTCTCCAATTCGCGCAAGTTGCCCGGCCAGTGATAACGGGTGCAGGCTTCCAGGAAGGCCGGGGATAACGGCAGGGGAGGACGCGCATACCGGTCCGCCAGAGTGCGCATGAAATGCTTCAACAGCAGGGGAATCTCCTCGCGGCGTTCGCGCAAGGGAGGCAGGTTGACCGTGAAGGCATTGAGGCGGTAGTACAGATCTTCCCGCAATTGCTTAGAGGCTATCGCCTGCTGGATGTTGATGTTGGTGGCCGCCAGGATCCGCACGTCCACCGTGATTGTGGAACGCCCCCCCAGGCGGGAGAACTGTTGGTCTTGCAGCACCTGCAACAACTTGGCCTGCAGCGAAGTCGGCATTTCCCCGATCTCGTCCAGCAGGATGGTGCCGTGGTTGCACAATTCGAACTTGCCGGGTTTGGCACGGTTGGCGCCGGTGAACGCGCCGGGTTCGTAGCCGAACAATTCGCTTTCCAGCAGTTCTGCCGGCAGGGCCGCGCAATTCACTTTGAGGAAAGTGCGATGGGCGCGCGGCGATAGTTTATGGATCAGGCGCGCCACCACCTCCTTGCCCACCCCGCTCTCGCCCAGCATCAGGACCGGAACGTTGATCTTGGCGACCTGCGCCGCCTGCGCCCGCACTTTCTTCATCGCCGGGCTCGCCGCCACGAAGAAGCCATGGTTATCCAGTTCCTCCTCGTAAGCGACCGCGTCCACCGGGGCGTCGCCACTATCGGGTTGCTGCAGACAGCGGCGGATGACCGCCGCCAGTTCGGCTTCCTGGAAGGGTTTGGTGATATAGTCCCGGGCCCCCAGGCGAATGGCCTCCACCACCTTCGGGGTGGAACTGATGCAGGAAAGCATGACCACCTTAAGCTCCGGCTTCAAAAGGCGCAGCCGTTGCAGCGTCTGCAACCCGTCCATTTCGGGCATCACCAGATCCAGCAGCACCACATCCGGAACCGGCCCGCGGCCGACGGCATCCAGCGCTTCCCCGCCGTTGGCGGCAGTTTCCACCTGAAACGAATTCAGTTCCAGCACTGTACGGACATAAGCAGCCATGCTGGGTTCGTCATCCACTACCAGAACCGTTGCGTTCATTTTCCCCTCGCTCGTCCCTGGTTTGGCCCGACTCTGCAGGATTAAGCGGGAGCAACACCGAAAACTTGGCGCCGCGATCGACTTGGCTCTCGACCCAGATCTTTCCCTGCTGCGCCTGCATCAGGCGGCGGGCGATAGCCAGCCCTAAGCCGCCGCCTTGGGCGTCGGGATGATGGCGCAAACTGACGAAGTCCTCAAAAATCTCCTGGTGAAATTCCGGCGCGATACCCGGGCCGGTATCACACACATTGATGCGTGCGGCGTTGGGCGCAGCGACTAGAACCTGCCGGCGCTCGCCGATGAACCGGCCATGTTGATGGACGCGCCGGTCCCATAAATATGGCTCCAGGCTCAGCCATACCGTTCCTCTGGACGGCACGCAGGTATAAGCATTTTCCAGCAGGTGCGACACCACCCGCTGGATTTTGTGATAGTCGAAAGGAAAGGCCGGTACGGTTTGCTCCTGCGCCATGAAGTAGAACGCGATTCCCTTGTCCTGGAAGCGTGGCAGCCATATCTCATACAGCTCCCGGAGACAAGCCCGCAAGTCTCCCAGTTCCCATTGCACGGCCGGGGTCGTCGTTTCCAAGGCCGTGTAGGTAAGGAAATCCTGGATAAACTGTTGCAGCCGCAGGCTGCTGCCGTGCATCGCCTTCAGCACCTGCGACTGCCGCTCGGTGAGCGTGCCCAGTTTGCCGTTGAGCAGGATTTCGAGATATCCGGACAAGATGGAAAGCGGGGTCTTTAGCTCGTGCGCGGCCGATGCCAGGGCCAGGGTGCGCCTTCGCATCCGGCCCTGCAGCCGGGAGTAGTTGCGCAACAGCTCCTCATAGCCAGGATGGGATTCGTGGCTCCCGGGAGTGGCCGGTCCGTCCGATCGTTCTAATGATTGAGCCGCAGGTAACGTCATGGCGCAGGAGGAACATACGCCTAGGTTCCTCCTGCCGTTGGAGACCGGTTCCCCAGGCGAGGTTGCCAATTAGTTATTTGCAAAGTGCAAATTTATTCTCCTTTGGTCACATTTCGTTTCCTGCCGTTTTCTGCGCTTGACACCCATTGTTGGCATCGCGAGGGAAACTTGGTTTCCTCGTATGAAAACTTTTGCTTACTGCAACCGGCGAGGAATTACCGTTAGACAACCCTCTATTCTGCTGCTTTCTTCGGTAGAGACACGGCTTAATTGCTTGAAATCATGACAGCTACCCCCGCATCGCAGCCAACCTGTATGGCTGCCGGGAAGAGCTGGCAGGTGATTTGGCTGCTAGAGTGCACTGCAGCCCGGCGGAGAAGAGTATGGGATCTATCGCCAGTGCGAACTTGCCCCTCCGCCTTCCACCCGAGGGCGTGATCTTCGGCCAGACGGAGTTCATGCGCACCGTGCGCAGCAAGCTTGAGAGGGTTGCCCACACCAACGTCCCGGTATTGATTCAAGGCGAGAGCGGAACCGGCAAAGAGGTTATTGCCCGGATGATTCACTTCTGCTCGCCCTGGCAAACCGGCCCATTCGTCAAGGTGAATTGCCCGGCCATTCCGGGAACACTGTTGGAGAGCGAGCTGTTTGGTTACGAGAAGGGCGCTTTTACCGGAGCCTACGGGACCAAGCCCGGCCGGGTGGAACTGGCGCATCGAGGTACGCTGTTCCTCGATGAGATTGCCGAACTCGATCCCGCCTTGCAGGCCAAACTGCTGCAGCTGCTCCAGGACGGCCAATTCTGCCGTGTCGGCGCGCAAGAAGATAAGAAGGTAGAAGTGCGGATGGTCTGCGCCACCAACCGCAATTTACAGAGTGAAATCGATGCCGGTAATTTCCGCCAGGACTTGTTCTATCGTATTAATGTTCTCACGCTGCAATTGCCGCCGTTGCGCGAAAGACGTTCCGATCTTCCTGGCCTGGTCGACTATCTTCTGGAATTTTACAACGAAAAGTTCAACTGCCGGGCCAAGCCTCCCTCCGCCCAGGTAATGCGCATAGTTCAGGAGTATCACTGGCCGGGAAACATACGCGAGCTGGAAAATCTGATGAAGCGCTACGTCATTCTCGGCACGGAGGACGCGATCACCAGCGAACTGTTTGCGCGCGAGCCGCAAGACGGGACGCCGATGATTCCGCTGGACGGTTCCGTGTCGCTGAAAAAGGTGACGCGGCACGCGGTGCGCGAACTGGAGCGTGAGGTCATCTTGCGCTCCCTGCAGGCTAATAATTGGAACCGCAAGCGCGTAGCCCGGGCGTTGAGCATCAGTTACCGTGCCCTGCTGTACAAGATCCGCAATGCCGGGATCGGGTCGCGCCGGGAGAACAGCACGCCGCCCGTCGCTTCGAGCCCAAAGGTCCCGGTACCGGTGGACGCTGATCAGGCCGCATAGCTAGCGGAAACTGGCGAATCCTGGGGCGCCGCATGGCGCCCCTTCTTCTTGTCCTGGTGGTTGCTTTCCAAACGCTGATCCCTGGCGCACGCCAGAGTGGAAAAAGAAAACCATATGAGGAAAAAATTTGCGCACCGGCTAAGGACAGGGGTAGGAGACAACGGCGCCGAACCGCCGCAAATTACGGCAACCATTGTCCCTGGCGGACTCGGGTATTGCTGGCGACTAGGGCAAACATGGTAAGTCCCGTGCACTTCCAGGGCGCGTGTTCGTGGGGATCGTAATGACGGTTAAGCCCGCCAAGGCAATGCTGCGGAACGAAGTGCGTAACACGTCGTTGCAGGTCTGTCTGGCCAGCCCAAACCAACCCGCAAGAAACACGAAATAGCTGCAACTCTATTTTTTTAAGTAAGTTACCGGCAAGAAGAGCTGGGACTCACAGTGGCGAAGCCCTGTTTGAACACTAGACCAGCTCAGCCCGTTTCGGGGTGAGCCGGATTGGAAAAGATCAAGCGCTCATGTTCCTAACTTATTACGGCTTGCGTGAACAACCGTTCGGGGTAACTCCGGACCCCCGCTACCTGTATCAGAGTCTGGTGCATCGGGAAACCCTCGCTTCTTTGGTATATGGGATTGAATCCGACCTCGGCTTTACCTCTTTGATCGCCGAGCCGGGCATGGGAAAAACCACGCTGTTGTACTACCTGCTGAGCCGCTATCGGGACAAGGCGCGGACGGCGTTCCTGTTCGAAACCCAGTGCAACTCTCGCGAATTACTGCAAAATTTATTCTCCGACCTGGAGCTGGACGCTGACACCATCGATCAGGTCTTGTTGCGCAGCCGCTTCAAAACTTTTCTTATCGCGCAGGCGCGGGCGCGGCGGCGTGTGCTGGTCATCATCGACGAAGCCCAGAACTTGAGCAACCCGGCGCTGGAAACCGTGCGCCTGTTGTCGAATTTCGAAACTTCTCAGGCCAAACTGCTGCACATCATCCTCGCCGGCCAGCCCCAATTGGCGAATAAGCTGGCGCGGCCGGAGCTGAAGCAACTGCGGCAGCGCATCGCCATGTTTACCCGGCTGACGCCGTTCTCGGCGCAGGACACCAAGGCCTATATTGAGCACCGGCTTCAAGTTGCGGGCTATCGCGGCGGCGCGCTCTTCACCGCGGAGGCCTGCGAATTCATCACGGCGGAAACCGGCGGTATCCCGCGCGAGATCAACCGCTTGTGCTTCAGCGCCCTCTCCTTGGGCTGTGCCCTGGAAAGCAAACTCCTCGACGCGCAGCTGGTGCGCGAAGCTAGCAAGGACCTGCAGCTCCTTACCGACGGTACGCCGGACGGCGAGGAAGCGGACAACGAGTCCGCCGGTGGCGACGACGACGCAAACCGCGTGAACGAGGATGCGGCGCCACGGCAGAGCCGGGCAGAGCGGATAGAAGTCTTAGGCGAGGACAGCGTTTCTAGCCGCCTCGCTGGTCCCGAGGCCGGGGCTATCCTGTCCCAACCCGCGCAAAACTCGGGGGTCGTGGGGACCGCGTCTCCGGACCGGCCTGGACCACAGATTGACGTTTGTGTCGCGGAAGGCCGTACCGTGGACGTGGGCGTTTCCGCCACCGCCGGTCTGGCCGCCCAGCCCGCCAAGACTGGGTTTGCTGCGGGCGCGAGCCTCCCAGCCAAGCAAGTCAGAACCGGACTTGCTGCGGTCTCCGGTCTTTCCGTCCAGCAAGCTAAAACCGGGCCTGCCGGGGACCCGGGCCAGGAGGCCAGCGCCATGGTTCGCGCCCGGCCCCCAATGGCCGGTGCGGTCAGCACACGCATCTTCCACCAGCCGGAGGCGGCTGCCTATCCGGCGCCTCCGTGTTTCCTCTCGGGGCCTTCGCAGGACATGATGCAGAAAGGCGCGGCCGCCCAGGTCGATCCCTGCGCGCGGGTTACAACCGCTGGCGGAAACGGATTCACCCTCTACCCCGCGCTGAAATCCGCTCCCAAGGACACGTCACCGGCCAAGGCCGGAGTTGTCGGCGGTCTGCGGCCGATCGGCGCCGTGGCAGCACCACCCGGCACGGCCGCACCGGCCTCGGGCGCCAGGCCGGTTGCAGGCGTGCGGGATAGTTCGCAACTTCCTGCCCCACGTCCCGCAAGCAAGCCGATGGCGACCGGGGAAACTACGGGCGGAAATCGAGCGGCCGCCGGCAGCGTCGGCGGGGCCTGCCCCGATATCAACCTCAGCTCGGATGTGCTCACTCCAACGCGATTCAACATCGGCGAATTCGCCACCATCGGAGTGTTGTGTCCCCTGCTGGTCTGGCTGCTGGCCTATGCGATCGTGCGCTACGGTCCGCTGGCGGAGGCGATGATTGCCAGCCACTGACACCGCAAGCACAGCGCCGCCAAGGCACTCAGAGTTTCCCGTGAACCATCAATCGAACAAGTCGCGATTAATGTGGGTCCCCAAAATGCCGAGTTCGAAGAGCCAAGAGGTGTCTGCCGGACGTAAGCGAAAATTGGTGTCGGTGGTACGTGATTTTCTGAACCGCCGGATGTGGTTGATTCTGCCCTCCCAGGCTTTTCTGGTGGCGGTGACCTATTACTGGGCGTTTCTGCTGGTAACGAATTTCAACTTGGACGGGCCGGTGCGCGCTGTCTTCCTGCGTACCCTGCCGCTGGTGCTGGGACTGAAGCTGCTGCTGTTCTATCGTTTTGGGCTGTTGCGCGGGTGGTGGCGTTATGTCGGGGTCAGCGATCTCGTCGATATTACGCGGGCGGCCGTTGCCAGTTCGGGATTGCTATATCTGATTGTCAGTTCCGCTCTCACCTTCAATTCGTATCCACTATCGGCCCTGGTGGTCGACCTGCTGTTGACCATCGTAACTGTGGGGGGAGCGCGCTTCCTGGTTCGTGCCTATAGCGAGTACGCCGCGCACAGCTATTCCGGCCACAAGCGGATTGTCATTGTGGGCGCCGGCCAGGCCGGGAGCGCCATTTTGCGCGAGCTGCAGAACAACCCCAAACTGGATTACAACCCGGTCGGCTTCGTGGATGACAATCCCAGCAAGCGGGGAATCAGGATCAACGGGGTCGAGGTACTGGGCACCACGGATGAACTGGAACGCATCATCCGGGAGAACCAGGTGAGCTGCGTGCTGATCGCGATTCCCTCGGCGAAAGGCAGCCTGGTGGAGCGCATTGTCGGCAAATGCCACGAGTGCAACGTGGACTTCAAGATCCTTCCGGCGGTGAGCGACCGCATCCACGGCTCGGCCTGTTTCAGCCGGGTGCGCAAGGTGAGCGTCGAAGACCTTTTGGGCCGCGAGCCGGTGCAACTGGAACTGGCGAGCATTCGCGAACGTCTGCAAGGGAAGCTGCTCCTGATTACCGGCGCCGGCGGCTCTATCGGGTCCGAACTGGCGCGCCAGGTAGCCCGATTCAATCCCTGCAAATTGGTGCTGTTCGAGCGTTCGGAAAACGATTTGTTCAAGCTGGGCAACGAGCTGGCATACAAGTTTCCGCAACTGGATTACGTACCGGTCGTGGGCGACATCCTGGACGTGGGTGCGCTGCGCGAAGTGTTTTCCCTGTACCACCCACAATCGGTATTTCATGCCGCGGCTTACAAGCACGTGCCGATGATGGAAAACAACTGCTTCCAGGCGGTGGTGAACAACATTTTCGGCACTTACAACGTTGCCCTCGTTTCCAACCAGTACGGGGTGGAAGATTTCGTGATGATTTCTTCCGACAAAGCGGTGAATCCTACCAATGTGATGGGGTGCACGAAGCGGATCGCAGAGCTGATCCTGCTGGGCTTGCAGCAACAGCGAACCCGGTTTATTGCCGTGCGTTTCGGCAACGTGCTGGGCAGCAACGGCAGCGTGCTACCGACCTTTCAGGAACAGATTGGGCACGGCGGGCCGGTGACGGTGACGCATCCGGAGGTTCGGCGCTACTTCATGACGATTCCCGAGGCCGTGCAACTGGTATTGCAGGCCTCCAGCATGGGCAACGGCGGGGAAATCTTCGTCCTGGACATGGGCGAGCCCGTGCGGATTCTGGACCTGGCGCAAAACCTGATCCGGCTTTCCGGGCTACGGCCTGACAAGGACATCAAGATCGTCTTCACCGGCCTCCGCCCGGGCGAAAAGCTGTTCGAGGAGTTGATGCTCGACGGGGAAGGGATCAAACCCACCGCCCACGGCCAGATTCGGGTGCTGGATGGGGGCAAGACAAACTTCCTGCAGGTTCAGGCCTGGCTGAACGAGCTGTCGGCGTTGGTCGAGTCGAAAAATATGCACGGATTGATCGAATGCATGATGCAGATCGTCCCCGAGTACACGCCCAGCAAGGAAATCCTAGCGCGTTGCCAGGTTGACCGCCATGACCAGGCGTTCCGGTATACGCGTGCGCGGGCCGGGTTGAGCATTGCCCCCGAGCCCGCTCTGATGGCGCGCGACGCCGCCTGAAACGGAATCCCAGGTCTGCCGTACGAGCCGCACCCGGAGTATGGAATGAGCAGAAATTTCGAATTGCTACGGCAAGCGCAACCTAACGCCGATCCCCTGGAACCGATCTCGGTTCCGGGCGAAGTTACTCCGGCGCCGCCGGTGCGATACCAGGCGCCCCCACGGCGCGTCGTCGCGGCCGTTCCCGCCGTCAGGGAGACGGACTGGCTGCGCGCGATCAAGGTATTGAAGAAACATTGGCGGCCGGGGGCTCTGTTCGCGGCGGTGGTCTTCAGTGCCGTAGCGCTGCTTACCTTGCTAACCCAGCCCACCTACGAGCCTACCGCCACCGTACAGATTGATCCGCCAGGCTCAGAAGCATTTTCCATGCAGGGCAACAACACCTCCTCCAGTCCTACCGAATACATCGCGACACAAGCCAAGAATCTGCAAAGCGACCAGCTCGCGTTGCACGTGATTCGGGCTTTGAACCTGGCCCAGAACCCGGACTTTGCCGGCAAATCCGCGGCGGCGGCGCCGGGAGAAGCTGGCGCAGTTTCGTCCGATAGCCCGCAATTGACCGCGGCAGAAACCCAGGCTTTGAAGACCTTCCAGAAGCGGCTCGTCGTAAACCGGGACGTTACCAGCCACCTGGTTTATGTCAGTGTGAGCGCCCACGATCCCGCATTGGCGGCCGCGGCCACCAATACCCTGGTGAACCAGTTTATCGAGCGCGATTACCGGTTGCGGCATGAAGCCATCCTGCAATCTTCCGAATGGCTGCAAAAGCAACTGGATGACATACGCCAGCGCATGGAGACCTCAAACCAGATGCTGGCCGAATTCCAGAAGAGCAGCGGGATCGCTGCCATCGGCGACAATCAGAACACCTTTGCCGAGCAGATGACGGAGCTGAGCCGCCAACTGATGCAGGCCCAGGCGGATCGTATCCAGTTGCAGTCCTACCTGAGCAAATTCAGCGGGCAAGCCTCCAGTTCGCTGCCCCAGATCAGCGGAAACCCCGTGGTGCAGGTGCTGACGCAAAAACTGGCCGAAGTCCGGGCGGAGCTCGCGGAGAATCTGGCCGTCTACGGCAAAAACCATCCCATCGTTAAGAAGCTGCAGAACCAGGCCGACGAACTGCAAGCCCAGTTGGAGGCGCAGCGGACGGCCATTGTCAAAGATCTGAACACCAGCTACACGGCGGCCCAGGCCCGCGAACAGATGATGGAATCTCAGATGAAGGGAACCACCAAGCAGCTCGCGCTGATGGCGCAATACACCGCTTTGAAGAAGGAAGCGGACGCCAATACGCAGCTCTATAACAATCTGTTCGCCAAGATCAAGGAAGCGGGCATCAACGCCGAATCGAAATCCAGCCCGATCCACGTAGTGGATACCGCCCGCGTTTTAGACCACCCCACGCGTCCCCACCGGATGGCCAACCTGGCACTGGGATTGGTTGCCGGGCTCTTCGGCGGCGTACTGCTGGCGTTCATTCGCGAAGGTTTCGACACCACGGTGCGCACCGCCGAGGACGTTCGGAAGTGCCTCGGCATGGGATCGGTTTCCATTATGCCCGTCATTGGCGCGGGCCCGGCGCCAGCTTCGGGCGTCAAGCTCCTTGCCTCCCGGGACGGAGCGGAAGGCGCATCGAGCATGTTCCTCCTGGAACGGCCCAATTCTCCGGAGGCCGAAGCCCTGCGCGGCTTGTACACGTCGGTACGGCTGTCCTCCCAGCACGGCCGGCCACCGCAAGCGATTCTGGTTGCTTCCCCCTACCCCGGGGAAGGCAAAACGACCTTATCGGTCAATCTGTCTATTGCCTTGGCACAGACTGGGAGCACCTGCATCGTGGATGCCGACTTGCGCAAAGAGGGCGTCGCCGGCCTCTTGGGAATCAAGCCTGCACACGGATTAAGCGACGTGCTCGCCAACCAGATGAACCTGGATGAGGTTCTGGTGCCGGCCGGAAATATACCCAACCTGACGTTGTTGAGCACGGGGCCAGCGGTGGCCGATCCGGCGCAACTGGTTACCTCCGGGGCAATGACTGAGGTGATCCGGCAGTTGCGCATGCGGTTCGACTTTGTGCTGGTCGATTCCCCGCCAATCGTGCCTTTCGCCGACGGCCGCGCGCTTTCGACGCTGGTGGATGGCGTGGTGCTGGTGGGCCGGTCGGGGGTAACCAAACGCGAAGGACTGGCTCGGGCGCTGGAATTGCTGCAGGAAGTTCAATGCGCGCCGATCCTGGATGTTGTCTTGAACGCGGCTGAATCCTCCTCCCTCAATTACGGCCACTACCGGTACGGTTACGGTCGTGATCCAGGTAAAGACAACAAAGGCAAAAGCAACGGCAACGGACATTCGAGGGTCGCTTAGAGTCCAGCTAAACCAACTTCACAACTTCAGTGAGCTTTTCAGCAAAGGATAAAAAATTGGCAATCAATACCACTGTTTCTCCCCAGGTGACGGCACCGGTCGCGGCGCCGCCGCAAAAGATGCAGTTTCCCTTTCTGGATCTGAAAGCCCAGTTTGCACGGATCCGTGGAGAAGTTATGGGCGTCGTGGAAAAAGTGCTGGACGACCAGCATTTCATCCTCGGCCCGGAAGTGGACAAATTTGAAAAGGAGATCGCGCAGCTAGCCAATACGCGATTTGCAGTCAGTTGTGCCTCCGGCTCAGATGCGCTGCTGCTGGCCTTGATGGCGCTGAATCTGGAGATCGGTGACGAAGTGATCACCACGCCGTTCACGTTTGGGGCTACCGCGGGCGCCATTGCCCGCTTAAAGGCGCGGCCGGTGTTCGTGGATATCGATCCGGAGACTTACAACCTCGATCCGCGCAAGCTGGCCGAGGCCATCACTTCGCGGACCCGCGCTATCATCCCCGTCCACTTGTTCGGACTGATGGCGGAGATGAAGCCGATTCGCGAGCTGGCGCGTGACTACAACCTTCCCATCATTGAAGACGCGGCGCAGTCGATTGGCGCGTGGTATGAGGGCAAGCCGTGCGGCACGCTGGGCACGATGGGCTGCTTCAGCTTCTTCCCCTCCAAGAACCTGGGTTGCGCCGGCGATGGCGGAATGATTACGACCAACGACCCGGAACTGGCCGAGCGGTTGAAGATGCTGCGCCAGCACGGCTGCCGGCAGAAGTACCAGTACGACATCGTGGGCGTGAACAGCCGGCTGGACGCGCTGCAGGCGGCAATTCTGCGGGTCAAGCTACGCTATCTCGGCACCTGGACCGACGAGCGGCAGCGCAATGCGGCGCGCTATCGTTCCCTGTTTGCCGAGTACGGCATCAACCAGTGGGTACAACCGCCGGTGGAACCCGCGAACCGGGTCCATGTCTACAACCAGTTCGTGATCCGTATGCCCGAGCGCGATGCATTGCGCGATCATCTGCGCCGCGCCGGCATACCTACCGAGATCTACTATCCTTCGCCGCTGCACCTGGAAAAGGCGTACGCCGATCTGGAGCATCGCGCCGGGGATTTCCCCGAAGCGGAAGCCGCCAGCCGTCAGGTGCTGGCTTTGCCGATCTTCAGCGAACTTACGGAAGAGCAGCAGCGGTCCGTGGTGGAAGCGATAGCCGGCTTCTACCAACACCTTCAGCAATAGGAGTACGGAGACAAAATGGAAAACGCAAAGTGCAAAGTCGCGGTGCTGGGCTCCGGTTATTGGGGCAAGAATCTGGTGCGCAACTTCCACCAATTGGGAGCGCTGGAGTGGGTGTGCGATCCGCGCGAGCAGGCGCGGACCGAGGCGCAGCAGAAGTACGGGGTCAAGACGGCCGAGGACCTGAGCACGATTCTTGCCGACCCGGAAACTCAGGCAGTGGCGATTGCCGCCCCTGCGGCCCAGCATTTCGAGCTGGCGCGGAAGTGTCTGCTGGCGGGCAAAGATGTCTATTCGGAAAAGCCTCTGGCGTTGCACGCCAAGGAAGGGCGGCAGTTGGTGGAACTGGCGGCCAAACGGCAGCGGCTGCTGATGGTTGGCCATATCCTCGAGTACCATCCGGCCATCCTGGAGCTGAAACGGCTGATCCGCGCCGGGGAACTGGGCAAGATCCAGTACATCTATTCTTCGCGGCTGAATCTGGGCAAGCTGCGCACGGAAGAGAATATCCTGTGGAGCTTCGCTCCGCACGATATCTCCGCCATTCTCTACCTGCTGGGTGAAGCTCCGACCCGCATTTCCACCCACGGCGGCAGCTATCTGAACCACAACGTCGATACCACCCTGACTACCTGCGAGTTTCCCAGCGGGGTCAAGGCGCATATCTTCGTGAGCTGGCTGCACCCATTCAAAGAGCAGAAGCTGGCCATCGTCGGCTCGCAGAGAATGGCGGTGTTCGACGATGTCGAGAAGGAACGGAAGCTGATGCTGTATTCGCACCGGATCGATTGGGTGGACCGGATCCCGGTGGCACAGAAGCACGAAGGCGAAGCGGTTCCGCTGCCCCCGGATGAACCGCTACGCCTGGAGTGCGAGCACTTCCTGGAATGCGTGCGCACCCGGCAGAAACCACGCACCTGCGGCGAATCCGCGCTGCGGGTCCTGCAGGTACTGGAAGGCTGCGAACAGTCACTGCAGGCTCACGGCCGGCCCGTAGAAATCGGGTATAAGGCGCCGGAGTACTTTGCCCATCCTACGGCTGTAATCGACGAAGGTTGCGAGATCGGTCCCGGAACGAAAGTCTGGCACTTCTCGCACATCATGAACGGAGCCAAGCTGGGCGCTAATTGCAACCTCGGCCAGAACGTCGTGGTTAGCCCTGGGGTAACCATCGGCAACAACGTGAAGATCCAGAACAATGTTTCGGTCTACACCGGCGTGCAACTGGAAGACGATGTGTTCTGCGGTCCCTCGATGGTATTTACCAACGTAATCAACCCGCGCAGCCATGTAACGCGCAAACACGAATATCGCCACACCCTGATCAGGCAGGGCGCGTCGATGGGAGCAAATTCCACGGTCGTCTGCGGCATCACGATGGGCAAATATGCCTTTATCGGCGCCGGAGCCGTCGTCACCAAAGACGTGCCCGACTACGCGCTCATGGTTGGCGTGCCGGCGGAACGCATCGGCTGGATGTGTTACTGCGGCATCCGGCTGCCCGACCGCGGGCCGGCCGTCACTTGTTCCGAATGCGGCCGGCATTACTGGATCGAAGGCGAAAGCTGCCAGGAAGTGAGCGTGCCTGCGGTGGCGAACGGCGGTCTGGAACTTATCAAGGCTGCCTAGGCAGCAGGGAAGGGATCCATGAACGAGAACTCCTTCATCCCGTTTCACCGGCCCTCGCTCGGCCCCGCGGAAGCCGAAGCGGTAACGCGGGTACTGGCGTCCAAGTGGCTGACTACGGGCCCGGAAACCCACCGGTTCGAACGTGAATTTGCCGCCTATGTCGGGTGCAAGCATGCCCTCGCCGTCAACTCGGCCACCGCTGCCCTCCAACTCGCTTTAGAGGCCCTCGGTCTGCGCCAGGGGGAAGAAGTGCTGGTCCCGACGTACACCTTCACCGCCACCGCCGAGGTAGTCACCTATTTCAGAGGCCGGCCGGTGCTTTGCGACAGCCAGGCGGGCCGGTTCAACATCGATCCGCAAGATGCGCAACGGCGCATCACGGAAAGAACCCGGGCCATTATCCCGGTCCACATTGCCGGCGAGCCCTGCGATCTGAACGCTATTCACCGGATTGCCGCCGATCATAATCTGCACGTGATTGAAGACGCGGCGCATGCGCTGCCCGCCAGCTATCGCGGACGGCGGATCGGCACCATTTCCGAGATGACGGCCTTCAGTTTCTATGCCACCAAGACCATCACCACGGGGGAAGGCGGTATGCTGGTCACCGACAATGACGAGGTTGCCAGGCGCATTGCCCTCATGCGGCTCCATGGCATCAGCGGCGATGCCTGGAAACGGTACTCGAAAGAAGGCGCCTGGTACTACGAAGTGGAACAGGCGGGCTACAAGCTCAACCTGTGCGATTTGCTGGGGGCGCTTGGCTCGGCCCAGTTGGCCCAGTGCGATCAGTTTTTCGCGCGGCGGCGGGAAATTGCCGAATACTATCGCCAGGCTTTTGCCGCCATCGACGAACTGGAAAATCCTCCGGCCGGAGAAGAGGAACCCGGGCACTCGTGGCACCTGTTCATCCTTCGTCTTCGTCCGGGCTCGCTTGCCCTGAACCGAAATCAGTTCATAGAGGAACTGAAGAAGAGCGGCGTCGGCGCCAGCGTGCATTTCATTCCGCTGCATCTGCATCCGTTCTACGCGCGCGAGTACGGTTATCGCCGCGGGGACTTCCCCGAGGCGGAAGACGCGTATTCCCGCTGCCTCTCGCTTCCGATCTTTCCGGACCTGTCTCTGGGAGAGATGGAGCGCGTGGTGAAGGCGGTCACGCGAATTGTGGAAAAGAACCGCAAGCCGATGTTGGCGGCGGCATGAGCGACGCACAAATCATCGCCGGTGTTTCCCGGGAGTATCCGCAACTCAGGGTGGAGGCCAGTCTCTGGTGCCACTCGGCGGCCAAACGCGCGTTCGATCTGTTTTGTGCCGCTCCCGTCGTGGTTGCGGCCCTGCCCGTGATGCTGGTGATTGGTGTAGTCGTGAAACTCACCTCAGCCGGGCCGGTCTTGTTCCGTCATCGGCGGGTCGGGATAAACGGAAGAGAGTTTTTCTTACTGAAATTCCGCACCATGACGCACCAACGGGGCGGGACGGGGCCGGCGGTTACCCGGGCAGGGGATCCGCGGGTCACTTCCGCCGGACGCTTGCTGCGGAAATGGAAACTGGACGAGTTGCCGCAGTTAATCAACGTCGTTCGCGGCGACATGAGTCTGGTCGGCCCGCGGCCCGATGCCGCCGAGTATCTCAATGCCTTGCCGCTCGAATACCGCCGTGTACTCCGCCTGCGGCCGGGAATCACTGGCGCCGCCACCATACAATTGCGCCACGAAGAAGAGCTGCTGGCTGCCGTTCCCGCCGAGCAACTGCAGGAGTTCTACGTCACCACGCTCCTGCCCCGTAAAGTGCAACTCGATCTGGAATACGCCACCCGGGCCAGTTTTTTGACCGATGTGGCCCTCCTGTTCCGGACATTTGCGGCGATTGCCGCGCCAGCCTCCTCTCACCACCCAGGATAAGGACTTGAATACTACCCAACAGGTGCAAGAAGAACTGTCTGCCCGTCCCCCTGGCGGCGAAGCGGGCATGGTCTCGGTGATCATGCCGGTACGCAACGAAGGCAACGCGATTCGGCGCAGCTTGCAGGCTGTGTTAGCCCAGGATTATCCGCCGGAGAAACTGGAAGTATTGGTTGCCGACGG
>Ga0326727_10012312_pt1 | contig 19517 bp, 19 predicted proteins | sample MB2enrmetagenome_FD_207643 | JGI IMG/M metagenome (GOLD analysis project Ga0326727, IMG submission 207643) | Lab enriched peat soil microbial communities from McLean, Ithaca, NY, United States - MB29MY | ecosystem: Environmental > Terrestrial > Soil > Wetlands > Peat | place: USA: New York...
CTAAGCGGCACATAAGCGGCACAAAATGGCACAATTTGGGGGTTAAAGCGGGACTTCGGCGGCGGATTATGGAAGTAAAGTGAGCAATATTAGCAAGTTATGCGCAACCTTTTGCGGAAATTTTTTTGTGGCGGTACAATTTTGCCCCCAAAATGCCCTGCTTTCGGAGAAAAAATTGAGCTAAAAAGGCCGTTTAATCAGAAAAACCGTGGAATATTCGTAACTTGGAGATTGGACAATTTTATTTGCCCTAAGTTCAGGCATGTACTGGATTTTACTGGATTTTTCGCCGCGGGGCCTGTTCCGGCGACCATTTTCGTTCCGAGGAATTAACATTTAAATTATCTTTAGTGATTATGAAACGGTGGCGAAAGTCCTTTGGGGGGAGGATGGGCGGCCCTTTAGCATTACCTGGGCGAACCCACGGTTCGCCCCTACGGAAGAAATATTCATTTAATAGGGAATTGGGATGAGACCTTTGCGAGAATCTGATTTTTTCCTCGTTCCCAAGCTGGGCTTGGGAACGCCACTTTATCGCTAGGCTTAGCCTGGCAGACATTTTCGTTCCCAAGTGCAACTTGGGAACGAGCTAAAGGTAGCCAGGCGCCCGCCTGCGACTATAGGGACTATGAACAGCCGAGGGGTGGTCATAAATTTTGACTTTAGCAGAGGGCTTAAATTTCAATTAATTATGCCGCCTTGTTGGTGGACTCAAGGGAAAAAGGTGAACAATATGAAAGACCTGTTGCAAAAGGCCTGGCTCTTTGGGCTGGGAGTGCTGGATGCCACCAAGGAGAAGGTGGAGGAAGTAGTGCAGGAGATGGTGCGCCGGGGGGAGATCACCATGCAGGAGAGCCCCGAAGCGATGAAACAGCTCCTGAATAAGGCCCAGCAAACCCAGACGGCCCTGGTGGACAAGGTAAAGGAACTGGTGAACAAGGCACTGGCGGAGGCCAGGCCAGCAAAGGCTGCGGACCTGGAGGCCCTGGAGAAACGGCTGGCGGCCTTGGAAGAAGAGGTCAAAAAGCTCAAGGGCTCTTAAGTTTTGAGTGGGCGAACCCGAGGTTCGCCCCTACGAAATACTGACTATGCGCCGATTTTATGCCCCCCCGGAAAACTTTCAGGATGACCGGGTGCGGTTGAATCCGGAGGAGACCCGGCATCTGGCCCGAGTTCTGCGCCTGGGGGTGGGCGACCGGGTGGAAGTCTGCGACGGCCGGGGGCGAAATGTTGAAGCCCGGGTGGCAGAATTGGACTCCAAGGGGGCGCAATTGCAGATAGTTCGGGAATTGGTCTTCCGGGGGGAGTCGTCCCTGCATATGGTCCTGGGCATCGGCCTGGCCAAGGGCGAGGTCCTGGACGAAGTAGTGCGCCAGGCTACGGAGATGGGGGTTAAAAGGATCATTCCCTTTGTGTCGGAGCGCTCGGAACGGCCGACCCCGGAGCGGGCCCGGCGGCGTCAGGAGCGCTGGCGGCGCCTGTCTCGGGAGACCATTAAATCCTGCCAGCGCGCAGTACTGCCGGAGATAACCGCAGTGCAGGAATTTGCCGAGGTTTTGCAGGGTCCGGAGGAGGTCCGGTTCATCTTTTGGGAAGAAGAGCGAGGCGGCGGACTCCAGTCTCTTCTGTCCGAGCCCCGGCCCGGCGCAGTTCGGCTCCTCATCGGCCCCGAAGGCGGCTTTGCCGACTTGGAGATTAAACAGGCGCAGGAAGCAGGCTTTCGGGTGGCAAGCCTGGGGCCGCGGCGTCTCCGGGTGGAGACCGCCGCGGTGGCAGCCCTCACCTTAATGCAGCACGCCTGGGGGGACCTGGCCTAATGGCCGACCTGCCGTACCTGGATCTCCATACCCACCTGCAGCGGCGCTTTGGGGCGCGGGTGCAAAAACTAACCCTGGATGCCGGCCTGACCTGCCCCAACCGGGACGGTCGGGTGGGCACCGGGGGCTGCCTCTACTGCAACGCCCGGGGCTCGGGCACTGGTGCCGCCGCCCGGGGGGTAAGCCTCACCGCGCAGATTCAAACAGGGATGAGGAGCCTCCAGAGGCGTTACGGCGTCTCCAGGTTCATCGCATATTTCCAGAGCTTCTCCAATACTTACGGCCCGCTGGGGCGGCTCCAAACCCTTTATGATGAGGCCCTGGCCTTTCCCGAGGTGGTGGGCCTGAGTATCGGCACCCGGCCGGATTGCCTGGACGACGAGGTGCTGGATTTGTTGGAGGGCTATGCCCAAGGGTGCCTGCTGTGGCTGGAATTGGGGCTGCAGTCGGCCCATGACCGAACGTTGCAGGGGATAAACCGAGGCCATGATGTCGCCTGCTTTACTAAAGCCGTAGAGCGGGCCGCCGCCAAAGCTCTGGAGGTGGTGGCCCACGTGATCCTGGGACTGCCTGGCGAGGGTCCTGAAGAGATGGGGGCCACCGCGGCTTATCTAGCCCGGCTGCCGTTGCAAGGCGTCAAGATCCATCTGCTTTATGTGGTGGAGGGTTCCGGTCTGGCCCGGCTCTATCGGGCGGGGGCTTATGAATGCCTGACAGAAGCGGATTACGTCCGGCTGGTGGTGGATTTCGTGGAAATTTTGCCGCCGCACTTCGTGATCCACCGCCTTACTGGCGACCCGCACCGCCAGGAATTGCTGGCCCCGGGTTGGTGTATAAACAAGGCTCGGGTCATGGGGAAAATCCGGGAGGAGTTCAGCCGTCGGGGCAGCCACCAGGGAAGCCGTAATTAATCTGAGAAGCGAGGTTTAACGGGCCATTCGAGATGGGGAAAGAAATCGAGGGGAGGCCCGGATGTAACCGAACCCCCCCTCTCTTACTCGTGATGCCTTCAGGCATGTTAGTAAGCTCCCCTCAGCCGGGTGGGGAGAATACCCGGCAAGGTGGTCAGCAGGATAACTGGTCCCGAAAATCTTTAATCAGCTTGTCTATGCCACCGTAAGCCATCATCCGGGTTGATTTGGCCAGGATACTACCATTCCTCCTTAACAGTTTAAGGCTTCAGACCCGGATAATGATTTATCCAAGGAGCCACCGAAGAGAATGACTCGGTCCAGACCGGCAGCAGCAACCCCTGGAGCAGTTTATTTAACCAGATCTTTGAGCTGTTTCCCGGGTTTGAATTTTACCACTTTGGTGGCCGGAATCTTGATGGGCTTACCAGTTTGGGGATTGCGTCCTTCCCGAGCCTTCCGTTCTGCCACCGCAAAGGTGCCAAACCCTGCCAGGGCCAGCCGGCCTGACTTTTTCAAGGTTGCCGAAACAATCCGAACCAGGCTGTTGATGGCCTTCTCCGCGTCCACTTTCCTAACCTGGGCCTCTCCCGCCACTGCCGCAATCAATTCTGCCTTGGTCATAATCTTTCTCCCGTTCTCCTGGTTTGCAGTTGACTACAATTCCCCTATCGCCATGGCTAATACTTGGAAAATGGGTTTAGCGGCACCCATACCCCCTTTTGTAATGATATATGTTAAAAGCCCCCTTGGGCTTGTGGCGCCACCAGCCCCGGGCCAAAGGATTTTGGGCGTGACAGCTAGCTTTTGATAGCACAAAATTACGGACCATGACAATAAAAATTATTGCACTAAAGCCTTTTATTTATCACATTTTCATCGTTTTTTTGTCTAGAAGGGATGGCAGGTCAATGAACCTTTGGGTGCCAAACCAGCCATAGAGGGGATAACATCTTACAATAACAACTAATTTGGTATGAACGAAGGCCCTTGGGGCGAAGACAGGCGGCAGTGGGGGTTACCCAGGAAATTCCGCCTATTTGGTCACGTGGCGTAATAGTCCCAGGACCCCGGCGCCGCAAACCAGGTGGGGGAAAGTGACTGCCAGGAGGGCGGGCCAGCGTCCGGCTTGCCCAAAGGAAGCGCAAAAGCCCACAAGAAGCCAGTAGAGAAACATCAACCCCAAACCTATCGCAATGATAGCGGTGAGGTGGATCTCGTTATGGCGCAAGGCCAGCCCCAGGCCGAGAGCAACCATTATCAGGGGGGTAAGCCCCAGAGACAGGCGGCCATACAACTCCACCCGGTAAGGAGTGGACTTGTAGCCGTCCCGCTCCAGGCGATCCACATATTTGTAGAGCTCGCGGAAGTCCATTTCATTGACCTTTTTTTCCAGGTCGGCAAAGTCTTCCGGGCGTTCCGTCAGGACTATGTCCCGTTGCTGGAATTTCTCCCCGGAGAGCATGCCGCCTTCGTCCATGGTCTGGATCTGGCCCTGGGTAAAGCGCCAGTGATCTCCCTGAAACTGGGCCCGGGCCGCGGCAATGATCTGTACCAGGTGGAACTGCCGATCGAAAAGATAGATTTTGACTCCCTCGATGGTCTGGATATCCTTGCGAAACATGAGGATATTATAGATCGCCTGGTCGCCCTTGTACCAGAAGTGCTCCATGGTGTGCAGGTCTCGGGGCGGCTTTTTCTCCACCTGGCATTGCCAGAAGCTGTTGAGGCTCCCCTGGCTCCAAGGAATCAGGTAGAGGTTCAGGACCAGCATCAAGGCCACCAAACAGCCGCAGAGATAGATCAGCGGCCGGGCCAGTTGGAGGATATCCAGGCCTGAGGTCCGGATGGCCATGGTCTCGTGGTTGCGGGACATGAGGCCGAAGGTGAGCATAATGCCCAGTAGCACCGCGGCGGGGAGGACCTGGCCCAGGGCGAATGGTATCTTCAGGAGGGAATAAATCAACAGGTCTGTCAGCCCCAGTTGGGCCCGGACCAGGCGATCGATCTTCTCGAAAAAGTCAACGATGATAAAGAGGGAGACGAAGGTGGCCAGGCTCAGGCTCATGAGCTTGAAAAACTCCCGGGCCACGTAGGCCTCGAGGATGCGAGAGCGCCTGGTGATGGCAAGCGATTGCATGATATTTGATATATCAGAAAATCGGTTGGTTTTCATCAATAAGGCGGGGAAAGTTAGGAATGGGAGATCAGGGTTAGGGGTTATTTTTAGAAAATGCCTCCCCCCCTTAATACTGTTCATTTAGAGCTTATCCTTAATTAAACATGACATTTATCAAATAATCGGGCAGGCATGCCCATAAAACAGTTTAAAGGAGGGGCGTCTGCCAAAGTTGCCTTCAGGGCCGGTTTCAGATGCTTTTTGGAAGCGGGAGGAGGCATTCTTACCGCCACCTTCCGGGGACCCGAAAAAGGCTTATATCCGGAGAAAGGGAAGCACGCTTCATCTGGAGGAAGGAGTGGCAGAGGTAGAGGCGCGGCTAAAATTGGAGGAAAATCAGACTGGAATTGGGGCGGCCAAAATTGCGCGCAGCTGGGATGACGGATTAGGCCAGAAAAAGCTGAACGGCAAATATTTAATGAGAGGCAAGGTGTCGCGGGGTAGTGCACTCCAGGGGAAGGTTTTCCATGGTCCCTGACAGGTCCCCCAAGATCACCTCCCGGACGATTCCGCTCACTTCTTGCCGGAAGGCCTCCAGGCAGTCGTGCCCTTCTTTGGTGAGCTCATAATATTTGCGCGCCCGGCCTTTAAAGATCTTGATCCGGGATTGCAAGAGATTGGCCTTTTCCAGGCGGTGCAGCATGGGGTACAGGCTTCCTGGGCTAATCTCATACCCCAAGCTGCGGAAATACTTGCTCAGCCTGCCGCCATAAATCGGCCCCAGACTCGCCTGGTGCAGAGCCAGGAGTTTCACCATGCCCTTCCAGAAGGCCTGGGAAATCTGCTTTCTGAATTTCATGTATCCGATATTGATATATATCAGTTAGAAAATTGTTAGGATTATATTGATTTTCCATTAAATAACCACTATGAAGATGATTTACGGAAAGCATTTATTAAAAGGAGGAAGGCTATGGCCATTCTGGATAATGGGTTGAAGGGCGCGGTCCCCAGCATTCTGGTCGTCCTGGGGGTGGCATTGGCCGCCCCCATAGTTCTTCCCGCGGTGGCGGCGGTGTCCCGCCCCCTGGCCAAGACCCTGATCAGGGGCTATCTGACTTTATCGGACATGGCCAAGGAGTTCGCTGCCGAGGCTGGGGAGCAGATCAGCGATCTGGTGGCCGAGGTAAAGGCCGAACGCCAGGTGGCCGAAGCAGCCGAAGTGGCATCCGTTTCCAAAGTTAAACCGGCCAGCTGAGTTTTACCGGAGCACAGGATGGAATCCAAGGGCCTCAAAGTCGTTCATGCCCTGCCGGGACGGGTGCGTCTTAAGGTCCCCAAGGTTAAAGGGAACCAGACCCTGGCCCGACAGGCCGAGAAGAAGCTCGCCCAGGTGCCGGGAATTAAGCAAGTGGAAGCCAAAGCCAATACCGGCAGTCTCCTGCTCCACTACGACGTGGAGGCTTTATGCGCCGAGGCCTCCATGGGAATCTTGGCGGAGACCTTGGGTGAGCTATTCCCCGAGATTGAAGTCGTTAGTCTAATCGCCGGACTGGCCTGCTTGGAGAAAAGTCCTGGGGCCGACCCCGGTGTGCCTCTGGCCGAGGGAATCACCGGCTCTTTCCGCGCCCTCAATACCAGGGTAAGCCAGCTTACCGGAGGCCTTGATCTGAAAATCCTGGTGCCGCTGGCCCTGATTCTTTTGGGTTTGCGGGGGCTTTGGCAATCCGAAAAGGTCACCGCCCCTTCCTGGTCTAACTTACTCTGGTTCGGCTTTGCCACCTTTGTCATGCTGAACCGCGGCCTGGTGGAAGGCACTGCTGGGACTGCTAAGGGAAAAAAGACTTGATTGGCTCAGATTAAGGCCGCTTTAAGGCAGGCTGGCAGGCGGGTTATTAACGAGGCTGAAAACCTGATAGGTGCCTAAAGAGAAATCTCTTCAGCGGTTCCCACCCTGGAGGCGATGGTCAGGTTTGGCATAAGCGAATAATAATGGCGGGAAAAGCTTCCCCTGGGACCTCCTTATTCGATCAACCTGGCCCTCACCAGGGATATTCGAGGACCTCGGTGCCACACTCCGGACATTTCATCTCCCGCAGCCAATGGCTGACAAAAAAACCCAAAATAGCGCCGATCAACAGGCAAATTAAATACCACACAATTTTCCCCTTCTCCGGGCCCGCCTCAAATCAGGGCACTGACCAAGCGGGTCAGAGCGACCTCCATCAGGCTGGCCGCCACAGTGGCGGTTACCTTCTCCACCATCCCGGTCTGGGTTGAATGGGAGCTGGTCCTCCTAACAACCTCCGGGTTGGGTAGAGAAAGATAGCCCAACTCCTCTAAAGAAGAGAGGATATCATCCTGCGTAGTGAGGCCGGGATTATAAAGGATCAGGACGTTTCCAGTGATGGGATTGGCGGAGACGTATTCCACGCCGGGAGACTGCCGCAGCTGGCGCTCCACTTCCTGCGCCTGGCCGGCGGCGCCTTTTACCCGGGGAATTTTGATCCGCAGCCTCCCTTCCAGGGAGTGTACATATAAGGAATCCATATTCATGCTAATCAATCCCCCCAAACTCATTTCTCGTGTTTTAGGCTATTTTTACTGCCGAAAGTTACGATTTCATATTTTTAATGTTAAAATTTTGTTAATTTTCCGAACCCTTTAATTTATCGAGCATATTTCACTTATCTTTGGATGCCTGTTTCGGGGGAAATACCTATCCAAAATATCCTGTATATGGCAAACTAATATCGTCCGGATATCGGTGCGGGAGGTTCGCTTAAGCTTCATAATAAATGATCTTGACGTATATTACCTCCGTCAACTCAACATCCACAACAGGGGGGGGCAGGATGAAGAAAACCTATATCCTGGATACCAACGTGCTGTTGCATGATCCGGAATCCCTGTTTTCTTTCGAAGACAACTCCATCGTTTTGCCGCTTTCCGTCATTGAAGAATTGGATCGAATCAAAAGGAGAGGGGACGAAGTGGGCCGAAATGCCCGGGACGCTTCAAGAAGATTGGATGATCTCAGGCTGACGGGCCGCTTGTCCGAAGGGGTCGATCTCCCTAACGGCGGCTCCATCAGGATCGAATTGAACGGCATTAAAACTTACGATCTTTTGAATGGGGTTGATCTCAATAATGTGGATAATCGAATTTTGGCCCTGGCCTATCATCTCATGAATAGCGCCAATGGCCCAGTTGTCCTGGTTACCAAGGATTTAAACCTTAGGATCAAAGCAGATGTTCTGGGGCTCTCCACCGAGGATTTTTACAGCGATAAGGTCGATTATCATAAATTGTATTCCGGGGTCCAGGAATTGTATATTTCTCAGCCAGAAATGGACCTATTCTATCAGAATGGCTGCCTCGATTTTAGCTCGGATAATCTGCATCCCCACCAATTCTGTATCCTAAAGTCCTCGGAGAACCCCTCCATATCAGCTTTAGCCAGGTATGGTGATAATAAACTTCATAGACTCACTAATGACGGCAAGACGGTCTATGGCATCAAGGGACTGAATAAGGAGCAGAAATTCGCCTTGGAACTGCTTCTGGATGATTGCGTCAAGATTGTTACTCTGGTTGGCAAAGCCGGAACCGGCAAGACCATCCTGGCCCTGGCGGCCGGGCTGGAAAAAATTTTTGGGGAAAGCGGGAAATATAACCGCTTGCTGATCACCAGGCCGATCGTTCCCTTAGGCAATGACCTGGGTTATCTTCCCGGTGATAAAGAAGACAAGATCAGGCCCTGGATGCAGCCGATTTATGACAATCTGGAGTATCTCTGCAACGAACATATCCGACCCAATGGCTCTACTGAATATTTGCTCACCAGCGGGAAGATCGAATTGGAGGCCCTCACTTACATCCGGGGCCGCAGCATCCCCCGCCAGTTCATTATTTGTGACGAAAGCCAAAATCTCAGCCCTCATGTGATCAAGACCATCCTCACCCGAGTCGGCCGGGGGAGCAAGATTGTCTTCACCGGCGACCCCGAACAGATAGACCATCCCTATCTGGACGCTTCTTCTAACGGCCTAAGTTATCTGGTGGAAAGAATTAAAGGAGAAGGGATTTCCGGGCACATCACTTTGATAAAGGGGGAAAGATCAGGGGTTGCCGAATTGGGGGCCAGATTGTTATAAACCTCAAATGAAAATGATTCAGTTAACTCCCACCTTTGGAAATATTTCCTACCTGGGTTCTTCCGGGGATTTCCTAAGCACCAGCCGTCGTTTGCCGATATATGTCGCGATAACATCATTGTTATGGATTTAATTTATAATTATATTTCATTTTTAAGAATTGAGTTTAAGCGCTTTTGATGGCGAAATCACCGGGGAGAAGAACTTGGAGGGCATCGAGATTATTGAATCTCGGCCGGGCCGGCTCAGCCTGGCCATTGCCAAGGTGAAGGATAATGACCCCCTGGCGCGGGAGGTTGAGTATCGTTTTGGAGCCATCCGGGGTATCCACCAGGTGGAGGCGGACGCCGCCCAGGGCCGGGTGTCAATTAACTACAACCGACAGGAATTGACCTCCCTTTTTTCTCTACTGAAGCTGAAGGAGACCTTCTCCGCCTTATTTCCTGAAATTAGTGTCACCCAACTTGCGGTCTTGGTCAGCCGGACTCTTTGAAATCCCCCGTTTAGCCTAGCTATTCAGGGCCTTCCCAGCTGGGGCCTCGATAGGAAGACGCAAAAACTGGCGAAAGCCTTTTTAGATGATTAGCTTTACAGGCAACCAAATAATTTTGGAGGTCTATATGTCTCCCCAGGAACCCAAGGAAAGCAAAGGCATTGGAGAAATGTTGGGCGAAGCCGGCTCCACGGTGAAAGACGGCATTGTCGGCAGCCTTAAGGGGCTGAATGAGATCGAAGCCCAGATCGTCAGCCTGGCCCGCAACGCGGTAACTGACGTCCTGAAGACCACCGGCAGCGTCGCCAATGAGACCATCAATGTCAGTAAGGACGTTTTTAAAGGGGCGCTCAAAGCCGCCGAAGAGGTTGGCTCCGGCCTGGTGGTAACCGCCAAGGACGTGGCCAAGGGCATCCTTTTGGGGGTGGCCGACGTGGGCGGCGACGTGGAGACCGCCGCCGGCCAGTTGGCCAAAGGCGCGGTCAAAGGCGCCGCGGAAATCGGTAGTGATGTGGCCCAGGTGGCCAAGAGTGCGGTGACCGGCGTTATCGAGGCCACCAGGGAGATTGGCGGCAATGTGGGCGAAGCCGCCAAATCCGCGGTGGGCGGCGCCATTGACGCCGCCGGAACCCTGGGACAGACGGCGGTCAAGGCGGTCAGCGATATCCTGGTGGGCGCAGTGGCCGGCGTTAAAGGGATGGTTTGCGCCGCCTGGCCCAAGTCTCCGGCCGCCCCCGAAGCTCTTCCGGAGGTCAAGCCGGCCCCCGAACCCGAAAAGAAGCCGGCAAAGGGGAAAGGCGAGTAAGCTGGGGATAGTTCCAAAATCTTTCTGTCAGTAGAGACGTTTACCCGAGGTTTCCCGGACCAGATGGTAGAAGCGATCCATACCGCCGTGGCGGGGAGGGCAAGGTTTAAGGTTGAGGGCCTGTACCGCTCCAAAGTCCTGGAGAAGCTGCTGGAGTCAAGGCTGACGCAGCTTAAGGAGGTTATTCGCGCCTCCGCTAATGCCCTCACCGGCAACGTCTTGGTCTGCTTCAATTCGGGCAACACCCCCCAAACCATTGCTTCCCTGATCGAAGAAATCGTCCAGGAATACCGGAGCCAATCCCCCCCGGCCACTGTAGTTCCTATTCCCGTTAAAGCTAGAGATTCCGCGGAGAAGGAAGGGCAAGCCGGCGTCTTGGACCGGGTCAAGGGCCTTTTTTCCTATGGGGAGAAGCAGCCGGCCTGGCCCTGGCACCGGCTGGAAGCCGAGGCGGTCTTGGCCAAATGGCAGACCCCCAGGGAAACCGGGTTGTCCCTAAAGGCGGTCCAGAAGAATCGCCAGAAATACGGCGCCAATATCCTGCCGGAAGCCGAGCCGCGCTCTGGCTGGGAAATCTTCTGGAGTCAGTTCAATTCTCTCCCCGTGGCCCTCCTGGGCGCAGCCGCGGGCCTCTCCCTGGTCATCGGGGGGATGGCTGACGCGGTTCTAATCATTAGCGTGGTGGTCATCAACGCCTTTATCGGCTATAAGACCGAAAGCGAATCCGAAAAGACCATCCGCTCCCTGCAAACCCTGGTGCGCCCTGCCGCCCTGGTCCTCCGGGAAGGTCGGCTGAGGGAAATTCCTTCCGAAGAAGTGACGGTGGGGGATCTCCTGGTGCTCCGCCCCGGCAGTTACGTGGCGGCCGATGGCCGGTTGATCGAGGCCAGCCACCTGTCCGTGGATGAGTCAGCCCTGACCGGGGAGAGCCTGCCAGTTCTCAAGCATACCCAGGCTCTGGAGAGAGATAACGTGCCCCTGGGAGACCAGCGAAATCTGGTCTTTATGGGGACCTTGGTGACCGGCGGTGAAGGTCTGGCGGTGGTGGTGGCCATTGGGAGTTATACCGAAATCGGCCTGATCCAGTCTCTGATCGGCGAAGCCAGCAGCCCGGAGACCCCCCTGGAAAGGCAACTCGGCCAGTTGGGAGATCAACTGGTCCTGCTCTGCCTGGGCATCTCCGGAGTGGTGTTTGTTATGGGGTTCGCCTGGGGTTACGGCTGGCTGGAGATGCTGCGCATTTCCATTTGCCTGGCAGCGGCCGCAGTGCCGGAAGGCCTGCCCGCCGCCGCCACCACCACCCTGGCCCTGGGCATCCGGGAGATGCGCCAGCACCATGTCCTGATCCGCCACCTGAACGCCGTGGAAACCCTGGGGTCCGTGCAGACCATCTGCCTGGATAAGACCGGGACCATCACCCGCAACCAGATGTCCGTGCTCCAGATATTTGCCGGCATGAAGGCCATCATGGTTAATGAGGCGGGAAAATTTTTAGGGCCCCGGGGGCCAATTGCCCCTTTGGTCTGCGAGGAACTGGAGCAGCTCCTCCAGGTCTCGGTGCTCTGCAATGAAACGGAAATTTACCAGGAAGGCGGAGATTATGTGCTCCGGGGCACCCCCACGGAAGCCGCCCTGGTGCAGCTGGCGATTCTGGCGGGCTTCAACGTGGGCGACTTGCGGGCCCGTTGTCCCTTGTTGAAGGTGAACCACCGCTCGGAAAATCGCCTGTTTATGGGGACGTTCCACGATTGTCAGCCCCAGGGGAAGCTCTTCGCCCTCAAAGGCAGCCCCCTGGAAGTTCTGGCCAGGTGTTCCTGGCACTTCCAGGATTGCCGGAAATTGCCGCTCACCGAAGAAGACCGGCGACAAATCGAGGCAGAGAATGAAGAAATGGCGGGACATGCCCTGCGGGTCCTGGGTCTGGCCTTTGCCCTGGGCGAGGATGAGTCTATCTTCGAAGAGCCCAGCGGTCTAGTCTGGCTGGGCATGGTGGGGATGGCCGATCCCATCCGGGAAGGGGTGGGCGAGGCCATCCGGTCCTTCCATCGTGCCGGGATCGACACGGTGATGATCACCGGCGACCAGAGTCCCACGGCCTATGCCGTTGGCCGGGAACTGGAATTGAGCCTGGGTGAGCCTCTGGAAATCCTGGACGCCACCCACCTGGCGGAGATCGAGCCGGAGGTTTTGCGGGCCCTGGTCAAGCGGGCCCAGGTCTTTGCCCGGGTCAGCCCGGCCCATAAGCTCCAGATCGTCCAGGCCTTGCAGGGGGCCGGCAAGGTGGTGGCCATGACCGGGGACGGCATTAATGACGGCCCGGCCCTCAAAGCGGCGGACGTGGGTATCGCCATGGGGCGCACTGGCACCGATATCGCCCGGGAAGTGGCCGATGTCGTCCTGGAAGAGGATAATCTAGACACCCTGATCATCGCCATCCGGGATGGCCGCACCATCTATCTAAACATCAGAAAGTCGGTGCATTTTTTCCTGGCCACCAATCTGAGTGAAATTATGTTGACCTTTACGGCCATCGCCGTGGGGCTGGGGTCGCCTCTGACCGCGGCCCAACTCTTATGGATTAACCTGATCTCCGATATCTTCCCCGGCTTGGCCCTGGCCTTGGAGGCGCCCGAACCCGATATTCTGGAGCGTCCGCCCCGTGATCCAGCCAGGCCGATCTTCACCGGGTCCGACTTCAAACGGATGGCCTTTGAGTCCGGCGCCATTACCGCCGGAGCCTTTGGGGCTTATGGCTACGGCCTGGTGCGCTATGGCCTGGGAGCCCAGGCCAACACCCTGGCCTTTCACAGCCTCGTCACCGGGCAGCTCCTCCATGCCATCAGTTGCCGCTCGGAGACTAACCGCCTCTTTAGCGCCGAGAAATTGCCTCCCAACCCGTACCTGACCATGGCCCTGGGAGGCTCATTGGCCCTGCAATTCTTGACCATGGCGGTTCCCGGGTTGAGAAGTCTGCTCGGTCTGGCCCCGGTGGGCCTGCTGGATGGCCTGGTAATTTCCGGCGCTGCCCTGCTGCCCCTGCTGGTGAATGAGGCCACCAAGAAACCCCCGGTGGATGGGGCCCATGACCCCCAGGAGTTCAGCCCTCATTGAGCTCAGAAGGATCTACGGATCGCCAATGAAAAATGACTTTATCTTTATGTCGGGGTCGGTAACCCAAGGGCATCCGGATAAGATCTGCGATCAGATCAGCGATGCCATTGTGGACCGTTTCCTGGAGCAAGATCCTCAGGCGCGGGTGCGGGCTGAATGCGCCGTGGCCACCTCCATCCTGTTCATTGCCGCCCGATTCGTCTCCGAAATCAAAGTCGACATCCCCAATGTGGCTCGCAAGGTCATCGGCCAGATCGGTTTTTTGCCTGCTGACTTCGACGCCCGCACCTGCAGCATCCTAACCAGCTTTCAGGAGTATCCGCAGGATGTCGCCCTCTTTTTCGACGAGAGAAAACTTTCCGAAGCGGAGATAGACAGGCTACATGTGTATCAGCAGGCCATGGTTTTTGGCTTTGCCTGCCGCCAGACCGAGGCCCTGATGCCTCTGCCCATCTGGTTGGCCCATAAACTGGCTCGACAAATGGACCAAGCCCGGGGTCAGAAACTGGTCCCCTACTTGTCGCCAGACAACAAAACCCAGGTTGGCGTTGAGTATAGGGACCGCCGCCCCTTCCGGATTCACAGCATTACGGTCATTGCCAGCGGCACCCGGGCCGCCTCAAAGGAGATTGCCGAGCAGCGATTGCGTAATGACGTCCGGGAAGCGGTGATCAATCCGGTCTTTACCGATGAAGAGCTCAAGCCGGATGACCGCACCCTGATCATTGTCAATCCTTTTGAACGCCTCATGGCGGGTGGTCCAGCAGTCCATTCCGGCCTCACCGGCCGCAAAAGCGAGGTGGACACCTATGGCGAATATGCCCGCCATAGCGTTATTGCCTTGAGTGGCAAGGATCCCTTGCGGATCGACCGGGTGGGTGCTTATGCGGCGCGCTACGCCGCCAAAAATGTGGTGGCGGCAGGGTTGGCGGAGGAATGCGAGGTGCAATTGAGTTATTCCATCGGCTTTTCCCGGCCGGTTAGTATTCAGGTGGAGACCTTCGGCACCGGCCGACTCCATGATACAGAGCTTGCCGCCCTCCTGGAAAGGCACTTTGACTTTCGCCTGGCCGGGATCCTGCGAGATTTTAACTTACGGCATCTGCCTGCCCTCAATAAAGGACGATTTTACCAGAAGTTGGCAGTCTACGGCCAGGTGGGACGGAGCGATCTCCAACTGCCCTGGGAAGCGACAGATAAGGCGGCAATTCTTAAGGAGCGGTAAAATGCCAGGGTTACACTTAGTAGCCATCTTGTTACTGGCGGTCTCCAGTAATCTCGACAATGTCGGAGTGGGTATTTCTTATGGCATCAGGAAGATTAACATTCCCATTACCTCCAATCTCCTCATTGCCATAATAACCTCCTGCGGCACCTTTCTGTCCATACTTCTCGGGGGGCAAATTTATCATTTCTTAAGCGAAGAAATGGCTGGTTTATTGGGGGGAGGCATAATAATTCTTGCTGGAATCTGGGTAATCTTTCAGGAAAAAGTAATGCATCGGGGCCTTGATCCCCAAGAAGAAAAACAACTAATTGCCGAAACCGGTCTTTCTAGATTCGGCTTTCGCCATATCGTCATGATCCTCAACAACCCAATTATCGCCGACTGGGACTTCTCCGGGCATATCGATCTGAGGGAAGCAACCGCCTTAGCTTTCGGATTAACTTTAAACAATATACCCAATGGAGTCGGGGCGGGAATGCTGGGCTTTAGTCTCTCTATTACAACCTCAGCGGTTTTTCTCATCAGTATCATTACTATTTGGATCGGTATATATTTCGGTCAGTTGGGCATTCGCTGGGTGGGCCAGGCAGCCGGATGGATCGCTGGCGTGCTTCTTATTTTGCTCGGGTTCTATGAGATTTTCTTTTGATAATAGCAAAGCGAATAAAATTATGGTGGCGGGAATTGGGTTGAGGTTAATATTTCAAGATTATTAATTACATAGAGGCGAAAGACTCCATGGCCCACGAGAGCATTTTAGCAGTTGAGGATGACCGGGACATCCTGGAACTCCTCAGATACAATCTGAGCAAGGACGGCTACCAGGTAACTGCCGTCACCACGGGTGAAGAGGGCCTGCAAAGCACCCGGTCGACCCTGCCGGACCTGATCCTCTTGGATCTGATGCTTCCGGGGTTAGACGGACTGGAAGTCTGCCGGCGACTCAAGCTCGACGTCAAAACCCGGCGGGTACCGATTATTATGCTCACTGCTAAAGGCGAGGAGGCGGACATCGTCACCGGCCTGGAGCTGGGCGCTGATGACTACATTACCAAGCCTTTCAGCACCCGGATTTTACTGGCCCGGGTCCGGAGCGTATTGCGACGCCGAACCAGCGCGCCGCCGAGCGAGGACGCCTTGCTCAAAATCCATGACCTGGTCATCGACCCCGGCCGCCACGAGGTTATCTTGCAGGGCAAAGCGCTGGACCTGACGGCAGCCGAGTTTCGCCTCCTCCACTTACTGGCCCGGCGTCCCGGCTGGGTACTGACCCGGGCTAACATTGTCGAGGGAGTTCATGGTAATGACTATCCGGTGACGGACCGGGCCGTGGACGTGAAAATTGTGGCCCTGCGCAAGAAGCTGGGCCCCGCCGCCAGTTATATCGAGACCGTTCGGGGGGTGGGTTACCGTTTCAAGGACTAGCCCGCCCAAGGGCTTCCTAAGATTTTATGTCATCCCTGCCGCCGCCATTTTCCCTGGATAAGGAAATAACCCGAGAGCAGGGCGACGATAAACCCAGCGGCGATTAGGCCATGGGCGCCGAGGCGCGGCGCCCAGAGGCCCCCCTCCTGTGCCAAGAAATATCCCAAATGGTTTCGCTTCTCTTTAGGTTCGTCTTAGAATTTCCTCGATGCCCAGAAACAATTTTGAACAATACATTTACGAATACATTTTTGTTGACAGCATATTGCAAAAGGTGTAGGCAGTAGGTTATTAGGAAAACAGATTCCCCTTGCCGCCTCCGTCTTCCAGCCACCTCCTTTATAGACGGCAGCGGTTGCAGTTGTGGCTCGTAATGCCATGGGCTCGGCAAACCTGCCTGACACTCTGGGCTAGCCTCCAGGGCCACCTCCATTGTGCTATGAGTTTGTTAAAGGTTTTGAAACGCAGGATGTAGAGCGAAAGGAGCTTGCCATTCTACAGGTTTTGAATGACTCTCGGGAGCCGCTGGGGGCGAGAATCATGGCGCGACGTTTGAAAGACCATGGGATTGAACTTGGTGAAAGGGCAGTTCGTTACCACCAGAATCTGATGGATGGGCAGGGTTTGACCCAGCTTGTCGGCCTGGATGACAGGTTGGCTAGCTAGTTGAGACCTCTGCGAAACTCTGATTTATTGGTTCAGGAAATCAAAAGCCAGCCAGGCGCCCACCCCTATGACTATAGGTAGGAGGGACAGCCGAGGCGGGGGTCCTAAAAATTATCTATAACAGTTCTTCATGGGCCTTTGGTCCACCCATAAAGCATGAAAAGCTTTACGCCCCCGCACCCCAACCCTCTCCCCCGTTGGGGGAGAGGGACTAAGTGCTTTGATTTCTTGGTTTTTGCTGGCTAGCGGCTACTGGCTACTAGCAACTTTTCGGAACAGAGGTCTCAATTTTTAACTCTGAACTAATATTCGGGGTCAATTGTCTCGTCTGTGCTGGAAATTTTTTTCTCTCTGCCTTAGTCTAGCGGTATGCGGCAACGAACCGCTCGCCGTCTGGGCCGGCGGGCTTTGATGCGGCACATAAACGGCACCAAACGGCACAATTTGGGGGTTAAAGCGGGACTTCGGCGGCGGATTATGGAAGTAAAGTGAGCAATATTAGCAAGTTATGCGCAACCTTTTGCGGAAATTTTTTTTTGGCGGCACAATTTCGCCCCCAAAAGGCCCTAAAAAAGTGAGCAAAATTGAACAAAAAAGGCCGGTTAATCAGAAAAACCGTGGAATATTAGTAACTTGGAGATTACAGTGATTTTATTTGCCCTAAGTTCAGACAAGTACTGGATTTTTCTGGATTATTCGTCGCGGGGCCGGTCCGGCGACCATTTTCGTTCCAAGGAATTAACCTTTAAATTACCTTTAGCGGTTATGAAACGGTGGCGAAAGTCCTTGGAGGGGAGGGGGGGCGGCCCTTTAGCAAAACTCTCCGGCCCTTCCATGAAGAGACTTTCGCAGGGGTCTCTAGTTGGGAATCGAGGAATTAAAGAGTGCCTGAGTAGGCGATAAAGTCGGTTTTGCATTGTCCAAGATTGAGCTCCTCGCCTTTCGCACCAATTTGACCTCCAGACCCACACCAGCTCCATTCCGGTCAATGTTTTTTTCACAAAGGACCAATTCCGTCGGGCTATCGAGGTGATGCAGCCGGCTTTTGCCCAGAGGATTTGCGTTAGCCATTTGGTGGCGATTGCGCAAGAAGGTGAGAAGCTGGACGAGTTAACCATAGCTACGACCTAGGGACATAGGAGGCGTTGGATATGGTAAATACGGGTGATACTGCATGGGTGCTGGCTTCGTCAGCATTGGTGATGCTGATGACTCCGGGGTTGGCTCTATTCTATGGCGGCATGGTGCGGCGGAAGAATGCCCTGGGCACGGTGATGCAAAGTTTCACCATCATCGGTCTCATCTCGGTCCAGTGGGTGCTTTGGGGATACACCCTGGCCTTCGGGCCCGACTGGCATGGCATTATCGGCCGGTTGGATTGGCTGGGGCTCAACGGGGTGGGTCTGGAGCCCAATGCCGCGTACGCCCCCACCATCCCCCATCAGGCCTTCATGATCTTCCAGGCGATGTTCGCCATTATCACCCCCGCCCTGATCACTGGAGCTTTTGCCGAGAGGATGAAGTTTGGCACCTTCCTGGTCTTTATTCTGGCCTGGGCGACCCTGGTCTACGACCCCATTGCCCACTGGGTTTGGGGCGACGGCGGCTGGCTCAAGAACCTTGGCGCCCTGGACTTTGCCGGCGGCACCGTGGTCCACATCAGTTCTGGGGTCGCCGCCTTGGCGGCCGCCCTGGTTTTGGGCCGGCGGCTGGGATACGGCCGGGAGCCCATGGAGCCCCATAACATCCCCTTCGTGCTCCTTGGGGCCGGCCTCCTCTGGTTTGGCTGGTTCGGATTTAACGCCGGCAGCGCCGTGGCCGCCGGGGGCTTAGCCACTAGCGCTTTTGTGGCGACTAATACCTCGGCGGGTATGGCCGCCATGGCCTGGTTGTTCATGAGCTGGAGCTTCGAAGGCCACCCCAGCGCTCTGGGAGCCGCCTCCGGGGCAGTGGTGGGGCTGGCGGCCATCACCCCCGCCTCGGGTTTTGTTACCCCCTTGGCCGCCATCATCATCGGCGCCGGGGCTGGTGTCTTCTGCTTTCTGGCGGTCCGCTTCCGCTCCAAAGTGAACGTAGATGACTCTCTGGATGTCTGGGCCTGCCACGGCGTCGGGAGCACCTGGGGAGTCCTGGCTACCGGGCTATTTGCCACTGTCGCGGTCAACTCCGCCGGCGCCAACGGCCTGTTCTATGGCAACCCTCGCCAACTCCTTACTCAGCTCCTTGCCGTGGCCGTGGTCTGGGCCTACTCCTTCATCGCCACCTGGGTCATCCTCAAGATTCTTTTAGCGACCATGGGCTTGCGGGTAAAGGCCGGGGAGGAGGTAGCCGGGCTGGACCTTTCCCAACATGGCGAAGAAGCTTATAGGTTGTAAAGGAGAGAGAAATGAAAAAAGTGGAAGCCATCATCCGCACCGAGAAGCTGGACGAGGTGAAAAATGCCCTGGCGCAGATTGGCATAATCGGCTTGAACGTTGTTAACGTTACCGGGCGGGGACGGCAGCGGGGTCTAAGCTACACCGCCAGGGGAAGCATGAGCTATGCTGTGGATATGCTCCCCAAGACCAAGCTGGAGGCAGTGGTTCACGACTCCGATGTAGAGCGGGTGATCCAGACCATTGTCCAAAGCGCCGGTACCGGGAATATCGGCGATGGCAAGATTTTCATTATCCCCGTGGAGGAGGTCGTCCGGGTGAGGACCGGAGAAAGGGGGAAGGATGCCCTTTAATGTCCAGATACGGCACAATCCGGATTACCGGGGGGGGAGCAGCGAGCCCCGCTACTT
>Ga0326727_10012313_pt1 | contig 19517 bp, 25 predicted proteins | sample MB2enrmetagenome_FD_207643 | JGI IMG/M metagenome (GOLD analysis project Ga0326727, IMG submission 207643) | Lab enriched peat soil microbial communities from McLean, Ithaca, NY, United States - MB29MY | ecosystem: Environmental > Terrestrial > Soil > Wetlands > Peat | place: USA: New York...
GCACGCCATCCCCAGAGCGAACCATTTCATCCGATGGCAACTGTCGCGGCTTCTCGATAGCGGCACCAGTCAGCGACAGGCGTAATGTACCCGTCCGCTAAGATGGGGGTTTCAGAAATGAAGACATCGCTGACTCTCAGCGCAGAGGACACCATGAAACACTCACATACCCTGAGCGGATTCTGCGGCACGCTCTTCGTGGCCAGTCTGTTCGCCTTAGTTGCTTCCTGCCCTGCGAGGGCAGATGGGGTCTCTTGCCTTCCGACTAAGGATCAAATAGACATTTCGGGGGCAGCTCTTGCTACTGGCGGACTTTGCGTCACGCCCCCAGCGCCTGTCTCCGTCATTGAAGGGACCAACGACATCCCGCTTACGTGGTTAGTGACAAATAACACCGCCGGAACTCTCTATCTTGACTATGCGTTATGGAAGATCACATATGAATCGGGCGACGGCACTGACACCATTGTGTGGCCGGATGTCGACGGCCTCGTCACTCCCCTCGCAGCCGGGCAGACGGGGGCCTACACCGTTTCGCCCTATTCACCCGGCCCCCCCGACCCGGACAACAACGATAACGGCATTTGGGATGTCAACTTCACTATCGAGATGAGCCCCACCCAGGAGGGCCTGCTCATCACCTCTCCTATTATCGTCGGCGGTTGTGGTTTTTGGGCGCCTACGATCGGGACGCCCAATCCAGCTAATCTGGGGGTGCTGAATGACCTGGTCAATTGTAATGATCCCGCGCAGGACCCCGCGAATATTAATACGCCGCTCTTTCCCGGAGGCATTATTGGGCTATCGGCTGTCACCGATGCCGATGAGAATATCCAGGGGACGGAACCGATCGGGGTGGATGTAACAGTCAACGACGTTCCGGAACCCGGGACACTGCTCCTTCTCGGCTCAGGTATGCTTGGACTTGCTGGTGTCGTGCGGCGCAAACTCAGCCGCGGTTAGAGGCATAGCTACTTTTGGAAGGATGAGGCAGCCATCCCTCGCTTTTCCTGCCGTGACGCAAAACGGCCAGCCCTCGGGCTGGCCGTAATTATCCCGGAAGAGAAAGCCCCGCCTACTTGCTTACCACTTTCTGAGCCACCAATTCCTCATCCTCGTCGGTATGAATAATCTTGTTGTGCAGGCAATAGAGGGCCAGTTCCAGCCGGTCGCTGACACCCAGCTTGTCGTAGATCTTGCGCAGATAATTCTTGATCACCTGCTCGGTGGTCCCCAACTGGTAGGCAATCTCCTTGTTGCGCTTGCCCTGGGTGATGCAGGTAATAATGGCCATCTCCTTGGGCGAGAGCTTGGGCTGCACGCGCGGATTGACCAGGGCGGCGGCCTGGGCGCGATAAGCCTCAATGACCCAGCTCACCGATTGGTTGTCGATCCAGGTCTCGCCGGCCGCAATCCGCCGCACGCACCGCACCAGCAGGTCGGGTGAGATGGAACGGCTGACGATGCCGCGAACTCCGCGGCGGTATAGCTCCACCGTCTGGTTTTCATCGCTGGCCACGGCCTGCACAATCAGCTTCACATCCGGGGCAATGCGCAGCAGGTCGGGAATGACGTTGGCTGTGCCGGACAGCAGGCTGCCTTCCAGCAGCACCACGTCAGTGGGATAGCGTTCGATGGCCAAACGCAGATTCTCCAGTGAATCAGCCTGGGCCACGACGCGAAGATCATCTTCCAAGGCGAAAATCTTGCGAATGCCCACGCGGTAGATCGCCTGGGAATCTGCCAGTATCACACGGATGGTCCCCGGTTGCACCGGAGCATCGTGGATTTCGTTTTCTGCAGTATCGTCCAGAAAATCCATAGTTGGTTCTTGCCAAGCAATTGTGGTTGTCGCTAGGCCCTCTCCTGCTGTCACTGCTCGGCGAATTGATATTCGTCGATGGTAGCAGCAGCTAGATAGTTACTTTGGTTCCTTGAGCAGCGTACCACACGTCCCTGACATCGAACCAGAACATCGTGAGGGGTACCCAACACCTCACCGGGCATGCGCAGCGAAAAACGGATCTCCAGCCCTGCCTTAACCGGGCTGTCCAACTCAAAAACGACGCCGCTGGCGGATACATTCCGAGTGATGGCGGCTATCTCTCCCTTGCCGGAGGACAACATCACGGGCAGTGCCAGTGGAAAACGCACTGCACAGCGCACCTCCTGCCTCTGAGAGGCAGACTTGAGGCTGGCTGACGAGGGCGGTAATGCGGAGTTCGATACATCCATAGACGCCACCCTGAACCCTATAAGAACCATACTCACTCTACCGGAGATTTCTTATTAATCCCACGGCACCAAAGTTACCAGCGAGGTAACCCCGATTACCGTGCAAGGATTTCATCTGAATAGGCATTGTACGCATCGAAAAATTATCGCATCAAAACAAATTAATGATGCGCATTAGTTAGCCTTGCATCATATAATGAATTTGATGAGCTGTGTTGTGCGTTCCGTAAACAATTGCGCAGCACAGGATTGGCAGTTGCAGGGCCAGTTGTGAGGAAGGATGCGATGAGAACCACTCTTGACATCAGGGATGACATTTTGCAGCAGGTGAAGGAGTATGCGGCGGCAAGATCGATGCCAGCCGGGGCAGCCGCCAGCTATCTGCTCCAGCAAGCCTTGAACAGGCCGCTGGGCACCCGCATCGAAAATGGCTTTGAAGTTTTCGATGTGCCCAGTGACAGCCCGGTTGTCACATTGGAGGATACGTTGCGCTTTGAGGACGAGCTGTGAGCAAAGTATGGCTGCTTGACGTGAATGTTCTGCTGGCGTGGCTGTGGCCGATGCACGAAGTCCATAAGGCCGCAAGCAGTTGGATGCACACCCACCGGCAAGAACCATGGGCAACCTGTCCGGTAACGGAAATGGGATTCTTGCGGATCGTGACCACCCGCTCCTTCTCGCCCCATGCGCCCGTGTGGTCTGAAGCGGTCGAGATTCTGGGCAAGTACACAGAAGGCAGTCCCAGGCATTGTTTCTGGCAGGATTCACTCACCATGGTGGAATTGAACAGGCGTCTCGGCAGGCGTATCAAAAGTCCGAGTCTGATCACCGATGCCTATCTGCTCGCCCTGGCCATGCAGAATGATGGGCGCATAGTGACCTTCGACTATCGAATGGAAACTCTTGCCCCTGAGGGCAGCGCGGAACGGGAGGCGCTGGTGATTCTGCGGCCGTGAATCCGTTCCCTGTTCCCTGCTTCACAATTTCACTAGTTCATTGTTTCACTATTTCACTAATTAATTTTCAAATTCTTGCCGATAATTATATAGTAAACATCGATCTAAACTCAATAGAATGAATATGTTCCACGTGGAACATTTTCGACAGTCCTAACCCCTTATTCCTCTTCATTGCCTGAATCCCCCAGCGAGCGATTTCTGCTCGCTGGGGTGAAAGAAGCAATTATTGCTCGCTAACATGTCAAGTCCTTGTTCACTGTTTCACTATTTCACTATTTCACTGTTTCACTTCACATCCCAGTCAAAGCTGATCTGCGAGATCAGCTGATTCAGCTTGTCCACCGCGGTCTTCTTCTGTTGCTCCAGATCGGTGGTCTGCTTGTGCGCGGCCTGCAATTGGTCTTCGGCGCGATTCAGCTCATCCACAAAGCGCTTGGCGGCGTCGTTGCCCTTGAGCGCGGTCAGGTTCTCGCGGTCGCGCGCCTCGTCGGCCGACGCGGCTGCCTCCGTCTGTTTGGATTCGTTGATGCGGCGATCCAGATCGGCCAGCGCCGTCTGCGCGTCGATCACCGGCTTCAGCTTGTCTAGCGCATCGGGAGCTCTCTTGACCAAATCAAGCAGGTAGACCGTCTGGTTGTAGTTCGGATTCAGCCGGACCTCGGTCTTCACCGGGCCGCGCTCGCGCACCTCCAGCGTCGCCGTCGAGTGGGCTTCAGCGGGCAGCTTGAAGCGATAGAGATTGGGCGATGTCTCGGCGGGCTTCAAATCGCCGTCCAGCGTCCAGCCGTTGTTGGTTCGCGGATGCTCCAAGAGAACCACGCGATTCATATCCGCGGAGTTGACGGCCGAGTAGGTCACCGACGCGACGTTCATGTAGGTCTCAACCACCACGCCCTCGCTGATCTTCACGTGGCGCAGGTTGCGCCGGTTTTCGCGCGCCGTCACCTTTACGCGCACCGCCTGATCGGCGGCATAGGAGAGCAGCCGCTTTTCGCCGGGATGAATGGGATCGAGCAGCCCCTCGCCGGCAAACTCGCCGCTCTCGAAAATCGAAAAGCTGCCGGAGTCGAGGGTGAGCTTCGATTTATTTTCCAGCCAGACAGCGCGCAGCGGAGTGCTTTCCTTCTCGCTCCACAGGGTTACGTGTTCGGCGGGCAAATCCTGTTGCAGAATGGGCACCATCGCCGATTCGTTTTTGTGAATCGTCACCGGCTGGGTCAGCGCGTACTCGAAGAATTCGTCGAAGGCGTTGGTGGTGACGTCGCCCTCTTTGAAGGCGTCGCTGGCGCGATCCACGCCGCCGCCCGCACCTGAGGAGTCATTAGTCAAATATGCGACATCGGCGCTGTTTCTCATGACTCCGCCGCCGATATTGCCGCCGTAGCCGGAACCGATCCCAGCGCCCGAGCCCACGCCTCCAGTCGGCGCTTTCTTTCTGGCTGCCATCAGCATGTTATGCGGAATGGCACTGGGCGCAACCATCGCTTCGTTCGCCGACTCTGATTGCATTAGAGCGGATTTCATCTCCTCCGCCGCCTCATGGGTCTGCGGCGTCAACTGCGCTTCTGTCGCGATAGGAATCTCCACGCGCCGCGTATAAATCGGCTGCGAGAGCGGCTGAATAAAGCTCTGCGGTGCGCCGGCCACCAGCGACAACAACACGTTGTCCCAATCCGCGCCCACGGTGTTATCGACCACCGCCCAGCCCTGCATCGTGGCCGAGCCATTCGGCGTGCGCGGAAAGACAATGCGGTAGGTCGACTTCCACACCGGAACCTCGCTGATGTAGCTCACCCGCAACTGGCGCTGGCCCGCCCCCAGCGCGTCCAGAGTCAGGTGGCGCAGCCCGTTGGCGTGCGTGGTCGAGAGCATCTGCAGATAGCGGTCAAGCTGCCCTTGCAGGTTGGCGTCCAGCGGGCGCACGCTCAGCGCCGGGGTCAGCTCGATGACCCGCGCCGCCCCCGACGTTGCGATCAGCGTGAGATAAAACTTGTCGACTGTGGTATTACTGTCGCTGCTGCCCACTTTTTCGGTGCGCGATTCGATGGAGAGCAGACGGCCCGTAATCGCGCCTCCTGGCCCGCCGGTAACCTCAACCCGCTGGCCCCTGAGAGCCTGAAAGAGCTCTGTCGAAGTAGGTTCATCGGTCATGCCCAGGGAGAGCGACTTGAGCTGCTCGGCCAGCGGCGTGGTGGAGTTGTAGTTGACCCCGGCAATCCGTCCGCCGCCCTCGTCGAGCACGGTGAGCGATTGCAAGACGTCATTCAACTGCGACGAGGTGAAATCGATGGCCACGCGCTGGTTGCCGGTGACTGAGCCGGCGTGCTCAAAGTAGCCCACGCCGTTTTTGTAGAGCACCACCTTGCGGACGGGCAGGTCTTTGATCACCTGCGGTGCGGCCAACTGCGCATTCGGCGGCGCCTTCGGTGCGGCCAACTGCGCCTTCGGCGCGGGAGGCTTTGCTTTAGCTTGAGAACCGGCCGGCAACTGCGCGGCAAGGGTTACGGTGAGGGCAAGTAGACAGAAGACGGCAAAGATTCGGCGCATAAAATCCTCCTCGGGCCAACGACAGAATGTTACTCCTTTGGACCACGGCGAAGGCAAAACGACTGCCGCGAAACTGAAAAATAGCCGCTGCCCACTCCCCTTGAACGGAGCAAGGCTGAAATCTTGCACGATCCGTCTCAAACAATTTGAAATGGTACGCATCGGCATAAGCCCCGCCTGTGACGCCGAAGGGGTGGGTGGCGTCCCGCGGAAGACGCATAATAGAAGGTTGGGAATTACTGCCATCCGAATGGCCGGCAAGGGGAGATGGACACATGAAGGGGACTCAGATCAAGGTTGTTGCGTTGAACGGCAGCGCCCGCAAGGGTGGTAATACGGCCATCCTGCTGCGCTGCGTTCTGAAGGAACTGGAAAACGAAGGAATCGAAACCGAGCTCATTGAGCTGAGCGGGGCGAAGATTCACGGCTGCCTGGCCTGCCGCGAGTGCTCCAAAAAGAAGGACGGCCGCTGCGCGCAAAAGGACGACATAGGCAATGCCCTGATCGAAAAGATGACGGAGGCCGACGGCATCCTGCTCGGCTCGCCCACTTACGTGGCCGACATTTCTCCCGAGATCAAAGCGCTGATGGACCGCGCCTGCCTGGTTGGCCGGACCAACGGCGGCCTCTTCCGCCGCAAGGTGGGCGCTGCCGTGGTGGCTGTGCGCCGCGCCGGAGCGATTCACGCCTTCGACGCCCTGAACCATTTCTTCCTGATCAGCGAGATGATCATCCCCGGCTCGTCGTATTGGAACATCGGCGTCGGCCTGGAGAAGGGCGACGTGGAGCGGGACGAGGAGGGCATCCGAACCATGAAAACCCTGGGCCAGAACATGGCGTGGCTGCTGAAGAAGATCAACGGCTGACCTGCGCAAGAGATTCTGTTCGTCTTTGCCGAATGGGACTATGCTGTAGAGCGGGAGCTGACGCACGACAGCCGCGCGCCTCCCTTGAAAAAGGAGAAATCCATGGAACCAACAAAAACCGATCCCGCAGTCGCAAACGATGTTCTGCATCTGGGCGGCAGCAAGCTAAGCCCCGAAGAGATAGCCAAGGCCCTGGCTCATCACAAACGGCACCATAGCGGCGATCAGCCGCAGCAGGCCGCGGCCAAGGCAGCCGGCGGCAAGAAGGGCAAACAGGGCAAATAGCGGCCCGGCAAGCCCACTGCCCTGTTGCCTGTTCCAGCCCAGGGACAGCCATTTGCCTTAACCGCTTGCTATCGGCGATACTTAGGTGTTGTGTCTTGCGCGGCTGGGCGTGTCCGTCTGGCCCACATTTGGCCGGTATGTCCGTATCCGCCGGGAAAGACCCCCAAGAACAGCAACAGAGCACTGCAATCTGAAAGGAACCGTATCGCCGTGGTAATGATTCGTTTAGCGCGTATTGGCGCTCCCAAGCAGCCCTACTATCGCATCGTGGTCATCGAGAAGGACCGCGCCCGCAATGGCCGTTCCATCGAGGTCGTGGGCACCTATAACCCCCGCACTGAGCCGGCCACGATTGACCTGAAACACGAGCGCATCGCCTACTGGCGCGGCGTAGGCGCGCAGTTGTCGCCCCGAGTCGAAAAGCTGCTCGCCAAGACCCCGGCAACCGTGGCCGAAACAGCCGCAGCCTGATTTTTAGAGCATTTTCGGAATACATGTAGTCTTTTTCAATGCACTGAAAGGTGGCTTTTACTTCCACCCCGGCGACGAAGACCTATCGCCGGGGACCCCGGAAAGGAAAAAGCCACTTAGCATCGTGCTTTCGGTCTACACCAATTCCGAAAATGCTATACCCCCTGGCGGCGCGCGCGGGCCTCCCTGAGCCTGCGCGCATTTTATTTGCTGACGGCGATGGATGCGGGATGGTATCATGCGCCCACCGGTTTATGTAGTTCATTTTTGGTTACCAATCCTGGTGGCCGATTCCTGAACGCATGGTCAGGGGCAAGAGCATGACGCAGAGCGCTATGGTCCAAGTGGAAGAACTGGTAAGAGAGATTGCGCGGGCCCTGGTGGATGAACCTGAAGCCGTTGAAGTGGAGAGTGTGGGCCGCGATGAAAACACGGTCCTCAAGCTCCGCGTGGCGCCGCAGGACGTGGGCAAGGTTATCGGCAAGCAGGGGCGCACCGCACGCTCGATGCGCACCATCCTGGGCGCCGTCAGCATGAAGGTGCATCACCGCTACACGCTCGACATTCTGGAAGAAGACGAACCCTGAGAGGCGAGCATCCAATGCATCCGGCCCCCCTCTGGAGGCAGCCATGACCACGCCTGAAGACTGGGTCTGGCTGGCGCACATTCGTCACACGCAAGGGCGCAAAGGCGAGGTCTTCGCCGACATTCTCACCGATTTCCCTGAAAAATTTGCCGAACGAAAGCGGCTTTGGCTGCTGCCGGGCGCCTCCGGCGCGGGTAGCGCCGCGGTCGCGCGCGAAGTGGAGCTTGTTGCACACTGGCTGCACAAGGGCGGCATTGTGCTGCACTTTGCCGGGGTGGACTCGATCTCGGCGGCCGAGACTCTCATAGGGCTGATCGTGGCTATTCCGCGCTCCGAGCGGGCCACCCTGGGCGAGGACGAGGTCTACACCGGCGACCTGATCGGCTGCGCGCTGATCGATGTGGCCGGACGTGAGCCGGTGACGATAGGCGAAATCGAGAGCGTGGACCGGATGGCCGGGCCGGTGGCGCTGCTGGTGGTGCGCGGCGCGGCGGGCGAGGTTCTCGTCCCCTTTGCCAAGAACTACTTGCGGAAGGTTGACCTGAAAGCGAGGCGCGTGGAGATGGCGCTGCCCGAGGGGTTGGTGGAGCTGAATGTGTCGGGAAAAGCCTAAGGCACCTATGAGGAGAGATTCGTTTGAGATTTTATAGCGATAGGCATTTGTAGCTCATTTGAGCTACAATACGACCATGGCTGCAAATGCCGTTGTTCGATCCAGAATCAGCGTTGATGTGAAAGATAAGGCTACCGCTGTCCTCGAAGAGATGGGCCTCACGGTTTCCGATGTTATGCGCATCGTGCTGACCCGTGTCGCTAAAGAGAATGCTTTGCCGTTCGACTTGAAACCCAACAAGATAACGCGAGAAACCATGCGTAAGACCGCTCAGGGCATAGAAGTTCATCAGGCCAAGGATGCTGCTGACCTCTTCAACAAGTTAGGAATCTGATACGAGTCAAGTAATGATTCGAGTTGAGAATGATACGTGTTGAGAATCAGATGCGTTCACCGAGCTATTCCTCCCAATTTCATCGCGACGTGAAGCGGCTTCAGAAGCGAGGCAAAGACCTGGAAAAGCTGAAAATCCTGATCGAACTTTTGCTTTCCGGGCAGACTTTGCCGCCGCAATACAAAGATCATCCACTCAAACTCAATTGGGCAGGATACAGGGATGCCCACATCGAACCAGATTGGGTTCTCATCTACTCCGCTACCAATGAAAAAGTTCACCTGGAGCGGACAGGCACCCATGAAGAACTCTTTGAAAACTATTAATGGCAGATAACGCAACCCTAAAATCAGGCGCGTGGAGATGGCGCTGCCTGAGGGGCTTGTGGAGCTGAACGCAACCTCCGAAATGAAGCCCGATCGGCAAATGTAAGGAACTGTGATGAAGCCTTTGATCTTTGCTTTTTGTGTTGTGTTTGCGGTTCGCGGCCTGAGCGCACAGACGCCTGTCTGGCAGCCATCGCCTGGTCATACGCAAGTGCCGATCTGGCCGGGAGCGGCGCCTGATCCTCAGCCGGTCGCGGGGCCGGAGATCGCCAAGTCGTCGGGGAAGGATGATCTGGTTGGCGGCAGGCAGGTGGTGGAGGTGGACAACGTCACGCAGCCTACGATGACCGTCTACTCGCCCACGGGGAAGAAAACGGGCGCCGCGGTGGTCGTCTTTCCCGGCGGAGGCTATCAGATTCTGGCCATCGATCTCGAAGGCACGGAGGTCTGCGACTGGCTAACGCCCAGAGGAATCACATGCGTGTTGCTGAAATACCGTGTGACGAATGTGGGGCCATATCCGAAATCAGGGCCATATCCGGAATCACCCATGGCGCTGGAAGATGCGCAGAGGGCGGTGGGCCTGGTGCGCTTTCACGCGGCGGAGTGGCAGATCGATCCGCACAAGATCGGAGTGCTCGGGTTTTCGGCGGGCGGGCATCTGGTGGCGGCGTTGAGCACGCATTTTGAGAAGCGTTTGTATCCTGCCGTCGATGCGGCCGACAAAGAGAGCTGCCGCCCGGATTTTGCGGTGGCGATTTATCCGGGGCATCTTTCGCTTGCCGCCGCGGAATGGGATGCCCGGCAAGGCGCCAAAAAGTTTGTCGTCCCACATGCGGCAACCGCGGATAAGAATCTCACGTTGAATCCCGAGGTCCCGGTCAGCAGACAGACGCCGCCTACATTTTTGTTGCAGAACGAGGATGACCACGTGGATAGCGTGTACGACTCGCTGGCTTACTACATTGCGCTGGAGAAGGCCGGGGTTCCCGTGGAGCTTCATTCGTATGCGCAGGGCGGTCATGCCTTCGGGCTGCGGCGCACGAAATTTCCGGTGACGGCATGGCCTCAGTTGGTGGAGACGTGGCTCCATACGATCGGGATCATTTCGGAGTAGGTGCTCTGGAATCGCATGAGGTATTACTGAAGCACGCTCTATTCTGTTTTCCCGCGAATCGCTTCCAGCAGCTTGCGGTCTTCGTTGCTGAGCGCGGCGCCCTCCAGCAGATCCGGGCGGTTGGCCAGGGTCTTGCGCAACTGCTGCTCGCGCCGCCAGCGGCGAATCTGGGCGTGGTCGCCATTGAGCAGGGTCTCGGGGACGCGCAGGCCGCCAAACTCCGCCGGACGGGTGTAGTGCGGGTAATCGAGCAGGCCCCCGGCGCCGTGCTGCGAGCGCGGGACGCCGTCATCGGCGGCGGCAATCTCGGCGTCGGCCACGCCAAAACTCTCAAAGTCGCTTGAAGCTTCGTTGCCCAGCACACCGGGCACGAGGCGCATGGTCGCATCCACCACCACTGCTGCGGCCAGCTCGCCCCCGCTCAGCACATAATCGCCGATGGACAGCTCCATGTCGCAGTAGAGCTGATTGATGCGCTCGTCCACGCCTTCATAGCGTCCGCAAATCAGCACTACGCGCTCGGTGGCGGCCAGCTCCCGCGCCATGGCCTGGGTAAAGGGACGGCCTTGCGCGGAGAGCAGGACCACCTGCGGTGGGGCAGCCGCCGCTTGCGCGGCATTTGACGCGTGGCGCTCGGCCTTGGGCTGAATGCCCAGCGAGGTCAGCGCCTCGGCGAGCGGTTCGGGCTTGAGCACCATCCCCTCGCCGCCGCCAAAGGGGCGGTCGTCCACGGTGCGGTGGCGGTCGTGGGTAAAGACGCGCAGATCGCGCACTTCCACCGTCACCAGCCCCTCGGCCAGCGCGCGGCGCAGAATTCCGTTCTCGAAGATGCTCGAGAAAAACTCCGGGAAGATAGTGACGATCTCGAAACGCATACTCTTCGATGATACGGCGGCCGCAGCGTCCCAGCAGCGTGTGCCGGTCCGGAGGCCGCGCGATTCCTCTCAGAAGCCGTAGTGCTTGAAGGGAATATCCACGTTGAAATAGAAGGTCTGCTCCGTTCCGTCTTCGGCGTTCTTCACTTTCATCACGTCGTAGGAGTGGCCTTTCTGATTCACCAGGCTCTGCTGCGAGGGCCGGAAGCCGAGGACGCGCAGCATCACATATTCCTCGTGGACGGTGATCACCACCCAGGCCGTCTCCAGCGACTTGCCATCGCCTGAATTGCGAATCGAGTTGATCAGCCCGCGAAAGACGGTTCTGTGGAAGTCAGCCTTATCCGTCGCGCCCATCTCCTGGTTCGCCACCAGGGCTACGAAATGCGCGTCGATATTCACGTAATTGCTATCGAGCACGGCTTCGGCTGCTTTGAGAGCCGCGGGATAGTCCTTCTTGTTCAGCGCATCAGCCATGGCCTCCTCGGACTTGGAGGTATCCTTGGCCGCCTTATATTCGGGCGAGTCCATGTAGCTGAGGCGCAGGCGGGTGTAGTCGATAGCGGTGTTGCCCGCTTTCAGCGAGGCAAGCAGCACAGCATATTCAGAGGGCTGATTCTGTGTGGCAACGGCAGGGGGCAGAGCAGCCAAGGCAAGCAAGCCAAAAAATACGAGTACGTTGCGCATGATGCGAGATTTTACTCTGCGCTCGGGCCGGTGTCTATCGGCAGATTCTCCGGCTTACGCGAGCGATCTTCCAGGCCGCGCGGCTATTGGTTCCTGCATAAATAATGTCCTTGCGCCGTCCCTACGGGACTCCGTAACGAACTTGTGGAATCCCTTTTCCCCACGCTGAAGCGCGGGGCTAACCAACTCTGCGCCTCCGGCGCGTTTGTGCGGGCATTACTTATGCAGTCCTCAATAGCCCTCCGCATATTTTGCCGTGCGAGACCCACCAAAATGTGTTCTACTTTTGCCAACTGCTATGGCCGACTTTGAAACATTGTTAACCCGCTGGCAAACGGCCGGCATCCTGGATGGGGCCACAGCCCGCCGCATCCGCGCCTGGGAAAGCGAGCAGAAGAAACCCGCTGGCCTGCGCTGGCAGGTTCTTGTCATGCTGATTTTGGCGGCCATAACGCTGGCCTGCGGCGTGGCGCTGTTTGTCTCCGCCCATTGGGACCGAATCGGCCCCGGCGCACGCTTTGCCGTGGTGCTGGGGATGGTCAGCATCTTCCACCTCGGCGGGAGCTGGGCGCGCTCGCGCTTTCGCAGCCTATCGACGGCCCTGCACGCCGTGGGAACCATCTCCACCGGCGCGGCCATCGCGCTGGTGGGGCAGATTTTCAACATTCAGGAGCATTGGCCGGCGGCGGTGCTGCTATGGGCATTGGCCGCGCTGGCCGGATGGATTTTGCTCCACGACCAGGCGCAGCAGACACTCACATTGCTGCTCGTCCCCGCGTGGTTGCTCTCGGAGTTCACCTACTACGCCGAGGGCCACATCGGCGAGAACGTCTATGTGGGCCGTTTCTGGGTCGTTTGGGCGGTTCTTTACCTGACCTTCTTTCTCGGTTCCAAACGCAGGATTGTCCAGGGCATTCTCTTTACCGTTGCGGCGATTGCCTCTGTGGAGGGAGTTGTCGACCTACTCCACGGCTGGCGCTCATGGGGAGACCAGACTTATCTGTCGCTCGGAACCCGGACCTGGGGCTGGGTTTTCATTGCCGCGATTCCGCTGCTATTTGCCGTCTTCAAATTCCGCAAGAGCGTGATTCCGGTAGTTGCCGCGATCTGCTTCTCGATTGCCCTGCCCTGGTGCCAGCGAACCTGGACAGTAACCTATAACAACCCTTTCAACAGCAGCCACTACTCCTATGTGCGCAACGAGCCTAACCTCGCCGCTCACGCGCTGGTGGCGGCCTTTGCCGTCTTCATCATCTGGTGGGGCGTGCGGCAGACTTCGCAGGCGCTGGTCAACCTGGGCATAGTGGGCTTCGCCATCACCGTGGGCTGGTTCTACTTCAGCGATATCTTCGACAAGGTAGGCCGCTCGCTGGGATTGATTGGCCTGGGCGTACTCTTCCTGGCCGGCGGATGGGCGCTGGAAAAATGGCGCCGCAAGCTTGTGGCCGGCATGGGCAATGCGGACGTTCCCGATGAGGAGGAGTTATGAAACTGGCCAAAATTTCGTTCTCCAAAACCTCCATCGTGCTGCTTCTGATTCAACTGACGCTGGTCTCCTCCATCGCGGCCAAGTATCTTTACCAGCGCTCGACCTGTCCAAGGGTCTGGGTGCGGACGGCGGCCTACGATCCGGAGATGGTGATGCGCGGCCGCTATCTCAGTCTTCAGTTGACCGTGGACGGCTGCCAGAGCACACTGCCCTCCGCGCTGCACGCCGTCTTCCCACGCAACAGCGACGGCACCACAAAGCCAAACGGCTTCCACATCAACTGGCAGGGAGCCGTTCAATTCCGCGCCAAACTCAAGGTGGAAAACAGCAAGCTGGTGGCCATACGAATTCCGGAGGCCGACCTGACCTCGAAGGGCGTGGGTGTTACGGCAGGGCCGGATTCCTCCTGCGACGCGATGCGACTCGACCAGCCGGTAGATTTCTACATCGCCGAGCACGCCGCGGACCCGACCCGGCTCCAGCCCGGCCAGGAGCTGTGGATGGAAGTCACCGTTCCGCCGCAGGGTCCGCCGCGGCCGATTCAACTGGCACTTAAAGACAACGGCGCGTGGAAGCCGCTGGCGTTTTTTCAGTAACCACCTGCGGTGGGGGGACTGGCCGTCCAGGCGGGCGCGCTTCGCGCTTGAGGTTCGTGGTAACCCACCCATCAATCACCCCAACGACGAAGACCTGTCGTTGGGGACCCCGATAGCGCAAAGTGCGCGGATGGATGGGGCACGCAAAATTAAGTGGTATCCCACCCTAGATCACCCCTGCGAACAAAAATCGCTCGCCGGGGACCCCGATAGCCGCAAAAACAAAAACGCGGCGAGGGTGGGGCACACAATTTTCGTCGTAAATTGACAATTTTTGCTAGCGCGTTTTGAACGGCCGGACCGCCGCGGGTTGAGCCGCGCCCACCTGGCCGGCCTTGATCTCCGCGATAAAAAAATTCTCCCCGTGAATGGGACTGCCGGAGAGGCGGCGCAGCATGGCCAACTGGCCCACATGGGTGAGCGCATCGGCCACGGGTCCCTGAAAAAGCCGTTCGGCGGGGGCGCGCAGCGGCGCATCGGAGGCCAGAAAGGCGTCGAAGGTCAGGAGCGACTCAAAGAAACGGCGCTGCTCTTCGGCCCAGGGGCGCGGCTGGGCGGCTTGCCAGCGCTCCTCGCCGATGGCCATGCTCAAAGCCCAGTCGAAGAGGTCGCCCATGTGGGCCAGAATCTGCACCGGCAGTCGGCCGGCGGCGTCAAAGCCGGCAAAGTGGTCGGGAGCGCCTTCCAGGGCGCGGGCAGCCCGGTAGGCAACGGTGGCCAGGGTGTGGCGCAGCATTTCGCGTTTCTCGTCCATAGGGGAACTATAGCGCATGCACCAGACTGGGGAGAACCGTTCGTTGACAAGCCGGCGCCCGTTGCCGCTTACTGGACGTAGCAATCATGAACAACAACGAATCCCGTCCGTGGACTCTGTGGCTCAGCTTTCCGTTGGCCGTTCTTTTGGCCGCCGCCAGCCTCGGCGGACTTTTGTTTTCATCCGTATATTCCGCTGAAAGGAGTCTCCAGGCGGCTCAGGCCGCCGGTAACGACGCAGGAAACCTGGTGGCTGTAGTACCTTTCCTGACGATCGCCACCATTTTGGCGCTGCGCGGCTCTATCGCGGCGCGCCTGGTCTGTATGGGAACCCTCGTCTACCTGATCTACGTTTTCCTCGGTTACACATTCGGCCTCCACTTCAACTTTATGTTTCTGGCCTACTGCGGCATTCTGGGCCTCAGCTTCTACGCCCTTGCGGGAAGTCTTCCGGATTTGCCGATAGCAGAGATTGCGCGCCGGTTCGGAGCGCGTGCTCCGGTGAAAGTAACGGCCGTTCTTCTCCTGATGATGGCCCTGGGCACTGCTTACCACTGGCTGGCCGAGATCGTTCCAGCCCTTCTCGCGGGCCAGACGCCGCAGGCCGTGCGCGATGCCGGCAGCTTCACGGAACCGGTAGCGGTTCTGGATCTGGCCTTCGGGGCGCCGGCCTCGATAATCGCCGCCATCCTGCTGCTGCGGCGCAAACCGCTGGGTTTCGTCCTCGGCCCGGTGCTGCTGACGTTTCTTTTCCTCAGCAGCCTGATGCTGGTTCCCATGGGAATGGCGATGGACCTGCGTGGCTTTAAGGCGGGTTATATCCTGTATGCGATCGCTCTGGGGATCGCCGCGGTCAGCGCCGTTCTGCTGGCGCTCTCATTGCGGGAGAGCAAGCCGGAGATGCCACCAAGGTAAAGCGGTTGCCGTCGGCGCAACCCGCTCATTTGTAGTAAACTAAAAATTCTGAGTCCAATAGCAGGAAGAACCCAATGTCCATACATCCCGTAATGCAGCGCCTGGCCGACAAGCTCAAGCGCACCGACCTTCCCGAGTTTGTGCCTGGCGACCAGGTTCGCGTCCAGGTGAAGATCAAGGAAGGCGACAAGGAGCGGTTGCAGGCCTTCGAGGGCCTGGTGATCGCCATCAACAAAGGCCCCCAGGGCACGTTTACCGTGCGCAAGATGAGCTTTGGCCAGGGCGTGGAGCGCATCTTCCCGTTCAATTCCAAGGTGGTTGACAAGATCGAAAAGATTCGCAGCTACAAGGTGCGGCGCGCCAAGCTGTTCTATCTGCGCGAACTGCGCGGCAAGGCGGCCCGATTGAAGGAAGTGGGCCGCGTGGTGGCCAAAGCGTAGTCCGCTACAACATTTGCTGCCCGACAACCCCGGCTCTGGCCGGGGTTGTTTTTTGGGGAGGCCGCGGTCAGCCATCAGCCGTCAGCAATCAGTTGAACACAGACAGCGAGCAAGTAATGACCCCTGCAAAAGAAATGTCCTTGCGCCGTCCCTACGGGACTCCGGAATGAATCTGTGGAATCCGCTTTCCCCACGCTAAAGCGCGGGGCTAACAACCACTGCGCCTCCGGCGCGGGTGACGGGACATTCACTGCGCCTCCGGCGCGCCTATCAGGACATTACTTATGCAGCCATCACTAGCCGTAGGCTGTTGTAAGCGGACAGCTCTCGGTACAGGCTAACAGCTGATCGCTGATGACTGACGGCTGCTGGCTGACGGCTGACCGCTGAAAAGCTGTAAGCTGTATAGGAACCAATGAATCCGACCGATCAAGCCCGCCCTCACACCTTTGAGGAGACGCTTGTGAGCGCCCGCCAAACCATGGTGCTCAGCGAGATACTCAAGCTGGCCGTGGACAGCTTCCGCGCCAGCAAGATTCGCTTTGCGCTGACGGCGCTGGGCATGGTGATCGGCACGGCCTCGGTAATTCTGGTGGCGACCATCGGGCTGACGGGCAGGCAGTTCATCCTGCAGGAGCTGGAGAAGTTGGAAACCAACTCAGTGGAGCTGGAGTACAGCGGCGGCGGGGCTGTCGGTTCCGAGCACACGGCCTTCAACGATTACCTCACGCGCGAGGACGAGAAGGCTGTACTGGCGCAACTGCCCAGCGTGATGTACTCCTCGCCGGTCATGCAGATGCACGCCCCCATCAGCTTTGGCAGGGGTGTGGTCAAGGATACGCTGATTCTGGGCGTAAGCCCGCAGTATCAGCAGATCCGCAACCTGCTGGTACCCGTGGGCCGTTTTTTGGACGAGACCGACGACTTTGCCCACATCAAGTGTGCCGTAGTCACTGAGAAGTTCGCTCATGACCGGTTCGGCAGCTCGGATTCGGCCGTGGGGCAGAGCTTCGAAATCAGCGGCATCCCCTTTACGATCATCGGCGTCTTCAAGGAGAGCGTAGAAGACTTTGGCATATCGGAGATTCAGGACCAGACCATCCTGATTCCCTATTCGGTGGCCCGCTATTTTACCGGAACCGAAAACGTGAGCCAGATATACTTTTCCATGCACAGCATGGACGAGGTGACAGAAGCGGCCAGCGAGATCAAGCGCATCGTTCAAGCGCGCCACCGGCCTGGCTCGATTTACGAAACGCAGACCCTCAAGGAGGTTTTGGCGACAGCCGCCAGGGTGGCCGATATTTTGACCGCGGTGCTGTTTCTGGTCTCCGCCGTCACGCTCATGGTGGGTGGCGTAGGCATCATGAACATCATGCTGGCCAATGTGCGGGCCCGCACGCGCGAGATCGGCATACGCAAAGCTCTGGGCGCTACCTATCGCGAGATCAAGCTCCAGTTCCTGGCCGAGGCGGTCATCATCTCTCTGATCGGCGGCATTGTGGGGATCATCGTGGGGCTGGCCATACCACTCTCGGTGCGCATCTTCTTCGGCTTTGACCTGCCTATCTCCATCTGGTCTGTGGCCATCGCGCTGGCCGCGGCGACCACAGTAGGCATCTTCTTCGGCACCATGCCGGCCACCCGCGCCGCCCAGATGGACCCTGTGGAAGCGCTACGGGATGAGGGATGAGCAAGCCTGTACGCCCGCAATCCGCTCCTGGCGGCGAGCCACGCCAACCCCTTCCAGAAGACCAGCCCGCCCAGGGGCCGAGCCTGGTCCTGCTTTTTAGTCTGCTGGCCGTGGCCCTGGCCGCGGCCGTCGGCTTCGCCCTGCTGATTGTGCTGCCGTTCTATCACCGGAGATAGGGGATTTTAAGCTCTACTGCTTGGAAGTTGAGCAGGTAAGGAGTATACTGAAAAAGGTAAGGAGTTCCCTTCTATGGCCACGGCTGCAAAACCCGTACCGGCGCAGAGTTACCGCGCCAAAGTCACCAGCAAAGGGCAGATCACCGTTCCGGTGGAGATTCGCAGATCCCTGGGCGTCAAGCCCGGCGATAATATCCGATTCGAACAGCAGGAAGGGGGAATTCGTGTAGTGAAGGATGCCGACGAAAACCCCTTTGAAAAGTGGCGTGGGATTGGCATCACCGGAATTGGTCCAGGCCGGGAAGGCTTAATGGCCTATATGCGTGAACTTCGAGGCTACGATGAGTACGACGACAGTCTCGCTTGATACAAACGTCCTGGTCTCCTTGCTGAATCAGGAAAAAGGGATCAGTGATCGGGCGCTGGCCGCAATCGACAAATGCAGGAAATCGAGCAGACTCGTGGTTTCAGGTCCAGTCTATGCGGAGTTGATGGCCGGTCCCTTCAGGGAAGAATCGCACCTGGATATGTTTTTCATGGATACGGGAGTTGGAATCGATTGGATCATGGGCGAAGATATCTGGCGCGAAGCGGGAAGAGCGTATCTTGGCTATGTACAGCGCCGTAAAGAGTGCGGAGCAGAACCTCCACGGCGAATTCTTGCTGATTACCTGATAGGCGCTCATGCATTGGTTCGCGGTTATTGCTTGCTCACGACGGATGGCCGACATTACAAAGCCGCATTCCCAACATTGCACATCATCCCCGTCTGAGGCTGTTCCAAATCAGCCAGGCGAATTATCGCGTCCGGCAATCAGCGCGGGAATTCCATCCACAATCGGGTAGGCGAGGCCACAGGATTGGCAGATGAGCCGGGCCTCTTCAAAACGAAGAGCGCCGTGGCAGGCAGGGCAGGCCAGTTGGGCAACTACTGAGGAATCGAAGGCGGGAGAATGGTTGGAATAAGTAGAACGTGATTTATAAATAGCCGTCATATCTCTTTTGTATTCCCACAGGGGTTAAAACCCCTTGTTTCTTATGAACCGTTTCGGCAGTCAGGGTTAAAACCCTGACCTACCAGTCGTGCCCTGATACAAAGCGGGTTTATGAACACGCTCCAGCCATGAGGCCCTACTGGATGGTCGCGTCGGGATTGGATGCCGCATCTGAAGGTGGTTCCGGCATGACCGCTGAACCGCCCAGTCTGGGGTAGTTGGCAAACTCGGCTTCGATGCTCTGGATGATGCCCCCCTTGGCCGACTCATAGGCCACGCGAATGCCGTTGTAGATGGCGCGGTCGTTGGAGGAGCCGTGACCGATGATGCACACTCCGCGCACACCGAGCAGATGCGCGCCACCGTATTCGCGATAGTCAAGGCGATGACGGAATTCGTTGAAGGCCTGGCGGGAGAGCAGCGCGCCCACCTGCCTGGTGACCGTGCGGGTGAGCGACTCGCGCAGCACATCGCGGACGAAGCGGCCCACGCCCTCGCTGGTTTTGAGAGCCACGTTGCCCACAAAGCCGTCGCAGACAATCACATCCGCCTGTCCGG
>Ga0326727_10012315_pt1 | contig 19515 bp, 20 predicted proteins | sample MB2enrmetagenome_FD_207643 | JGI IMG/M metagenome (GOLD analysis project Ga0326727, IMG submission 207643) | Lab enriched peat soil microbial communities from McLean, Ithaca, NY, United States - MB29MY | ecosystem: Environmental > Terrestrial > Soil > Wetlands > Peat | place: USA: New York...
TGATCCCATCCGCGATCTGCTGGTAGATGGGCCGTTTGTCGTCGTGTTGAAGGGCAAGGAACATCACCGCTTCCTCTGTCTGCTGTATGAATACACCATACATTTCCGGCAGTCAAGACGTTTTTTTTGACGCAGGATCTTCTGTCGAGTCGGAGAGCCGGCTCCGCAAATTCGAACAGAATATTCGTTGAGAATTTATTCACAGCCTAAGCTGGCTTGGCGGAGGAGTTCGCCGTGCCATGCAAAGCGCCACACATTGCGCCTTCTGTGAGGATGCGATAAGGCCGCGGTCGCGCCTGGCGCTTCATGCCGTTCGCAACGGAACTGGTTGCCCCCCAGGGATTCGAACCCCGATTGATCGGTTCAGAGCCGACTGTCCTACCATTGAACGAGGGGGCAAAAACTAATTTGTATCATCAACTTGCAGATTTTGTGCAAGGTGACGAGGGGTGAAGGGGTGGGACTTTAGGGGGGACCCCGATCCAGTGGAGATGCTTTCCACCACCCGGCGCGAGTCGGCGAATGGCTCCGCGGACTGCCTTTTAGAGTTTACTGGCCAGCCTGCGCAGGGTCAACGGCCCTGCAAACCAATCATGGGTCAGTTTGCATTGTTTTGAAAGGGTGCGGCTTCAGCCACGCCGATACTGGGAACAAACAGGGGGACTTTAGAGAATGCTGAAAAACTCTGTTTTGCTTAAGGGCACGGCTTTAGCCGTGCCGTAAGCGCAGCATAATCAATGGGGCTTTAGCCCCTGAGGTCAGCTTTTCAGTCCAATCAAGCCTTTTTCAGCACCCTCTTTAGTCCGAGGGGAAAGCTGGTTTGGCGAACTGACCCACTACTGCAAAGCCGTCGCGTGTCCCTCTTAGTCGCCCGCTGCAGTTGTCCCGGCCAGTTCAGCCACCGCTTCGTTGCCCGCATCCGGTCCATCTTCCAGCACTGCGCGGACCTGTTCCAGGCCCCACTCCAGGTCCGCCTTGGAGATGATCAGCGGCGGCGCCAGCCGGATCACGCGTTCGTGCGTCTCCTTGCACAGCACGCCGCGCTGCTTCAGCGCCTCGCAGAACGGACGCGCCGGGCGGTTCAGTTCAATGCCGATCCATAGCCCCTTGCCGCGCACCTCGACGATGTACGGGCCGCGCAGCCCCTTCATATATTTCAGCGCGAATTCGCCCAGTTCAGCCGAGCGCCCCGCCAGGTCCTCCTCCACAATCACGCGCAGCGCGGCGCGCGCAATGGCGCAGGCCAGCGGGTTGCCGCCGAAGGTGCTGCCGTGGTCGCCCGGCCCGAAGACGCCCAGCACCTCACGCGAGCTGAGCACCGCCGACACCGGATAGAAGCCGCCCGACAGAGCCTTGCCGATGATCATCACGTCCGGCGTGACTCCCTCGTGCATCGAGGCGAACAGCTTGCCCGTGCGCCCCAGGCCGGACTGGATCTCGTCGGCCATCAGCAGCACATTCCGCTCGCGGCAGATCGCCGCTGCCTCACGCAGGTAGCCCTCCCGCGGCACCAGAATCCCCGCCTCGCCCTGGATCGGCTCCACCAGAAACGCGCATGTCTTTGCCGTAATCGCGCCCCGCAGCGCCTCGATGTCGCCGAACGGCACCTCGCGGAAGCCCGCCGGAAACGGCCCGAAGCCGCGGCGATACTGCTCCTCGGTCGAAAACCCGACGATGGCGATCGTGCGCCCGTGAAAGTTGTTGGCGGCAACCACAATCTCCGCCTCGCCCGCCGCAATGCCCTTCACTTCCTCGCCCCACTTGCGCGCGGCCTTCAGCGCGGTCTCCACCGCCTCCGCCCCGGAGTTCATCGGCAGCGCCATCGCGTAGCCGGTCAGCTCGTGCAGGTCGCGGTAGAGCAGCGGAAGCTGGTCGTTGCGGAACGCGCGCGAGGTCAGCGTCACCTTCTTCGCCTGCGCAAGCATCGCCGCATAGATCGCGGGATGGCAGTGCCCCTGGTTCACCGCCGAGTAGGCCGCCAGAAAATCCAGATAGCGCCGGCCTGCGGTGTCGTACACCCAGGCCCCGGCGGCGCGCTCCACAACAACGTCCAGCGGAGCGTAGTTGTGGGCGCCATAACGGTCTTCAAGAGCAATCAGTTCTGCGGGAAGCATGGTATGCACCTTCGGTTGCAGGTGGTTGGCGCGGCCGCGATAGAGTCGCAGCCAGTGGCAATACCAACTCATCGCTCCATGCTACAAGGTTGCATATTCATACAGCTCCGCGCTGCATCTATATGCAGAAGAATGCTCTGAAAATGCATCACGCCTTGAATGAAAAGGGGGCTTCACACTGCCGAGGGAAAAGCCAGTCCTGCTTAAGGGCATGGCTTCAGAGACTGTCCTGAGCGAAGTCGAACCGATGCCGTAAGAGCCGATAAATCATTGCGGCTTTAGCCGCCGAGGGAATTTTGAGTTCGGCGAATGTCTTGTTCAGAATGTCCCTAAGAAAGATCGCTGCCCGCTGCAGCGCCAGCCTCCGGGAAATCGCTAATCTCCAGCCGATCGCCCACCTGCATCTGCGAGTGCGAGATCGCTCCGCTCGGCAACTCCAGAACGCTCCTCATCTTGAAGCTCACCGAAGTCACCCGCCACGGCGCCAGACAACGCCACAGCTTGATCACCCTGAGGTCCCTGTCCAAACCCACAACATCGATTGTGAACGCCATGAAAAAAGTATGAACACCGGAAGAGGGTGTGATCCACAACCCCCCCCCAGCGTCCAGCCCGCGTCTTCCGAGTAGGCCGAACATCCGCTTCAGGGATGTGTCGGCCAGCTCGATCCTATCGCCCACGATGCAGCCCCGAGTTGTATTCATCACTCTGAGCATTGGAATCGTACAGCTCCGCCGGTCCTCAGCTACTTCTTTGCCTTCTGCTTCCTGCGGTAGATAATGATTCCCAATACGACGAGTGCCAGCACTCCAGCCACAACTCGAACGATAATCGATGATGTATCCGGCATATAGTTCCTCCTTTCCGTTGAACTTCGCATCCCAAGCGCGCCGCGATGCCCCTGTCCAGGCACCACTGAATCTCGACACAGCATGAACCCACTGGTTCTATTGAACTCTACGACTTACCATGCTTCCCAATCAACCACAATCGTGTTTACTACTCTGGCTACGTCGGCAGGCACTGCCTCGGGCCCGCTCCCGCGCGCCTTCGCCCTATGCGCATCGCCCGGCAAACGCCGGTTTCCGATTCCAGGGGTTCGGCTTTCTCCTGGATTCATGCACGGTTCGTGATGGGGATTCATGCTGGGTTATTGGCCGATCCCGCCGCCCCCGCCCAGTCCGCTCGTGATGCTCAACAGCGCCGGGGCCAGCAGGACAATGAAGATGCAGGGGAAGATGCACAGCACCAGCGGAAAGATGATCTTGATCTTGGTCTTTGCCGCGGCCTCTTCCGCCCGCTGCCTCCGCTTCGACCGTATGTCTTCGGAGAAGCGGCTCAACGCACGGATGATCGGCGTACCGAACCGGTCCGTCTGCGTAAGCATGCTCACAAACGAAGTAAACTCCTCGATCTCCGAGCGGTCGGCCAGGTTCTTCCAGGCTTCCAGCCGCGGCCGGCCGGCTCGCTGCTCCAGGTTCACCTGCATAAACTCCTCCGCGATGTCCGGATGGCTCGCGGATAGTTCCTCTCCGATGCGAAGCAGCGCCTGGTCCAGTCCCAGACCCGCATCGACACAGATCACCATCAGATCCAGCGCGTCCGGCAGGCTCTTGCGGATGCGGTTTCTCCGGTTTGCCGTCTTCCGCTTCAACCACATGTCCGGCACCAGATACCCGACGGCTCCCAGCGCCACAACCCAAAAGAGCGAGGCAGAGTGCAGAAGACTGCCCAGTACCGCTCCCGCCAGCGGCACCAGAAACTGGGCCGCAAAGAAGATGTCGACACTGTTGCTGGAGTGGATGCCGGCCGCAACCAGCCTTTCCTTCAGCTTTGGGTCTTCGGCCAGCCCCACGCGAACACGCAATCGGGTCGCGATGCCCACCAGTCTGTCCTGGATCCGTTCTTTGTCGCCGATCGTGCGCCGGTCCACCCGAGTGCTCGTCACTACGTCCAGGATGCGCTGCGCCTCGGGCGACGGTCGGAACAGGTCCGGCGTAAGCAGAAGCGCAACCACGCAAAATGTGATCAGCGCCAGCAGCACGTAGAGGATGACAGACATTGTCCCTATACCTCAATCCCGTTGATGATCTGCCGTATGGCCATGGCCCCGGTGATCAGAAGGATAATTCCCAGATAAATCAGCTTATGACCGATGGGTGTGTCGATCAGAATGTTCGAGTAGCCCGGATTGATGAAATTAATCATGAACAGCATCACAATCGGAAGCGAGCACAGGATCCAGCCAGTCAGCCGGCCTTGCGCGGTATGCGTCCGGATCTCGCCCTGGATACGCAGGCGCTCGCGAATCACGGCTGCCGTGCGGTCCAGAATTTCCGCCAGGTTGCCGCCCGTCTCCTTCTGCACCAGGATGCCTGTTACCAGCACCTTCAGATCTTGCGAGGGCACATGGTCCAGCATCTGGTTCAAGGCATCGCGTAATGGCATTCCAAAGTTCTGCTGCTTGAAGACCTCGTGGAACTCCGTTTTTACCGGTTCCGCGCTTTGCTCCGCGACCGTGTTGATCGATGCCACCATCGAATGTCCCGCGCGCAGCGCGCGCCCCATCATGTCGATCGCATCCGGCAGCCCCGCATTGAATGCAGCCATCCTGCGCGCCCGCTTGATCGCGATCACCGCAAACGGGATATAGCCAACCGCGCATGCCGCCAGAAGCTGTACGGCAAACAGGGAAAAACACAGGCAGCCCACGATAAAGCCCACAACGGCCAGGCCGGCGCTGGACGCCAGAAGCGTGCCCACGGACATCGTGCTGTTCGATTGCACGATCCTGGCTTCCAGTTTGTGCATGATCGGGTATTGCTGCAGAATGTTGTCCAGCCAGCCGAACTTGTTCTCCGGATTCACCTTGAGAATCTGTTCTATCTGCACCTGGGTTGCACTTGCTCCAACCTTGGGCGCGGTAATGGTTGCAAGCCGCCGGTCCGCCGCTTTCTCGCTCTGCGTCGAGCCCGAAAGGACAGCCATGACTCCAAAACTGATCGTCAACATGATGACAAAAGCGATAATTAGAAGCATTGGCCTCCTTCCACTCTAGATCTCGACTACATGATCGTTCATGCCTGCGGGTGCGGGAATTCCGGCCGCCGTCAGCTTTTCTACGCACTTGGGAACAATCCCGGTCGATATGAACCGTCCCTTGACTTTGCCGTTCGGGCCAATCCCTTTTTTCTCGAACAGAAAGATGTCCTGCATGCTGATGACATCGGAGAACGCCCCGGTCAGTTCCGTGATGTGTGTGATGCGCCGCGTGCCATCGCTCATGCGAGACACCTGCACGATCATATGGACAGCCGAGGCAATCTGAGACCGTACCGCCTTCTCCGCGATTCGCACTTCGCTCATCATGGCCATCGTCTCAAGCCGGGCCAGCGCGTCCCGCGGAGTGTTGGCGTGGATCGTTGTGATCGATCCATCGTGGCCGGTATTCATGGCCTGCAGCATGTCCAGCGCCTCCGCTCCGCGCACCTCGCCAATCACCACCCGGTCGGGACGCATACGCAACGCGTTGATCACCAGCTCTCGCTGCTTGACCCCGCCTTTCCCCTCCACATTGGGAGGCTTGGTCTCCAGCCGCACCACATGTTCCTGTTTCATCTGCAGTTCAGCCGAGTCTTCGATGGTGATGATCCGTTCCCGTTCGGAGATGAAGCCGGAGAGAACGTTCAGCAGGGTCGTCTTGCCGGCGCCGGTTCCTCCCGAGACTACGATATTCAATCTCGCCTTCACCGCGCCTCGCAGCAGTTCCATCATCGGCGGAGTCAACATCTGGTTGCGCAGCAGGTCCTCCGCTTCAAGCGGGATCCGGGCAAAGCGCCGGATGGAGAGGATTGGCCCATCCACAGCCAGCGGAGGGATGATCGCATTCACGCGCGATCCGTCGGGCAGGCGCGCATCCACCATGGGAGACGATTCATCCACGCGGCGCCCCACCGCCGACACAATCTTGTCGATGATATGCAACAGATGCCGATTGTCCTGGAATGTGAGGGCTGTCTTCTCCAGCACCCCGCGCCGCTCCACGTAGATCGAGTTATAGGTGTTCACCAGAATATCGTTGATGCTGTCGTCCTTCAGAAGCGGTTCCAGCGGCCCCAGTCCGAATACTTCGTCCACCACCTCTTGCGCCAGATGGTCCCGCTCGCTGGCGCTCAGCGGTACGCCCTGCTCGCCGATGATCTGCTGGATCACCAGGAAGAGCTGTTGCTGCGCGGCCAGGGTCTCCTGCATCCCCGCCAGCTTGTCCAGATCGACCCGCTTGATCAGTTCCTTATGGACGGACGTCTTGATCTGCTGCTGTACGCTGTCGCCCACCGTGCGCACAACGCGGCCGCTGCGCTCATTGGACTGGCTCGAACTTGACGATACTGCATTTGCTTCGGCCATATCGGCTACACCCTGGTCCTACGGAAAACGCTCGCTGACAATCACTTCCAAAGAGAGAACATCGACTTCTTGGGGGCGGCTTCTTCCGCTGGCGTGTCGCTGCCCACCAGGGTATTCACCCACTTCACGATCTGCACCGAAAAGTCCGTCTTCTGCTTCGGGCTGATCGGCTCGCCCAGAATCGCCGAGCGGGTCACCTCCGCGTAACCGTTGGGCAGCTTGATCGTAACCGGCAAACGGATCGCTTTTTCGATCTGCTCCACCGTCAGCGCGTGCTGTGCGGAAAAACGGTTGATCACCACCTTCACTTTGTCAATGTCGTGCTCGCCCTGCGACAGGCTGTCCACATAGCGCGACAGGTCGCGGATCGCCGCGATCTCGGGGGTGGCCACCAGATACAGCTGATTGCAGGCGTCGATCACCGCCAGGTTCGTGTCGTCCAGCGATGACGGCCCGTCCACGATGACGTAGTCGTATTCGCCGCGCAGAAAGTCGAGCGTCTGTGCGATCGAGCTGGGGTCCAGAGTCTTCTGCCCCCCGCATACGTCGGGTGATGCCAGCACCTCGAGCCCGCTGGAATGGGTCGCAATGTAGCCGCGCAACAGATCGCTGTCCAGCCGTTTCAGGTTCCGCACCAGTTCATTGAAGTGGTACCGGCTGCCATCGATGCCAAGATAGATGCACGCGTGGCCCAACTGCGGATGGTTGTCGATCAACAATGTCTTCTTCTGATGGCATAGCACCAGATACATGGCCACATGCACGGCGAGCGTTGTGGTCCCCACTCCGCCCTTGGCGCCGAAAAATGTCACAACGTCCCCCAGCAGGGCGGTGCGCGCGGACTTCGCAGACCACTGCTGATACAGCCGGACCAGCATCTCGGAAAATGCGGCTTCGTCGAATTCCGCGCCAATGAATTCGCTGCAGCCGGCTCGCATCGCGCACAACAGAAGCTCGGGGTCCCGGTTTGCCGACAGCGCGACGATCACCGCCTTGCCTGCGAATATCTCCTGGATATAGGCTGCGGAGGCGGCCGCCTGTTCCACGTCCTTGTCGAAATCGATCACGGCGATGCAGGCAGGAGCGGTTTTTACCGGCTGCGAAAAGGGAGGGCGCTTGACCGCCGAGATGTAGCCCTCGCAATCGGCGCGGTGGACAGCCCACGACATCTTCAAAACGGATTCGGCAATCTCATCGGCCAGATTCACGTCGAGGCTGACGCTAATCAGAGCAACGCTGATTAGCCCGGAATTGTATTGAATCGGTGTCACTGACTATCTCCTCATTGCCATCGGGTTCTTCTGTTCGCGCGCCGGAGCGCCAAAAAATATTGTCCGCCGCAGGTTATCGGACGATCGCATTGTAGCCATCGCCCAGTAGCCGTTGACGCATCGCTTCTGCATCGGTCTTGCTTGTAAAGGGCCCCACTTCCAGGTGCAGGAGTGGGTCCTGGGAATCGTGATCCACTGCGGCGTTATATCCGTGGCGCTTCAGTGCGGCAACCATGGATTCAGCGTCGTCCGGGTTCGAAAGCGCCATGATCTGCACCATCGATCGCGACGGAGCTTCCGCCGCCGCAGCCGGCTTCCCGCCGGTTGACGGTGTCGCCGTGGGGTTGTCGAAGACATATCTCACGGGGCCCTCGGAGGAGGCGACCGTCGGCGGCGCGGCAGTGCCGGAGGCCGGCGCGTCCGCAACCCCAAGCGGACTGGAGGGCCGCGACGCTCCGATGTCAGTCTCACGCGAAGGCGGCTGCGCGGATGCAACCGTCGATGCCGTACTCACTGCAGTGCCGATCGCCGGCTTGGGAGCAGGCGGGACCGCTGTTTTTTGTGGGGCAGGTGCTGGCGTGGCTTTCTGGGCCAATTCGGCCACAGTGGCCGCTACCGGCGCAGACGTTGGAGTCGCTGCGGGGGCAGGCGCTGGCGTGGCTTTCTGGGCCGTTTCGGCCACAGTGGCCGCTACCGGAGCAGACGTTGGAGTCGCTGCGGGGGCAGGCGCTGGCGTGGCTTTCTGGGCCGTTTCGGCCACAGTGGCCGCTACCGGAGCATGCGATGGAGTTGCTACCGGAGCAGGTGCTGGCGTGGCTTTCTGGGCCGTTTCGGCCACGGTGGCCACTATCGGAGCAGGCGTTGGAGTCGCTACCGGAGCAGGCGCTGGCGTGGCTTTCTGGGCCGTTTCGGCCACGGTGGCCACTATCGGAGCATGCGTTGGAGTCGCTACCGGGGCAGGCGCTGGCGTGGCTTTCTGGGCCGATTCGGCCACAGTGGCCGCTGCCGGAGCATGCGATGGAGTCGCTGCCGGAGCAGGCGCCGGAGTCGCTGCCGGAGCAGGCGCCGGAGTCGCTACCGGAGCAGGCGATGCAGTCGCTGCGGGGGCAGGCGTTGGAGTCGCTACCGGAGCATGCGATGGAGTCGCTGCCGGAGCAGGCACCGGAGTCGCTGCCGGAGCATGCGTTGGAGTCGCTACCGGGGCAGGCGCCGGAGTCGCTACCGGAGCAGGCGAGCCCGCTGTATTATGTAGGGCCGGCGCTGGCGTGGCTTTCTGGGCCGTTTCGGCCACGGTGGCCACTATCGGAGCAGGCGTTGCAGTCGCTGCCGGAGCAGGCGATGCAGTCGCTGCGGGAGCAGGCGCCGGAGTCGCTGCCGGGGCCGGGTTGCTCGCAGGGGGCTGCTCCGGATTGAGCGCCGGGGCCGCTGGATGTGGATTCAGGTTCCTCCCCAGCGACTTGTCGAACTTGCCCGTATTCAGGGTAGGAATCGGAAGGTCCGGCTGTCTGGGTTCGGCCGTATCGGTCAGAGGGTCCACCAGAGTTGGCGTAACCACAACCACCAACTCAGTCGTTGCGTGGTTGACGTTCTTCGATTTGAAGAGCGCTCCCAGAATTGGAATGTTGGCGGCGCCCGGCGTCTTGCTCATGATGTCCGTGGTCCGCTGGTCCAGAAGGCCCGAGATGGCAAAGCTCTGATCGCTGCGCAGCTCAACCTCGGTCTCCGCCCTGCGCGTGGCCAGTGCGGGGATCGTAAATCCGGCGATCGTAACTGAATTGGTATAGTCCAGCGAACTTACTTCGGGCGCCACTTTCAGTCGAATCGATCCATCCTCGTTCACGGTGGGTGTGAACTCCAGTTTCACGCCATACTGCCGGAACGTGATCGTAACCACCGACCCGCTGCCATTGGAGCCGGGCTGGAGCATGGGAAAGGGGAACTCGCCGCCGGAGAGAAAGTCCGCCGTCTTGCCGCTGATGGTCGTGATCGTGGGTTCGGCCAGGATCTGCAGCACCTGTTTGCTTTCCAGGTCCTTCACCGTCGCGCCCAGGTTCAATTTCGAGCTGTACAGCAGAAAATTCAACGGGTCGGTGGTCGTCAACGAGCCGCTGGCTGTGCCATTCGCGCTATACGTCGCGATCGAGGCGTACTGCGATGTGGTTGTGGACGCAAGGAAGCTGGTGTTTCCGCCCGGGTTGAATAGATTGATGCCCAACTGCTCGGCTTTGCTGCGGTCGACTTCCAGGATCCGCACCTTCAGCCTCACTTGTTTCGGATGGTCGGGCGAAACCGTCAGTGCATTCGCCACTTCTTTGGAATACAGCCCGGCCAGTTTTACCGCCGTATCGGCTTGCGCGTCGCTGCCCACTTTGCCGCTCAGGGTTACGCGGTCCCCGCTTCCCTCGATGTTGACCGCATCGCCGTGCATCGCCTCGGACATGGCGCTGCGCAGCCCCGCAACATCCAGGTCGGACGACACAACGTACGACTGCGCCTGCCCTGCCTCGTCCAGAATCACCAGCGAGCTGATCCCGGAGCCCATCGCCGTCACAACAATCTGGTTCGGACTCAGCGTCACCGAGTTGAGCATGTTGGGATCGGACAGATACACGCGGCGCAGGCGGCTCCGCGTATTCAGAAACAGGGAGTGCCCAACCGTCACGTGGAGCATCTCCGCCCCGGACGTCACCCGGCTGATGCTGCCTGAAGCGCCCGGAATGGGTGACCCGGCGATGTTGGAGACGGCCGCCACCTCGGAAACCGCCGCGGCTTGCGCGGCGCAGGCCAGAGACAGCGCCACCGTCGTCAGTACGGCCGCCGCCGCCGCAACTCCTGCTCGCGCCATCGGGAATACCGGGTTTTTTGGGTCCTTGTACATTTTGCGTCTCACTGGAAATCGTCCATCCTCGGTGATTTGCCCAGGATGGTCTCAACCGTATAAGTCTTGATTACAGGCGGTTCCGGCGGTTTGGGAGCTTCCTTCACCGGGGGCGGCTCGATTCCCGACAGTTGCGCCAGAAGCGCGGGCGGCCCTTTGAACTCCTCACGGTCAACTCCGTTTCTCAGTACAAAATGGACTGTGCCCTGGTTGCTTGCCAGTACGACGCGTTCCGCGTCTTCCGGCTTTACCAGCAGTGTCACCACAGTCGAAACGGTCGCTTTGCCTTCGGGATCGGGCTCGGTCTTCTGCCCGGCCGACAGCACCTCCGCATCCTGCAGCACAGTGAACGTCACTGGGTCCGGTGCGTTGGTCGTGTGCAGCGTCACCAGAACGTCCACGTGCGTGCCGGGAAGCAGAAACCCGGCGACCCCGATTACCTCGTCGGTGCGCAGCGCGATCAGCCGCATGCCGTTCGGAATCTTCGCCGTTATGCCGATGCCGGATCCAGGACTGGACAGCTGCCGCTCCAGAATCGGCTCCCCTTCCGACAGGGGATACAGTACGATGCGCCCGATCAATGCGCCCGGCGTGGTGAATGCCCCGTTCAGTGGCACCGATGCCGGCCAATCGACCATGCGAAGGTTCTCCGCCCGGATCACCTGATCGGCCTCCAGGTTCGCCGCCGCCGCAACATACTGGCTCTTCGCCGGCGGTGGCGCCGGTCCGCTTTTCTTCGCAAACTTCGCGCTCAGCCAGAGCGTAAAGACGCCCGACACCAGAAGCGCGATGATAAATGCGGAGGTGAGCCGACGATTCATTTCCCTGCACCCCTACTTATGCAACCTGAAAATACAGCGTTAATATGCACCCGCCGGCGATCGCCAGCGCATAAGGCAACCGCAGGGTTCGCGCATTCGTGATGTTGAGGTCCGGATGCGGTTGCAACCCCTTGCTCCGGTGGTGCGAGAACAGCTCGCCCACATTCATCAGCGTCTCTTGCAGCTTGCCGCGCACCAGCGCCAGGCCTACCGCCATGACTCCCCCGGCGATCGCCGTCAGCGCCAGGATGTAAAAAATGTGCGACATGCCGGCGATGCATCCCACCGCCATGATCAGCTTCACGTCCCCGGCGCCCATGCCGCCCGCCAGATAGAACACCAGAAACACCAGCCCGCATATCACTCCCGCGGCCAGCGCACTGAGCATCTGCCTCCATCCGCCCAACGCGAAATGCAGTAATAGTCCAATCAGGAACGCGGGAAGGGTGACAACGTTGGGCACCCGCCTGCTCTTCACGTCGAAGACGGAGCCCACAATGGCGCAGGCGGTGGCGGTTGCCGGATATGTCAGTTCCGATTGAAACAGTGTCATCGTGCGTTCCTGGTGGTGTCCTGAGAGGGGCGATATAACGTTGCAATTTTCGTTGTGGCAATGCGCCAAGGTCCGTGGTCTAACGTGCTGTCCTTTGCTACGGTCTTCGTTCTTTCTTGGCGCATCCCCTGGTGCGTTGTTTCGCTCAGGCAACGGCGGAACTGAGCGTGCTGCCTATGCTGTTGAAGGTGTTCTCGATGGAATTGGCGAGACCGCCAATCGAAGTGACTGCGCCGAGTCCTACCAGGGCCGCAACCAACGCGTACTCGATCAGGTCCTGCCCCGAGTCCTCCGTCACCAGCCTCTCCAAAAGCTGCTTGACATCTTCCATGTCTTTCCCCTTCCCGGTTGCTTGTCCGTCATATCTACGGCTTGCGAGAGTGACGCTGGCGACGGGCCCGCAGGACAAGTTCGTTGTGCCAATCGGACGCCCGGTCCAATTGGGTCGGAAGCAGCTTATGTGAGCGCCCGCATCGAATGCTCACATAGGCCGTCTCCAGGTTTAGGCGGTGGATGAAGCGAGACCGCTGCCTATGGCGTTGAAGCTGTTCTTAAGGGAATTGGTGAGACCGCTAATCGCGGCGACCGAGCCAAGACCGACCAGCGCCGCTACCAACGCGTACTCAATCAGGTCCTGTCCTGAATCCTCCTTCACCAGCCTCTCCAAAAGCCGCTTTACATCTTTCATGTCTTTCCCCCTCTGGTTGCTTGTCCGTCATATCTACGTCTTGCAAGAGCGTCACTGGCGACGGGCCCGCAGGACAAGTTGGTTGTGCCAATCGGACGCCCGGTTCAATTGAATCGGAAGCAGCTTATGTGAGCGCCCGCATCGAATGCTCACATAAGCCGTCTCCAGGTTTAGGCGGTGGACGAAGCGAGCCCGCTGCCTATGGCGTTGAAGCTGTTCTTGAGGGAGTTGTCGAGTCCGCTGATCGCGGCGACCGACCCAAGACCTACCAGGGCCGCTACCAATGCGTACTCAATCAGGTCCTGTCCCGAATCCTCCTTCGCCAGCTTCATGAAAAGCTGTTTTGCGTTTGCCATGTTTTTTCCCTTTCTGTTTTTTTCGATCGTTCCGCCTGCCAGTGCGACGCCAATCGCAGGACAATCTCGTTGCGCCTATCGAACGGCAGGCCCTGCTGTGAAGGAAGCAGCTTATGTGAGCGTCGACGTCTAACGCTCACATAAGCCCTGTCCGGTCTTAGGCGGTGGAGCTGGCGAGCTGCGAGCCAATGCTGTTGAAGGTGTTCGAAATGGAGTTCTTGAGAGCAGTGATGGAAGCGACTGCGCCCAGACCGACCAGGGCCGCTACCAACGCGTACTCAATCAGGTCCTGACCCGAATCTTCCGTCATCAGGTTCATCAGAAGCTGTTTCATGTTTATTTCTCCTCGTTCGTTTTTCCGCGGCACTCCGGCCTTGCGAGTCCCTGGGGATAAGCCGAGAGTAGGGCCGCTGAAAAAGTTTAGAAATCCCCTGTAAGTGTCATTGAGTAACACTTAAGTTCGCCAAGTTGCTTCGTATCTTTTTGTATCTAGGGCATTTATCCAGACCGTCGAGAATGAAAACCAATGTGCCCCCATCCTGGTGCATCACATTGCGAACCCGCACGCACTGCAAGCGGCTGCTTCCCTTCCCAAACAGAAAGGAACGCAGCAGTCGCTGCACTGGATGGTTTGTCTGGTTGCTTAGGGGATCTCTGAATATATCCCGGTTTTGAAAGGGCGGGACTTCAGTCCCGCCGCAAGCGACCGATTTCCAAGCGGCTTTAGCCGCCGAGGGAATCTAGAGCGCTCGTGCAGACCTTCCCGAATGCACTTTCACAATTGCTATAGATCAAAAATGAATTGTCATTCTGACCCTGACCCTGAGCGCAGCCGAAGGGGAAGGGGGAAGAATCCCCGCATTTTGCTCGATACGCGACGGCCTGCACCATTGCAAAAATGCCTTATTGAATGATCGGCATCTGAGACGCGCTCTTCAGGGTGATGGAGTTCTTCGGCACAAACGGCATCGTGATCGGAAATACATACGTGATCTGCACCACCACATAGTCGCTCACAATGTTCGTGCCAACCCCGCCGGCGGGTGTCTTATAGCTGGTGCTCACGGTCATCGTGCCGCCTGCCAGGTTCGCCCAGCCAAGCCCCGACACATAACTGTTCACCTGTGCCGCCGTGGCCGTGCACGAACCTCCGCTGGAGTTTGTGCAGGTCGAACTCAGCATCATCGCATAGCGCGTCCCTTCCCGCGCCGATTCGCTGATCGTGTCATACGAGTAAAACGCCAGGCAGAGTTCCATGAAGCAGAAGATAAGCACGAACAGCACTGGAAGGCTCGCTGCCGTCTCGATCAACGCCGACCCCTCCTCGCCTCCCGCCGCGTCTCTGCTTCGCTTCTCCGCCGCGCACAAGCAACGGCCGCGCCGCAATAATGCTCGCAGAAACCCGGCACAGCCTCTCCCTGCCCCATTCGCCTGCCGCCGAATTGCATTCTGCAAGTCCATCGCTACTGCTCCACTTCCATCACCGACGTCCCGCCCAGCGTGAATGTCCTCGCCAGTCCGGGGCAATGCACCGGAGGGGTCGCCGTGGCGCTGGTCAGCACCTGGATGAACTCCAGCGCGTGGTTGCCCGAGCCGGTGCACTTCGCCGAAGCCTGCGCCTGGGTATAACTGGAGGTGCTGTACTGCGTCCCGCCCACCGCGCTGGTGCAGACATAAAACGTCGTCGGAGTCACCGTCAGGTTCGTTCCGAACTCCGGCGCTTCGGCCTGCGCTGCCGTTGTGATTCCCGCGCTGCTCGCCGCGTTGGTTGCGTTCTGCATCCCGTAGAGCGCGCCTGCGTTCGCCGCATTGGATATCTCCACCGAATCGTAGACCACATATCCCATCTCGACGGTCCCCAGCAGCATCGGAATGCCGATCAGCGCAAACACCAGCGCCAGCTCCACCAGTGCATTTCCGCTCTCGCCGCCCAGGCCGATGCATCGTGCCGCCATCGGTCTCCACGGCCCGCGCAAACAGCCTCCATCGGCTTGGCTCATCGCTCTCATCGCTCACTGCACCAGCTTGGGATTGGCCGCATAGACCGACAGACTCCCCTCGTTCGTGTCTACCACGGCATTCATGCTCCCTCCGGTTATGGTCAACGACTTCACCGAGATTCCCCCCTGCATGCCGTTACCGCTGCTGCCGCCGCTGAACGTTACAGAGGAACTCGGAGCGATAATGCCTCCGTTGATATAAAGAGTGGACCCTCCGGATATCGTCATCGCGGCCGAATCGCTCGGGTCCTGATAGATCAACACCCCGTCGTAGCTTCCCACAACCGGTGCGGATCCCCCACCGCTCTCCGTCGCCCCGCCCGACACCAGGTTCACATTCGCCCCGCCGGAGGTCGTCAGCGAGGCGCCATTGGTCAGGTAGAAGAAGACGCCGTTGCCGCCTAGATTGGAGTGGCCGTTGGCGCCGCTTTCAAATTGCAGCTTTCCACCATAGATGACGTAGATGCCGGGGTTCAGCGTATCGGTGTCGCCGTTTCCGCCCACGGTAAGCGCCTTGTAACAGATCGTGCTGCTGGCGTTGGCTGGTCCAAAAGGAGCTCGCGTCTGCCCTCCGCTTCCACCAATGCCGGGGTCCGCGAGACAATTTGCCGGGACAAAGGTGGGCACAGTCGGCGAAACTGCTGTGCAAGTTGTGCTGGCTCCCTGCACAATGTCGGCTACAGGCACGTTGATGGTGTCGCCGCCGCCAGTAATGCCGGGGTACCATCCGGTCGATGCGGCTGCCATGGTCCTGGCATTGATTGTGGAGCCGCCGCTTACTTGCATCGTATTGTTAGTCGACGAATTATTGAATATCCCGCAGCCGCTTGCGTTCAACGTGGAGCCGCCCGTGACACTCAGAGTGCCGGTCACGCACACGCACGTCTGGCTGTATATTCCACCGCCCGCGATCGCCGTGGCTGACACCGGCACCGTAATCATCCCATGTGAAAACGCGCCCAGAAAGGTCGTATGGATGGGCATTCTGACCGTTGCCTGCACATAGCTCCCGGTAAAGTTCCCCGTCGTCGGCACCGTCAGCGTCACCGTCGCCGGATTGGTCGCCAGAGTCGTGTCGAAGCCGTTCAGCTTGGCCACTGCATTCGCAACCGCCTGTTCATTCGCGGTATTGCCATAGCCAACCTCTTCCGCCGCCGCCACCGCGGCCGCCTGCGCCGCCGACTGCGCCATCCTCTTCTCGCGGAACAATGCCCCCACGTCCAGCGCGAACGCAACGAAGCCCAGCGCAAGCAGCCCCATGAAGACTGCCACGAATACCACCGTCTGTCCGCGCTCGTCTCTCAGGTTCTTCATCGTCCTCGCTCTCGCCATGAAATCCAAACTCCCGCCGGCCCTTGGCGTCGCCGTCTGCCGGCACACCGGGGATGCGCCCAAATGCCGGTCGCCTCCTCGCTCCTGCCCATCGCAGGATCGGATGCGCTGCATCGCTCAAGGCCCCACAGACTATATCGGGCGTTCGCCCCGCGAAGAAGACTCCTTCCGGCAAAGAAATCTGCCGCATAGCAGGCTGCGGAACATTTCCTGTTTTTGCTTTTCGGAGGGAGCAGGGGGCTTCACAGGCTGCGGAAGAACTCTGTTTTGCTTAAGGGCACGGCTTCAGCCGTGCCGTAATCACCGCAGAATCAATGGGGCTTTAGCCCCTGAGGTCAGTTTTTCAGCTCAAACACGACTTTTCCCGCAGCCTCTTTCGGCCCTGTCCTGAGCGAAGTCGAATGGATGCCGAAGTGCGCCTCATTTTGAAGACTCGCGTTCCGCCTGCATCCCCTCGCCATGTTGACCGACTGGTTAATAACACCAAATGGGGATTATCGGGTCCATGCCCCCCTCGTATGATGCCCCTAACGAGGTGGTCTGCTTGCCGTTAACCAGCCATTCCGCTCCGTTTCAGGCGGCCGGCCGCGATACACGGTCCAGGCGCAGGCGCATCTGCGCCCGCCTTCCTTTCGGCGGAGAGCGTGCCCAGTCCCTCGTCGAGTTCGCCTTGTGCCTGCCGCCGCTGTTTCTCTTGGTGACCGGCGTCGCTGCCTTGGGGATCGCCTTCATCAACTATAACCAGATGTGCAACGCTGCCAACAACGCAGCCACGCAGCTTTCCCTCAGCAGGTCGGGGGTCCCCAACACGGGGACCGTCTCCAATCCCATCTACGACCCCTGCGCTTTTGTGGTCTCGCAGGTCGAAGCGACGGCCCCCGCCCTCAAGCCGGCCAACTTGACCTTCTCGACGGTGATCAATACCACCACCTATCCCGGCACCACCTGCTCCAGCACCTCGCTGTCCAGTGGGGCAATGGGCGTTCTGCAACTTGCTTTTACCCACCCCGTCACCGTCACCATCACATATCCCTGCGAACAAATGACCAAGTTCTACGGCACCAACAATTATCTCAACTGCACCCTCACCGCATCCATGACAGAGGTTGTCCAATGAAACTTAATAGCGGTTCTCTTATCGTCCGGTTCTTCAGGGACCAAAGCGCGCAGATGCTCCCAATCATGGCTTTCATGGTAATCGCCTTTATGGGCATCGCCGCGTTCTCGGTCAGCGTTGGCAGTACCTATGTTCAGCAACACGAGCTCCAGGCTGCCGCCAATGCGTCGGCGCTGGCCGGTGCGCAGCAACTCCCCAACGCCACTGCGGCAACCGCCGCGGCAACCTACAGCTCGCAGTCCGGAGATAATAACAACAACGCCTATCTGCCCGGTGTGACCATGGCGTCCGGCTACCCCAAGCTGGAGTGCCTCACCACCCTCACCAACCTGGGGGTCCTCTGCGTCTCTCCTGCCAACGCCAACGCCCTCCAGGTCAAGCAGCAGATCACCGTCCCCATCCTCTTCGGCGGGCTCTTCGGCGGTAAGTCGACCACCACTCTCTCCGCAACCGCCACCGCCTCCGCCAGGGGCACGGGCGCCACGGTCGCCCCATACAATGTCGCCATCATCGTCGATGGCACCGGTTCAATGAGCAGCACCGACTCCGACAGTCTATGCAATTCCTCAAGAATGTCCTGCGCCCTGCAAGGTGTCACCGTCCTCTTGCAGGCCCTCTCGCCATGCAACATCAGCTCAACATCCTGCGGCACGGTCACCGCCGGCACCAACGGCAGCGGCAACGTGGTCGGCTCCGTGGACAGGGTCGCCCTCTTCCAGTTCCCAAACGTGTCAACCTCCAACGTCTCGGATCTATACGACTGCAATGGCGACAAACCTACCCCGGAGCACTACACATTCCCCACCGCCGGCGCGACCTCATACACAGTATTGGCCAGCTCTACCTATGAGGTCGTGGGCTTCTCCAGCGATTACAAGACCTCAGACACCGCGACGACCCTGAGCCAAACCCCCACCAAAGGCACCACCGGAAACAGCTTGGTAAAGGCGAGTGGTGGCATCACCTCAGGTTGCACCAAGATGATCAACACGGCCGGAGAGGGGACCTACCTCGCCGGAGCAATCTATGCCGCACAGTCCGCGCTCGTCGCAGAACAGGCTGCCTTTCCCGGCTCCCAGAACGTCCTCATCCTCATCAGCGATGGCGACGCGTCAGCCTCATCCACGGATCTGGGGGGGGTGTCAACGGGTAGTACTTACCCAGGGTACAATCAGCAATGCGCCCAGGCAGTCACCGCCGGCCAGAATGTGGCGAAGGCCAATCAGTATGGCAATGGGGCCGTTCCAACCAGGGTCTACTCCGTCGCCTACGGCGCAGCGTCTTCGGGTTGCGCCGAGGACTCCAGCCCATCCATCACCCCATGCCAGACCATGCAGAACATCGCCTCCTCGCCGCAGAACTTCTTCTCCGACTACACCGCGTCCCAAAACTCTGGCCAATGCATCTCTGCCTCGCGGCCAACCACCGGCATCCCCGAGATCTTCACCATCATCGCTGGCGACCTCGCCGTCGCCCACCTCATCTCCAACAGCACCACCTGACACGCCGGATCGCCGGAAACCCGGCTTACAATTCGCCGCATCAACCTCCATCCACTCTCCCAGGCCTGCATCCTCGGTCCTGGGAGAGTTCCTGTCTGATACCATCGCTCTGTCAGTCCAGCACCCCTCCAACCCATGACAGAACAGCCCCCTCAGCATCTGCCGGACACACCCTCCCCCGCAGACCCGCGCGCGCGCCGCCGTTCCCTCGCCATCGTCCTTGTCGTGGCGCTGCTTGGCCGTCTCCTGGTCCTGTTCAATGTCGCCCTCACCCGTCCCCATAACTGGCTCTTCGCCCACCCCTACGAGATGGGCCTGCTGGCCGGCTCGCTCCTCCACGGCCACGGCCTCAGCTCTCCCTTCGGCGTCCCCACCGGCCCCACCGCATTGATCGCGCCCGGCTATCCCACCCTCATCGCCGCCGTCTTCTTCCTCTTCGGCATCGACTCCTTCGCCTCCGAGATCGCCATCATCGC
>Ga0326727_10012316_pt1 | contig 19514 bp, 15 predicted proteins | sample MB2enrmetagenome_FD_207643 | JGI IMG/M metagenome (GOLD analysis project Ga0326727, IMG submission 207643) | Lab enriched peat soil microbial communities from McLean, Ithaca, NY, United States - MB29MY | ecosystem: Environmental > Terrestrial > Soil > Wetlands > Peat | place: USA: New York...
CCGGACATCGACATCCCGTACAAATGGAGCAAATCCGCTGGCCGTGGCCTCCAGATGATACGTATTGAACGGTACGTTTGGGAAACTGAAATTGCCGGATCCGTCGGTAGTAGCTGACCGCGCATAACCGCTGACCGGGTCGTTAATGGTGACCGTGGCGTTGGCGACCACGGCGCCCGAGGGGTCCAGAACTGTGCCCGAAAGTGAAGTTGAGTTCGCTCCTTGCGCCTTCGAGAGGCGCGCCACTCCGAGCAACGTTGAGAACAAAAGGGCGGCGATCATTCCCGCCCGACCGTTGAGGTAAGACACCCTTCGAGATCCACTGCCAGAATTCAGCCTTTGCAATGGTCGTCTGAACGTGAATAAATGCATGGCACTCTCCTTTGGCTCCTGAGAATTTGTTGTGGTGATTTGAAACGAGGCAATGCTTTCAGGAGAGAGGAGGGGCGCGGGCAAGAAGCGATATCGTGAGGTTGGGGGAATATCGCGCCTGTCGAGCGATAGGCTGATAAGTGGATTCGCGGTCCGGCTTCTGAACATGCGATTGAACCGCGGGGCGAACCGAGCTGCTACGAACGATCTGGCAAAGGGGGCAGAGCGGACTGAGTTCCGGGGAGGCGTGCAAGTAGGGTCCACCCAGGTGCTCCATCTGGCAGACCCTGGTAACTTCGTCATGGTGGTGAAAGACTTCGGCAGAAAAGAGGTGGATTTCACCCGTCAGCAATACGCCCACAATCAGGGCGCGCACCCAGTACTTGTGCCGACTTTTTCCCCAGCGTCTCAACTTGAGGGATTCGCTCTTTCTTTTGGTTTGGACTTAATCTGCCTGCTTCATCCTACGCATTATCCATAATACCAAATAATCCGCCGCCTTGGGAGTGCGTAGTCCGCCCTTTGCATCGCGTATAGATAGAGATGCTCGGCCCTCAGGGTAAGTTGCACAGAAATTAGATTACTTCCCGGCTTGAGAACGCCCAGGCAGCAACCTCGTAGAATTAAGAATGAAGGCCAACTCTGAGGCCACGTGAATAATGGCCGCCAGCAACGGATTCAGAAAACCAAAGGCGGCCATTCCCACTCCTACACTGTCCACTGCCAAGGTGCCGGCGAAATTCTGCATGATGATGCCACGACAGCGTCTGGCAATCCGCAAGGTTTCGACGAACTTGGAAAGATCATTTCCTATCAAAATGATATCTGCACTTTCCCTGGCGACATCCGTGCCCGAGCCCATGGCAATTCCCACGTCCGCCTCCACCAAGGCGGGAGCGTCATTGATACCGTCCCCGACCATGGCGACTTTGCGAAGCTTCCCGCGCAGCTCCCTGACCCACTTCGCCTTCTGCTCCGGCAGGAGTTCTCCCACCATCTCGTCCACGCCCAGGTCCCGCCCCACCGAGGTGGTGGCGGTTTGCGTATCTCCGCTCAGCAGAACCGTTCTCAAGCCCATCCTTCTCATCGCCGCAACGGATTGCTTGGCCTCGGGGCGCAGTACATCAGCGATGCGGATGCTTCCCAAAACCTGCCCCCCTCGAGCAACATAAACTTCTGAAACACCGCCCAGGCCGGCGCCATTGGCAGACGGCACGCTGGTCACGCCACGCTCCGTCAGAAGCGCCCGGCTGCCGACGAGAATCTCCTCGCCTCTGGAAGTCGCGCGGACTCCCCTTCCCGGCGTATAGGCGAATTCATCGGGCTCCACGACGGGGACGGAGAGCTCGGCAGCCCGCGCCATAATCGCTTTGGCCAGAGGGTGTTCGGACTTGCGCTCGGCAATGCTGGCCGCGGCAATGATCTGCGGCACAGAGAAGCCGTCCGCCGAAACCACCTCGCGAATCTGCGGCGTTCCGAACGTCAAGGTGCCGGTCTTGTCCAACAGCACGGTGTCGACGGCCGCCAGCGCCTCCAGGTAGAGGCCGCCTTTGATGATCGCCCCATGATGCGCAGCGCGCCCGATGGCGCCGAGGATGGCCAGGGGTGTCCCCGCCGCGATGCCGCAGGCTCCCGCAACGATAACCACCGAAATCGTGGAGCGGGCGTCGTGCGTGATGACGAAAGTCAGGGCTGCCGCCCCCAGCGCAAAATACACCAGGTAGCCGGCCAGGCGGTCTGCCGTTTTCTGGATCGGCGCCCGCGACTTCTCGGCCCGTTCCACGGCTTCAATGATCCTTCCGAACGTCGTGTCACGACCCAGCTTTTGCGCTTCGATTTCCAGGGCGCCCGACTGGTTCAGGGTTCCTGCGTAGACCAAGTCTCCGGGCGCTTTTTCCACCGGCATCGCCTCGCCGGTAATGGCCGCCTGCTCCACAAATGAACGCCCGTCCAGCACAGCGCCATCAACCGGAATGTGCCCGCCCGGCTTCACAATCACCGTGTCACCGGGCTGAACCTGAGCGGCGGCAATTTCGGTTTCTTCACCGTTACGCAGGACAAGGACTGTTCGGGGGAGGAAATCGAGCAGGTCCTGGATGGCGCGCCGGCCGCGGCCGACGGTAAGACCCTCCAGTACCTCAGCGGCAAGGACAAAGCCGGTGATCACCAGGGCCGTGAAGAACTCCTTGATGGCTAATGCCGCGAGAAGGGCAATGGTCATCGAGAGCTCCATGGTCATTCTTCGTTCGACGGTGTTTTCAAGGGCTTCCTTGAAAATGGGATACCCACCGACCAGAGTGGCCGCAATACCAATGACGCTGATCCGCGGAAAGGGCTCCCACACGCGAAACCAGACGGCCGCCGCAGCCAGCGCCACAAAAGCAATGCGAGCGAGCTCGATCCATTCGAGCCGGTGCTCATGTTCCCCGTGCTCCCGACCCGCATCGGGCTCATTCATGTTTAGGGAGTTTCCGCCCGCTTCGCGCGGCCCGGTTATTTCCCGGCTTTCTTCAACCAAGTTGGGAGTGCCCATATCACTCTCTTCTCCCACCGACTGGGAGCGGGTCATTTCAAGTAGGATTTGACCATGGCGATCACTTCGTCGGCGGCCGCGACCTGTTCGGAAGTGGGCCTTTGCTTTCCATTGAGGACGTGACTCCTGATATGGCCCTCCAGGAGTTCGGCCATCAGACTGTTCATTGCCCCTCTTGCGGCACTCATGAGCTGGAGAACCTCGGTGCAATCGCGCTCTTCGTCGAGAGCCCGCACCAGAGCTTCCACCTGCCCTTGAATGCGCTTGGCCCGGAGAAGCAGTTCCTTCTTATCCTTGATCGTATGGCTCATGGTCCCACCTTCCTTTCAAGAATACCATACCCCGTATGGTATGTCGAGTCGTAGGGGCACCCCTCGTGGGTGCCCCTACGAAACTTGTCGGCTTGCGGGCCCAAGGCCGCGCGGTGGCCTCGGGTGTGAAATCCTTCTTCGGTATAATGCCCTTGGCCGGTCAAGGTAGCTGGCGCTGCCCGCGGGCTGCAAACCCGTTGAGTGCCTGTCACCAGGTTCTGCTGGGTTCGATTCCCAGCCCGGCCTCTCTGCATCGCAACCCGGCATCTCGTATTATTTCGGCAAGGATTCCTGCCCGTACTCGTTCTTACTTGTGCCTTTTGACCTTTGACTTTTGACTTTCTTTTGCGGCCCGGCCGCGTGTGCTACCCTGCACCCGGCAAATAATTCTGAACGGCCGTCCCAGGCCAATCGTCATATCTCTGAGGGCAGCATGGCAGCGATGGGGCAGGTGATTTTGAGTCAGGCGCTCCTATCCGCGGACGCAAAGGATCGAGAGTTTGAAGCCGCTGTTCGCGGGCACGCTCGGCACGTCTATCGCGTTGCCCAGGCGGTGCTGCGGAACCATCACGATGCCGAAGACGCCGTGCAGGAAACCTTCCTGCGCTTCCTCCGGCAGCAGCGTAACTGGGCGGGGATTCGCAACCCGCGCGCCTGGCTGGCCCGGACGGCGTGGCGCGTGGCCCTGGATCGGCGGCGGCAGAGGGTGGCAGTTTCGCTCGAAGAAGCGGCCCAAGTAGTTGCAACTCTCCGCGCGTCGGGGGCGAGCGCGGAAGAGGTGGCGGCTCACGCCCAAACGCTGGCGCTCGTCGAACGGCTGATCTCGAGCCTGCCAAAAGATCTGCGCGATCCCCTGACGCTTTCGACGATCGAGGAAATGACTTCCGCAGAAATTGGTGAAGTGCTGGGAATCCCCGAGGGCTCGGTGCGAGAACGCGTATCCCGAGCGCGCACGATGTTGGGCGAAAAACTGGCCGGCTTGATGGAGAAGAGTCATGGACGATAAGGAAAAACGCTTTGTCGATGAGTTGCTCGATGCCTCCTTGCGGCGGTATGCGACTGCTGAACCGCGCCCCGGCCTGGAGGGCCGAGTCCTGGCCGGCGTGCGTTCGCGGCAGCAGGCTGCGCGCCGGCGCGCGGCGTGGACCTGGGCCATGGGAATGGCCGCCGTGGCCGCGGTTGTAGCGCTCCTGGTGATTTACCGGCCCCGCCAGCAACCCGTGCCTTTTCCGGTGACCGCGAAAGGTTCGGCACACCTTTCAACGCCCGTGGTCGCAAAGGTCGCTCCGCTGGCGCAGCCGTCCATGTTGCACCTGTCGCGGCGCCCGGCCGCACCGGGCAGGGTCGATACGCGCCCACAGCAGTTTCCTACGCCCCGGCCGCTGAGCGAGCAGGAGAAGCTGCTGCTGATATACGCCCAGTCGCTCCAAGGCGCATCAGTAGCTTCCGCGTTGAAGGCAGATGCAGACTTTAATCGCGAATTGGAAATTCCCCCGATCCGTATTGAGGCAATCAAGATCGAGCCCCTCGCCCCACCTGAAGAAATTGGGGACGACAGGTAAGAACGGGGAGATTTGCCGGCCCGGCGATTTCGGTGCGCCGCTTCGGCCAACACCCGACCGTCAAAAGAATTGGAGGAAGAAACTATGCGAAAGAGAATCGTCACCACCGTGGCACTGGCTTTGTTCCTGACGTGCGTCGCGAGCCTCCCGTCGGCCGCGGCGCAGGAAGCCGCCAAAGAAAGTGAGGCCCAGCTCAAACCCGCCGATTCGTACAAAGTGGAGTTCACGGTGAATGAGTTGGAGAATGGAAAAAAGATTAACTCGCGCAGCTACTCCATGCTCCTACGGGCCGTCGCCGTCCCCAAGTGGACCGATCGGCAGGGACTCCGAGTGGGTAGCAAAGTCCCAATTGCTACGGGTACGGGAACCAACAGCTTTCAGTATCAGGATGTTGGCATGAATATTGACTGCCGCCTCTTGCCAATGGGGAACGGGAAAGTTTCGATCGACACCAACTGGGATTACTCCAGTGTGGAGGGCGGGCAGGCACGTGACACGCAACACCCGGTGCTTCGACAGGTGCGTTCCAGCGTGGAGGCAATTGTACCCGAGGATAAACCGACGGTAATTGCGGAAATGGACGACGTGGCTTCCACCCACCGCTATGTGTTCGAAGTGAAGGTCACGAAAATAACCCCGTAGGAAATGCCGCCAACTGCGGGCCCCACAGGCGGCGGAGCCGCAACCAAGGATGTAGGGGCCAGCAGCGCTGGCCCTGGCCGAACGCTGTTCGGCCCTACACCGCGCCGCCGCCTGGGGCTGGCATGGATTGCCTCCTTTGGACCGTCCGCGTCACCAAATCCTACCGGTAGGAAATTCGAAAAAAATATCAGGCATAATTTCGCAGTCGAAACCCAATTCGTAAGTGTCCCCGCCGAGTCTGGCCGCCAACGAGCGGGGTTGTACTGTGGAGAACTGTTTCGGCGTGGAATCGCGCAGTAGAGAAGGTGTCAGGTGCCAGGTGTCAGGGGCTGGGCTAGATTATGCATGCGGGCGAAAGGTAGCAGACAATTTGGCAACTCCTGACGGCTGACTCCTGATTCGTTTTGGAGTTTTCCTCAAACTATCTTATTGAGAAAAAGGCTGTTAGTTGAAATCGCCATGATCTGCCTATATCTTCAACCCATTGAAAATAATAAACTTAATGGGATTGTGGTGAAGCGAGAGCAAAAAAGGGAACTTGAAAAAGGGGGGGAAGTGTTCAGAAGTTATTGAAAACAAATCTAGAAAAAATGTCAGTTTTCGTCTCTGAACAGAAGTTACTGAAAACAAACCTAGTTATAACGCTATTCAGAATATGTTGTTGAAAATAAATGGGTTAATGAAAATGAAGAGGGAGATGAAGGAGGAAACAAGTGATCGGAATGAGCGTTCCCCAAATCTGATTCTTAGATTACGAGGGCAAAGGCAGCATGCTCCCGTTGCCCCAAACCGGGCATCCGTGTAAGCTAAGTTCGATTGGCTCCGATTCCCCAAGGATCCGACGAACAGCCGACCGGAGGTGCAGGAATGAATCGCCGCGATTTTGTTACGACAGCATTCAGTAGTATGGCCATTGGAAACGCAGCATTGCGCGCCGCACCGGCAAGCGCCGGCGATGATGCTGTGCCTGTCACGATCCCGCGCGCCACCTCGGGTGATCCCATTGAGCCGAACTGGGCGGAGCGCCTCACGCTGAGCGTCGGCCCGGAAAAGGCTGACCTGGTCGGCACGAACGAGAAGGTGATTCAAGCAGCGGTTGACTCCGTGGCGCGCTGGGGAGGAGGAACGGTGAAGATTCTTCCCGGCGCCTACCGTTTTCGTAATGCCGTTTACCTCCAGAGCAATGTTCGCGTTCTGGGCAGCGGACTCGATTCGGTGATTACCAAGGAGCCTTCCGCCCTGTCCAAACTCGCGGAGGATTCCGACTGGTTCGACCAGGAGATCACCCTCGTGGATGCTCGCGATTTCCATATCGGTGACGGGATTTGCATTCGCGCCAAGGATGCCGACAAGGGAGAACTGAAGGTCATCAAGCGCACGCTGGTAGCCCGCAAGGGCAATCGGTTCAAGCTTGACCGCGCACTGCGGGAAAACGCCTTTCTGCCCGGCGAACCCACGGTGGAAACCCTTTTTCCTCTTTTCAGCGGAGAGTTCATTGCCAACGTGACCGTGGAAAACCTCTTGCTGGACGGCAACAAAGCCAACAACACCAAACTGGACGGAAATTTTGCCGGCTGCGTCTGGTTGCAGGACTGCAATCGCGTCACCATGCGCGGACTCACCGCGCGCAACTATCATGGCGACGGGCTGAGCTGGCAGATTAGCCATGACGTGCTGGTGGAAAACTGCCACAGCCACGATCACACCGGCGTCGGGCTCCACCCGGGTTCCGGTTCCCAGCGCTCCATCATCCGCGCAAACCGCCTGATCGACAACGACCAGGGACTTTTCTGGTGCTGGGGCGTCCGCTGGGGGCTGGCGGAAAAGAACACCATCGAGGGGAACAGCCGCTATGGCATTTCCATCGGCCATCGCGATACGGACAACGTTATTCGCGACAACGACGTCCGCGCCAGCGGCGAAGCCGGCATCTTTTTCCGCAAAGAGCCCGAGCCCGCGTTTCAGGGAAATCGCAACCTGATCGAGAAAAACCGGATTCTGGGACTCACTAAAGAGAGTGGTATCGGCATCGATATTCAAGGACAGACGAAATCCGTCACCATCGCGGAAAATGAAATCCGCGAAACGCAGGCGCCCGGCAAGCGCGTGGGCATTCGCATCGGACCCGAAGCGGAGCAGATTACGCTGGAAGATAACCGCATCGAGGGCTTCTCGGAAGCCGTGCTCGACATGCGCAAGAAGGGCGGCAATTCATAAGGAATGCGCGTTACGCCCCGCAAGGGTATAATTAATTTCCCGGGGCGACATTGAAAATTCTGCCCACTGGTTAAAACTTATGCCTGCTCGAACTTTGTACGAAAAAATCTGGGATGCCCACCTGGTTGCCGAGGAGCCTGGCCAGCCGGCGCTCATTTACATTGACCGGCACCTGGTGCATGAAGCGACCTCGCCGCAGGCTTTCTCCGGCCTCAAAGTTGCCGGGCGCAAAGTGCGCAGGCCCGATTTGACCTTCTCGGTGGTGGACCACTCGATCCCCACCAAAAACCGCCATCTGCCCATGGCGGATGAGATTGGGGCGGCGCAGATTGCGGCGCTGGAGCGAAACTGCCGCGAGCATGGGATCCTGTACTTCGATATGCAAAGCCCCCATCAGGGCATTGTGCATGTCATCGGGCCGGAACTGGGCATCACCCAGCCCGGCCTCACGATTGTTTGCGGCGACAGCCACACCTCTACGCACGGAGCCTTGGGCGCTCTGGCCTTCGGCATTGGCACCAGCGAAGTTGAACACGTGCTGGCCACGCAGTGTCTGTCGCAATTCAAATCGAAGACCATGCTGGTGCAGGTTGACGGCCGCCGCGCGCCGGGTGTCACCGCCAAGGACATCATTCTGGCCATCATCGGCAAGATCGGCATCGCCGGCGGCACCGGCCACGTGATTGAATACGCCGGGGAGGCGATTCGCGATCTCTCCGTTGAGGGCCGCATGACCGTGTGCAACATGTCGATTGAAGGCGGCGCGCGCGCCGGCATGGTGGCGCCTGATGATACGACGTTTGCCTACTTGGAGGGCCGGCCCTTCGTTCCCCGCGGCAAGGACTTTACGGCCGCGGTGGACCACTGGAAATCCCTGGCGACGGAGGCGGGGGCAAAATTCGACAAGGTCGTAAAGCTCGACGCTGCCGGAATCGCGCCGCAGGTCACTTGGGGCACCAACCCGGGGATGGTGGCGGACGTTACGGGCAAGGTGCCGGAGCCGAGTTCTTTTGCTGATCCCGTGGACCGCCAGGCCGCCACGCGCGCGCTCGAGTATATGGCGCTGAAGCCCGGCACGCGCATTACCGACATTCCGCTCGACTACATCTTTATCGGTTCGTGCACCAACTCGCGCCTGGAGGACCTGCGCCTGGCCGCGCGCGTGGTGGCGGGCAAGCACGTGGCCAAGTCTCTCAAGGAAGCGCTGGTGGTTCCGGGCTCCATGCAGGTCAAGGCGCAGGCGGAAAAGGAAGGTCTCGACAAGATTTTCCTGAATGCAGGGTTCGAGTGGCGCGACGCCGGTTGCAGTATGTGCCTCGCCATGAATCCCGATGTGCTTCCCCCCGGCGAGCGCAGCGCCTCAACCTCCAATCGCAATTTCGAAGGCCGCCAGGGTGCAGGCAGCCGTACGCACCTGGTCAGCCCCATGATGGCTGCGGCGGCGGCAATCGAAGGCCACTTTGTTGATATCCGAAAGTGGGGCGTCGGAAATTCGGAGTGAGAAGAAATTATGAATTATGAATTCTGAATGCTGAATTACAAAGTCGTGGAAAAAGTAGAGCCGCATTCAAGGTGTCAGCTTTCAGAATTCAGAATTCATAATTCAGAATTACTCTGGAGATCCTATGAAACCATTTATTAAACACACCGGCCTTGTGGCGCCGCTCGACCGCGTAAACGTTGACACGGACCAGATGGTGCCAAAGCAATTCATCAAATGGATTACGCGCGAAGGATACGGCCGCGTGCTTTTCTATGACTGGCGCTATCTTGGCGATGGCAAGACGCCCAACCCCCAGTTCGTGCTGAATGCGCCGCGTTACAAAGGCGCGTCGGTGCTGGTGGCGCGGGCCAACTTCGGCTGCGGCTCCAGCCGCGAGCACGCGCCGTGGGCGATCCTTGACTACGGTATCCACGCCATCCTGGCGCCCAGCTTTGCCGATATATTCTATAATAACTGTTTTAAGAATGGCATTCTACCTGTTACCCTATCGGATGCGCAGATTGACGAAGTCTTCCGCCGCGTCTCCGCCACGGAAGGGTATCGCCTGACAGTCGACCTTCAAACTCAAACCGTCACCGACGACTCCGGGCTGCGGTTCGAGTTTCGCGTCGACCCTTTCCGCCGCGAGTGCCTGCGGAACGGCTGGGACGACATCGGCCTCACCCTGCGCATCGCCGACCGTATTACGGATTTCGAAAAGTCCCATCACCCCGCCGCACCCCTGTATGCGCCCATTGACACGCTGGCCGCGAAGTAAGGCCGAACGGCGTTCGGCCGGGGGACAACGCCGCCGGCGTTTGGTTGCGGCTCCACCTCCCTGCGTCCTTACTCCCCCAGCCTGAAATTCACGTCGATCTCCGTCAGTACTTCTACAGGTTCGGAATTAAGCAAGGTGGCTTGATATCGCCATGTTCTAACAGCATCGAGCGCCGCTCGGACCAGCAACGGATGGCCGCTAATAACCTTTAGGTCCTGAATTGTGCCATCCTTGCCGATGATGGCTTGCAATACCACCGTTCCCTGGATGTGCGCCATCATAGCGAGGGGTGGATAAACCGGTCGCGGCTGATACAACGCCCGGGCGGCGATGACATCGCCACCCACACGGTACAATCGTTGTTTTGGCGCCGTGTGAACAACCTGCGGAGGTGGTGGCGGCGCTGGAGTGCCCCAAGGCACGCTCCCCGGAACATAGCCGCTACCCGTTCCCAATCCGCCGGGAACGCCCGGCACAAACGGCCCTTCCGGCCCAGCTTCCAACTGAGGGGGCTCGGGCGGTTCAACAATCGTGGCGATAGTCGGTGGAATTCTGACGGGCTGGGTAAATGCATCAACCTTAGGATGGCGCGGCGGCGGCGCTGGCCGGCCTGCGGGTCGACCAGGAGGGGGACCCGGTGGCGGCGAAGGGATGCGAAGCTCTGAGATTAACCACTGCCTCGGCAATGCCTGAGTGTAAATAAGCGGAACAAGAATGAGCACGCCGACGAACATCGACTCGGCAACGTATGCCAGCGGAATGGCCGCGCGTTTCCAATCGCCGGTTTTCTGCGCGGAATAGACGAGGTATATCAGAAAGCCCGGCAAGTTCAACAACAGTGTGACCCCGAGCCACGGCCATGTGCGCAGATGTTGCTGCTGCGTATCTGCCCACACGTAGCAAAGCATCAGCGCGTAGAGAGCGGCGACCCCCCCCATGACCGCCGCCGCGATAAACAGCGCTCGCTCGCCCGCCGTCGCCAACAGTAAGGGCAACAGGCACAAACCCGGCGCGAAAACCAGCGCGCCTGCGAAAGCGGAAAACAGATAGTGAATCCGGCGGAGTACGGAAGTCCGCCGGGGCGAAGATTCCAATAGCGCGTCCTCGAACATGGCTGCACCTCCATTGGGTACTGGGTACTGGGGCCTGGGGGCTAGGTGCTGGGTGAGGTTTGGTTTTCCCAATCCCCAGTCCCTAGTCCCTGGACCCTGTCTTTTCTGGTGACAGCCGCGGAGCGCTCCTCCGACTGCTTGCCCTTTCCTTCCACCCTATTCGACACCGCATCGGCAGAAGATGTTCCGCTAATTTTTGATGGGAAAAGCTCAGGTGAGAGACGGCCATGTGCCGGCCAACAAGCATCAGAGCAGCAGGAGAAGCATTCGGCGGCACGACTGCCGCACCTCACTCACCGGGGACGGACGAAAAGCTGGGGCGCGCGCAGACGTTCGGAATTTTAAGCCGCTTGGGAGCGTTCGCAGTCAAAGGAGGAGAGATCGAGTTTCATTTCAACTTCGTCACCGTAACTGCTGGTGGTTTGAAAGCCGAGTTTGCGGAAGAGGCGCAAGGCGCGAAAGTTGGAAATTTCCGTGGTGAGATAGGCGCGGGTAAAACCCATGTTCAGGGCCCAAACCAAGCTAAGCCGACTCAGCGCCGTGCCCAGCCCTTCTTCGCGATAATCCTGATGGACGAAGATGGTGAATTCCACCGAATCAGCAGGCATGGGGCAGAGGATCGTATGGGCAACTACCTTAGTGCCCTCCCACGCCAGCAGCGCCTGAGACTTTTGCTCCAGCCGGTCGAGCCAATGAGCGATGCGGGGGACGTCCGGCGGCGGGATACCTTGCGCTACGCGTTTAGGCTCGAAACTCTTGTACATCTGGACGAGCGCCCCGAAGTCTTCCCTTCCAAAAGGGCGAACCTCCAGTTCCCGACCCTTCTGGGTTTGGACCGAGACCGATTTGAATGCGACCTCTGAGCCACGTGTCATCCTGATTTACACAGCAAATCAAGGTCCAGTCTGGCTTTAACTGAGATTCTGATCCGGTTGATGGACGGAATGGCGTTTCACGAGCGGCAAGTAGTTGGAAACACACCCCTATTTTGGAAAGCGCTTTGCAATCTTGAATCCCTCATCCTGCTTCTCCCGCCCTCATGTCCGATAACCGTTCAAGGGTTGATTGGCGGCAATTCGCCGCCGTCCCTGTCGCAATCTTCAACAACCCTTTTCCCTGAACCTCATCTTATGGTCGGCGCGCTTGCCCATTTCCCCGCCGAATCGTTGAGCCAAAATCCCCACGCCGATGGGCTGAGATGTGTATAGACTTCAAGCCTACTTCCCCGCGGAAGCGCCAAGTCACCCACCTTGAGCCACGATGCGTAAGGATGCTAAGCTCAAGCCATGGCGAGCCCCGGCTGTCTTGAACCCTCGAACCCGGCGAGTGTCGAGCGTTACCGTGCCCTCCTCCAAGTATCCGAATCCATCGCCTCGCACCGCGACCTCCCGGAGCTTTTCCGCTCCCTCGCGGCGTTGCTACATCGCCTGGTGACGTTCGATTTTATCTGCCTCATCCTTCCCGACTTGGGACGCAACATCGCGAAGCTGCACGTGCTGGAGAGTTCGCTCCCCACACGGATTCAGCCCGGTTTTGAAGTCCCCATGGTGGAAAACGTACGCCAGTTGGTTTGGGAAAACCAGCAGCCGTTGGTCATCTCCCATCTCGAACAGGACGCGCGTTTTCCTATGGTCAGCAGCCTGCTGAGCCAGGACGGCGTGCATTCACTTTGCGTGCTGCCGCTTACGACGGCCCAACGGCGAGTGGGCGCGATGGCATTTGGCTCGGTCGAAGCAAGCGCCTACGATGCCGCCGATCTCGAGTTCCTCCGGCAAGTCGCGGCGCAGGTGGCCGTGGCGGTTGACAACGCCTTAAACTCCCAAAATGCCCAGGTTTACCAGCAGGAACTTGCCCGCGAGCGCGATCGCCTACGCCTGCTGCTGGAAGTCAACAACGCGCTGGTCTCCACGCTCGACCTGCACGAGTTGCTTTCCGCCATCTCCGCCTGCCTGCGGCGCGTGATGAATCATGATTACGCTGGGCTGGCGCTCTTCGATCCCGCGACGCAGCAGCTCCGCCTTCACGCGCTCGATTTTCCCCAGAGCAAGGGGCTGCTTCAGGCGGAGATGGTGGTCCCCCTGGAGGGCACACCGACCGGAGAAGTCTTCGTCACTCGCCAGCCGGCGCTCGTCACCAGCGCCGACGCGAAACGCTTCCCCGCCGCCATCAGCCAACGTTTCCGGGCTGAGGGCCTGGAGTCCGGCTGCGTCGTGCCGCTCATCACCGCCAACCGGACCCTCGGCACGCTGAGCCTGGCCAGTCTCCGCCCCAGCGCATTTACCCAGGAGGATATCGACCTGCTGATGCGCGTGGCGAATCAGGTGGCCATCGCCATCGAGAACGCGCTTGCCTATCGCCAGATCGCCGAACTCAAAAACAAACTGGCCGACGAGAAACTTTATCTGGAAGAGGAAATTCGCACCGAATACACGTTTGAGGAAATCGTGGGCGAAAGCCCCGCGCTCAAGCGTGTGCTCAGCCAGGTGGAAACCGTGGCCGCGACGGACTCCAGCGTGCTGATTCTGGGCGAGACGGGCACCGGCAAAGAAGTGATCGCGCGAGCCCTCCACGACTTGAGCCCGCGCCGAGAACGGACGTTTGTGAAAGTCAATTGCGCCGCCATCCCCACGGGGCTTCTGGAAAGCGAGCTTTTCGGCCATGAGAAAGGCGCCTTCACCGGGGCCATCGCGCAAAAGGTGGGGCGATTTGAACTCGCCCATCGCGGCACGCTGTTTCTTGACGAAGTCGGCGACATCCCCCTGGAACTCCAGCCTAAGTTGTTGCGCGTTCTTCAGGAAAAAGAATTCGAGCGCCTGGGGAGCACCCACACTCTGCACGTGGATGTGCGCGTAGTCGCCGCCACCAACCGCGACCTTACTCAGATGGTGGAGGACCGCCTTTTTCGCAGCGACCTCTACTATCGGCTGAACGTCTTCCCCATCATCGTCCCACCGCTGCGCGAGCGCGCCGAGGATATTCCCCTGCTTGTCCGTTACTTCGCCCAGAAGCATGCCCGCCGCATGGATCGCCGCATCGAGTCGATTCCCGCCGAGGAAATGGAAGCCCTCACGCGTTATCATTGGCCGGGCAATGTGCGTGAACTCGAAAACCTCATAGAACGCGCCGTCATCCTTTCGCGTGGGCCTACCTTGCACGTGCCCTTGCCGGATGACCGCCTTTCCGGCGAGGCGCCGGCTGCCACTCCGGTAACTCTGGAGGCCGCCGAGCGCGAGCACATCCTGCGAGCCTTACGCGACACGAATTGGGTCATCTCCGGTCCGAGCGGCGCGGCAGCGCGCCTGGGCATGAAGCGCACCACCCTCCAGTCGCGCATGGCCAAGCTCGGCATCTCCCGCCCCGGCCGACAATCCTTTTGAGCCGTTCTTCCAAAACGTGAAATTAGGTCTGGATTATTTGTCTGGATTTTATGGTAGTATCTCGCCGTGGAAACGTACAGCTATCCCATCACCGTGCAGCGCGAAGGCCAGAAGTATTGGGCTTACAGCGAGGATTTTCCGGGAATGTACGCGTTGGGGAATTCCCTCGAGGAGGCCAAAGCCAGTATTCTCGAAGCCATGAGGCTTTATATTGAGGAGTGCCGCGCCCACCGCCGCCCCATCCCTCGTGCCCGCACGATTCACGTGGAAACTGTCTCTATCGAGGTATAGCGAGGGGTTTCACGCCTTCCCCCTTTCTTGCTTGCCTTCCAGGAAGCCTTTTTCGGATACGCCAGCGTCCTTGAGAATTCCAAGGAACAATCCCCACAGCTTTCTTTGGCTGACCCCCGCGGTCGCTTGACCGCCTCCGGGGCATCCGCGATAATGGCCCTCTCATCTAAACTGCACACGGCTGGGGGCAAATTGTGCGCGACATCCGCAAGGTGGCCGTTCTGGGGGCTGGGACGATAGGCGCCCGCATTGCCGCCCATCTCGCCAACGCCTCCGTTCCCTGCCTGCTGCTCGACATCATTCCTAAAGAGTTAACGCCCGACGAGCAAGCCAAGGGGCTTACGCTTAATTCGCCGCCGGTCCGCAACCGCCTGGCGCGGGCGGGCTTGGAGGCGGCGCTCAAGTCGCGCCCGGCTGCTTTCTTCGTCCCGGAAGCGGCGGGCCTGATTACCATCGGGAACCTTGAAGACGATCTCGCCGGACTGAAGGATTGCGATTGGATCATCGAGGCGGTGATGGAGAACCTCCCCGTAAAGCGGTCGCTGCTCGAGAGAGTCCAAGCCGTTCGTTCCGCGGGCGCGATCGTCAGTACAAACACGTCGGGAATTTCCATTTCCTTTCTGAGCGCAGGATGCAACGAAGAATTTCGCCGGCACTTTCTGGGCGCCCACTTTTTCAATCCACCACGCTACCTGCACCTGCTGGAGATCATTCCCACTCCGGAAACACTGCCGGGTGTGGTGGAAGCAATTTCGCACTTTGGAGACCTGGTGCTGGGCAAGGGCATCGTGGTGGCCAAGGACACGCCGAACTTCATCGCCAATCGGATCGGGGTCTTCGCCACCCTGAACGTGCTCCGCATCATGCAGGAGGACGGTTACACCATCGACGAGATTGAAGCCCTGACGGGTCCGGTGCTGGGCATGCCGAAATCCGCCACCTTTCGCACCCTCGACATCATCGGCCTGGACGTGCTGGCGCACGTGGTGAACAACTTGCACGAATCCTTGCCGCAGGATGAGTGCCGCGCCCTCTTCCAAGTTCCCGGCTTTGTCGAGCAGATGATCCAACGCGGACTGCTGGGCGACAAGACCGGCCGAGGCTTTTACAAAAAGGTAAAGGGGCAAAGCGGAGATGAGAGCGAAATTCTGACCCTTGACCCGGCTACGTTCGAGTACCGTGCCCGCCAACGCGCCACTTTCCCCTCTTATGAGTTGGCGCGAACTCAGGATGATTTGCACGAGCGCGTCAAGATACTTTTCCAGGCGCGCGATCGGGCCGGCCAGTTTTATCGCAGGTTGTTTTCCGACATCTTCCATTACACGGCCATGCGCGTACCGGAGATTAGCGATGACATCGTCTCCATCGACAACGCCATGAAATGGGGGTTTGGCTGGGAGATGGGCCCCTTCGAACTGTGGGATACCCAGGGTGTCGAGCGCATCATCGAGGATTGGGCAAAGGTGAAACGGCCTGTGCCGCCGCTCGTGGAAAAGTTGCGGGCTGCGGGAGGCAAGTCCTTTTACGTTCAGGAGGACGGAACCACCACGTACTTTGACTGGGCTTCGGCCGGCTATCGCCCGCTCCCGGAGAGGCCGGGCGTCATCCTTCTGCCCGCGCTCAAGGCGCGCAAGAGGGAAGTAAAGAAGAACGCCGGGGCGAGTCTTATTGATTTGGGCGACGGCGTGCTGTGCCTGGAATTTCACTCCAAGATGAACACCATCGGCGGCGACACCATTCAGATGGTGAATGCGGGGCTGAAGGCCCTGGGAGAAAGTTTCGATGCGATGGTCATCGGCAATCAAGGGCCGAACTTCTGCGTGGGCTTCAACTTGATGCTGGTCCTGGCGGCGATTCAGGAGGGCGATTGGGACGAGGTCCAGCACGCTGTTCGGGCTTTTCAAAATGCCAACATGGCATTGAAGTACGCGCCCAAACCGGTGGTGGCGGCGCCTTTTGGAATGGCGCTGGGGGGCGGAACGGAAATGTGCCTGCATGCCGCCCGCGTGCGCGCCGCGGCGGAAACTTACATAGGATTGGTAGAAGCCGGCGTCGGCCTGATCCCCGCGGGCGGCGGCACGAAAGAGATGCTGCTGCGCACCTTGGACGGCGTGCCACCCGATCCCGAAGCCGACCCTTTCACCTATGTGAAGGAGGTGTTTCTGAACCTCGGCATGGCCAAAGTCTCCACCAGCGCCGAGGAAGCGCGCCGGCTGCGTTATCTCTCCCCGCAGGATTCCATCAGCATGAACCGCGACCGGCAGATTTCTGACGCCAAGCAACTGGCGCTCGACTTGGTTCGCCTGGGATATCGCGCGAAGCAGCCGCGCCAGGACATTCGAGCCCTCGGCCAACCCGCCTTCACCAAGATGAAACTCGGACTGCACCTCATGCGTCGCGCCGAGTACATTTCCGATTACGACGTGGTGGTCGCAACCCAGCTCGCCAAGGTCCTTTCCGGCGGCGGAGAATTCACCTCACCGCAACTCGTCTCAGAACAATATCTACTCGATCTGGAACGCGAAGCTTTCCTCAGCCTTTGCGGGCAGAAGAAAACTTTGGAACGCATTCAGTTCACTTTAAAACGCGGCAAGCCACTGAGAAACTAAGGGAATTGGTGATTTGTCATTGGTGATTGCACAACCCGCCTACCCGGCCGCCACTGACGTTCGAAATTTTTGCAATCACGACTCGCCAATCACGAATGACCTTCTCGCCTGTTCTGCCCATGGCCTGCGATGCCGTACGCACCTCAGTGGTTAGACCGTTCTCGTCAGAGTGCCCGGCGTGGCAGCTCCCCCCGGCGATTTGTAAACCCTTGACGACAGGCCAGGGGCGATTTGCTAAATCTGAGCCAAATTGTGCAAAGTTTCGAAGACTTGCTTCGGTGGCAATCGTCCAGAAGTTGTTGCGACGAACTGGCTAGCAGCGAGGTGCGGCGGTGACGAATTTATTGCGCGCGGGACCGTAAGGGCTGACACGCTCGGCGGGAGCGCTTTGGTTAGGGCTGAGACGGCCCTTGTAGTAAGCGATAGTGCCACAAGTATTCGAACACTTGAAGCATTCCGTCGAGTAGCGACACAAGGCCGGCGGTGCAAAGCACCGCCCCCTTGGCCATCGCCTCCTGGCCGTAGCGGCTTACGGCACGGCTCGAGCAGTATATGATTGTCGGAATATGTGTTCCCTGCGCCCGGATCCAATCCAGAAGTTCAAGCCCGGCAACCGGATTGTTGCCGCGTCCCATGTCACTGAGGATCAAGGAGTAGGGATGCACCGAGATCTTACTCGTGGCTTCAGAGGTGCTCACTGCGACGTCCACCCTACAACCGGCTGCACAGAGAGCTTCCATTTCTCGGGTATTATTGGCGGGAAAATCGTCAACCCATAAGATAGAGACATTCTGAGTGAGGAATGAATCCAGCCGTGCCACCGCCAGACTGATTGCGTCACCATAAAAGCGGATCGGGTCGCCGCGGGGGGCCCATTCGATTGGATGAATGCGGACCGCTGCGGACGTGGGCCAGGGACGGAAAGTGCGTTCCGTCTCATCACCTTCTTTTCGTCTTTCGGATTGCAGCGACTGGGGGGAGGTTCGCTTTGGGTCATAGGGCTCGAGGATCGAAACGGCCTCCGAAAACCCCTTGAGGCTCTTCGTCCCATGATTGTGCCACCTCACGCTGGTACCGGTGAGCCAAGCTACGGCGCAGTCATAAACGTGGAAACTCGTCAACACGTGCTCCGGCTCGGCGAGGGCCTGGATCCGGGCTGCGCGGTTCACGTGCCGTCCGAACACATCCGCGACAATTCCGCCGCTAGAGACCACTGAGACTTGCCCCATGTCGATGCCTATGCGAAGTCTAAAGTGCGGGTGCGCCGCCCCCTCGCTTTGGATCTGGAGAGCCCTCACCACAGCCGTGCTGGGCTCGGCAAAGACGGCCAACGCACCATCGCCTGTGCTCTTGACGAGGGCCCCCGCACTCTCCGACTCGATCACGCCACGGACAGCTTCATCGTACGCCACCCTGATCTGCTCGTAGGCCACCTCGCCAAGCTTCTCCCGCAGTTCCGTCGAGCGCGCGATATCAGTGAACACGATGGTGAGGACAGAAGTGACTTTCCGGCGGCGGAAGTCTTCGGCCGCAGAGATGGCGTCGTCGTCCAGGAGGCTGGGTTGCAGGTCAGTCATAGGCGCATCGACGAAAGCTACAACAGAGGGCCTAACTCATGTTTAGGCTGATTTGGGTAAAATCGGTCCCGCTCAGCCTAAGAGGAAACGACTGGCGGCGCACTGCAGCAGCGCCAGCCTTAGGAATAGGCCCAGTGGTGACGCACGATTCGCAGCGGAGTTGTTCCTCTTCCCTCCTCCAGGAAGCTTCTTGCGCTGGAAACCGAAGAATACGTCAACTACAATGCCCGGTCAACCTCCGAATCAATGACACAACACACCACGCGGCTGTTTCCGCGCCCCGCATTCCGAGGAGCATGTCCCGACTCCCGTATCCCGGCTCCTGTATTCCGCCCCCCTCGCAGTGCCCCCCGCACTCCCCCGCTTCGTTTATCGGCCAATCTCGCAGGGCGGATGAGCGTTTTCTTGACAAGCCGCGCGGGGGCGCGAGGGCGTTCCTCGTTTGGTGGTGTCGTTTGGAATGGGATTCGAATCACTGGTCATCCCCGCGAAAGCGCGAATCCCATCCTTATTGCTTAAAAGGAAGTTCACACAGAGTGTCTGCCCGCCGCTGGCGGGTCCATAGTAGCAGAAACTTTGCGTGAGGAGGGGAATGGGGGCACACTGGGTGCGGCCAGTCTCGACAGCTATGGTCGTTGTTTACATGGTGC
>Ga0326727_10012318_pt1 | contig 19510 bp, 18 predicted proteins | sample MB2enrmetagenome_FD_207643 | JGI IMG/M metagenome (GOLD analysis project Ga0326727, IMG submission 207643) | Lab enriched peat soil microbial communities from McLean, Ithaca, NY, United States - MB29MY | ecosystem: Environmental > Terrestrial > Soil > Wetlands > Peat | place: USA: New York...
CGGGAGCGCTGGCGCGAGCCAGCAAAATCCGCAGATTCCGATTCCGCCGGGCGGTTGTATAGCCTCGTATCCCGCATCACGCCCGACCTCGCTAGAATTCCATTTGTTAAGTCCGACAGGCTGCTAGAGAGTTCATGGCGCTAAGCGGCATGTGTGATGGCTGCGTATGGCACGGGAGGGATGCGATGGCAAAGCGCCTCGCACTGCCGAACCCGGTCTTGAAACAGAGCACGCATAGCCATTATGATCCTGGCAAAGACCCTAAGCCGCCTCGGGCGGCAAAGCGACTTCAAACTGGCGTTGTCCCATGAAGTTTCTTGATGTATTATAGCCCTCCGCTGACCAGCCCATGCAACCAGATCTAGAGCCCCAGTCGCCCAAGGACATTCCGCAAGCAGGCAGTGTGCCCCCGCCGGTACCGGCACTGCAGCCACCGGTGATCGAGGTGCCGCCATTACTGGATGCCGGCGCCCTTTCGCCTGTGCCGCCGGGGCCGGCTCGCAAGCCTGGGGCCCTTCAACAGTTGTTGGTCCTGCTACTGAGCTTGTGCCTCGGACTGTTTCTGGCGGATGCAGTCATTTCCCTGCTGGACGACTCGTTGATCCTCTTGTTTGATATTCGCGTCCTTACGGCGGTCCGCGGGATGGTGTTCTTTGTCGGCGCGCTGGTGGCGCTGGTGGTTTACGGCCTGATGGGCTTCACGCCGATGATTCCCAAGCGGCTGTTTTTGCCAGTCACCCTATTCAATCCTGCAGCCGCGATGGGCGTCATTCCGCTGGCCATTTATTTCTACGGGCGGATTGAGCAGCTTGCCTGGGTCATCTCGCTCGGCCAGGTCATCTTCGGCCTGGGTCTTCTTTGCTGGGTCCAGGGTGGGTTTAAGGTGCGCTGGCCGCTGGTGCCGGAGGACCGGCTTGGCTCACGGCGTTTTAGCTGGCTGAACCTCTCCGGATTTGTGCTGGTGAATGCCCTGGTGGTGTTGCCTGCGGTGGTCGTTTATCTGGCGGTTTGCGCGGCCCTGGCGGTGGGCCATTTCAGCGAGGGTTTCCTGGCGCTGCGACCGGGGGGGTTCACGGTGCAGGTGAGGAAATACGTTCGGAGCGACGGCAAGACGATCCAGTTGGTGCCGATGGCGCATATCGGCGAAGCTGACTTCTACCACCAGCTCTCGCGATCGTTCCCGTCCAACGCGGTCGTTTTGATGGAAGGCGTGACGGACGAGAGCAACCTCCTGACGAACAGAATCACCTACAAGCGAATGGCGGCGGCCCTTGGTCTGGCCGAACAACACGAGGAGTTCAATCCCGTCCAGCCCGAACTGGTGATGGCGGATGTGGACGTGGCACAGTTTACGCCTAACACGATCGGTTTCCTCAACCTGACCATGCTCCTTCATTCAAAGGGTCTGACCGCGGAGACCGTGCTCAAGCTGTTGCGATATTCCCCGCCTCCCCATTTCGAGGAGCAACTCTTCGATGATCTCCTCCGGAAGCGCAACGGGCATCTCTTGCAAGAACTGCAGGCCCGGCTGCCGGCATCGGAGCAAGTCATCATCCCGTGGGGTGTGGCGCACATGCCGGGGATTTCGCAAGGCATTCAGGCCTCGGGCTTCCATTTGGCCGAGACCCGAGAATACACAGTGGTCCGGTTCGGGTCCGCTGGACGCGGGAGCAGGCACGGCGGGAGGAAAGGGGACGACGGAAGATCGAAATGAAGAGGTTTCGCGGAAAGGAGGGCACATACTGGTGAGCGACCGGCAATTGGAGGACCTGCAAACACTTAACCCAAACTAATGCTAAAGTCTCCTTCCCCCTGTTGGGGGGGGCGGTTTCTTAGCATTTGGGTGGTGCCCCGGCAGCGCCACGGTAGTGCTACGGTAGTACAAAGGTAGCACTCAGGTGCTACTCCGGTGGCACTCTCAAGGCACAGTCGGCCATTCCGAGGGTCTGTTTCCGACGGTTTTGTCCACTTTCTGGACGCTCGCCGAGAACTGGATCTATTACTCGTAATAATGACGACCTCCCCAGGGAACACGGGTTCCGCTCGCACCAACGCTTTTTCGAGTCCGTCATCGTTCTCCTTTGCACGTTTGCGGTTGCCCCCCTCCGGTCCGTTCACGTCAACGGGCACCAGGTCGCTTTTGAAGGCGAGCCGGCGATGGCGTTTCGGCTCGATGGAGCGGGGTCGCTGGTTGCCTTCGCAGGTTACAACTGCCAGAGGATTGCCATTGACGGGCGTGAATTTGTGTTCGCAAGCCGGTCTGTATCGCTGGTGGCATGGGCTCCGGTGGTGCCGCATGGGCAGATGCCAGGCGTGGCGGCAGAAGCATCTGTTCTCCGTCGCGGGATGAGAAAGGACTGGATATTTGCGGACGAGGCGGACATGATGGGCGGCGTGATTTCGGTCGAGTCTGCAGAGATCAGGCTACGGTCCTCGTTCCCATTGGTCTTGGGGCCGCTATGGGAACGAGCACGCCGGCTGTAAGGCGTGGCCGTGCAGGGACCCAGTCGGTCTGACGATAACTCTGGCGATGAAGATTTCCCCGATGCTTTGGTTTCAACGAGATAAGGAAAAACACCGCTTTTACCTGCTGCCCGGCATGGGCGGCAGGGCGCTGCGACGGAAGCACCGACGGTTCTTGGGCTGGTCCATCGCGATCGGACTCGTGGTGTCGGGCGTGCTGGCGTGGCTTCTCTTCATACTCAGCCGCCAGCGGTGAAAGGCGATTCACGAGCCGCCGGGGTTGGGTGACTCGTGACCAGCCGGACCGGCGGACGCCATCAGGCGAACAGGTGCCTGGGCTGCATCTTTACGGTGTCAATCAGCCCCTGGTCGGTCAACCTTAGTTCAGGGATCGGCGAGAGGCTCAGGAAGGAGAGCGTCATGAACGGCGCCGCCAATTCGCAACCCATCGTGCGCGCAGCGGTGTTCAAATCCGCAGTGCGGCCAATGACTTCCTGAAGCGGGCGGTCCGAGACCAGCCCCGCAATCGGCAAGGCGAGTTCTGCCCGCACTTTGCCGTTGCTAACGGCCACTTGACCACCTTGCATCTTCACCAGTTCGTCAATCGCCTGGGCAATATCATCGTCGCTGGCGCCGACTACGACGACATTGTGAGCGTCGTGGGCCACGGTGGAACCCAGCGCGCCGGCCTTGAGCTTGAAACCGCGCACGAACCCGACGCCCACGTTGCCCGTGGCGTGATGCCGTTCGACGACGACCAGCTTGAGGATGTCACGCTCGGCATCCGGCACGACCTGGCCGCCCTCGGTCCGCGGCTTCGCGAGGACGTGCCGGGTCACAATCTGGTTGGGCACGACCTCGATCACCCGGATCCTGCCGGGGCGGGTAACGCGCACCTTGAAGTCGTCCGGCGCCTGGTAGCGCAGATTCATGGTGCTGCGCGGCCGTGGCACCAGTGCGCGTTGCGGCGCCAGGTACTCGCCCTCCTCGGCCACCAGTATTCCCTTTTTGTAGGTCTGGCGGACGACGGGGTTCTTCAGGTCGTCGAACACAATGAAATCGGCCCAGTAGCGGGGAGCAACGGCGCCGTAGTTTCGCAGGCGATAATGCCGCGCGGTGCTGATGGTGGAGATTTGGAGGGCGGGAATGGGCGGCAAGCCCGCGCGGATGGCCTTGCGCACGCAATGGTCAATGTGGCCTTCGGCAACAAGATCGCCCGCGAGCTTATCGTCGGTGGCAAAGGAGCAATTCATCGCGTTGTGCGAGTTGACCAGCGGGACGAGCGTAGCCAGGTTCCGCTCGGTGCTGCCTTCCCGGAGCAGGATGTGCATGCCGAGGCGGAGTTTCTCTTTCGCCTCCGCCAGCTCGGTGGATTCCTGGTCGGATTGGATTCCGGCCAGCACGTAGGCATTGAGATTGCGGCCCCACAAGCCTGGGGCGTGGCCGTCAACGTTCTTGCCCTTGCCGGCTTCGATCTTGGCCAACTCGCTCTCCAGGCCCAGATAGACGGCTGGATAATTCATCAGCTCGGCGACGCCGGCGATGCGCTCGTCGCCGATCATGAGCTTGAGGTCCTCGGCCGTGAGCCGCGCGCCCGCAGTCTCGAACGTTGTGGCCGGGACGCAGGAGGGCAGCATGATGAAGAAGTCCACCGGCAGGTTCTTGCTCGACTCCAGGACGTAGCGAATGCCGTCCAGGCCGAGCACGTTGGCGTATTCGTGCGGGTCAATCACCACCACGCCCGTGCCGTGCGGCACCACCGCGCGGGCAAATTCCCGTGTGGTGAGCATCGAGCTTTCTACGTGGAAGTGGCCGTCAATCAGGCTCGGCGCCAGATAGGCGCCCTTGAGGTCAATGTTGCGCTTTGCTTTGTAGTCGCCCAACCCCACCACCCGGCCGTCATCCACGGCCACGTGGGTGCGGTAAATCTCGCCGCTGAGGACATTAACGAGGTTGGCGTTCTTGAAGAGGCGCTCGGCGGGCCGTTCCCCGCGCGCGATGCTGAGCTTGCGCTGAAGTTCACGCATATGGCAAAGATGTTCCTAATCCTGCACTTTCGCGAGCGAAAAAGCAGAGGCAATCCCCTGCCGTAGCGGCATCTGGGCAGAGCGCCGCTCTTTGGCGTTCGCGGGATCGGCGGCGCTCCACCGAGCCGCCGCTAGATGCGGCTGCGGACGAAGAGGAAGTACGCTACCAGCATGACCGCGAGCGCGTAAGTTAGCCAGACAACGTCGCGGCCTTTGCCGCTGAACAGTTTGATAATGGGATAGCTGATAAGGCCCAGCGCGAGGCCGTCGGCGATCGAGTAGGACAGGGGGATGCCGACCAGGGTCAGGAAGGCGGGCACGGACTCACTGTAATCCCTCCAATCAACCTTCACTACCTTCTGGATCATCATGGCGCCGACGATCACCAGCGCGGGCGCGGTAATCGGCGGATAACTGCCCACCATCGCAATCAACGGGCTGAAGAACAGCGCCAGCAGGAACAGGGCAGCGACCACCAGCCCTGTCAAACCGGTACGCCCGCCCTGTTCGACGCCCGCGGCGCTTTCGATGAAGCTGGTCACCGTGCTTGTGCCGAGCCCCGCCCCTACGACCGTGCCAATGGCGTCTGAGAGCATCGCCTGTTTGGCGCGCGGGAGCTTGTTGTCCTTGATGAAACCGGCCTGCTCGCACACGCCGATCAAGGTGCCGATGGTGTCGAACACGAGCATGAACAGGAACACGAAAATGAAAGGCAGCATCGTCGGGCTGACGGCGCGGGCGAGGTCCATTCGCAGGAATGTCGGCGCGAGGGAAGGCGGCGCGGCCACAATGCCTTTGGCAAAGGCAAATCGCTGCACGAGCAGGGAGCCCGGCACCTCCGGCGCCGTCCCAATCGAGCGCGGCAGGTGAGGGAGGGCCAATTTGAGCGCCATCGCCAGAACCGTCGCGCCCGCGATGCCATACAGAATCGAGCCGCGCACCTTGCGGACATGCAGCACCGCCGCCAGCAGCAGCCCTGCAAAGAACACCAGCAAGTCGGGCGAGGCGAAATGGGGATTCATCTTCACTGCCGTGCCGGGGTCCTTGACGATGAGTCCGGCGTTCTGCAAGCCGATGAAGGCAATGAACAGGCCGATGCCGGCGGCGATGCCGTTCTTCAGGCTGGGGCTGACGGCGTTGAAGATCATCTCGCGCAAACCCACCAGCGACAGGATCAGGAACAGGACGCCGGAAATGAACACCGCCCCGAGCGCCGCTTCCCAGGCGTTGGCAAAGCCGGCTGCCGCGGCGGCCGGCAGGGCCGAGAACACGAAGAAGAAATTCTCGCCCATGCCCGGCGCCTGGGCGATGGGATAGCGCGCATACAAAGCCATGATGGCCGTAGCCAGCGCCGCCGACAGGCACGTTGCCGCGGTCACCGCGCCGAAATCCATGCCTGTAGGTTTGCCAAACATCACGCCGGACAGCACGGCCGGCTGGACAAAGATGATGTAGGCCATCGTGAGGAAGGTCGTCAGGCCCGCCAGCAGTTCCGTCCGCGCGCTGGTCTGGTTCTCTGAAAGGCGAAAGAGTCGTTCGAGCATAGCGGTTGGCAGAGTTTTGCTCCCGCCCGCCCGCCAGGACAAGGCGGGAAACGGCCCGCGCTCGCTCCAGGGGCCGCAGCGCTGGCTTAGGAACGATGGCGTGCGAAGTCTATTCCGGCTTTTTGGGAGAGGAGGCAAATCGCGAGAAAGGCTTTGCTGCCTCTGCTATCATGGCCTCGAACACCGCGAGGTTGCGCGCGCCGACAAACCGGCGTCGAACGTTGCCCTGCGCGTCCACAAGCACGGTGGTCGGAAGCTCGCCTCCGTTATAACGGCCACCGACCTCATTTCTCTCGTCGAGCACGATCGGGTAATTGATACCGCGCGCACTCGCTGTGCGGGCCACCTTCTCACGGACCCGTTTCAGCGCGGCAGCAGGAGCCTCGTGGTCGTCATGATCGCCGTCACCGTGCTGCTGTTCTTCACCCGCCGCATGACCGCCAACGTGGCCGTGCTCATCGGGAACGCAGTCGAGCGACACACCGATGATAACAAGGTTGCCGCCAACCCCGCGTGTTTCACGACTTGAGACTGCCCCACCGCTGGCCGCGTGCCCTGTCCTGGCAGCCGGGAGTCTTCTCGATTTCCGCTGGTGAACATGCCACACTGTCACGGTGCGAAAGCAGGTTTATATCGCGCTCGCCATTGTGCTGGTCGCGGTTACTGGCACGATTGCGTGGCAGGTGCTCCAAGTGCTCCGCGAGCGGGAATCGCTGATGGGTGCCAGTGGCAGCAAGCCCTCGCCCAATCAGGCCCAAGCCTTCGCAGCGGCGCTGTTTGAGGTGCACGGCCGGTGGATAACAAATGGGAACGACATGATTTTCTCCCGCGTTCGCTGGCCTGCGAGCCTCAAGGCACTGAAGGTGAATGGCCTGGAGGTCAACCGCTTCTGGGCACGCGCTAGTCGGCGGGAGGATGGGCCGTGGGGGATTTGGTGGTCGAGCGGGTACCAGGTCCAGCGTCAACACACCAATGACACTACCTGGACCTTGTACCGAGTTTACTCGTTTGGCGGCCCAGGGATGAAGGGATTCCGGTGGCGCAGCATGGGGACCGCAGTGACCAATGCGCCATGAAGCTCAATCGGTCGCCGTGAAGATTGCCCTCCCGGCTGCCCTGTCACCGTACATGCGGGTCCGCGTACGGCTGTTCCAGATGCCTGCGGCTGTCGTCTTGATCGCCCCGGCGCTAGGCCAGCTTCGCCAGGACGGCCCGGCCTGACGCCGCGCTGGCGTGGCGGCCAGCTTCACCAGCAGGCCCACCATGGGTCAGCGCCGCCAACCCGGTGCATGGGTTGCGCGGAGCGGCGTTGCCTCCAGCGATTAGTCCGATGGCGTGTCGCGCAATAATTCCCGCTCTTTGAAAACCTTAGCCTTCCCCCGGGTTATTGGATGTGAACTCGGTAGAAGCGTTGTTGGTTGGTGGCGGCGGGGTCCACCAGCAAGGTCACCGTCCCGTCGCCCGCCACCGCCGGCAGCGCCGTCGACTTCGCTGCGGCCAATGAATCGCTAAACTCCAGGCTGTACAAACGCCCCTGCTCCGTTGGCACCGACAAACGGAATACGCCATTGGCGTAACCTGGCTTGCTGACCGCCACGCCCGGCCCCACCACCGCGACGCCCCCGTCCTGCGCCCCAAAGGCGGCCAGCGCAAAGTCCCTGCTCACCTCCTGCACGATCGGTGTACCCGCCAGCGCCACGGCAGAGATGCTGCCCGCACTGCCGATGACCTCGAAACTCACCGTGAACAGCACTGCGCCGTCGGCCAACGTCACCCCAACCGCCTCCGGATCATACCACGCAAACGCGAGCTTCCCGCTCCCGGTCAACTGCGTGCCAAAGCTCCCCACTGACAAACCCCTGGGCCCGTAGCCCCCCAGTCCCCGCATATCGCAGCACCGTCGGGTCCCAGCCCAGGCTAAACTGCGCACTGGTCACCGCATGAAACCCGCTCACCGCCACCTCAACGCTCACCACCTGCCTCGGTTGCCCGCTCTGCTGGCTCACCGCAAACAATACCTCCGGCAGCAGCGCCGCCCGGGCCGCCCCCACTCTGGCGTTGTTGTGCACCAGACCCTGCCCGCCCGCCCGCCGGCGCCGTCCACGAGTTGTTCACATCCCCCAGCCTGATCGCAATAAAGTCCCCATTCGTCACATCCGCCACTAGGTTGGTGTACCAAAGCTGGCTCGGGGCATTCGTCTAATTCGTCGCGTTGAGGGAGAAACTGGCCGGCACAAACCGCCAGGAACCCGCTGGAAAAGTGTTCGCCAGCCCCAGGACCACCCGCTGAATTATCGTTGCATCAATTGGATTGATCTGCCCATCGCCGTTCACGTCAGCCGCCAGCATCTTGTAAGGCGAATCCAGCGACGCCAGCCCGAGCACCACCCGCTCAACGATGGCCGCGTCGATCGCCGTGACACCGTTAGTGGTACTACCATCGGTCTTGCTCGGCGTGACACAATAGGTCCCGCCGGCCACAATGTTGCTCAGGCCATAGCTGCCATCCCCCAGCGTGGCCCCGCTCAAGTTCGTGCGCCCCGTCACGGTGATCGTTACGCCGCCCACAACTTTCCCTGACAGCCCACTCGCTGGATAATGGGTCGGATAATAGGTCACGATGCCACTTAACGCCACCGACGGGGGCGGATTCGAGACCGGCACCGTGTAACTGATCTCACTCGAGAAGCCGCTCTCCAAACCGTTGGTGGTGTAAGCGGTCACGGCAAGATAACAGGGGATTCCTGCGATGATGCCCGAAGCGGTTGCTTGGGTCACATTCCCTGCGTCGAGCGCATTGGTGTAAGTCCTGCTCGCATAGCCCCAGTAAAGACGATAGCCGGCAATGCCGGTGCCCGTGCTAGGATCCCAGGCCAACGTCACGCTCGACCGCGCTTGCGCACGCGCGCCGGATTCGACCAGCCATAAGCCTGCTCCCAGCAGCGCCAGTTGGACGGTAAGTTGGACAAAACGCGCCGCGCCCCAGTTCAGCTTGCGTGACAGGTCAGTTATCATCCAGCGGTTTTTAGGGGAGTGCCTCCCCAATTAGCACTGGGAGCCTCCTGAACCATCCCGGGAATTTTCTAGGATGCCAGCACGAATCCTCCACAACCGGCAGCCGGGCCAACCGGCGTGCCGGGCGGGTTAGAAGCAGAGAATGGTGAGCATCTCCGGCCCGTGCGCCCCCAGCACCAGGACGCGCTCGATGTCGCTGGTGCGGCTGGGGCCGGTGATTATGGAGATCATGCTCGGGTAACTTGCTTCGCGACCGAGCAGCGTTCCGACCAGGCAGCAGCCCGGAGCCAAGCTACCCGGGGGCATCAACGTTTCGTTTTACGATGGCCACGTGGCGCAGGTGCGATTGGAGAACTTGTGGCAACTGGAGTGGCATCGGGGCTGGCAAGCGCCGGCCAAGCGGCCCGGTTCATGATGCGGCTTTTGTGCGGCGCGGCAGCGCCGAGAGCAGGTTTGTGCAGCAGGCGGCGCAAATCCACTCCCAATAGTCACTCGACCTTCTCGAAGAAGCAGAGTTCATCAGCGGGGACAGCCAGTGAACGCTGGGCCGGTCCCGCGTACCGATTCCCGTCAAATCCCTTCCATATTCCCCGGGGGAGCAGCACCTCCCGATGACGGGCGCCCTGCTCCAGAACTGGCGCGACGAGCAACTGATCGCCCAAGAGGAATTGATCATTCACCCGCTCGTACCCCTGATGCGGGAAGACATACTCCATGGAGCGGACGATCGGCTCGCCCGTCGTGGCCGACTGCTGCGCCAGGCGGAGAATATAGTTCTTATGCTCTTGTCTCACTTTGACCGCCTTGAGAACGGCTTTGAGGTGAGGTTCATCCAGCACGCGCCAGGGCGCCACGGAGAATTGCATCATGGGCATGAGGGCGTGGCACTGCGCGGAACGCACCACCAACTCCTGGTCAATAGTCGAACCGGCCTGAAATGATGTGTATTCACCCCCGCCGATCATGTCGGGGCAGGAGAAGGGGTAGCCCATCAAACCGGCAAGCAGCATATTGGGGATTAGTTTTCTGAGATCCGTCCAGGAATGGTCCTTGTCCCGGAGGCGTTCCGCGAGGGGTTGACCGCCCATTTTCCACATCGCGCGATATTCATTAAGTGGATAGCGGAGCCCTATCCGCCCATAAAGCTCCGAATGCGTATTGGGGGACACCGGTTGCGCGGCCACGACCCCCTTGTAAAATGAGCTGTCCCCAGCGTCGAACTTAAACCCATCCACTGCATAGGTTGACCGAAGATAGTCCAGCCGCGAGCAAAACCAATCCACAGCGCCCGGGTTGGTAAAATCGAGCAACGCGCTTTGCCCGTTCCACCATTTGATCAAGGCGACGGCACCCGACTTGTCCTTTAGCAGCAGACTGCGCTCCGCCAGCTTCGCGTATGTCTCACTGTTCGTGTGAACAAATGGGCAGATCCAGAGCATGACTTTGAAACCATCGGCATGCAGGCTGGCGATCATCGCCTTTGCATCTGGGAACTTGTTTTGCTTGAAGTCCCATTGGCCGTAGTTTTGCTGCCAATTGTCATCCACCATCAATACACCGGCGGGGAACCCGTTTTGCCGAATGCCCCTGGCGTATTTCAATATATCAGCCTGGTTCTGGTCGTACATCAGCTCGATCCAGGTATTGTACTGCGGGCTAAGAAACAGCAGCTCATCGGGCATTCTCGCCGAGCCATGAAAGTAATTCTTCCGCGCATACAGGAACGCCTGGCGCAAAGAACCCCGGGATGTGCCTCGCCGCAATCGCGGCCTGTCGGTTTGGACCAACAGACCCTCCTCGGACGCCTTAATCCGCAGGGCATGTTCAGACCAGATAACGTCGCCTTTGCTCGACAGGAGCAGAGGTTGACCTTGGTTGCCGTAGGTCTCGCCATACAAATCGGCCTCGTAGCCGTTGGTCAACGGCATCTGGAAGCCGTGATCTATTATGCCCGCCCACCAATAGACACCCGCCGACTTTGGAATCCAGATACGATTCGCCTCGCCGGGCGCCGGTTGTTCGACAGCCACCGAATGGCATGCCAAGGTCAATGCCAGCGAAAGGACCAGTCCGTTCTTCGTGCGGAGCCTCAAATGCGCCTCAGGCTTTGAAGGGCGCCGGACGAGCCGGCGCCCCAGAGACCTCGCTACTGATGGAACAACCCGAAGTAACAATTGGTGGGGGTATGCGAAAAGGCCGCGTTCAAAGCAGATTGATTGATCACAGCAATACGCTGTCCACCGCCACCGTCGAGCCAGCCGGTGCTGGTCACGGGAAGGCTCAACCATTGGGAGTTGCTCAGTTTGTAGTTTAGGTTGTCGGTGACGTAAAGGTTGGTGAAGCCGTAGTCAGGCAGCGACCAGGCCACCCAATATTTTGCGTCCGGGGCGGTGACAAAGACTCCATTCGCATCCGCGGTGTTGAGGGTCCAGGTGTTGGTATTCAGCAGGTAGGGCTGCCCGGGCGTTCCCCCCGACACAAAGTCGTCGTTGATCGCCCCGGCCGCGCCGCTAACCTGAACCCGGCTGAAGGTGGAGGACTGCCCGATGTTGGCATTGTTATTTGGCTGCGTGCCAACATAGAAATACAGCGGATCCTGGAAGAGTGCCGCATCGCCCGCGGGAATGGTGAAGTTCGTGAACGTATTGTCGGGCGCTCGCAGCGTGACGTTGGTGTTGTTGTTGAAGACGAGGCTCCATGTCCCGACGGGGCCGGACGCACAGGATAGGCCAAGGCCTAAAGCAGCATTCCAATTCCCAGCATTGTTGACCTTGTATTGAAACCACCCCGATGCTGAGAGATCGGGATTTACGGAGACGGTCAAATCCACGACGTTGGACGAATCCCAGTCAATGCTGTCGTCAATTGGCGGACCGACCATCCCAGACTGTGGAATAAGGAACATCTGAGACGCGAACGACGGGTAATTGGTGCCGGGTGCGGCAGCGATCGTCATGGAGTAAGTCGTTGTGTTCGACACTGCCGTTGCCGTGTTCCAGGAGTAGTCATTGGTGACCGTTGCGATCATTTGCCGCTGCCAGGTACCCCCAGCCTGACTGCACAAGCAGGTTAGACCCGCTGGCGGAGCCTTAATGAGGGCAAGCGTCGGCCGATTTGTATGGACCGACGGAGGAGCCGTGAAGATTATGTTGTCAATCCAAAGGGCGAGGGTGTTGGTGTAGGCGCTGGCGCCGTTGGAAATAAAGCCAATGATGGCCTCGCTGTACGTGTTGCTTGGAGCGGCCGAAAAGGGGGCCGAGATGTGCTGCCAGCCATTGGTGTTAGCCAGGGGAACCCAGCCGTTCACATTTTGCCAGGGATTGTTGACGATGAGTTCCATCGCCCCGTAACTTCCATCCAGCGCGAGAAACGAGTTGGTCACGTCAATCTTGATGTCACACTCGAAGTTGATGTAATCCGTCGAGTTGAACTCCCCAGTATAAAACGCAATTTGAACATCGTTCCAAGATGAATTCCAATTGGGATCGGAATTGGTAGGCCAATACACGGTCAGGTACATCGAGCCACTGTTAGGGTTGTTATCGGCGTCCTGGGACGGATCCCAGGTTTCGTTGTAGCCGTAGGCATAGCTTCGAAAGTTCTGCCAGTCAATTCCGCTGATGCTGGTGTCAAAGGTGTTGACGATCAAGTCATCGGCCAGCGCCGCGCTGGCCGAGCCGATCAGCGTCAAGCCTATGACGATCAGCCGGAGGCGCTGTTGCATTATGGATCCGCATCTACTGTGTTGTATTTTCATATTGTATGTATGGGTTTGTTTGTTGGTTTAACTGCTATCAAGGCGAGCCAACCACACGGTAGAATCGCCTTGAGAATGATAGGGCGTTGGTAACATTCCATTCCGACGTGCTCGCGTTGGTCGAGAGCAACGGCGCCCAGTCCTGGCAATCCAGGGAGCACTGAACGGTCCAGTTCCCGAGGGCCGCGTTGCTCACTTGGAGACTGAAACCAGAGAGTAAGGCAGTGCCATTTAAACTGGGCCTTGCGGGAACTGCCAGAATCGACACTTGGCCCAGGGTAAGCCAGCCGGGAATATCGGCATCTTGCGCAGTGTTTGCGAACCGGAACGGCACGCCGAGCGGCCAAGGATTCAGGACGCGCATGACGAGTTTATACTGGCCCACACCCAGGCCATGATTGGTTATCACACAACTCCAGACGGTGTTGGTCGTAGAGGGCAAAAGGGAAGAGAGCTTCCAGGTGGTCAGCCAGTTCTTTTCGAAAGTGTTGCTGCTATTGAGGGCGGCCAATTGCACCGTCCAATCGTAGTAAAACGGGGCCACCCCCACGTTCCGCAAGCCCACGCTCACATGCAGCGGCGTGGTAGCCCATGCATCCACCAGGACCGCGTTGGAAACGCATAGCGAATAACCCAGTCTTTGTGCTCCGGCCAGCGCCAGATCCCGCTGTGCCCCGGTGAAGCCCGGGCTGAACACGCCTTGATTCAGCATCCACGAAGCGTGGGTGAGGTCCACGCACTGGTTGAACTCCTGGCCTGTGGGGACACAGTTGGTCTGACTGGTGTCCCACATGCAAGGTTGAACCTCCGGCCGGACCTCGCCGCCGATGGGCTGTGTGAGCCACTTGTTTGTCTCCCCCGCGGCTTTCAGCAAGCCGAGGAAATTGCACTCCGGCGGGTCAAGGGTTTCATATGCGAACGAATCGTCATGGTAGCCGATCGGCCGCGCGCTAGGATTGGTGCCTACGGGCCAGCGCACGAGCAGTTTGGTTTTGGTAAAGGCCGCTTGATACGCCGTGAGGACCGAGTCCTGGACGGCGATCGAGGCGAACCAACTGTCGTGCGGGTAAGTATGCCATTCGCCCCAGAAGCCCAGTAACCCAACCGTGATAAAGCCAATGCGGGGATCGCCGTCATAACGCGCCCCAAGGGCGGCGATGAAATTGGTTAGGGCTTGGTCCAGGAGCAGGTTCTGGTAATCCGGGCATACGCTGATCGTATTGTCGTAGTCCGTGTAACTGTAGGTCACCAGACCGGCGTCCAATAGATACTGAGGTATGCCGGTGGGTAACGTTGGATAGTCAAGGTAAACGCGGAAGACCGTTTGATGCCCGCGACCGGCAATATCGCAGACCAAAGACTCAAGGTTGGTCCAGTTGAAGTTGGTGGGCCCGCTCATGAGCGAGCGCAGAGGGAGATAGTTCCACTCCATGCTGTAAGGGAACGTCGTATAGGCGCCCTGGTAAGGCATAAACCCTTTGAGCGGGTTGTTGGTTGGTGGCGCGGAAACCGCGAGCGAGTAGTAGTTTGTTCCTGCCATCGCCGCCGCCACTCCCGCGCAGGCCAGAGTCCCGGTCAGGATGATTCTGGCTGCACAGTTCATAATCTGACCATGGTCGAGTTCTTCACGTGCTCGTTCAGGCGCTGCCCGAACTCATCATCACTGGAGCTTTGAATTCTTGAAAAGGCTATGCCTGCCGCAAGTGGCTGGGCAATACGCATAAACATGCGTGGGGGCGACGCCCTTACGACCGCAAGTACTTGGACACCGCCTCGCCGCGGGAGTGAACCTGCAGCTTGCCGTAAATGCCCCGAATGTGCATGCGCACCGTGTGGATGCTCAACGAGAGGCGGTCGCCTATTTCCTTGTAGGCCGCGCCGCGGCTCAACAGTTCGAGGATTTCCTTTTCGCGCGGAGACAAGCGCTGAAGTTCTGGCGCCGCGTCGCCGAGGCGGTTAAAGAACTGCACCACCTTGCGGGCGACCAGACTGCTCATGGGCGAGCCGCCCTGGTGGACTTGCGCGATGGCATCCAGCAATTCGTTCTCCGCCGAGCGCTTGAGCAGATAGCCGCTAGCGCCCGCCCTCAACGAATCGAAAATCTGATCGCTTTCCTCGTAAACCGTGAGCATGAGGATGGCGAGCGATGGCCGCAACGCCTTGAGCCGCCGCACGCACTCAATACCCGAGAGGCCGGGCAAATTGATGTCCATCAGCACCACGTCTGGGGCTTCGCTCGGCAACCGCGCCAGCGCCTCCTCGCCGGTTCGGCAGCGGCTGATGCAGCGATAGCCGGGGGCAAGGTCAATCTGGCTAGCCAGGTTCTCGCGAATCCAATCGTCGTCCTCGACGATGGCGATCTTGATAGGCGCCGTCCCGGGGTTTGAAAGTGGGGTTGCCTTTTCCGCAGGCGTGGATGTTTCAGAGGTGCCGGCCATCGGGTTTGCATTTTCGCCTGGAGTCAGGCCAGGCGCCAATACGCATGAACATGCGTAGTCCCGGCTCCCCAGAGCGCATCGGGCACGTTCGATCCAGCCGCAAAGCGCCCAGATTGAGACTTGAATAAGGCATCTCCATCAGGCGCCCTTCCCTCCATTTTCCGCACGCAGATTCAGTTCCAACGTGATGCAGGCACCGGCCCCGGGCGCGCTTTCCACCAACAGACGTCCGCCCAGTTGTTGGAGGCGTTGCGCCATGTTCTGCAGTCCGTTTCCTCGTTGCGGCGGCTCGCTTGGATTGAAGCCACGTCCATTGTCGCGGACGGCGAGGCGCAGGGTTGAATTCGTCAAGCTCAGTTCCAAGCGCACCTCGCTGGCGTTGGCGTGCCTGGCTACGTTGTTCAGGGCCTCTTTGACCACGAGGAACACGTTGTGCCGCACCTCGGCCGAGACTGGCCAATCCGGCAGTTCCGTCGGCAGGTCCAGCCGGCAGGCCACGTCGGAGTGGCGGAAGAACTCCTGCACATAATGCACCAGGTAATTGGCCAGATGATTAAAGGTGTCGTTGCGCGGGTTGACCGCCCACACGGTCGCGTCCATGGCTTCCACCATCTCGCGCGCGGTGAGGGCAATTTCACGCAACTGCGGTGGCAGCGGACGAGCCGGCTGAGATTGACGCTCGGCCTGGGCGGTCAGCATCCCGATTTTGGTCAGGCGCGCGCCGAGATCGTCGTGGATGTCGCGGGCGATTCGCGCGCGTTCGCGCTCGAGCGCGCGCTCCTGTTCGACCCGTCGGAGCTTAAGCTGGAACCGGCGTGTAGAAACTTGCTGCGCCACCAGGGCCGTCACCGCGACGAGCAGCCCGGCAGCCGAGACCCGGAACCATCCGGTTTGCCAGAAGTACGGCAGGATGGTGATTGCCAGGACGTCGCCTTCCTCGTTCCAAATGCCGTCGTTATTGCAGGCGGTAACCCGAAACCGGTAGTCGCCCGGAGGCAGGTAGCCGTAATGGGCTACTCGCCGCGTGCCCGCATCTCCCGCATCTGCCCATTTGCTCTGCAGGCCCTCCAGCTTGTATTTGAACCGCACCTTTTGCGGTGAGGTCAGGCTCAGGCCGGTGAAGCGAAACTCAAAGCGCTGTTTGCCTGGGCCGACCCGCAGCCTCGCGGAAGCCTGAGGCGACTGGCCTGGGGAACCGGCTTGGGGGCGGTAGGGTCCAGTAGTTGAGCGGTCCAATGGTTCGACAACCTCGTCCACTAGCGCTTCCTCGATCACCACTGGCGGCGGCACCGGATTGATTCTGACTTTGGCGGGATCCAGGACGGTGAGACCCTTGACGGTGGGAAACCACAGCCGTCCGTCCCGCGACTGGCAGCCTGAGGGTTGGAATCCGCCGCTGCACTCCATGCTAGGCAAGCCGTCCGCGTTGTTGAAGCTTAAGCACTGCACCATTCTGCTGCCGCCGTCAGCGAAGCTGTCCAGTTCTTCTTTACGGACGCGGAATACGCCACCATGCGAGCCTAGCCACAAGTGTCCGTGATGATCATCGAAAATCTGGCAGATGACATCATTGACCAGGCCCTGCCGAGTCGTGCAAGTGGTCATCCTGCCGTGTCGCCAGCGACTCAGGCCGCCATGCGCCGTGCCGATCCAAAGCGTGCCGTCAGCATCCGCGAGCAGGCACCAGATGGTCTCGCTGCCCAATCCCTCCGCAATGCCGAAGCGGGTGAACAGCCCTCCCTTGAGCCGATACAGTCCGTCTCCATTCGTCCCAATCCACAGTGCCCCGTCTGAGTCCTCAGCCAGAGCACGGACATCGCGACTGGCAGCCGTCCCGGGGATGGTGACGGCGACCGGGCGCCCGTCGCGCCAGCAGGCCAGCCCGCCCAACGTCTGTTGCCCCACCCAAAGCGTGCCCCGTGCATCTTCGTACAACGCTGTCACCGACCCTCCGATGATCACGTTATCGGAGGCGCGAACGAACTGGTCTTGCTCGCTTCTGAACAATCCATCCCATGTCCCCACCCACACCACCCCTTGGCGGTCGCGCAAGACCGACCAGACATGGCCGTTGGCGAGTCCTTGTGCCAGCCCAAACCGCTCCATATTGTCCCCCTTCATCCGGTCCAGCCCATCGCCGTTCGTGCCGATCCAAAGCGCCCCTTCTTCATCTTCATAAACGGCCTGTATCTGGTCAGAGGACAAGCCTCGCCCCCGCGCGTAGGTTTGGAAGACCGCGGGCTTCAGTCGGCACAATCCGCCCCCTTCAGTGCCCACCCAGATGTTGCCTTCGCGATCCTCGGTCACGCAACGGACCGAGTCGGTCGGCAACCCTTCGCGCGTCGTCAGCCGCAACACCGCTCCGTTCGTGCCATAACGGAAGAGGCCATCGCCCATCGTCGCCACCCACACTTGGCCGTGACGGTCTTCATGCAGGCCATAAACCACCCGGTTCGTCCAGGCGTAGGCCCCCAGGTCCTCGGCCCATTTGCCCTCGTGAAACCTTCTGACCCGTCCGTTGGCCACTACCCAACAGCCCCCGGCGTGGCTGGCGGCGAGCCATTCAACGCGAAAACCCTCTTCCTGCTGGCGCCCCCACATCACCTTGAATGCTCGGTCGCGCCAAACGGCCAGTTCCTCGTCGGTTCCTACCCAGACCTCCCCCGTCAGATCGCCGGCCACGCTGCGCACTGCGGTTCCCGCCAGGCTCCAATTGGTCGAGGGCACGGTAAACACGCCTTCACACCAGCGCACCAACTGGTTTTCGCAGGACGCCATCCAGAGTCCTCCTTGGGCGTCGTCGCACAACACCCGGGCGTAGTTGTATGCCGTCCCCCGGTGAGGCGCGGAGAAGGCGGTGAGTTGCCCGCGCTCCAAGCGCACCAAACCCGCCTCTTCGGTTCCCACCCAAAGGGCCCCCCGCCGATCCTCGAAGGCCTGCACGATGCGGCTGTTGTGAATGGCCGGCGTGTTGTGCGCATCGAACACCACAAACCGCACCCCGTCGAAACGAGCCAGGCCGTCTTGCGTCCCCACCCAGAGATAGCCGTCCCGCGTTTGCGCTAGAGCGGTCACAGAGTTTTGCGGCAAACCATCCTCCGCTTGCCAGGAATCCACCACATATTCGTGCGCCCCGAGGACCGCGTCCCCAGCGCACCCGGCCACAGCGAAAAACAGCAGAGCTCCGAACCACATCCGGAGATAGCGAACCATCCTGTCGAAGCCAGCGCGGCTCTGCGAATCCAGTTCCTGCGCTGCGCAGGCACCTAGGTGGGTCGTTGTCATTTGCAAGACGCTCCGGCGACTAAATACCACCGGCGAAGGAAAGTCAAACCGCGAGAACCGGGACAAATGCCGGCCTCATCGATTCGTTCGGAGCGGGGCTAACCGCACCTTGAAAGTGCGGATCTGGAAGGGGTGCAGGTCGAACTGGAGCGTGTCCTTGGCCATTTCTAGCTTTGCGGTGGAGTCCTCCATGAGGTTGGCTTCCTGAGCCGAGAGAACGTCGGCATGAAGCGTGATCGCGGCGCCGATGACAGGCTGGCCGACTGCCTCGTAAACGCGGATGACGACGGCGCCATCGTTCGCCGGTTTTGAAGCGCTGAGCACGACGTTGGAGGGCGACACGTCCAGCAAGCCCCAGCGGTCGGACAAGGTGCCGGCGTGGGGCGAACTCTTGCGCACGATGAGGGGATTGTTGAATTCGAGGCCCGCGAGGCAGGAACCGGCGGCGTGCCAGTCGCCTTCGTGCGGCACCAGGGCATACTGGAGGGTGCGCGTCTGATCGAGCTCCAGGCCGGAATCACTTCCCTGGCCTTCAAAGCCGCCCGCCTAAAACCGGATTACGTCCTCGCCCACAGCAACCTCGGCCTCGCCCTTTTCAGGAAAGGCCAAGTAGATGAGGCGATCAGGGAGTTCCAGGAGGCCATCCACCTGAAACCGGATTTCGCCGAGGCCCACGACAAACTCGCTCGGGCGCTGGCAATGAAGAACGCTCCGGCGGGCCGGTGATTCAGGTAAAGGCGCCTACCGGACGGCGCCGTTGCCGGCATGGCCCCAAACCGGTTTGGGACAAAACCGGACCCTGACACAAGCCCCAAAACCAGGCACAGGCTGAGACAAGGTTTCCTGCCCGTCAGCCCCGGGGTCATTTCATCTGGGTCGGGGAACGGACTGAGGCTCTTGGGAATATCAATTTCCGACTAGACTTGTGTGTCAGCTTTTGGCATGGCAGAGGCATGACAAAGCCGAACAGCACGCCCGAAG
>Ga0326727_10012320_pt1 | contig 19509 bp, 13 predicted proteins | sample MB2enrmetagenome_FD_207643 | JGI IMG/M metagenome (GOLD analysis project Ga0326727, IMG submission 207643) | Lab enriched peat soil microbial communities from McLean, Ithaca, NY, United States - MB29MY | ecosystem: Environmental > Terrestrial > Soil > Wetlands > Peat | place: USA: New York...
GGGGGCAGTCTGTTGAGTTGCCATTTCGACCTCCAGATTGTGTTTACTCTAGACCGGGGAGGACAAATTATCCGACAAGCGAAAAATCGCTGTCAATCGGAATTCTTCCTCTAAGAGACCACGCTTCCCAGCTGAGCATAGGCCGACTGCGCTGCCGGTCACGCACGACCCGATCGATGAGGTCGTCACGCGGCTCTGGGTCTTCCGCGACGGCGGGATCGAGGATTCCCGGCGAGCATAAGAGGAGAGGAAGGGGAAACAAAGCCAGAGGCAGAGGTCAGCAGTCAGGGATCAGCTAAAGGCTTTCAGCTTTCAGCCTGGTCAGGCGAGTTGCCGCTTTAACTCTTCTTGGATGTGACTGCCGAAAAAGCCGTTACGAGTTGGTGCACCCGCTTGCCGCCGCAGTGCGGACAGACAACCTCCGCGGTCTTCGCGTCAGCGATGTGCATGGCTTGCGTGAACTCCTTGTCGCAATCCTGGCAATGAAAAACGTACTGGGACATGGCGGTTCTCCGGGCATATCATACCCCCAAATCGCGGCGACCGGCATCTCTCAGAAGTTAAACCGTCCCGTCAGCTCCAGGCTCCTCGGCCCCGCGCCCTCGGCGGTCTGCAGGCCGGTGATCGAGCCGAAACCGCCCGAGTCGACCTGCATATTCGGCGGCTCGTAGTTGCGATGGTTGAACACGTTCGCCGCCTCGACGCTGAAGTTGAACCCCGTCTGCTCGCGAATGAGAATGTTCTTCATCAGCGAGAACGAGAAGTTGGCCGTTCCGGGTCCCACCACTCCACCCACCGGCGCGTTGCCGAAGCGGCCAATGCCGATCTGGTTGGAGGTGCCAAAGCCCACAGCCAGGTTCTGATAGGGAAACGCATTGGGGTTCAGCCACTGCGACGGGTTACGCTGCTGCGCGTAGGGCGAGACGTCGGGCAGCTGATCGGTGCGCGCCTGGCCCACCGTAACCAGGATGTTGGTGTTGGCCGGATCGACGGTCTGTTGATAAGGCGTGAGGAACGGGCCCGACTGCAGAATGGTCACGCCGGCGAGCTGCCAGCCTCCAACCAGCGCATTGAGACCTCCTCCGCTGTTCAGCCATTGCTGGCCGCGCCCGAAGGGCAGAGTGTACTCATAGGTGGCCATGAATCGGTGGCGGCGATCGTAAGCCACGTTGCCGTAATCGAGCCGCGGATGAAAGCGATCGGTCAGGTAGCTGCCGCCAGCCACCGCAAGCACGCTCGGAGTTGCGCCGCCCTCATCGGAAAGATCCCGGGTAAACGTGTAGCTGGCGTCGAAAGTGATCGCCTTGCCGCTGTGCCGCGAAACCTCCACCGTCCCGCTCGAATAGTTGCTGATGGCGGCGTTCTGGACGCTTTGAATGATGCTCCAGCACGGATAAGGCCGGTGATCTGAGATCAGCATGCCTCCATCGGAGACGCAGGCATTCACAGCCGGAGCTGCCGGGCTCGCATTCGAGTATCCGTAAGGATTCGCCGGAACCTGGTTCAGGTCGACCATCGCCTCCAGGTCGCTGCCGTGGCTGGCCGCATACGAGAGCCGCATGCCAACGCTGTGCGTCAAGTCCTGTTCAATGGTCAGGTTCCACTGCTGCACGTAGGGGTCAACGTAGTGAATGGGGAACGCGTAATAGAATCCCGCTGTTCCCGTAGAGCTGCCGGCCGCAGTGTTGAAGGCGTTCGAGAGGCTGACCAGCGGCGTCACGCCGTCGGCCGCATAGCCGTTGTTGTACGTGCCCACGTAGCTGGCGTCCACGGCCCATCCGGCAACGAGCGAGAAGCCCAGCGGTGTCTCGATAAACCGGCCCCAGCCGCCGCGAATAACGGTTTTATCGTTGCCGTAAGGGCGCCACGCGAATCCCAGCCGCGGGCCAAAGTCAGTGAGCTTGGTGAAGCGCAGCCCCTCGGGGATTCCAGCCTGAGCGGCAGTGACCGTTGGCGTGGGAGAGATGGCCGAGACGAATGCCGCCGACTCAGACGCTTCCGCCTGCGTATTCGGAACCACAACCGCTCCGGTAACCGGCCCAAGCGGCGATGAGCCGGTGTAGCCTGGTTCGAATGTCGCCTGGTTCGAGTGCGTGTCGCTCACCGTCGGGTGCAGCTCATAGCGCAGGCCAAGGTTGAGCGTAAGATTCGGCGTCACCTTCCAGTCGTCCTGCGCAAACCAAGCGTAGGCGTAGCCGCGGCCGTCCATGGTGGGATCGTTGACGGTGCTGACCTCGGTGTAGTCAGGGTACCCCAGCAGGAACGCCGTGTACGGGTCACCGATGGTCTGCACTACCGAAGACGAGCTGTTGAAGACATACCACCCTGAACGGTAGTTGCCATAGACGTTGTCGTCGTGGTCGGTGAGCCGCTTGACGTCGACCCCGAATTTGAACGTGTGGCCCCCCGGAGACCAGGTGACATTGTCAAGCAACTGAATGATCTGTCCCCGCTGCGTGCCCGGATTGCCCGCGCCGGTCGACATAAATCCGTTGATCAGCACCTGCGGAGCCTCGGACCACTGGGTATCGGGCTGCGGAATGGTGAATCCGGTTTCAGAAAGAACGTCCGAAGTGGAATAGAACTGCGTCTCTGAGGTGTGCTGCGCGTTGAAGCCGCCCCGGAACTCGTTCAATACCCGCGACGAAATTGCGAAATTGTGCGCGAATGTGAGCCCCTCGTCGATCTCCGGTGTGTTGTACGCGCCCTGCAGCGGGCTGCCGGCCTCGGCACAGTAGGTGAAAACGCAGGTGGCCGAAGGCGCAGTCAGGATCTGGCGGTTCTTGTAAGAAAAACGCGCGAAGATCGTCTGGCGGCCAGTGAGCGTGCGGTCAATGCGAATGTCGCCCTGGTTCGATGAGATGGGCGAAGGAAAGTTGATCTCGTAGTTGTTCGCGTACGAACCCGGGTCGCCGTAGTTGGGCGCCGGAAACAAATACTGGATGACATTCGCCGCTATGGGTGTGACGGGCACGTTCGCTGGGTCGATGGGCGTCACGCCGTCGGGCTCGTAGATGGCGCTTACGCCCTGGCCGTTGAGATAATTGGTCAGGTTGCCGTTGCGCATGTCGTTCGACGGTACGCTCAAGACGATCGGTGTCTGGCGCGGCAATCGCAGGCCCTCATAGCTGGCGAAGAAAAATGTGCTGTCCGGCTTGGCAATAATGCGCGGAATACGCAGCGGTCCACCCAGCGTTCCGCCGAAATCGTTCATGATGATGCGCGGCTTGGAGATCGCGAACGGGTTGTTGGCATTGAAGACGGTGTTTTCGTCGTACTCGAACACGCCGCCGTGGTAATGAATCGTCCCCGCCTTTGAGACTGTGGTGATATCGGCGACGCCCGAAAACTCCGCGTTGTTGTTCGACTCCGAAACGCGAATCTCCTCAATCGAGTTGAATGACGGAAACATCTCATTCACGGGGCCGGAGTACTCGACGCCCACCGACGAGATGCCGTCGATGGTCACGCTCAGCAGCGCCGGCGTCGTGCCCAGCACATCCAGGTCGCCATTATCGTCGGTCTGCACGCCCGCCTCGGTGGTCAGCGTCGAGATGGGGCTCGTGGAGCCGGTCGAGCGGGAGTAAATGGCAACCGGCAGATTGACAAGTTCATTTCCCTGCTTGGTCTCAGCCAGGTTTGAAACGTCGGTGGTCAACACCGGGATCGAGTCTTCGACAACCACAACCGTCTGGCTGGCCGCTCCCGGCTTCAGATCGGCGTCGATGCGGCGGGTCTCGCGCGCGGTGAGCGTGATCGGCGGCGACGACTCGGTTTCAAAGCCGGTGGCTGAAAACGTGATCTGGTAGGTCCCGACGTCGACATTTTTAAAGGCGTAGTTGCCCGTTCCGTCGCTGAGCACTGTGTGTTTGGCGGTTGTGCCGGTGTTGACGAGTGTCACCTCGGCGCCCTGAACCACAGCGCCGCTCTGGTCGCGCACAATGCCCAGGATGTCGCCGAACGTGGATTGCGCAGCCAGCGGAACGGCCACCAGGACCGCCAGCAACGGGATGAGCAGGCACCTCGGGCCCACTCGCCACAGGGACCGCAAAGCGCGGGGAAAACCGTCCATCGCTACCCCTTTGATTTGAAGTTTTCTTTGGAAAGTAACGTCTGGTTTGCTTCGGATTTACAAAAATCAATTACAAATTAACAGCTTTATCGGGCGCAGGGTCCGTTTTTTTTGAGGAAAAATCGGCACGAATCTCCAGACGCGTGCGCGCAGCGGAATGCGGGCAAACTTCCTGCCCGGCTCTGAGCCTGCTTACGCCCGCTTCTGAGCGGCCTCTTCGTACACTTGCGCGTACTGCCGCGCAGGGCCTGCCCACGAGTAGTCCTTCTCCATTCCATTCCGCATCAGGATCTTCCAGGCCTCTTTGTTTTGGAAGGCAGCAACGGCGCGATCAATGGCTGCGAGCAGAGCGAGGGGCTCGTAGCCATCGAATTTGAAGCCAGTGCCGGTTCCGGCTGCTTCATCCCACTCTTCGATCGTGTCGTCGAGTCCGCCGGTGGCGCGCACCACCGGCACGGTGCCGTACTTGAGCGAGTACATCTGGTTCAGACCGCTGGGCTCGTAGCGCGACGGCATCAGGAAGATGTCTGCCCCGGCCTCGATCTTGTGCGCGAGGGCGTCGTCGTATTTGATGAGCGCCGCAACCGAGCCGCGATGGCGGAAGGCCCAGTCGCGGAAGAAATTCTCGTAGTAAGGCTCGCCGGTGCCGAGCGCGGTCACGACCACATCGCGCGCCATCAGATCTTCGGCAATATGGGCAACCATGTCGAAGCCCTTCTGCGTAGCCAGGCGCGAAACGATGCCGATGACCGGCGTCGTCGCCGGCACATTCTCAAGGCCGAAGGCATGGAGCAGATCGGTGCGGCAGGCCTGTTTGCCTTCGAGATCGGCGGGCGTGTAATGGGCGGCAAGATTGCGGTCCACCGCCGGATCCCAGCGCGAGTAGTCAACCCCGTTTAAAATGCCGCGAAGATCGGCCGCGCGGCCTCTCAGCACCGCGTCAAGCTGCTCGCCGAATTCGGGGGTTTGAATCTCGTCGGCGTACTTGTGGCTCACCGTGGTGATCATGTCGGAGTACACGATGCCGCCCTTGAGAAAATTGAAGCGGTCGTACTGCTCCAGGCGGTCCATCGTGAAGATCTCCCACGGAAAAAGCAGCTGTTCGGTGGTCGTGGGCGGGAACTTGCCCTGGTACGCGGCGTTGTGGATGGTCAGAACAGTCGCCGTGCTGTGAAAGGCTGGATCGGACGCATAGGTGGTGCGCAGGTAAACGGGAATCAGCGATGCCTGCCAGTCGTGAACGTGGAAAACCTGCGGGACGCCGATCTGCTTTGCAGCTTCAAGAACGGCGCGGCAGAAGCATCCGAAACGCTCGGCGTTGTCGGCGTAATCGCCGCCTGCGGGGCCATACAATTCGGGTCGATCGAAGAGCTCCGGAGAATCGATGAAGTAGAACTCCACGCCGTCGCGTCTTCCGCCATTGACGACCTCGACGAAGCGGTTGTGATCGCGGAACGGGATCGTAATCGACTTGATGGCGCCGCTGCGCGTGGCTGCGATCAGCGGACGGACGCGCGAGTAAAGCGGCAGAAAAACCGAGACACGATGACCGAGGCGGACAAGCTCGCGCGGCAGCGCTCCAACCACGTCGGCAAGACCGCCGGTTTTGGCGAACGGCACGCACTCTGAGGCGGCAAAGACGATATCCATCAGGTTCTGCCTCCGCTGTAAAGGCCAAGTCTACTATGATCAGGGCGGATTCAGTTGCCTCGGCGGCAAACTCCGCAGGTAATTGGGGTTCAGGAAGTGGCGATTGGTTGCAGGCAGGAAAGCGAATGAACAACATCGAACTTTGCAAAGAGGCGCGCGCGCAGGCCATCGCCTCTCTCAAGAGGTACTTTGAAGAGAACATGGCCGAGGGGATCGGCGAACTGCCGGCCGGACTACTGCTGAACTTCTTCCTCGAAGAGGTCGGGCCGGCGGTCTACAACCGCGCCATTGCCGACTCGCAGGCACGCGTGGAGCGCATGGCGGCAGACCTGGGCGGCGAGCTGTTCGCCGACGAGTTCCAGTACTGGCCGCGCGTCGACGCCAAACGCAAAAGCCGGAGGTAAGCTGGCGTCCTTGTAGTGCGGCGCAAGCCTTGTGCCTTAGGATGGCTGTCGATGAAAAATACAATCAATCTGTTCTCGTCTTTGGTTCTTCTCGTCCTTATCGGCTCTTTTTCCGGGGCGTGCGCGTTGCAAGCCTCGCAGCCGGCCGCGACGCCCGCAACGGCGCACTCCTTCCGCGCTAAAAGCGGCAAGTTCCTGCTCGACGGCAAACCCTTCCAGATCATCGCCGGCGAGATGCATTACGCGCGCATCCCCAGAGAGTATTGGCGGGCGCGGCTGCGCATGGCCAAAGCGATGGGCCTGAACACCGTCACGACCTACGTCTTCTGGAACTTCCACGAACCGCGGCCAGGCGATTTTGACTTCACCGGCCAGCACGATGTAGCCGAGTTTGTGCGCGAGGCGCAAAGCGAGGGGTTGTATGTAAATTTGCGCCCCGGGCCTTACTCCTGCGCCGAGTGGGATTGGGGCGGTTTCCCTTCGTGGTTGCTCAAGGAGCCAGGAATTGTGGTTCGCAGTACCGACCCGAAGTTCACTGAGCCGGCGCGCCGCTGGCTGCTGCGCCTGGGTCAGGAGCTTGCACCGCTCCAGATAGGCAATGGAGGCCCCATCATCATGGTGCAGGTTGAAAACGAGTACGGCTCATTCGGCAACGACCACGCATACATGGAGCAGATTCACCGCGACCTGGTGGATGCCGGCTTTGACAAGGCTCAGCTTTATACAGCGGATGGGGCGGACGAGATTCCTGATGGATCGCTTCCGGAATTGCCGGCAGGCATCAACTTCCCTCCTGGCAATGCGCCGCAGGAATTTGCGAAATTGCACAAGCTGCGCCCTGAAGGACCTTTCATGGCCACCGAGTGGTGGGATGGATGGTTCGATCACTGGGGCGAACATCACCACACCAGTGACGCCCAAGCCCAGGCCAAGGAACTCGAGTGGATTCTCGAGCAGGGATACTCGATCAGCATCTACATGTTTCATGGTGGCACCAGCTTCGGCTGGATGAATGGCGCCAACATTGACGACAACCACTACGAGCCCGACGTCACCAGTTACGATTACGACTCGGCGCTCGACGAAAGCGGGCGGCCTACGCTGAAATACTCCCTCTTTCGCCAGGCGATTGCCAAAGCCACTGGAATTGCGCCGCCTCCTATCCCAGACGTTGATTCGCCGATCACAGTGCCAGCAACCGAGCTTAGGCAGTCCATTTCGCTTTGGCAACCGATGCTGGCGCCAGTTCTCTCAAGGCAGGTGAAGACGATGGAAGACCTCGGCCAGGCCTACGGCTACATCCTTTACCGCACCACCATCCCTGGTCCGGTTTCTGGCGATCTCGTTCTCGACGAGTTGCACGACTATGCACTCGTCTACGCCAATGGCAAGCTGCTTGGAACGCTCGACCGGCGCCTCGATCAAAACAAGCTGCACGTCGGCCTGACCGAACCCCACACGCGCCTCGACATTCTTGTGGAGAATTCCGGCCGTGTGAACTTCTCGCTTGCCATCCGCGGCGAACGCCAAGGCATCACCAAGCAGGTTACGCTGGCCTGCAAGCCGCTCACCGGCTGGCAAATCTACCCGCTCCCAATGGAATATCCTGGCAGGCTGCCCTTCGGAAGCGGCGACTGCACCGGTCCGTGTTTCTATCGCGGGAACCTGAAGGTGGATCAGCCCGGCGACACTTTCCTCGACACCAGCAGCTTCACCAAGGGCTTTGTATGGGTTAACGGCCATCCGCTGGGACGCATCTGGAATATCGGGCCACAGAAGACGCTTTACCTGCCGGGCGTGTGGCTGCACGCAGGCGAAAACGACGTGATTGTCTTCGATCTGGAGGGAAAGCCGGGCGGAACTGTCGAGGGCAAGTCAGCGCCGATTCTGGATGCGACAGCCGCGCATTGACACAAGGCGCAAAGCCGCCAGCGAATATTCACAGCCGATCGACTATGCTGAAGCTGTATCAACGGAGGTCAGCGGATGTTTTCCCCCGCCGTAAAAGCCCCCGCAACACCGACTCCCCCCGAACAGATTGCGGCCGCGATCGATCACATCGGCGCGCTGAGTGGATTGTCGCTGGAAGAGCGGATGTGGCTGGCGTTGCACGGCCAGGAGGTGCAGGCCAACGCCGGCGACGTGCTGTTCGAAGAGGGGGCGCCAGCCAGCCACATGGTGTTGATCCTGAAGGGCGAGATTCACGTGCGGCGGCAGCAGAGCGGACCGATGGCTCTGTTCATCGGGCGCACCGGACAGGTGACGGGAATTCTTCCCTTTTCGCGGATGAAGAGCTACGGCGGGCAGGGATACGCGATCTCTCCGGTGTGGGCTCTGCTGATTGCGCGCGACGATTTTCCAGAGATGATCGAGGCGATTCCGTCGATGGCGCAGCGGTCTGTTTCGATATTGCTGGACCGGGTGCGGGAGGTGACGCGCATCGAGCAACAGGCTGAGAAGCTGGCGGCGCTGGGCAAACTGGCCGGCAATCTCGCGCACGAGCTTAACAATCCCGCCTCCGCGGCGCAACGCGCAGCGGCAACCGTTGTTGAGGCGGTGCAGGCCAATCGAAGAAACCGCTTCAGGCTCATCAATCTCTGCCTGAATGAGGAGCAGATTCACGCGATCGAAGCATGGGAGGGCAGGATGCTCAGCCGGCCGCTGCCCATGCCCGGGATCAATCAGGATCCCGGCGCCATCGACTTCCTGAAGCGCGAGGAGACGATTCGCGCCTGGCTGACGAAAAAAGGCTGCGCGGAGGCGTGGGAAATAGCGCCCGAGCTAGCCGAACAGGGCGTTACCGTCGCCGACCTGGAGGATCTGGGCGCGATTATCGGCCCCGATGAGATTTGTATCTCGCTCCAGTTTTTTGCGCGCTACCTGCGCTCATCGCGGGCCGCAGAAACGCTGGTGACCTCGACTGCGCGGATCTTCGCCCTGATCGATGCCGTTAAGGACTACTCCAACATGGATCGCGCGCCGATCCTCGAGGTCGACGTTCCCGCTGGCCTGGATGCAACGCTGCAGATGTTTCACTCGCGGATGGAACATGTGAAAGTGGAACGGGACTACGAACAAGGGCTTCCCCGGATCAGCGCCTACAGCGGCGAACTCAACCAGGTGTGGACGGCGTTGATTGAGAATGCGCTCGACGCCCTGGGCGCCTGGGCCCCCGCAGACAGGTCTTCGTCTGTGGGGTGGAACGATCAAGGCACGCTCAGAATCGCCTGCCGCATGGAAGCCGACATGCTGCTGGTTGAGATTTGGGATACCGGGCCGGGAATCCCGCTCGAGCTGCAGGAGCGGATCTTCGAGCCGTTTTTCACCACCAAGGCGCCGGGGCTCGGCCTGGGGCTCGGCCTCGATTACGCCATGCGCATTGTGCGCAAGCATCGTGGGCACCTGAGCGTGAGATCGGAGCCCGGATCAACCTGCTTCAGGGTGCGTCTGCCACTCGATCAGCTGCAGGCGTATTGAAACGCAGCTGATGGCCCCAATACTGTTCAGTCAGGGGATATGACCACGCGGCGGTATTGGGGTGCCGGTCTCCCTTCCGGTTGTTTTGCGGGCGTCTCCGGTAGCAGACTCTGTTTTCTTTCTATAGTCCATTGGCGGATTCCTACCCGTACAAAAACTCCTTGGTGCGCAAATCCTTGATGGTGTCGCGCAGCTTGGCCGCCTTCTCAAACTCAAACTTCTTTGCGGCTTCGCGCATATCGGCCTCAAGCTTCAGGATGTACTGGTCGAGCTGCTCCTGGCTGGTGAACTCGGGCAGGCCTTCGGTCTCCTCAATCGCCACATCGCCGTACTCGGCCTTCAGAATCTGGGCCAGGCCCATGTCGACCTTGCTGACGATCGACTGCGGCACGATGCCGTTTTCCTCGTTGTAGGCGCGCTGGATGGCGCGGCGACGGTCGGTCTCGTCGATGGCGCGGCGCATGGAATCGGTAACGTTGTCGGCGTAGAGAATCGCACGGCCCTCGATGTGCCGCGCCGCGCGGCCCATGGTCTGGATAAGCGAGCCCGCCGAGCGCAGAAAGCCTTCCTTGTCGGCGTCGAGAATGGCGACCAGCGAGACTTCGGGAAGATCGAGGCCTTCGCGCAGCAGGTTGATGCCGATGAGTACGTCGAATTCGCCCTTGCGCAGACCGGCCAGAAGCTTGACGCGCTCGAGGGTCTCAATCTCAGAGTGCATGTAGCGGCAGCGCACGCCAACCTCGGTGTAGTAGCCGGCCAGATCCTCGGCCATGCGTTTGGTCAGCGTGGTCACCAGCACGCGCTCGCTGCGCTTGGCCCGGTCGCGAATCTCGGCGAGCAGGTCGTCGATCTGGCCCTTCACGGGGCGGATTTCGACTTGGGGATCGACGAGGCCCGTGGGGCGGATGACCTGCTCGACAACAACACCGGCGGAGCGGGTGAGTTCGTAGGGGCCGGGAGTGGCGGAGACGTAGATGGCCTGCTGAACGCGGTTCTCGAACTCCTCGAACTTGAGCGGACGGTTGTCCATGGCCGAGGGCAGGCGGAAGCCGTAGTCGACGAGGGTCTGCTTGCGGCTGCGGTCGCCGTGCCACATGCCGTGCACCTGGGGGATGGTGGCGTGGCTCTCGTCGACGAAGAGAAGGTAATCGCGGGGAAAATAGTCGAGCAGCGTGGGTGGGGGTTCGCCGGGCAGGCGGCCGCTGAAGTGGCGCGAGTAGTTCTCAATGCCGTGGCAGTAGCCCATCGACTTGATCATCTCGAGATCGAATCTCGTTCTCTGGTGGACGCGCTGCGCCTCGACCATGCGGCCCTCGGCCTCAAGCTGCGCGACCCATTCGTTGAGTTCTTTAAGAATGGAATCGATGGCCTCGGCCTTGCGCTCCGGCTGCACCACGTAGTGGCTCTTGGGGTAGATGGGCAGGCGAGAATACTTCTGCTTCACGGTGCCGAAGAGCGGATCGATTTGAGAAAGGCTCTCGATCTCGTCGCCGAACATCTCTATTCGATATGCATTTTCGTCGTAAGTGGGAAAGACCTCGATGATGTCTCCGCGGACGCGGAAGGTGCCGCGGCGGAAATCGGTGTCGTTGCGCTCATAGAGGATTTCGACCAGGCGGCGAGTGATGTCTTTGCGGCTGATCTGCTGGCCCTTTTCAAGCAGCAATAACATGCCGTAGTAGGCCTCGGGCGACCCCAGGCCGTAGATGCAGCTTACCGAGCTGACGATGATGGCGTCGCGGCGTTCGAAGAGCGAGCGCGTGGCCGAGAGACGCAGCTTGTCGAGCTCCTCGTTGATGGTGGCTTCTTTTTCGATATACAGGTCGCCGGCAGGAATATAGGCCTCGGGCTGGTAGTAGTCGTAGTAGCTGACGAAGTACTCGACGGCGTTCGACGGAAAGAACTGCTTGAACTCGTGATAGAGCTGGGCGGCGAGGGTCTTGTTGTGGGCCAGAATAAGGGCCGGGCGGTTGGACTGCTCGATGACCTTGGCCATGGTGAAGGTCTTGCCCGAGCCGGTAACGCCGAGCAGCACCTGGTGCTTTTCGCCGGCGGCGAGGCCGTCGACCAGCTCGTCGATGGCGCGGGGCTGGTCGCCCTTCGGCTTGTAGGCGGTTACGAGCTGGAAGTCCATAGCTGGATTATAACGGAATGGCGAAGATTGAGCGAAGACTGTCTCGGCCGAAAGGTCGGGGTTTCGTTCCGTCCCGCTCCACGCCCGGCCCAAGGGTGAAAAGATGGAGTAGGCAAGCCGATATGACTCCCTCCACTGTCACCATCTCGCCCGGCCCACGGCTTCGAGCCGCCCTGGTGCTTGCCGTCCTAGCCGATGCTCTCCAGCTCATTGTCTTTCCGCTTTTTGTCGAGGGCGCCATGTCGCCCTCCGACGACCTGCTCGATCTGGTCATCGGAGCGGCGATGGTAGGCCTGCTCGGCTGGCACTGGGAGTTTTTGCCGTCGGCCCTCGCCAAGGTTGTGCCCGGGGTCGATCTCGTCCCTTTCTGGACATTGGCTGTAGCCAACGTCTACCGCAAATCGAGGCGCATCGCCGCCGCCGCGGAAGGCGTGAGCGAAAACACCCCACCAGGCCAGGGCCCCGTCGGTTCGTGAGTCAACGAGTGCGCAAGTTCGCGCCCGTCAAGGCGGAAGGTCTGGGCGCGAACAAGCTAATGTCTGAAAGCTGAAAGCCGATAGCTGCTTTTCTTACCACGGCAGCGGCTGGCCCATATGGAAGAAGCCGCCGGTGGGACCGTCTTCGCCGAGGGTCGCCAGGGCAACCGCCGTCTTCGCGCCATCCTCAAGCTCCATGGGCGCCTGCGGGCCGCCCATATCGGTCTTCACCCAGCCGGGGTGGGCAGAGTTCACCTTGATCTTCGTGTCGCGCAATTCATAGGCCAGGTGAATGGTGAAGGCATTGAGCGCCGTCTTTGAAGCGTCGTAGGCAAATGACTTGGCGTCATAGATGGGCGAACCCGGGGTGGCCTGCAAGGTGAGCGAGGCGAGGATGCTGGAGAGATTCACGATGCGTCCCGCGGCGCTTTTGCGCAGCAGCGGCAGCAGGGCCCTGGTGACGGCGACCTGGGCAAAGAAGTTGGTTTCGAAGACCTTTTTGAGCAGAGCCAGGGGCACATCGGAGGCCGAGTGCTCCGGGCCCACGCCGGGAAAGCTGCCGGCCGCGATTCCGGCGTTGTTTACGAGAATGTCGAGATGTCCGTAGCGGGAATTGAAGTAGTCGAAGGCAGCCTGGTGGCTGGCCGGCTGGGTTACGTCGAACTGGAGCGCTTCGGCGTCGGCGCCCGCGGCCTGCAGTTCTTCGAGAGCCAGTTCGCCTTGCTCCAGGTCGCGCGAACCGATGACAACCTTGGCGACATCCTTCAGTCCGAGAGCGGTTTGGAATCCAAGACCGCGGTTGCCGCCGGTGATGAATGCAATCTTCTTTGCCATGAATCTTCAAATCTCCTGTTGTGGATTGGATTCGCGTGGAAGCGGAAAGGTGCAGCGGGCACGGGAAAACGCGGGACCGCAGATGGTCAACGGACAGTCAACCCGCCGGCCTCGAAGCTGTACTCGGGCAGCACGCCTAGCTCCGCGGCCATTTTGAAGAATCCGCGCATGCCTTCCGCGATCTCCTCGTCGAGCACGTAGTGAATGTTCTCCCTCAGGTAGTTGCGGATGGTGCTTTCAGGTATCGGGTGCTGCCTGGCCCACGCGGCGGCAATGGTCTCAATGTTGGCGAGGCCATGATCGCGGGAACCGATGAAATCTTCAGCAATCCTCTCTTCCAAAGCGCTGCTGCCTGCAATGCCCCAGACGGCGGAAACGAAGGGAAGTCCGGTGAGGGTGCGCCATTCATACGCCAGGTCGTGGTAAACCAGTTCCTCGTGGGTACGCGCGAACCGGTTCGACCGTTCTTCCAGCGCCAGCAGGGCGGGATCGCCGATGACAATGGCGGCGTCGGCGCGTTCGAGCATCTTGTCGAGATCGGCGGCCAGCGGGAGGAATGGGACGTTGGCATTACCCCACTTATGGAACAGAATCCGCGCATACGCGAGCGAGGTGCGGCTGGCGGTATCGGCGGCAACCGACCGAATCTGGTCCAATGGCTGGCTCGCGCGCCGCACCAGCAGCAGCGATCGCACGCGGCCTTTTGAGGCAATCGTGCAACCGGGCAGAATGCGCAACCCCGCGATGGTGGCCAGCGCCGCAATGGGAATGAGGCCGATGTCAGCCTCGCCGGTCGCCAACCGCGCGGCACACTCTGAGGGCGACATGCGATGGATGAGGTAGCGCTCCGTCAACTTGGCATCCAGAGGCGGATGCTCGAAGTCCCACATGAGCGGGGCGGGGTTGAGGAAATTGATGGCTGCGATCCGGATACGGCCGTCTTGCTGAGAGCTCACATTCATTAGAGTAGCAACCGGCGGTCCGGGATGCAGCCGTATACGACGCGGATACGCATCTAAGCACCCTTGTGAGCAGTATCACCGATGAAACGGTCCCAACCTGTTTTCCTTCGAGTGCCTGGATTTTCGGCGGCTGCCACCTCAAAATGACAACAAAGACACAATCTTCCACTACTACCGGGAAAAACCTCGGTGAAAACCAGCTTGGCTGGCTCGCGCTGGCGCTGGCTCCCGGCCTCGGCCCTAAACGGATCCTCGACGCGGTCCAGCAACTTGGTTCGTCAGCCCGCATCTTCGAGCTTCGGCTCACTGAACTCGAAGGGCTCAACTTTCCCGCCGAGGCCGCGCAATTCATCTTCGACGGTAAGGCCCGGGCCGCGGCAGAGTCGGAATGGGCCCGGGTGAACGCGCTGGGAGCGACGGTTGTGAGCTATGGCTGCGAGGCGTATCCGGAACGGCTCCGCGAGATCTACGATCCCCCCCCGGTGCTGTGGGTTCGCGGCGAAGCAAGCCGGTTGAGCCGGCCGTCGATCGCGATCGTCGGCACCCGCCATCCCACACCCTACGGAAGCAGCGTGGCCGAGATGTTGGCGCGCGATTTGTCGGCTCGCCGACTGCTGGTGGTGAGCGGAATGGCGCGGGGAATAGATTCATGCGCACACAAGGGAGCGATGGCCGCGCGCATGCCCACCGTGGCAATCTGGGGCACGGGCATCGATGTGGTCTATCCCAAGGAGAATAAAAAGCTCGCCGAGGAGATACTTTCCACCGGCGGGGCGATTGTAAGCGAGGTCCCGCTTGGGACTTTTCCTGCGCCGCAGAATTTTCCGCGCCGCAACCGGATTCTGAGCGGAATCAGCATCGCGGTGCTGGTGGTTGAGGCGGCGGAGAACTCGGGAACGCGTGTCACCGCCCGCTGCGCGGCGGAGCAGAATCGCGATTTGTTTGCGGTTCCCGGCAACGTGACCAGCAAAGGCTCCTGGACCCCTAACACGCTGATTAAACAGGGCGCCAAGCTGGTCGCCACCTGGGAAGATGTTTGGGAGGAACTGCCCTCGCAGGTGCGCAACGAGCTTGAGGCACAGGCGCCGTCTGCATCCAAAAGCGACCCTGCCGCATCCTTATTGCCTGATCCGGTACTGCGGCCCGAGGAAGCGATGGTGCTTGAAGTGCTTCGCAGCGACGAGAGCCTGCAGATCGACGAACTGCTCGAGCGGCTTGAGACCCAATTGACTTCGTCAGAGGTCTTTACGGCGCTGTTCGAGTTGGAGATGGCAGGGCGGGTACGATGCCTGCCGGGCAAAAACTACGTGCGAACTCTCTAGCCGATTTGTATGAGGACGGCGCGTTTCTCATGAAATGAGAGTGTGCTCGAAGGCGGCTATGTGGCCGAAGCGTGCCGTATGGCGAGGGAGGACGACTACACGCTAAATGAGAGAAGGGGGGCTTCGATTTTTCATCGACCGTGAATTTTTTTCTTGCGTCTAATCGTCCGATGGCATTTCCAGGTTGCATCAGAAGGTGCGAAAGGCTGATGAAACAAGGCGTTGTGGCAAAAACTTCAGCGCGCAAATCAACTTTCCGATGGCTGTGAAACAGGAAGCGATGGGCGAGAATTCACGAGCCGGAGTGGAAATCAAACGGTGTTCCATGGTAGGGTGCAGAACTTGCGGGCATGTATTATTTCTGCCGGCAGACGTCAGCCCGGCACAGGGCTTGAAGATACAAACGTGAATGCGAACCAAAGCGGGTGAGAAAAATTTGGATTTCCGCGAGGTTCATAGCCGATTGCGAAGACGCATCTGGTAACAGAGAAGGAATCGGTTCAGGAATGGCAACAGGCAAATCATTGGTGATTGTCGAGTCTCCCGCGAAGGCGAAGACGATCGAGAAGTATCTGGGCAAAGGCTTCGAGGTGCGCGCCTCCATCGGCCACATCATGGACCTGCCCAAGAACGAAATTGGCGTCGAACTCAAGAAGCGGACATTTGTTCCCGAACTGATCGTTTCGCCGGGCAAGGAAAAGGTGGTAGATCAGCTTAAGAAACTCGCGGCCAAGGTAGACGAGATTTACCTTGCGCCCGACCCGGACCGCGAAGGCGAGGCCATCGCCTATCACCTGGCCTTGCAGCTGGGCACGAACGCCCAGGAGAGAAAGAAGATTCGCCGGGTCACCTTCAACGAAATCACGAAGAAGGCGGTTCAGGAGGCGTTTGCACACCCGCGCGACATCGACCAGAACCTGGTTGATGCGCAGCAGACCCGCCGCGTGCTCGATCGCCTGGTTGGCTATCAGATATCTCCGTTGCTCTGGGACAAGGTTCGCCGAGGGCTCTCGGCAGGCCGGGTTCAAACCGTGGCGTTGCGTTTGATTGTGGAACGGGAACGCGAGATCGGCGCCTTCAAGCCGGTGGAGTACTGGAGCCTCGACGCGGAGCTGCACCCGGAGCGGCAGGCCGACAAGAGGTTCAAGGCGCGGTTCGTGGGCATTGACGGCGAGCCGGTTCGCGTGGCGAACGGCAAAGACAAGGACGAGAAGGACGTTTTCATCTCGAGCGCGTTGCCCGGCAAACCGCAACTGGACGAGGTGCTGGCGGCGCTTGAAGACGCGAAGTGGTCGATTGCGTCGATCCAGTCCAGAGAGCAGCAGCGCCGGCCGTTGCCGCCGTTCATAACCAGTCAACTCCAGCGCGACGCGGCCAACAAGCTTGGCTTCAACGTTCGCCGCACCATGGGTGTCGCCCAGCGGCTCTACGAAGGAGTCGACCTGGGCGCAGAGGGCACAACCGGCCTTATCACTTACATGCGTACCGACTCGCCGCGCGTGGCGCCCGAGGCGCTGACCTCGGCTCGCGAGTGGATTGCGAAGAATCTCGGCCAGAAATACCTTCCTGCGGCGGCGAATGTCTACAAAGGCAAAAAGGATGCGCAGGATGCGCACGAGGCCATCCGTCCCACCGATGCCTCGCGCACTCCCGAATCCATCGCCCGCTTTCTGAGCGACGAGCAGCTCAAGCTTTACACGCTGATCTGGAAGCGATTCGTTGCTTCGCAGATGGTTCCGGCGGTTTACGATGTGACCACCGCCAATATCGCCGCGGTGTCGAACAAGACGCGCAAAACCTACGATTTTCGCGCCAGCGGTTCGGTGCAGCGCTTCGACGGCTTTCTTAAGGTCTACGAGGTCTCTGAAGACAAGAAGGATGAAGACGACGAGTCTGCCAGCCGGTTGCCGAATCTGGATAGAGTGAAGGCGCTTGAACTGGACGAGCTGACGCCCGAGCAGCACTTCACCCAGCCCCCTCCGCGGTACAACGAGTCTTCGCTGGTCAAGGAGCTTGAGGAGCGCGGCATTGGGCGGCCCTCGACTTACGCATCGATCATCAGTACCATCCAGGACCGCGAGTACGTGGTGAAACACGGCGGCTCGCGCGGCCGCTTCTACCCCACCGAGATCGGCGTGGTGGTGTGCGACCTGATGGTGAAGAACTTCCCCTACATCTTCGACACCAAGTACACGGCCAAACTCGAAGAGGAGCTGGACGACATTGAGGAAGGCAAGGAGAAGTGGACGGATCTTCTGAACGGTTTCTACGGCTACTTTGAGAAGGAGCTGAAGGAAGCCGGCAAGAAGATGGAAAACATCAAGCGGATGGAGAAGGTGACCGGCGAGAAATGCGAGGTGTGCGGGTCTCCTCTGGTCTTGAAGTGGGGCAAGTTCGGCACCTTTTACGCCTGCTCGGCGTACGACAAGAAGGATCCCTCGAGCTGTACCTTTACCAAAGAGAACATCGCGGCCAAGCCCGACCTGAACACGCCTGAAGCGCAGGAGGCCGGCGATACCGAGGAGTACTGCGAGAACTGCGGCAAGGTGATGGTGATGCGCCGCGGGCTATTCGGGCCGTTCATGGCCTGCCCGGACTACAACGCCGACCCGCCGTGCAAGACCTTCCGCAAGCTGAGCCAGAAGCAGCAGCAGAAGCCGCCCGAGCCCACCGGAGAGGACTGCCCGTTATGCGGCAAGCCGCTGGTGTTGCGGCAGGGAGCGTACGGCGAGTTCGTCTCCTGCAGCGGATACCCGAAGTGCAAGTACGTGAAGCAGAACCTGATTGAGGGCATGAAGTGCCCCAACTGCGGCGAGGGCGATATTGCCGAGCGCAAGGCGCGCCGGGGCAATTTGTTCTGGGGCTGCACCAACTACCCGAAGTGCAACTTCACCTCGAACCTGAAGCCCGTCGCGAAGAAGTGCCCGCAGTGCGGAAGCCCGTACCTGGTTGAGAAGGTGCTCAAGTCAGGCATTTACCTGGAGTGTCCGAACAAGAAAAAGGGCGCCGAGGAAGAGGCTGCGCCGCCCAGGCGCGGCAAGAAGGCTGCGCCGGCCGCCGAGGAGAGCAAGGTGGTCTGCACCTATTCCAAGCGCATTGGAGACGCGCCGCCCAGACCGACCGCGGCAACACACGGCCCGATCGTTGAGAAGAACGAAGAAAAGAGCGAATTATTGCCGGCGTGAAGAAGACAGCGGGTCAGCAAGCCTGCGCCGGCAACGGATTGACGAGCTTACGCTGTGAAGACCAGATCTGGTCAGCTCTTGCATTGGTTTAACCAAGCTATTTCTGGGGCGCGTTGCGGAGCCGCCTCCTGCGAGCAGGATGGCTCCGGCCGCTTCTATACCGACGAGGAACTGGCCGCGGGCGCGGCTACCGGCCGGCCCAGGAAGCCGGAGCTCAAGGCAGAAGATCCCGCCGCCTGATTTCTTCGCTCATATCCGCATTCGGCCGGCATCATTTACTATGGGCTGCGAGGGCCCCCATGGAGAGAATGCTTGCGACCCCGGCCGATGCCGAGATTATTCTCAAGCTTTACCAACTGCGAACTGAAGCCACCATGCGCAAAGCGCGCGCCTGGTTGATGGGCGAGTTCTGGCCGAAGACGGCAGACGAATTCTTCGCCGTCGCCGATAACCCAGCCCACAAGTACAACTCGAGTCTGCGGCAGGTGGTCACCTATTGGGAGATGGCGGCGGCCATGGTGCTGCACGGGGCTGTTTCGGCGGAGCTATTTGTCGACTGCAATGCCGAGGGGTTCTTCATCCTGGCCAAGTTCGCGCCCATCCTCGACGCCATTCGGGAGAGACACCCGACGTATTTGACCAAAACGAGCGATATGGTGAAGCGATTCTCGTCGGCTGCCCAGCGCTACGAAGGAGTCCAGAAGAGTGTAGAGGCGACGCGGGCGCAGCAGGCTGCCAAACCGAAGAAGGGCGCGCACAGAGGGTCCGACGCCACGGGCGACGTCCAAGTCGATGTTGCCGCTTTGTGAAGTGAGCTGTCTCTTGTGCATTTCGCCGCGCAGGAGCATGATAATAGCTGATTTCGAGGTCCCCAACTCGATCAGTCCCGGTAGGGACACTCATCACTGAGCGCCCCCCGGACAGATCCGGACGAGCGGAGTTACCGCATCCGGCTCCCACCTTGGGGGAGGACGCCGAGACGCACCAGAGGAT
>Ga0326727_10012321_pt1 | contig 19507 bp, 17 predicted proteins | sample MB2enrmetagenome_FD_207643 | JGI IMG/M metagenome (GOLD analysis project Ga0326727, IMG submission 207643) | Lab enriched peat soil microbial communities from McLean, Ithaca, NY, United States - MB29MY | ecosystem: Environmental > Terrestrial > Soil > Wetlands > Peat | place: USA: New York...
GCCCGCCCACCCATTGGTGACGGGTGTCACTCTTGCGCGCGCGCACCCAGATCAGCAGCATCAGGCAGAGCGCAATGACCGCTGCCGGAGCCAGGCCGCCGATGAACAGCGCGGCGACCGAGAGGTTGGTGATGGACCCCAGCACCAGCATGGCGATCGAGGGCGGTACCGTCTCGCCCATCACCGCCGAGGCGGCGAGCACCGCGGCGCCTTCGGCATCGGAGATGTGTTCCTTTTGCAGCATATCCCGCATCACGGTGCCAACCGCGGCGACGTCGGCGACCTTCGCGCCGGACAGGCCGGAGACCAGATACATGCTGCCGACCATCACCTGGAGCAGGCCACCCCGCCAGTGCCCGACAAGGGCGTGCACCAGCTGGACCAGCTTGAGGCTGATCCCGCCGCGCTCCATGATCAGCCCGGCAAAGATGAAGAACGGAACCGCGAGCAGCACGAAATTGCTGGTGCCGTTCACCATGTTCTGCGGCAGCGCCAGCAAGGGGGCCGCATTGGTGCCCCAGAGATAGGCCGAACCGGCCAACATCAGCGCGAAACCGATGGGCAGGCCGGCGAGTACCACCACGAGCAGGATCACGAGCGAGCCGTACATTCCGGCGTCGCTTTGCACGAAAGGCGACCACGCCTCCCGGCTCGCCAGGGCGGCCGCCAACACGAGAAGCAGCGGGAGGCCCACGCAGAGAGCCATCCGCTTCTCGTGCGCCAGGATGCGGGCCAGGGCGTAGAGCGCGAGCAGCACCATGCAGACCGCGAGCGGGATGACCATGACCGCGGCCGGCAGCGAGAGGATCGGCGTGTTCTCGCCCCAGCTTGCTTCGATCGCCGGGATCGAGGCCAGGCCGGCAACAATGGCGCCGACCAGTACGAGCCAGTCGGCGAGGGCGAGCGAGATTGCGCGGGCGGCGGGCGGCAGCCGATCGACAACGATGCGCACCGGGCTGTGCTGCCCGCCGCGATAGGCGACCGCGCCGCCGATGAAGGTGATCACCGAAAGTGCGAACTGGGCCACCTCCTGGGTCCAGAGGAAGCCGCTGGAGCCGAAACCGCGCGCCACCACATCGAGGACGATCACCCCGAGTTCGCCGAGCAGGGCGACGACGAGGACCAGTTCCCCCACCCGGTCCACGGGGCCCAGCAGGCCGCGCATGTGCGTGGCCGTTTCAGCGTGCCCGGCCACCGCCCCGCCCGGGGCGGCGGCGGCCGGGTCCGTCGCCAGCATCCGTTTCAGGCCTTGCGCATCGCGTCCACCATGTTGGTGAACTTCTTCACGTTGTCCGCGCCCGCGTAGTCGGCAACGCGCTTCCAGGCGGGTTCCATCCGGGCCCGGAAGAGAGCGCGATCGGGCTCCGTCACCTGCATGCCGTGGCCCTTGATCTGCTGCAACTGATCCGCCTCCTGGTCCGCGATGAGCTTGCGCATCAGGTTGCCGGCCGAGGTGCTCTCCTCACGCATGATCTGCTGCATCTCGGGCGTCAGCTTCTGCCAGGTGGAGACGGCCACGACATGGATCATGTTGTTGTAGACATGCCGCGTCAGCGCGAGATACTTCTGCACCTCGTAGTACTTGTTGAAGTAGATGACGGCGATCGGGTTCTCCTCGGCGTCGACGACGTGCTGCGACAGCGCCAGATAGAGCTCGGCGAAGGAGATCGGCGTGACGATGGCGCCGAGCGCGTTGAAGCACCCCTCGATCTGGACTTCCGGCGGGGTGCGGATCTTGAGGCCCTTCAAGTCGTCCGGCACCATCACCGGGCGGACGCTGTTGGTGACATTGCGGAAGCCGTAGTCCCAGTTCCGCAGCATGACGAAGCCCTGCTTCTCGGCGAGCGGCGCGAGCCAGTCGTAGGCCGGGCCGTCGAGGACGCGGAAGACATGGGCGCTATCGGCAAAGACGAACGGCAGCGGGATCGCGGCGAAGGCTTTTTCGTATTTGTCGAGCTGGCCCTGGGTCGGCAGGCCCATGTCGATCACGCCGGAGCGGATCTGGGCCGCTTCCTGTGGCGGATCGCCGAGCTGGTTGTTCGGGAAGATGGCAATCTTGACGGCGCCGTGCGTCCGCTCCGCCACCTGTTTGGCGAACTGCTCGGCGGCGACGTTTGCCGGGTGATCGGTCGGCACGTAATGGGCGAAGCGCAGCGTGATCGGCGGGGCGCCGCGCGAAATCCGCGGTGCGGCGAGCGCCAGGCCGCCGGCGAGCACACTCTGTTGCAGCAATTGTCTTCTCAGCATCATTACCTCCTGTTTGGCCGGCATTCGGCTTTTTGGTTGGCTCGGGGCTGGGCTGACCCGATCGGGCGCGGGCCGGGGGCACCGGCGCGGGTTGCTCACGGTTTCGTGCGTCCGGCGTACTATTCACTAATATATTAGTCTGTCAATCGGGCAGATCGGCGCGCTGAAGGCCGGGGGCGCTGCCACTCGACCCCGCAAAGGGCCGAGCGGCCCGCGGGGCCCATTCGTTTGGGCGCGTCGCGGCGCTCAGCTCGTTCCGGTCACCGCCACCAGGAACAGCCCGAGCGCGAAGTCGAGCGCGACCAGCGCCGCCGCCGCCGCCCCCGGAACCGCCAACGCCAGCCGGGTCGCATACCACTCCAGCCACAGCGCCCAGCCCATCGCCACCAGCCAGACCGTCTGCGACAGCAATGGCGGCAGGCCCAGCAGCGTCAGCACCCCGGCCGCCACCAGCATCAGGTACTGCACCACGTTGCACCAGTTCCAGGTGGCGATGAAGCGCGGCCATTGCCGGCCGCGCCCCATGGCCCCGGCCAGCCGGTGCGACAGCAGGGCAAACCCGACCCAGCCGATGACATAGCCCAACAGGTCGAGCGCCAATTCCCGCGCCGGGGAGGCCGGCATCGCGCCGCTCGCCCAGTCCAGCAGGTGCAGGCACAGGAAGGCCGGCAGGCACAGCGCAATCGCCCAGAAGCTGCGAGCCGCCGTTGCCATCTCGGTCTCGGGAGGTGCGGCGATCAGCAGCAACCCATCCGCCCGCCCGCGGGCCAGCAGGAAGGCGCCGTGCAGGGCGGTGCCCACGCGCGCAGTCACGTTGCCGGTCCCTCCGCGAAACCCCCGAGCAGCCGCGGCGCCAGGAACAGCAGCGCTGCGCCGGCGTTGACCACCACCACCAGCACGGCGGCCTGCCAGCCGGCCAGCCGCAGCCCGACCCGCGCCACGAACCAGTCCAGCACGACACCATACCCGGCCACCGCCATCAGGCCCGCCAGCACCGCCGCCCGCCGCCCGATCCCCGCCGAGGCCAGCATGCCCATCAGCATCAGCGCCGCCCCGAGCGCCAGCAGCATGGCCCAGCGCGACCAGTTGAAGGCGGTGGCATAGCGGAGCCATTCGCGCTCGCGCCGCCAGAAGCGGGCCAGCAGTTCGGACAGCACGGGCGGCGCCAGCAGCGCCACCACCGTGCCCAAAAACCCTGCCACCGCGTCGAGCCCGTCACCCGACAGCACGCCGAGCACCCCGCCGGCCAGCGGAAAGGCGATCAGTGGCGCCAGGCTGTTCAGGAACGCTTTGGTGGTGCCCTCGAACTGTTCGATCCCCTGGCGCCGGAGCAGGGCCAGTTGCACCACCCCCAGAGCCACGCCGCCCCTCATGGCAGGAACGCCGCCAGCACGGCCTGGTAGATGCGCGCGAGCGCGAGCAATTCCGCCACCGGCACGCATTCGTCGGCCTGGTGCATGCTCCGCCCGACCAGCCCGAACTCGGCCACCGGACAGCAGCGGGTGATGAAGCGCGCGTCCGAGGTGCCGCCGCCGGTGTCCAGCACCGCCTCCCGCCCGGTCACCGCCCGCACCGCCGTCCGCAGCCGTTCCACCGCCCCGGTCGGCGGCGTAAGAAAACTCTCGCCGCTCACGGCAACATCGAGCTCGAAGCGCTCCGCGTGTTGGCCCAGCACGGCGCGCAACCAGGCGGTGAGCGCGGCGCCGTCATGGCGGTCGTTGAAGCGGATGTTGAGCATCGCCCGTGCCGCGGCCGGGATGACGTTGGTGGCCGCGTTGCCGACATCGATGCTGGTCACCTGCAGGGTCGAGGGCTCGAAGAACGCGCTGCCGGCATCGAGCGGCGCCGCGGTCAGTGCCGCCAGGGCACGGAGCAGCCGATGCACCGGGTTGTCGGCGCGCGCGGGATAGGCCACGTGGCCCTGCACGCCATGCACCGTGATGCTCGCATTCAGGCTGCCGCGGCGGCCGATCTTGATCATCTCGCCGAGCGCGGTGGGATTGGTCGGTTCGCCGACCACGCAGAAATCCGGCAGCTGGCCCCGCTCCGCCATCCAGCCCAGCACCCTGACGGTGCCGTCGACCGCAGGACCCTCCTCGTCGCCGGTGATGAGCAGGCTGATCGAGCCGCGCGGCGGGCCGGATTGCAGATGCGTGGCCACCGCCGCCACGAAGGCGGCGATCGCGCCCTTCATGTCGCAGGCGCCGCGGCCGTAAAGCACGCCGTCGCGCACGGTGGCGGCGAACGGGTCCACCGTCCAGGCTCCCGTGCCCGCCCCCACCACGTCGGTGTGGCCGGCAAAGCAGAGATGCGGCGAGGCGGTGCCGATGCGCGCGAACAGGTTCGGGGTGATGCCGAAGCCGAGCCGGGTCACCTCGAAGCCCAGCCGCACAAGCGCGGCAGCCAGCACATCCTGGGCGCCCGCGTCCGCGGGGGTGACGGAAGCGCAGCGAATCAGCGCCTGTGCCAGCGAAAGCGGATCGACGGTCAATCCCTGAGCAACTCGTTGATGGACGTCTTGGCCCGCGTGCGCGCGTCCACGCGTTTGACGATGACGGCGCAATAGAGCGATGGGCCGGGGGAGCCGTCCGGCAGCCCCCTGCCGGGCAGGCTGCCCGGCACCACCACCGAATAGGCCGGCACCCGGCCGATGAAGGTTTCCCCGCTGGTGCGGTCGACGATGCGGGTGGTGGCGCTGATGAACACGCCCATCGCCAGCACCGAGCCGCGCTCCACGATGACGCCTTCGACCACCTCGGAGCGCGCGCCGATGAAGCAGTCGTCCTCGATGATCACCGGGGAGGCCTGCATCGGCTCCAGCACGCCGCCGATGCCGACGCCGCCGGACAGGTGGCAGTTGCGGCCGATCTGCGCGCAGCTTCCCACCGTGGCCCAGGTGTCGACCATGGTGGAGGCCTCGATGCGGGCGCCGACGTTGACGAAGCAGGGCATCAACACCACGCCGGGGGCGATGAAGGCGCTGCGGCGCACCACCGCGCCCGGAACGGCGCGAAATCCCGCCTGCTGGAAGCGCGCGGCGTCCCAGCCGGCGAACTTCATCGGCACCTTGTCCCACACCGGCGCGCCGCCGGCGCCCGGCATTGGCCAGGCGTCCTGCAGCCGGAACGACAGCAGCACGGCCTGCTTGAGCCACTGGTTGACCTGCCAGCCCCGATCGGTCGGCTCGGCCACCCGCGCCTCGCCCGAGTCGAGCAGGGCCAGCGCGCGCTCGACGGTGGTTCGCGGCTCGCCTTGCGTGCCGGCCCCGAGCTGGTCACGGTGCTCCCAGAGCGCCTCGATCGCGGGGCGGAGCAGCTGTTCGCTCATTTCACTGGCAACCTCCCTGGCCGGCGCTGGGATTGGGTCCCGCATGACGCGCGCGGACCATGCGCAGCTGCCTCGCCGGTGTCAATCGCGGCGGCGGCCGACATGCGGGGCGGGCCGATAACCCTGCGTTTACGCCTGCTCCTTAAGAATGCGATGAGGGCGGCGGTCCGCTCCCCGAGTACTGCGCGCGGCCAACCCGATTGGCCGCGAGTGATACTTGGCGGCGCTCTTCCGACTGCCTGGGCGCGGCGTGTGCCGCGTCGTCCTGCATCTGGTTTCGGTCGAGAATGAAGCGGCTCCCCATGGCCTCCCCCACCGACCATGATCATTCCGGGACCTTCCGGCCCGCGCAGGCCAGCGGCGCCGCGGCGGCCGTCCGCCCTGGCGAGGAACCGCTCGGCGAGGCCCTGCGCGGCGCCTTGCTGGACAGCCGCAACCGTTGGCGCGACCTGGTTGGGCTGGTCGCGGACTTTGCCTTCGAGACCGACACCTGGGGGCGCTTCGTCTTCATCTCGCCCGATCCGGCGCTCGGCTGGCCGGCCGCCACGTTGCTCGGCCAGCCTGCCGAACTGCTGCTGGTGGACGCCGACGGCACCACCGGGTTCAACCCGTTCCGCCCGAGCAGCGCCGTCCGCCGCCGCCGCGCCTGGGTGAAGCGCCCGGACGGCCGCGGCATCTGCCTCGTCTTCGCCGCCACGCCGCTGACCGACGCGGAGGGACGGATCGTCGGGGCCCGCGGCGTCGGCCAGGACACCACCGAGCAGGACGGCTACGACAGCGCCGTCGCCGCGGCGCTCAGGCGCGGCGAGGTGCTCGACCATATTCTCTGGCGCATGCGCCAGGAAGTACTGGCCCCCAAGATGATGGAGGCGGCCCTCACCTCGCTGACCGACGCGCTTGGCGCCGAGGGTGCGGCCGTGCTGGACGCGTTGGGCGACGGCGCCCGCCCGGTCGTGCTCTACCAGAGCGGCGGTTCCCTGGCCGGGGTGCTGCAAACCGCGCTCGGCCTGCTGCAGACGGCCAGCACCGACCCGCTGGCTGCGCTGGCGCCGGACGGCAGCAAAGTGCTGGTCTGCTCGAGCCAGACCCGGTTCGCCGAGCAGACCGGCCTTGCCCTGTGGCGCATGTCCGGGGGCCGCGACTGGGAGGACGAGGAGCGGGTGTTGGCCTCGTCGGCCGCCGCCATCGTCCGCATGATCCTCGACCACGACAGCATCCAGCGCGAGATGGCGCGGCAGGCCCGCACCGATCCGCTGACCGGTCTGCTCAACCGCCGCGCCTTCCTGGAGGAACTGGCGCGCCGGCTCGACCGGCTGGACCGGGAAGCCTTGCCCGGAACCCTGGTATTCGTCGACCTCGATCGCTTCAAGCACCTGAACGACGCGCGCGGCCATGAGGCGGGCGATGCAGCGCTTTGCCTGGCCGCCAGCCTGCTGCGCGACACCTTCCGCCCGGCCGACCTGGTGGCCCGGCTGGGCGGCGACGAATTCGCCATCTGGCTCGACGGCGCCGACGATCTCGCCGCCGCCGAACGCGCCGAGCATCTCAGGATCATCGTCCCCGGTGCCCTTGCCGGGGCGGCGGAAGGAACCGGCCTGGAGATGACCGTCTCGATCGGTATCGCCACCCGCTGGCCCGCTCGCGGGGAGGACATCGAAACCGTGCTGCACCGGGCGGACCAGGCCATGTATCAGGCCAAGCGCAGCGGCCGCGGCCGCTGGATGGTCGCCCATCCGGAGGACAAATGACGTCCGCGCCGCCGCCGCCGCCCGGGGCCGACGTCGAGCCGCAGCCGCTGCGCGTGCACGGCGGAACCCCGGCGACGCTGGCAGCCCGCGTGCGCCTCGGCGCCAGCACGGATGCCGCACCCGACGTGCTGGCGGCACTGGCCGCCGATCCGGCGGTGACCGTGCGCGCCGCAGTGGCGTTGAATGCCGCCGCGCCGGCCGACGCCGACCGCATCCTGGCCCGCGACAGCGACGCCCGCGTCCGCACGCTGCTCGCGCGCAAGCTCGCGGCCCTGCTGCCCAGTCTGCAAAACACCGAACGCGAGCGGTTGCGGCGGCACGTCATGGAGATGCTGGCGGAGCTGGTCGAGGACGAGGCCGTGCGGGTGCGCGCCGCCATCAGCGACGTGGTCAAGGAAATGCCGCAGGCGCCGCACGAGCTGATCCTCCGGCTCGCCAACGACAGCGCGGTGCCGGTGAGCGAGCCGGTCACGCGGCTGTCACCGCTGCTGACCACCGAGGACCTGCTGGCGCTGCTGGCCGCAAACCCGAACCGCGCCACCGCGGCGGCGGTGGCCGCCCGCGAGGGCCTGAACGAGACCCTCGCCGATGCCGTCGTGGCGACCTTCGACCCCGCCGCCATCCGCGCCTTGCTGGCCAACGATTCGGCAGCCATCCGCGAAGCCACCCTGGATGCCCTGATCGTCCGCGCCGCCGACCACGCCGACTGGCAGGCGGCGCTGGTGCGCCGAAGCAGGCTGTCGCCGAAGGCGGCCTGCGCACTGTCCAAATTCGTTGCCACCCATCTGTTGCACGAACTGGCCAGCCGCGCCGACCTCTCGGCCGAATGCGCGGCGGAACTGGAACGGAGGCTGGCGCAGCGACTGGAGCGCGATCATCCGCCCTGCGGGGCAACGGTGCCCAACATGGCGGAGGCGATGGGAGCGGCGTGGGCACTCGCCCACGACGGCCGGTTGGACGAGGCGGCCCTGCTTGGGGCGGTCCAGCGCGGGGAAACCCGCATGGCCACCGCCATGCTGGCGGTGGCGGCGGGCGTGCCGGTCATGGTCGTCGAACGCGCCGTCGCCCTGCGCAGCACCAAGGCAATGGTGAGCCTGGTGTGGCGGGCCGGCTTTTCCGTCCACGTGGCCGGCCCGCTGCAATCGCTGCTCGCCCGCATCCCGCCTGCCGGCGTGCTGCGCAGCGGACCGGGCGGCAGCTGGCCGCTGGTCCACGAGGAGATGCGCTGGCAGATCGATTTCCTCACCCGCATGGAGCGCTAGCGACGATCAGGGCGGCTCGCCAGGCGCCACCGGCACGTTGTCGATCAATCGCGTCCTGCCGAGCCACGCCGCCACCAGGACGCGCGCCGGCCGGTCCACGGCCGCGAGCGGCGCCAGCGTCTCAGCGTCGCACACCTCAAGGTAATCGATCGTCTCGAATCCGGCCGCCGAGAGCCGCGCCAGTCCCTCCGCCACCACGCGGCCGACCGCGCCCGCCTCCCCTGCCAGCACCCGCCCCATCCCGCGCAGCGTCCCCGCCAGCGCCGGCGCGATGCGCCGCTCGGCCGCCGAAAGGTAGACGTTCCGCGAAGACATCGCCAGGCCGTCCGCCTCGCGCACCGTGGGCACGCCTTCGATGCACACCGGGATATCGAGGTCCCGCACCAGCCGACGGACGATCATCAGCTGCTGGTAGTCCTTTTCGCCGAACATCGCCGCATCCGGCAGCGCCTGCAGCAACAGCTTGCTGACGACCGTTGCCATGCCGTCGAAGTGGCCAGGACGGTGGCGGCCACACAAGCCTTCGGACAGGCCACCGACATGCACCGTGGTCGCGTGGTCCGGAGCGTACATTGCCGCCGGCGTCGGCGCGAACACCAGGTGCGCGCCCGCCCCTGCGGCTGCCGCCACGTCGGCCGCCTCGTTGCGGGGATAGCCCTCGAAGTCCTCGCCGGCGCCGAATTGCAGCGGGTTGACGAAAATCGAAACGATCACCCTCCGGCAAGCGCGCGCGGCGACGCGCACCAGTTCCAGATGCCCCGCGTGCAACGCCCCCATGGTGGGCACCAGGGCCGAGCTCAGCCCGCCGCGCCGCCACGCCTGCACCACGGCGCGCAGGGCGGGAACGTCGCGCACGATCATGGCCGAGGACCAGTCGCTGAAGGCCAGGGGCGCTGCCCGTCGCGCGAAGGCGCGCGCCGGACCTGGACCCCGCAAAGGGCCGAGAGGCCCTTGGAACCCATTCGTTTGGGGTCCAGGGCGGAGCCGTCGCGCGAAGGCGCGCGCCGGACCTGGCGGAGCGCGAGGCAGCGCCTCGCTATCGGTAGGCCAGCAGTTTCCCCGGTTGGTCTCATTGCCGTCCGCCGCCGCTTACGCCCGGATGATGGTGCCGATGCCGCCTTCGGTGAACAGCTCGAGCAGGCAGGCGTGCGGTTGCCTGCCGTCGAGGATGACCGCTCCCTTGGCGCCGCGGCGCACCGCCTCGGCGCAGCACTCCACTTTCGGGATCATCCCGCCGCTGATCATGCCGCTGGCGATGCCGCTCTCCACCTCCCCGAGGGACAGCTCCGCGATCAGCTGGCGGTCGGCGTCCAGCACGCCGGGCACGTCGGTCAGCATCAGCAGGCGGGTCGCCCCGAGGGCGCCGGCGATCGCCCCGGCGACCGTATCGGCATTGATGTTGTAGCTCTGCCCGTCGCTGCCGATGCCCACCGGCGCGATCACCGGGATCAACCCGGCCCCGGTCAGCGCATGGATGACCCGCACATCCACATGCTCCGGCTCGCCGACGAAGCCGAGATCGAGCACGCGTTCGATGTTGCTGTCCGGGTCCTTCCTGGTGCGGGTCAGCTTGCGGGCGCGGATCAGCCCGCCGTCCTTGCCGCAGATGCCCACCGCCAACGCCCCGGCGCCGTTGATCAGCCCCGCCACATGCTTGTTGACGGTTCCGGCCAGCACCATCTCGACCACTTCGACCATGGCCGCGTCGGTCACCCGCAGGCCGTCGATGAAGGTCGACTGGATGGCGAGCCGTTTCAGCATGGCGTTGATCTGCGGCCCGCCGCCGTGCACCACCACCGGGTTCACGCCAACCTGCTTCAGCAGCGCGATGTCGTGGCCGAACATCGTCGCCAGATGCTCTTCGCCCATGGCGTGGCCGCCGTATTTCACCACGATCGTGGCGCCGGCGTAGCGGCGCAGGAACGGCAATGCCTGGGCCAGGATCTCGGCCTGCTCGGCGGCGATCCGCCGGGCCTCGGCCGCGGCCGGCTTGGCTTGGTCGCTCATGCTGTGCTCCATCACATCCGCCGCGCCTTGTGCGGCGAGGCTGCTTTCGGGTCAAGCAAGCCCGGCGATGCGACCCCGGCAAGCTCCGCCAGGGCCGCCCGCAGGGCAGCGATGCCCGCGCCGCTCACGCTGCTGCTCGCCAGCACCTGCATGTGCGCCGCCGGGCGCCGGCGGGCCAGCTCCGCCACCTGCGCCAGCTTGCCCTCGAGCGCAGCCGGCGCCAGCGCATCGGCCTTGGTCAGCACCAGCCGGTAGCCAACCGCGGCGCGATCGAGCAGGTCCATCGCCGCCTCGTCGGACGCCTTCACCTCGACGCGCGCGTCGAGCAACAACACCACCCGGCTGAGGTTCGGCCGGCCCCGAAGGTAGCCGAACATCAGCCCCTGCCAGTCCTGCTTCACCGCCTTGGCGGCCGCGGCGTAGCCGTATCCCGGCATGTCCACCAGCATCAGCCGCCCGCCGAGGTCGAAGAAGTTGAGTTGCCGGGTCCGCCCGGGTTCGGTGGAGGTGCGCGCCAGCATCCGCCGGCCGGTCAGTGCATTCAGGAGCGAGGACTTGCCGACGTTGGAGCGACCGGCGAAGGCCACCTCGGGCACGCCGGCAGCCGGCAACTCCTCGACTGTCCGGGCGACATGCACCAGGCGGCAGTCCTGCGCGAACAGGTGCCGCCCGGCCTCGATGCGGGCGGCTTCCTCGGCCGCGCTCAGGTGCGCGCCAGGCGCGGCTTGTCCAGCTTGGTCTGACGCATGATCAGCCATTGCTGCCCGATCGTCAGCAGGTTGTTGGTGGTCCAGTAGATCACCAGTCCGGCCGGGAAGTTCGCCAGCATGAAGGTGAACATCACCGGCATCCACTGGAAGATCCTGGCCTGCACCGGGTCCGGCGGCGCTGGATTCATCTTCTGCTGGAAGAACATGCTGGCGCCCATGATCAGCGGCCAGATGCCGAGGTGCAGCCAGGGCGAGATCTGCGCCGGGTCGAACGGAAGCAGCCCGAACAGGTTGAACACGTTGGTCGGGTCGACCGCCGAAAGGTCATGGATCCAGCCGAAGAACGGCGCGTGCCGCATCTCGATCGTCGTGAAGATCACCTTGTAGAGCGAGAAGAACACCGGGATCTGGATGAACATGGGCAGGCAGCCGCTGGCCGGGTTTACCTTCTCGGCGCGGTAGAGAGCCATCGTCTGCTGCTGCAGCTTGGCAGGGTCGTCTTTGTATTGTTCTTTCAGCACCTGCATCTTCGGCCCGAGCAGCTTCATCTTGCTCATGGACCGGTAGGATTTGTTGGCGAGCGGGAAGAACAGCGCCTTCACGAAAATCGTGAACACGATGATTGCCACGCCGAAATTGCCGAGCAGGCCGTTCAGCCAGTCGAGCGCATAGAAGATCGGCTTGGTCAGGAACCAGAACCAGCCGAAATCCACCGCGTAGGAAAACAACGGGATCTTGTCCTGGTTCTCGTAGCGGTCGAGCAGGTGCACCACCTTGGCGCCGGCGAATGCTTGGCTCGCCACCATCGCCTGTCCGTTGGCGGGGATGGTCTGGGGCGTGGTGGAGACGAAGTCCACCTGGTAGCCGCCGCCCTGGCCGGCGTCGGCGATGTAGCGGAAGGCGGCGGTCACCGGCGCGCTCTGGTTGGGAACCAGCGCCACCAGCCAGTACTTGTCGGTGATGCCGGCCCAGCCGCCGTCGCCGGTGTAATTCAACGAAACCCCGTCCGGCTTCTTCTCGCCATCGCTCTTGACCGCGGAATACTTCTGCTCCTTCAGCGTGCCGCCCAGCACGCCTATCGGCCCCTCGTGCAGGATGTAGTAGTTGAGCGTCTTGGGCGTGTAGTCGCGCCGGATGCGGGACCACGGATACAGCGAGATCGGCTGGCCGGAGGTGTTGCGCACGCTCTGCTGCACCGAGAACATGTAATCGTCGTCCACGGCGATGGTGATCCCGAAGGTCTGCCCCTCGCCGTTGTCCCAGGTGAGCGTCGCGTGCTTGCCGGGCGCGACCTCGCCCGACCCCTCCCACAGGGTGTCGTTGCCGGGGAGTTTGATGTGGGTGTCCGGGCCGGCCGACCAGCCGAACTGGATGTAGTAGGGCTCCGGGTCCGAGCGCGGTTCCAGCAGTTGCACCAGCGGGCTGCTGCGGTCGATCGTCTCGTGGTAGTCGCGCAGCACCACGTCGTCGATGCGGGCGCCCAGCAGGCTGATGCTGCCTTGCACGCGCGCGCCGGCGATCTCGATGCGCGGCACCTGCTTCGGCACGGCGGGAGCGCCGCTCGCCTGGCCCGCCGCGGGCACCGGCGGCGCGCCGGCCGGGGCGGGGGCCGCCGCTGGCGTCTGCACGCCCGCCGCCGGCGGGCTCACCGGCCGCGGCGGGTGCGGCATGACGAACTGGAACACCAGCAGGATGGCTATCGAGGCGGCAATCGCCAAAAACAGGTTCTTCTGGTCCATCAATCTGCCTTCCGGCCCTCGGCGAGCGGAGCGTCGGTGGGGGGAGTGGCGGGGGGCACGGGATCGTAGCCGCCCGCACACCAGGGATTGCAGCGCAGGATGCGCCGCGCGGCGAGCAGGCTGCCGCGCATCGCGCCGTGCCGGGCAAACGCCTCCAGAGCATAGTGGCTGCAGCTCGGTTCGTAACGGCAATTTGAGCCGATCAGTGGCCGCAGCGTCCACTGGTAGGCTACCACGCCGGCCGACAGCACGCGGGCGCCGGGACTCATGGTGTGATCCCGGCGCGGCCGAGGGCACGCCTGAGATCGTCGATCAGCATCGTGAAGGCGCGCCGGCGGGTTGCCTCGCGGCCTATCAGCACCAGGTCCACGCCTTCGATCGGCAGCTCGCGCAGCAGCAATCGGGCAGCTTCCTTCATCCGGCGCCGCGTGCGGTTGCGCACCACGGCATTGCCTATCCGTCTTGTGACCGTGAAGCCCAGCCGCGACGCTTCATGGTCGGGTCTCGCCAATGCCTGCAACACCAGCCCGGTCATCGCGATCTTGCGTCCACGCGCCGCCACTCGCAGGAAATCGGCCCGGCGCTTCAGACGCTGCGGTGCCGGCGCCACCCGCGCGGCCCCGTCAGGCCGACAGGCGCTTGCGGCCCTTGGCGCGGCGGCTCGCCAGCACCTTGCGGCCGCCCACGCTCGCCATGCGGGCACGGAAGCCGTGACGGCGCTTGCGGACCAGCTTCGATGGTTGATAGGTGCGCTTCACGACACTCTCCGCTCTGGCCGCGGGGCCGCCGGGCCCGGCGACGTACGATCGCGGGACCCGGTTCGGCCGGTCCCGTGCAGGCGGCGGCTTATAGGAGGGTGCCGGCCGGCCCGTCAACCGTGCCCGGCCCGCGCCGCCGGCGCGCCGGCGGGGGAAGGAGGCCGATGATCCGCTTCCCGTTCGGGCGCAGCCTGTCGGTGCGTCTGCTCTGGCTGACCGTCGGGGTGGTCCTGGCGACCGAGGTGATGGTGTTCGTGCCGGCGGTGGCGCATGCCCGGCGGGAGTGGCTGTCCCAGCACATCCGCGACGGCCGCATCGCCATTCTCGCCCTCGCCGCCGCGCCGGACGGCGTGGTGAACCAACACCTTGCCGACGCGCTGCTGCGGCAGGCAGGTGCGGTCGCGATCCGCGAGCGCCTCCCCGGGCAGCCCGAGCGGTCGCTCGCCCTGGCCGGGGCGCCCACGGCCGCCGCGATGGTCGACCTGCGCGACGAAACCGCCCTCAAGAGCGTGCAACGCGCCCTTCTCGCCCTGCTGCAGCGCGGCGACAGGCTGCTCCGCGTGGAGGCGGCGAGCACGCGGGCGCCGTCCGCCACCATCGAGATCGTGCTGGACGAGGCGACGCTGGACCACGACCTGCGCGCGTTCGCCCGCGACATCGGTCTGGTTTCGGTGCTGATCGCGCTGGCCGCCGGCTGCCTGGTCTATTTCGCCCTGCATGCGCTGCTGGTGCGGCCGATGCATGGCATCATCGGCAGCATCGCCGCGTTCCGTGCCGACCCCGAGGGGGCGCGGCCGCTCGACCCGGCAACGGTGGCCCCCCTGGCGAATGACGAGATCGCCGTCGCCAGCCACCAGCTCGCGGCCCTGCAGCAGGAACTGCGTGCCGCGCTGTGGCGGCATGCCCGGCTGGCGGCGCTCGGCGCCGCGGTCAGCCGGGCCAGCCACGATCTTCGCGGCATCCTGTCGCCGGCCCTGCTGATCGCCGAACGGCTGCAGGCGCACGCCGACGCCAGGGTAAGCCGGGCCGGCGACATGCTGGTCCGGGCGGTGGAGCGCACCGCCGAACTGCTTCACCGCACCCTGGAGTTCGTCCGCGAAGGCCCTCCCACCCTGAAGCGCGCCCCGCTCGACCTGGCCGCCACCGTCGAGGAGGCGGCCGAACAGGTGCGCGTGACCACGCCCGAGGTCGGCATCGGCAACCGCGTGCCACCCGGCACCAGGGTGGACGCCGACGCCGGCGAACTGGCGCGCGTGTTCGCCAATCTGCTGCGCAATGCCGGGGAAGCCGGCGCGGGGACGGTCGAGGTGCGCGCCCTGGCCGACCAGACCGAGATCGAGGTGACCGTCACGGATGACGGCCCTGGCCTGCCCGAGCACGTGCGGCAGGCGCTGTTCCGGCCGTTCGTACGCAGTACCCGCCCGGGCGGCAGCGGCCTCGGGCTGGCGATCGCGCACGAACTTGTCCGCGCGCATGGCGGCGAGTTGACCCTGCTGCACACCGGGCCCGGCGGCACCGCCTTCCGCCTCACCCTGCCGGCCGCCCAAGGTGCCGACCGGGCCACCACCGACAGCCGACCCTCCTGAAGCGAAGGACACCGGCCATGCAATGGGATCCCGCTCTCTACCTGCAGTACGGCGAGGAACGGCTGCGCCCGGCCCTCGACCTGCTGGCGCGCGTCCCGCTCGGCGCGCCGCTTCGGGTCGTGGACCTCGGCTGCGGCGCCGGCAACGTGACCGCCATCCTCCACCGCCGCTTCCCCGGCGCCGAGGTGGGCGGCGTCGACGGCTCGGCCGGCATGCTGGCCAAGGCCCGCACCGCCGCCCCGGGGTGCACCTTCGTCGAGGCCGACATCGGCACCTGGACGCCGGAGCAGCCGCCGGACCTGCTGTACTCCAACGCGGCGCTGCACTGGCTCGGCGACCATGCGACCCTGTTCCCGCGCCTGCTTGGCCTGCTGGCGCCGGGCGGCGTGCTGGGGGTGCAGATGCCGGTCATGCATGACGCGCCGTTCCGCGCCCTGCAGTACGAGGTGGCGGCGCATGGGCCCTGGGCGCCGCTCTTGGCCGGGGTCGCTTCGGCGCCGCCGATCCTGGCGCCCGCCACCTATTGGGACCTGCTGCGGCCCAGCTCGGCCGGACTGGAGATCTGGGAGACCACCTACCTGCACGCGCTGGAGGGGGAGGACGCGGTGGTGCAGTGGGCCAGCGGCAGCAGCCTGCGCCCGTTCCTGGCCCCCCTGGGGGAGACGCTGCGCGCCGATTTCCTGCGCGCCTACCGGGCGGCGCTGGCCCCCCACTACCCGCGCCGGGCCGACGGCACCACGCTGTTCGCGTTCCGCCGCTTGTTCATGGTGGCCCAGGTGGCCTGACAGGCCACGGGCTCTGCCCCTGGGACCCCGCCAGGGGTCGGGCGACCCCTGGCGCTACGTTTCGTCGTCGCCGAACTGCACGTCGCGGTGCACGTGCACCGACATCAGCAGGCCGAACCCCACCATCACGGTGATCATCGCCGAACCGCCATGCGAGATCAGCGGCAGCGGCACCCCGCCCACCGGGATGACCCCGGTCGCCATGGCGACGTTGACGAACACGTACATGAAGAAATTCATGCCGATGCCAAGCGCCAGCAGGCGTCCGTACTGATGCCGGCAGCGCACCGCGATCGCCATCGCGCCGAGCGTGATCAGCACGAACAGGCCGAGCAGGGCGAGCCCCCCGACCAGGCCGAATTCCTCGCCCAGCAAGGTGAAGATGAAGTCGGTCTGCTTCTCCGGCAGGAAGCTCAGGTGGGACTGGGTGCCCTGCAGAAAGCCCTTGCCCCACATGCCGCCGGAGCCGAGCGCGATCTTGCTCTGGATGATGTTGTAGCCGGCGCCCAGCGGGTCGTTCTCCGGGTTGAGGAAGGTGGTGATCCGGGCGCGCTGGTAGTCGTGCAGATGGCCGTAGGCGACCGGCGCCGCCAGCCCCACCGCCGCCGCCGCCAGCCCCACCTTCCACCAGCGCACGCCGGCGGCCAGGAATACCGATGCCCCCACCGCCGCGGTGATCACCGCGGTGCCCAGGTTCGGCTCCTTGACGATCAGCGCCACCGGGAGGGCCACCGCGAGCGCCGGCGGCACCAGGAACAGCGGATTGCCCATCCGTTCCCACGACGCCTTGTGGAACCACGCGGCCAGTGCCATCACCAGCGCGATCTTCATCATCTCGCTCGGCTGCAGTTGCATGCCCGCCAGCTCGATCCAGCGCTGCGCGCCCTTGCCCACGTGCCCCATGCGCAGCACCAGCACCAAGAGGGCGATGCCGGCGGCATAGGCAAACCACGACAGCCGGGCGATGAAGCGGATGTCCACCAGCGCGATCGACAGCATGAGCACCAGGCCGAACGCGAACCGCAGGACCTGGCGCGTCGCGTACGGCTCGGCCGAGCCGCCGCCGGCCGAATAGAGGGCGACGTAGCCGACCCCGGCCAGCGCCGAGAGCAGCAGCACGTAGCTCCAGGAGACCCGCCAGAGTTTGCCGGTCAGGCCGAACGAGGTCTCGCGGATCAGTCGCCGCTCCAGCAGGCTCACCGCGTGTCCTCCCGCCCCGGCGGGGGCCGCGGGGTGCGTTCGGCCACGCGCTGGGGCGCTTCACGGTGGGCGACCGGGTCGCGGGTCAGCGTGTCGGCCATGATGTCGCGTGCCACCGGCGCGGCCACCGCCGCACCGGCGTTGCCGTGTTCGACCACCACCGAAAGCGCGTAGCGCGGCGCGTCGTACGGCGCATAGGCCACGAACAACGCGTGCGGGCGGAACTCCCAGGGCAGGTTCTCGGACTTGAAGTTGCCGTGCTCGCGCTGCTCGCGGCTCACCCGCCGGACCTGCGAGGAACCGGTCTTGCCGGCAAGCTGCACGCCCGGAAGGTTCAGCCGCGCGATCGTGGCGGTGCCGCCAGGCTCGTTGACCACCTGCCACATGCCCTCGCGCACCGCGGCGAGGTCGTGTTCGGGCAGGCCGAGCAGCGGCCAGTCCTCGGGCTGCACGCCCTTCTGCATCGCCCCGCCCAGCGTGCGGGTCAGATGCGGCTGCAGCGCCCGCCCCGTCGCCAGCCGCGAGACCATCACCGCGAGCGACAGCGGGGTGAGCTGCAGGAAGCCCTGGCCGATGCCGTGCACGATCGTGTCGCCGATGTTCCACGGCTTGCCCTGGGCGATGCGCCACTCGCGCGTCGGCACGAAGCCGGGCCGCGCGCCGGGCAGCTCGATCTGCAGCGGCACGCCCAACCCGAAGCGTTTCGCCATGGCGGCGATGGCGTCGATGCCGGTGCGGCGCGCCACCTGGTAGAAGTATACGTCACAGGAATTCTTGAGGCCGCCCCGCAGGTCGAGCTGTCCGTGCCCGCCGGTGCGCCAGCAGTGGAAGCGGGTGTCGCCAACGTCGAGATAGCCTGGGCAGTTCAGCCGCTCGGTCTGGGTGATGGCGTGCGATTCCAGTCCGGCCATCGCCACGACGATCTTGAAGGTCGAGCCGGGGGCGTACAGCCCCGCCGCCGCCTTGTTGATCAGCGGAGTCTTGCGGTCGTTGGTCCACTCGATCCACTGCGCCTGCGAGACGCCCGAATCGAACACGCTCGGATCGAACGAGGGGTTGGTGGCCATCGCCAGCACCTCGCCGTTGCGGCAGTCCATCACCACCGCGCTGGCGCTTTCGTCGCCGAGATGCGCCAGCACCGATTTCTGCAATTCGGAATCGATGGTCAGGCCGATTTCCTGGCCGGGCTTGCCCTCCTGGCGGTCCAGCTCGCGGATCACCCGGCCGACCGCGTTCACCTCCAGCTGCACCGTTCCCGGGCGGCCGCGCACCGCCAGGTCATGGTATTTCTCCAGCCCGGCGCGGCCGACGCGCAGGCCGGGCAGCGCCAGCATGGCATCGTCGGCCACCTCCTCCTCGTTCGGCGGCGCCACGTAGCCCACCACGTGCGCGAGCGTCGGCCCGAACGGGTAGAGGCGGGTGGTGCCCACGTCGATCAGGATGCCGGGCAGGTCGGGCGCATTCACCTCGATGCGCGCCATGTCTTCCCAGGTCAGGAAATCGCGCACCAGCACCGGAATGAACCGCCGGTGGCGGCGCACCTCGCGCTCGATCCGCGCCCGTTCGTGGTCGGCCAGCGGCACGATGGCGGAGAACGCATCGAGCGTGGCGCCGACGTCCTGGGTCTGCTCGGCAATCAACAGTGCGCGCCAGTTCGACCGGTTGGCCGCCACCGGCACGCCGAACCGATCGAGCAGCCGGCCCCGCGGGGCGTCTATCAGGCGGGTGGAAACCCGGTTGGTTTCGGCCAGGGTGGCATAGCGTGCCCCCTCGACCACCTGCACCTGGTAGAGCTTGGCGCCGAGCGCGCCGAGCGCGCCGACCTGAGCCCCCGCCAACAGCAGCGCTCGCCGGGTGAACACCGCCGATCGTTTGTTGCCCTTCATGCGCGGGCCGGCTCCGCAACGGTCAGGTGGGCCCGGCCGAGCGCGAGCGCCAGCAGAGGATACAGGCCGACCGCCAACGCCATCTCGAACAGCACCGGCTGCGACGGCAGGAGCCGGAACGCCAGCGCCGACATCAGCAGCCATTGCAGCGCGGTCGCGCCGACGGCCACGGCCGCGAAGGCGAGCCAGATCAGCATGAAGCCCTGCCGCGCCAGGGCGCCTCTCCACCCCACCGCCAGCCCATGCACGATC
>Ga0326727_10012323_pt1 | contig 19507 bp, 16 predicted proteins | sample MB2enrmetagenome_FD_207643 | JGI IMG/M metagenome (GOLD analysis project Ga0326727, IMG submission 207643) | Lab enriched peat soil microbial communities from McLean, Ithaca, NY, United States - MB29MY | ecosystem: Environmental > Terrestrial > Soil > Wetlands > Peat | place: USA: New York...
CTCGGGTAAGCGGATTCCTCGCTTGTTTTGGAAGGACCCGGCCGCGGAAGCCAGTTCGCTGGACAGTTCATTGTGCGCAACTGGCGGGGGCTGGCTCACTGCGTTCGCTGCCGGCTTTGGGGCCAGTATACACTCGCGGATCGTGAATCTGTTCCAGCGCTGTGGGGCCGGTTCCCAACCGGCGGCCGATTGTCAATCGGCCCGAGCAGCGGCGGTAAGCAACCGCGCGCAGGATGCCAATCCTGCCCCACTCGCGTGTGCGAACGCGAATACCATGTCTGTATGGACGACCAGCAGGCTGCGCGGCGCATTCCCGATTTCGTAGAGGAACTCGCTCGCAAGGGTTGGTATCACAGCTTTGAGCTGCCGGATGGCCGCGTTATCGAGGGCTGGCAAAGCGTCGCCCATCTGCGGGCGCGCCTCGAACGGTACCCAATTCCCGCCGATCTGCGCGGCAAGCGCGTGCTTGACATCGGCTGCTGGGATGGCTGGTTCAGCTTTGAGATGGAGCGCCGCGGCGCCGAGGTGGTTGCCGCCGATATCGTTGAGCGTGAGACATTTCTCACCGCCCGCGAGGCGCTCGGGTCGAAGGCCGAATTTGTTCTTTCCGATGTTTACCAGCTCAGTCCGGATCGCGTCGGCCGCTTCGATATCGTGCTGTTCCTCGGCGTTCTCTATCACGTCAAACATCCGTTGCTGGCGTTGGAACGAGTGTGCGCCCTGACAACCGATCTGGCGTTGATAGAATCCCTGGTCACTGACGACGGCACTCAGCCAGGCGCGCCGCCGCTGATGGAGTTCTACGAAACTTCCGAGCTGCTCGGCCGCTTCGACAACTGGTATGGCTTGAACACATCCTGTCTGCTCGCGTTCTGCCGCACTGCAGGATTCGCAACGGTGGACCTGCTGGGCGTAGAGGAGCATCGCCGCGCACACGTGATTTGCAAACGCCGCTGGCCCGCGCCGCCACAGCAACCGCACTACGCGCCTCCCGTGATCACTGGCGTAGTCAATCAGCGGAACGGCGAACCGGTCTTCGACAGCCGCGTGGACGAGTACATGTCAGTGTTCTTTAAGTCGGACCAGCCCGATCTCACCCGCGCGACCGTCATGCCGGAGATGGACGGGTTCGGTGTTTATCCCGCCACTGTCGCGCACGTCGGCGGCAAGGGATGGCAGGTCGACTGCAAGTTCGACGCCGCGACTGGCCCTCCTTCGCGAATCATCCGCCTGCGCACCACCGAAAGCGCGTTCAGCGAGCCGGCCACCTTCGCCGTCGATGCGCCCGCGGAGAGCGCCACCGCCGATTCCTCCGGACCTATCGAGATTCGCGGCCTGGCCGACAGCAACACCTGGCAGGACAATCTTGCCTGGCTGGCGCGCGAGACGTTCGTGTCAGTCTGGGTGAGCGGGCTGCCCGATGACGCAACGAAGAGCCGTGTGCGCGTGCGAATCGGAAAGCTCGACGCGCGCGTTCTATTCCTCTCGCCGCTCGATCCGCAGCAGCTCCGGCAGATCAACGTGCGTCTCCCCGAGGAACTGGGGCCGGGTGAATATCCGGTAATTGTCCTTTACGGAAGCTCCGCCACGCAACCTGAGCAGTTGCGCGTCTGCTCACCCAAAAACTAAAACCGGTGAGCACTCGGAGGAAGATGCTCACCGGCGGCACAGTTGCGAAAACGCAGACGGTGCCCAACTTACGGGGGCTTCGCCTAAGATCCGAGAACGTAAGCCCTCAGAAAGTAGACGAAAACCCGTCGTAACAGGTTGCAGTTAGATTAACATGTCCACCAGGGCTTCAGGCAAGACTTTTCTTAGGTTATTCACCCGACCGTAATAGAGAACACGAATCGGCGACGCCCGTAGCGAATCTCCAGCGTGTGCGCGCCTGGCGCGATCCCCTCCGGCAGCGTCAGGTCGAACTCGCATCGCGGTGGCACGGGATCGGTAAGAAAGCACCTCTGTTTTTCCATGAGTCGGCCGGAAACTGTTGCAGAAAAGAGCGCGGGATCGGCCATTTCCTCAGTCACTACTTTCACCACGCCGCAGGTCACCGTCCCGTCCGACGCGATGTTCACGGCGTCAGTGACCGAGATTACGGTTGGCAGAGAAGAGGGAGGCGGCAGGACCCGAACCGTAGCTCGCAGGAGATCCGTGCCCTTCCATCTGATAAAAATTTCATGAAGACCGCTCGGCATCTCCGCCGGCATAGCAACGCTGAGTTGTGGACGCACGCCATCATAGACGGACGATCCGACATAGAAAGGCACGGCCGCGCGGCCGCCCAGCCAGACCTCCATGGCGTTCAGTTCGCAATCGGGTGGAAGACCTTCGATCCAGAGCGACATGGAGGAGAAGCGCCCCGTGGTTGTTACCACCGGCTCGGTAGTCACCGCATTGGTGACCCGCCGGATTTTCGGGGCTGTGATGGACTCCGCTGACTGGCCTGCGCCGCGCTTCCGCCACGTGGTCCACAGATATTGCGTATCCCTGCCGGAGAGGTCGAGCAGGTCGATTTCGTGCTCACGGGTGAACGTTCGAATGTCGCCGGAAGAAAAACGGCAACCGGCCCATGTATTCGGCGGTTCATCGCCGCTGTAAGGCAGATCGTTGAACTGGCCTCGAAAAATGCCTCTCGGTTTCAGCACTCGCTGAATCTCGCTCAGATAATCGAGAATTATCTCCCGGTCCGGGATGTGCTGGAAAACGGCGTACGAGTAGATGAAATCGAACGACTGGTCAGCGAACTGGGGAAGTCTGGCCCCATCGGTCAGGTGAACGTGCGCGTGCGGTATGTGCGCGAGCGGCTCCCTCGCCATGGCGACCATCTCGCCGGACACATCCACGCCGTGGATCTCTCCGAAGTGGCGGCTCAGCGGCAGCATCAGCCGCCCCGGTCCGCAGCCAATCTCCAGCGCCCGCCACGCCCGCCGGATCGCGTTCGCCGGAAGCCGAGCCAACTCGGGCTCCAGTTTCTCGATTACACAATCCGCGCTCGACAAGAACTCGGCCTCGCTCTGGCCGCGCCGGCCGAACCCGGCATAATAATGGGCGTCTTCGCGCACCCGGCGATTCCAGTCGTCACGCATGCGCGCATGAACGGACTCGTCACTCATCGGTACACTCGTTGCCTCGTATCGTGTTCGCCGCGGCGCTCACGCCCGGAGCGAAGCCGATGCAATGTGCCTTCATGCCCCAACCCTGAATCATGTTGTGCTCCACGATATTGCCGCGTGCGGGCGCGGGGCGCTGCGCGTGGCTCGCCAGATAGATTCCCGATTGGAGAACCCCCGGCTCGGTCGGGTAAGCGCAGCCGAGATGCCGGTTGTCGTCGGGACAGTGCGCCAGATTCAGCCGGCTGAGCCGGTTATTGCGAATAGTGTGCCCGGTGCCGATCACAAAAATCGCTGCGAATTTCGCGCCGGAAATCTCGTTTCCTTCGATCGTGATGTTGCGCGACTCCATGTCCGGGTTCGCGTTGTTCATCACGATGCTGATGTTGCCCCACGAATAATCTTCCGGGCGGCCGCGATTCACGCAGGTATTGTTGCGCACCGCGCCGTCGTGAAAACCGTCGAGGTCGATGCACTTGCCGTTGATCTCTTCAAAATGATTGCCCATATAAACGCTGTTGTCGACGTTGCCGGCGGTGTCGATGCCCACCGGCGTAGCCAGCGCCTCCACGTCAATCTCGGTGGCGGGAAAGCCGATTCTCAATCCGTGGTTGCCCGTCACCTTCACGTTGGTCGCATGCCCCACCTGGATGGCGTCGCGGCCAATATCGGAGAAAGTGTTATCGGCGATCGTGCCGTTGGCGTTTCTGACGTCGCGCGAGTGTGTCCAGATGCCGTTGCCACGAATCGTTCGCAACGTGCATTGGCTTACCTCAAAATCGCTGCTGCCTTCTTCGAGCAGAATCCCTCCGGTGGTGTTGTTGCGGCCCTTTTCATTGCGCGAACCGCTGTCGGAAACTGTGACGTGGCTAATCCTTACCTGATGACCGTTGCTCACCATAACGGCAAACGCCGGGATGTTCCTGAGCGTCAGGTCGTCTAAGGTGATTCCCTCGGCATCGGTAAACAGCAGGCCATTATTCGAAGAATACGCCGCGAAGGTTTGCCCGGAGGCCGAAAGCGCCACCGGCTTCTCAAGTTGGGCGCGGTTTCCGTCGATAGAGATACGAAGAATCGTGATGCGCCGGCATCCGTGGCAGCTCAGAATGGCCTTTCCGCGAAAAGTGGGGCTGGCGCGAAGAGTGGTCGCGTTGCCGGTGACGGTCAGGTCATGGGCCCCGTCCGGCAGGGCGATCCCGGAGCTCAGCTCGATGGTTCCGGAAGGCAGTTGTACAGCGCCGGTTTGCACGGCCAGAAGCGTTCGCAGGTGCTGCTCCGGAGAGGCGGAGATCAATAGAAGCACCGTAAGCGCAAGTAACGGAAGCATGGCCTGACAACGACGGACGGGATCTACAGAGGGTATTCTATCGGCTATGGCGGTCGAATTTCGAAATGTACATTGTCCGCCGCTGGATGGCTTCTCGGCCTCCGCACCGGACGGCTGCGTCATCGGCATTATCGGTGAGCGCGGATCCGGCAAGGGCGCGTTGCTGAAACTCGCCGCGGGACTGCAAACCTGCGAAGTTGGCGACGTGATGGCTCCTGGTACGCGGCGTTACATCGGCCCCATGGACCGGCTGGTGCTCTCGCCCTCCGACCTTATCGCTATCGAGCACTCCTTCGCGCTGCATGACGCCATTGTCCGGGCGCGCGGCATGGTCGCGCTGGAACGTTTGCGCCGTGGCGGCGCCACCATCCTCCTTGTGTCCCACGAAGAGCCGCTTCTGCTGACACTCTGCGACGAGGTTTGGTGGGTGCAGGAAGGACGGCTAGCATCCAGCGGGCATCCGCGCGAGGTACTGGATGCTTACAACCGCAGCATCGCCGAGAAATTCCGTGAGTGGGGCGAAACGCTGAGCGGAAACATGAACATCTCCATTCGCCGCGGCGACGGCCGGGCGGACGTGCTGAACATCGCCACCCTCGGCAGCAGCGGAACGCCGACCACGGTATGGCGAAGTGGGGAAGACGTCAATGTTCGGGTAACGGTGCGCTATCACGCGGCCATCGACAATCCCGTGATCGGCATTATGATCCGCACGCGCATCGGTCTGGAAGTCTACGGCACCAACACCGAGGCCGCGCAAGCTCACATCGGCGCGTGTCACGCGGGGGAAACCGTTTCCGTCACGTTTTCATTCGCCGCCGACCTTTGCCCGCAGGAATATACGATCACTGCTGCCTCCCACGATCCCGACGGCACCGCGCATGACTGGCTGGACGACGCCGTGGCCGTGAGTGTCACCGACGAGCGGCAGACCGCCGGCATCGCTAATTTGCGAGCGCGCGTGGCGATTGACAGAGTGGCCGAAGCCGCATAGCCGCGCCGCACGTCTGCGCCCGCAGAAAAGACGCGCCTATTTGCTTTCCAGAATATAGGTGGGCGCTAAACCCGCCAGAGTGGAGAAACCACCCGACGCTTCCGTGAGCCAGCTCGAGCAGCCTTGCACCTTGCCGAGGAACGAGTGCGGGTGCACGTCCACGCTCATCTCACGCATGTGCATCTCGCCGTAATGCAGGACAGGGAATATTGACCGGACCGGCTCGGTCACTTCCTGCACCACCCACGGGCTGCGCATTGCCAGCTTCATCGCTTTTTCCCACGCGGCGTCATCCACCTGAGACCCGTGTACGGGATTGCGGTCGGAGGAGGAGTCGTTCGGATGAAGCACCAGCTTCTGACGGTTCTTCAGGATGAAATCGGGCAGATCGACACTCTTCTCCTGCCACGTCGTCTTTGTCGCCGCTACCAGGCGTGTCCAGGGAATGAACTCGCGCACGGCCCGCTTTTCGTCCGCCGGAAAGCTTGCAGTCACCGCTTCATCGGTGAGCAGTCCGAAAAGCGCTTTCTTCTGCGCCATCTCCGAGCGGAAGTTGTTCACCACGCACACCTTGCGATCGCGATACGCGCGTAAGAGAGGATGCGAGAGATCGAACCGCACCAGGAATTCCTGCACCTTAATGCGCCGGTAGATCAAATCGATCCGAAAGTCACCGCGCTGCAGCACTCCGTTGCGGTAATCCAACTGATCGGGCGTCACCACCTCAGTAGAGTAGCCATCTTTGCGGAAACATTCGGCGATGAGCTGGCTCTCGTTCGATTCGGCGGTGAGGTATGGCTGCCGGAACTCCAGAATCGCAATGTTCGGCTTCCGGCTCTTGCCACCCCATTCCTTCCACGCCTTAAGAATCGCCGAAACGAACGGCTTGGTCCCCACCAGCTTCGTCAGGCTGTACTTCTTTCTGAATTCCTTCACGGGAGGGGCATCGTAGAAGATTTCCGATAACGCTTCGCTGTATACGACGCCAGTAGGAGCCTCGGAGTTGTACTTAACGAAACGCATCGTCCCGTTATTCAGGTGCGTGTCGAGAAGCGACGTAACTGAAAGATACGGATAGCCGGGATCGACGGCGGCCAACATCCTCTCGCCCGGAAGAAGTTCGATTCGCGCGAGCAGTGCCGGATTGTTCAGCGCCACTTGCTCCATGCGATCGATTGCGCCAACCAGGCATTCGGCTGCCCTGGACATGCTGGCGTACTGACGGCGGGAGATGAAATGGGGTCGCAGGACGGGAGAGATTGGCCGGATGCCCACAAAAAGATTCCGTTCGCGCATCCGCTCATGCAGTGCGCGCGCCCAGGACAGGTCGTTCCAGGGCTTACTCTCCAGAATCTTGTGATACCGGGCTACCGCCTCGCCCAACTGCGTCATGGTTTTCGAAGATCTTTCTTGCTCATCAGTATCGCATGCGAACCGAGGCATTGTGAAGCAACACCCTGCGATTTATGTCCGTAAATGACAGAAATAAATAGAGATACTGAACTTATGGCAACTTCGCGCACTCTGACGAGTTTGGTCTGTTGTGTGCAGGCGGGAACCGCGCCTGAATCCGACACGTCTTTTTGTACAGGATTCGGGACCTCAGAATTTAACCTTCTCCTCCTCTGGTTGGCGCGGCGACTCACTCTTTCTGCCGCGCCATTTTTTTTGAGGCGAAGAAGCGCTACAAAGTCATGCGTTCGAGCTTACGATACAGGGTCTTGCGCTCGATTCCCAGGATTCGTGCCGCCCGGCTCTTGTTGCCGTTGGTGACGGCCAGCACCTTGCGGATTTGGTCCGCCTCGGTGTCGGCCAGGGTTTCGCTGGTAATATCCCTGGAGTCGGTGAGTTCAATGGCCTCACGAACGGCCGCGTCGTCGATTCGCCCCTGGGGCGCGAGTATAGTCAGACGTTCCATCATGTGCTGGAGCTGGCGGACGTTGCCGGGCCAGGAATAATCCTCCATCACCTTCAAGCCCGACTGCGTCAACCGCGCGCTCTGTCCGTAACGGTCGTTGTAGAGCCGAAGGAAGTAGTGCGCCAGCAGCGCGACGTCGCCGGCTCGCTCACGAAGCGGGGGCGTCATTACCCGGACCACATTCAGGCGGAACCACAGATCCTCGCGGAACTGGCCTTCATCCACCATCTGCTGCAGGTCGCGATTGGTGGCGGCCACCACCCGCACATCCACCTTGCGGCCGCGCGCCGAACCCAGCGGCCGAATCTCCTTCTCCTGCAGGAAGCGAAGCAGCTTGAGCTGGAAGTTCAGCTCGATGTCGCCGATCTCGTCCAGGAAGACCGTGCCGTTGTTGGCCGTCTCAAACAGACCCATGCGGTCGCGATCCGCGCCGGTGTACGCTCCGCGAAGGGCTCCGAACAATTCGCTTTCGAGAAGGCCGGGGGCGATGGATGCGCAGTCCACGGGGACGAACGGTTGAGTGGCGCGCGCGCTGTTGTTGTGCACCATGCGCGCAATCATTTCCTTGCCAGTTCCGGTTTCACCCTCCACCAGCACCGTCGCATCCGTTGGCGCGACGCGTGAGATCGTCTTGTAGATCTTCTCCGCCGAGGAGCCAATCATCTCGCTCACCGGCAGGTCTTCCACGTCGGTATCGGCGTCGTCCTCGTTGGTGAGGACGGAGGCCTCGGCTCTCTTCACCGTGTCCAGCATGTGATCGAGCTCGAAAGGCTTGGCAATGTAGTCGAATGCGCCGCCGCGAGTGGACGCCATCACCGTTTCGATGGTGCCGCGGGCCGTCATCAGAATCACGGCGCAGTTCGGATTTGTGCTGCGGGCCGCGTGCAGCACGTCAATTCCGGTGCGTTCGTCCAGATAAATATCGGAAATAACGATCGGATAAGGCGCGGCATTGAGCCGTTCCAGAGCCTCGTGCGTGGACGACACCGCATCCACGTCGTAGCCTTCCAGCTCCAGAAACGTGACGATCGTATTACGGACGGAGGGATCGTCCTCGACAATTAGCAGGCGTTGCACGATTACTTTTCTATCTTAGCGGTCGTGGGGCCTGACTGTGGGCTAACCGGCGAAACCGCAAACGGAGCCACGATGGTGAAACACGATCCTTTGCCCACTTCGCTGGTCACTTCTACGCGGCCACGGTGATGCGCGACGATCTGCTCGACAATGGAAAGCCCGATGCCCGTGCCCGATTCGCCCGAGGCCTCGGCTCGCTTCGTACGGTAGAACTTGCGAAAAATGCTGCGTAGTTCTTTTTCGTCCATGCCCATACCCTGATCGCGCACGGAAACATGCAGCCGGTCACCGTGCGTAACCGCCGTAACCAGCACTTCCGTGCCGGCAGGCGAGTATTTCACTGCGTTCGTGAGCAGATTGTAGACCGCATATTCCATCAGCTCCCGGTCACCTGTGAGAGACACGGAGGCGATTTCGCCTACATGAATGGCGATGGTCTTCGCTTCGGCAGCCGGCTGGATGCGCAGCAGGCAGTTATCGACGATGCCGGAAATGGGAAAGACCTCTCGCTTCAGCTCTATCTCCCCTTCGGACAGCTTCTCCACATCGAGAAAAGTCTGGATCATCCGAGCCAGGCGCTTCGACTCCGCATTAATCATGGAAGCCATCTGTTTCCGCTTGTCCTCGGTGAGGTTGTAGCGGCCGATCAGTTCGCTGGATCCCTGAATAGCGGTGAGGGGCGTTTTCATTTCGTGGGTCACGAAGCGGATGGCCTGCTGATACCGTTGGCGATCGCCTTCGGACTTGACAAGCTGCCGGCGCACGAAAAAGTGCTGATAGCTCGCCGCGGCGGAGACGCACAGCCAGGCCACGGCAAACGGCGCCGAATAGGGAAACACGACGTTATGCCGGAACGCGATCACCGGCAGTGCGTGCGCAAATACGAGCAGAAGAGCGCCCAGCAAATACGCGCGCCAGCCGGATGTGTAAGCGAATATGGCCACCGCGAACGCAGCGATGAGAAGACACCAGCCGAGTATTTCAACACCCGAGGCGTCCCGCAGGAATTGTCCGCTCTCCAGCGTCTCGAATAACTGAGCGTGCGTTTCCAAACCGGAGATGCGCTGGCCGTAGGGCGTGACCACGCGGTCATTCGTGGCGGTGACCCCGAGGAAAACGATCTTATTGCGAAGCCCATTGGCGAGTGCCGGGTTTTGCAGAATCGTTTCCAGCGACAGCTTCGGAAGCTGCGCCGCCGTGTAGCGAATCCGCAGCGACCGATGATCGCCAACACGCGCGAAGGGGATCATTTCCGTCCCCACCTGAATCTCGCGCGGCGATTCGACGATATAACGCACACCCTTCGCCAGGCGAAACGCCTCCAGCGCGAGCGCCCAGTGCCGCTGGTGCTCGAACGTCTTTTCGAGCGCGATGGAACGGGTGACGCCATCGTGCGATTCCTCATCTGCTCGAACATTTCCGATCGCCGCGGCGAACCGCGCAAACCCTGGCAGCGGATTCTCCCATCCCCTGACGTGCCCGTCGTCCACAAACTCGGCGGGCAGCACAAGATTGTGCGTCGCCCTGAGAGCTTCCGCCAGACGCTGGTCTTCACGGGGATCACCGGCATCGGCGAGCACCATATCGATCGCCACCACTGCAGGCTTCCCAGCCGCGATCGCCTCCAGGCCCTTCGCCAGAATCGTGCGGTAAGCCCGCGGGCCGCCTTCGTTATTCAGCGTGGCTTCATCGATGGCCACAATCGCGCACGCCGACCGGTGAGCCAGCGGCGGGTTGAAACTGAGCAGCAGATCGTAGGCGTAATCGTCGATGCGCGTACCGATCAGGCTCCAGCCGGCCAGCAGCGCAAGCACGAACGCCGCGCCCGTGACCGCCGCATACCCGCCGAGTTTCCTACCTTGCCAAAGCCTTTTCAATTTCGGCGGGCTCCCTCGGCAGCGCCTCGCTGAGCACGCGCGCGCCGCTGGCGGTCACCAGCACCACGTCCTCGATGCGGATGCCGATCTTCTCCTCGGGAATATAAATTCCGGGCTCGATAGTGATCACCATGCCTTCCTCGAGTTTCGCCGGTGGCATGGGCGGGTCGTGAACTTCGAGACCAACTTCGTGACCAATCTTGTGCGTGAAATACTTGCCCAGCGATTCGCCATGCAGGTCCTTACCGTGGGTCTCGATGTACTTGCGCGCGGCGGTATCGGGACTGTCGTCGCCGGTCCAGAATGGGACGCCGGCCTTCACCGCGGCGATGCCCGCCTTCTGCGCGCCCAGCACGATATTGTACAGCTCAAGCTGGCGCGGCGTGTAATGGCCGTTCACCGGAATGGTGCGAGTGATGTCGCTCGCGTATCCGGCGCATTCTCCCGCGACGTCCATCACGACAAGTTCGCCGCTCTCCATCCGCCGGCGGTTCTCGGCATAGTGCAGGACCGCGCCGTTGGGACCTGACCCTATGATGGGCGCGTAGGCCCAGCGCTCACAGCCCTTGTCGAGCACGGTTTCGGACATCACCGCCTCCAGCTGGTACTCATAGAGTCCCGGCGCGATGATCTTCCACGCGGCACGATGCGCTGCCAGACTAACATCGGTGGAGTGCTGAATCGCTTCGATCTCGGCGGGCGATTTCTTCACGCGCAGATCGGTGATCAACGGGGCCGCGTCCTGCACAGTGCGCAAGGGCGCCAGCGATTTCAGCGCCGCGGTGTGCGTGTCATCGGGAAGCGCGTACACTTTTTCGGACGCCTCGAGAGCCTTCGCGAACTCCGATTCGAACCGGCCTAAAGGCAGGACGTTGTCGAAGCCGGTGCGCTCGCGAACGCCGGCGTCTTCCGCAGAGGCGTGGCGTCCTGTATACCGCTCCCGTGCTTCGTTGTGCGCTGGCAGGAACAGCGTCGCACCTGTGTGCGTAAACAGGACCACCGCTCCAGGTTCGGACCAGCCCGTGAGGTAGAAGAAATTCGGTTCCTGATGAAATCCGTCGAGTTCCTCGCCGACTTCCGTTTTGCCGAAAAGCACGAGCGTGCCGTCGAGCTGCTTCTCCAGTCTGGCGCGTCGTGCGGCAAACTCAGCGGGCGCGACTCCGGCAGCAATGCAATAGCAGAAGCTCAGCCACACTGCGGCCATCCTGCATGTTCGACCCATGAATGCAAGTATATAGGGGTAACGCCAGGGAGGAGGGCGCCCACGATAAGATGTTCGAGGGGTCCGATGCTCAAGGCTCCGTTCGTCGCCTCTTGCCTCATCCCATGTGCTCTTGCGCTTCCGAGCTTCTCCGGAACCGTTCAGGACGGTCGAGGACCAATTGATGGAGCGAAGATCAAGCTGTGGGACGCCGCGATGAAAAGGAGTCTGGAAACTTCCAGCGCCAGCGGTCGTTTCTCTCTGAATAGCGTTAATGAGGGCGAGTATCTGTTCACGGTCGAGTGCGACGGCCACATGCCTGTTTACGGCGCCGTGCGCTTGATTGGCGAGGGCCCTCACGACATCAAGGTTGTGATGCTTACCGCCACTCAGGACACGGGCCTTACAGGAGCCGGGTCAGCTCTCCGAGGCTCACGCCGGCCCGCACCGACCTCGCCCACACCAAGAAGCGTCAAGCCAGCCCAAGTTATCCGCAAAGTCGCGCCAGTGTACCCGCGCGCCGACAAAAGAGCGCGCGTTGCAGGCACGGTTACAATTGCGACCCTGATTCTTTCCGACGGAACCCTGGATGACCTCGTCGTTCTCTCAGCGCCAGATCGAAGCCTCGCTGAGGCCGCGCTGTTGGCAGTGAGACAGTGGCGCTATTCACCCACGCAATTAGACGGTCGGGCAGTAGAAGCCAATCTCACGATCGACGTCAACTTTGGGCTCTAGCGGTGCCGCCTGGGACGCCGGGCCGCGCTACCATCACAGGTATGCGCAGTAACTGGATTGCCGCCAGAATGAAAGATCCTGTCCGGACGCAGCTCCATTACGCCCGTCAGGGAATGATCACCGGAGAGATGGAATTTGTCGCGAAGCGCGAGGGCCTGATCCCCGAACTCGTGCGCGACGAGGTCGCTCGCGGGCGCCTCATCATCCCCGCCAACATCAATCACACCAACCTTGAGCCCATGTGCATCGGCGTGGCCTCGCGCTGCAAGATCAACGCGAACATCGGCAACTCAGCAACCACGTCGAACATCGACGAAGAGCTCGAAAAGCTGCGCTACGCAGTGCAGTACGGCTCCGACACGGTGATGGATCTCTCCACCGGCGGCGACATCCCGCGCATTCGCAAAGCGATCATCTCGAATTCGCCGGTGCCGATCGGAACCGTGCCCATCTATGAGGCGCTCTCGCGCGTGCGCCGCGTCGAGGACCTGACTATCGACGTGTTGCTGGAAGTGATCGAAGAACAGGCCGAGCAGGGCGTCGATTACATGACCATCCATGCTGGCGTGCTGGTGCAGTACATTCCCATGACCACCCGGCGCGTTACCGGCATCGTCAGCCGCGGGGGAGCGATCCTCGCGGAGTGGATGGTGAAGAACCATCGCCAGAATCCGCTGTACGAGCACTTCGACCGCATCTGCCGCATCTTCCAGAAACATGACGTGAGTTTCTCCCTGGGCGATGGACTGCGTCCCGGCTCTCTCGCCGACGCCAGCGATCAGGCGCAATTCGCCGAGCTGAAGACGCTGGGTGAGCTAACGAAGATCGCGTGGGATTACGACGTGCAGGTGATGATTGAAGGTCCCGGCCATATTCCCATGGACCAGATCCAGCTCCAGGTGGAAAAGGAAATGGAGATATGCCATGGGGCGCCCTTCTACACGCTGGGCCCGCTGGTCACCGATTTCGCGCCCGGCTACGATCACATCACCAGCGCGATCGGCGCGGCCATGATCGGCTGGCACGGCGCATCCATGCTCTGCTACGTGACACCGAAGGAGCATCTGGGCTTGCCCAATCGCGAAGACGTGAAGGCCGGGATTATGGCCTATCGAATCGCCGCCCACGCAGCCGACATCGCCCGCAAGCGTCCCGGCGCGCGCGACCGCGACGATGAGCTCTCCCGCGCCCGGTATAAGTTCGACTGGAACAAGCAGTTCGAGCTGTCACTCGATCCGGAGACGGCGCGTTCGATGCACGACGAGACTTTGCCCGAGGAAGGCTTCAAGGACGCGGCGTTCTGTTCGATGTGCGGTCCGAAGTTCTGCTCGATGAACAAATCGGCGAAGACGGAAGAGTTCACGGAAGCCGATGCCGCGGCGGTGCTGGCGCAGATCGAACCGGTGAAATCGGGTGCAGCCGCGGACTAGCCGTGGCCCAGGTACATGATCCAGCCCACCGCGAACAGCGCAACAAGGAAATACCCGAAGCAGCGGAGGCCGTAGCGCAGGCGATCGTGGTCTGTCTTCTTGCTCACCACGCCCAGCACGATAGAGCTGAAGATCGCGAACAGCAGGGCCGCTTCGAAATGGCTGACACTGAGCTTCGGCATCAGTCCTTCTTCCCTATTGCGATTTCGTAGGCGTCCACCATGGCGAGCACGTTGAGCAGGCCGGCGGCCACCAGAAACTTGGCGCCGTAATCGTGCACGTGACCGGCGACGTCCGGCTGACTGTAGCCGAGCCACACGCTTAGAAAATAGAGCAGGCCGCTGGCCAGGTCGCCGAGAAATCCGCCGTAATAGATGATGACGGTGAGCAGGTCGCCGCCCTGGGGCTGGAACATCGGCCCGCGCATCATCAAGCCGAGCAGGAACATGGAGGCCACGGAAAGCAGCAGCAGGCCGCCGCGCCCGTAGCGCTTCAGCAGGAAATGGCCGCCGCCGGGCACCAGCCAGGCCAGCGCAACCACGGGGATCCACGAGCGCACCGGCGCAACAGCGTCAGTTGTGGCAGAAGCATTCGCCATCGACCTCTTATTCTAGCAACAGCAATCCGGAGGCCTGGCGAGATGTTGGGTCTCGTGCGCGCTACGCACGCAGCCCTATCGTGTCATTCGTCTTGATGTGCCGCACCAATGGTTGATCGTATTTCCTGATGTGCCGGTCGAACCAGTTTCGCACCGTCTGCAGGCTTTCCAGTGGAAGAGTAATCGCGCCTGCCTCGAGCCTGGCATTCGTCTTAGTCATCTGTGCGGCGAACGCCCGATGCTCGTCAACATGATCTTCCATGTCCGGGAACTGGTAATGATGCATCAGCCCTTCTTCGTGCTCGAAGTGGGTGATCAGCGTGTTGATGAAGTTGGTCAGGAGGGCCTTCTGCGTCCGCGTGTTGTCGCCGTGGGCAACCGACTCGTTCAGTTGCTCGGCAATGGAGAACAGCTTTTTGTTTTCAGAATCGATGATGGACACCCCAAGGGTGTAACCCTCATTCCACGTAAACATTCCCATGCGCTACGTATCGGCAGCGTCGCGGAGTTCTTGCGGATTTTTGGTGGCCTAAGGCCTCAATGAACCGTCCTGGTTTTGCGGTTCATGTAGTCCATGAGAAGGTACTGGCCCAGCGTATACGGCGTCGTGAAATAGGCCTTGCCGCGGCATAGTTCGGTCACCTTCTGGACGAAGTTGATCAGCCCGTAGTCACTGGCCAGCATGAAGGTGTTGATCAGGATTCCCTGGCGCTTGCAGCGGCTGACCTCTTCCAGCGTGCGGCTGATCACCAGCGGATCCAGCCCGAACGCGTTGCGGTACATGCGCCCGTCTTCCAGCGTCAGCGCCGATGGCTTGCCGTCGGTGATCATCACGATCTGCTTCATGTCCTTCTTTTCCTGAGCGAGCAGGCGCTGCGCCAGGATCAGGCCATCGCGGGTGTTCGTATACCAGGGGCCCACCTGCACGCGCGCCAGATCGGGCAGCCGCAACTCTTCGGCGGTGTCGTGAAACAACACGACGCGCAGGCTGTCTCCCGGATACTGCGTGCGAATCAGGTGCGCCAGCGCCAGCGCCACTTTCTTCGCCGGCGTGAAGCGGTCCTCACCGTAGAGAATCATGCTGTGGCTGCAATCCAACATGAGCACGGTCGCGCAGGAGCTCTGATATTCGGATTGGTGCACGTGCAGGTCGCTGTAATCGAGATCCAGCGGCAGCTTCACGCCTTCGCGCTGCATTGCCGAAAACAAAGTCTGGCTGACATCAAGATTCAGCGTGTCGCCAAACTCGTACTGCTTGGCCGCGCCGCTCGATTCCACACCGGTGGCCAGATCGCGCGTGTCGTGGGCGCCGAAGCTCGATTTTCCCAGAGAACCCAACAGGTCCTTCAGTGTCTTGTAGCCGAGGAAGTCCAGCGATTTGTCGGTAACCTCGAAGCGCATGCTCTTGTCGTCGCGCCCGTTGCCCGCCTGCCCGGCCTGTTCCGATTGCTCGGTCTCGCGGCTGATGTAGCCCTCATCCACCAGCTTCTGGGCCAGCCGCTCCATGAGCTGGTCCATCTGCTCCTCCGACATTCCTTCAAGCTGTTGGCGGATCTGTTCGGCGCGTTCGGGATCGAACGAGTCCCCGAATTCGAGCGCCTGCTGGAGGGCCTGCTTCAGTTCTTCCAGCGTGTGCTGGTTCATTTCGCCGAAGCGCATGTTCTGCGATTCGAATCCGCTTTGCAGGAAAAAATCGGCGAGGGCCTTCATGAGATCCTCGGCGCTGAGGCCAAGGTCTTCGCCGGTATAGCGCGAATAGCGGATCTTCACGGGCCCTCCTTACTGAAACTGGCGGCGTTGTTTCTTCGGCGGCTCCTCGGGGTCGATGCGGCGGCGCTCTTCGGCCACGAAGCCGCGCTCTTCATTTCGGCTGATGCGGCGATGCGCATACAGCCCTTCCAGCAGGAACTCGGCCGCTGAGACGCGCACTCCATCCGGCTCGTTCGCGCCAAGGCCCAGCGCTCCGGTCTTCTCCATTAGTCCCTGAATCTTGCCGAGCTCCTTCACCATGGTGGCGGAGTTCGCCGATTCATCCAGCCGCAAGGACCCGCCCATCTCAAACCACTGCACGATGGTGGAGACGTTGACGCCCTCGAAGTACGAGCTGTAGACCTTGCCCACGGCCGCTCGAATGAGCTCACGCGCCACCGCGTCGCCGCCTTTCAGCTCCCCTTCGTACTCGAGTTCGAGCTTCCCGGTAACCGACGGCAAAGCAGCGTAGATGTCCATCACACGCGGTACCGCCAGGTCCTCACCCGCGTGCAGCGCGCGCCGCTCGGCATTGGAGACGACATTCTCCAGAACGGAAATGGGCAGCCGCTGCGACACGCCTGAACGCTTGTCCACGCGCTTGTCCTCTCGCGCGAGAAACGCCAGATGCTCGACAACTTCGCTGATATAGGGAGGCACCCTGGCGGCCGCCGGCGACGGCCGTCCTGTCCACGCTTCCTGGCCCGTGATGGCCATGCCGTGCTCCACGGTGATGGGATAATGAGTGCGGATTTCGCTGCCGATGCGGTCCTTGAGCGGCGTGATGATCTTGCCGCGCGCGGTGTAGTCTTCCGGATTGGCGGTGAACACCAGCATGACGTCGAGCGGCAGACGCACCGGATAGCCCTTAATCTGCACGTCGCCTTCCTGCATGATGTTGAACAGGCCCACCTGAATCTTGCCGGCCAGATCGGGCAGTTCGTTGATGGCGAAAATCCCCCGGTTGGCCCGGGGCAGGAGACCGTAGTGGACGGTCAGCTCGTCGGAAATATCGCGCCCGCGCCTCGCCGCTTTGATGGGATCGATATCGCCGATCATGTCGGCGATGGTCACATCGGGCGTAGCCAGCTTCTCCACGTAACGATGCGCGCGCGTAAGCCAGGCGATGGGCGTGTCGTCTCCCTTTTCTTCGATCAGGTTCTGGCACTGGCGGCAAAGCGGCCGGTAGGGGTTGTCGCGGATTTCGCATCCCGCAACGTAGGCCAGTTTTTCATCCAGCAGCGTGGCCAGCATGCGGATGATGCGCGTCTTCGCCTGGCCGCGCAGCCCCAGCAGAATGAAGTTGTGCCGCGACAGCAGGGCGTTGACGATGTGCGGGACCACCGTCTCCTCAAAACCGACAATGCCCGGGAACAGGGGCTCCTTCTTCTGCAGCTTGCAAATGAGGTTCTGACGAATCTCGTCTTTTACAGTGCGGGTCGCGATCCGGTCCTCGGAGAAACGGCTGGCTCTGAGGGCGCCAAGAGTCCTGGGAAGTTCGTGCATAACAAAAGGCGGGAAAACCTTATCGGGCGATTGTAGCACTACACGTGCATTTGTTACGGACGCGCTGGAACGACGCGCCGTTTCAGCTTAGCCGCACCGACCAGCGCAATGGTTTGCCCGGGGCGCTGGTTCCCTTCAGTGCGACAACTCCATCCGGTGATGGCATGACCTGCACCCGCGCGTCACTCACGTCGGCATGGGAGAACCGGCGTGCTTCTTCGATCGGCAGCGCGAGATCGATCTCCCACGTGCCCTCCACGGGCGGCGCATACCAACCCTCGTAACCTTTGGCTGTCTTCACCACCCCCAGCAGTGGCGAATCGAATCGATAGCGATCCAACGGGACGACGGGCGCCAGCCGCAGCCCGCGTTCGCGGAATTCCACACCTATCAGCTTCGCCAGCGCATAGAGTGAACAGGCATGTGAGTGGAGATTAAAGACCGGCCAGTCCGTCCAGCGATTCTCGGGGTTGTTGGTGGTTTCTCCGGGATTCCTGCTCTGGGCGGAATTCAGAACGTCCGGACCGCTCCACGTGCTGTACCAGATATCCGGGTAAACCTCGGCGTGCCGCGCAAAAGTGTTCTTCACCCACTCATCCCAGGCCATGCGCCCGTCCACCGTGGCCAGCGCCCAAATGAGCGTGGCGTTCAATGATGGCCAGACACCGCCATTAACGGATGTTCCAGCCTCGAACATACCCGCCGCCGCAGCTTCGGGACCAATGCTCGATTGCTTTGCGCCAATAGGGGAAGGTCGGCGCAGGAGCTCATCCATCGCTTTGACCACTTCCCGCGTCTGTTCCGGCGTGGTGACGCCGCCGACGATGGCCCACGGCTGCGTCTCAATCCACAGGCCCTTCTCCCCAAGCCAGCCGAGAGTCGGGCCCAACCAGCAGCGGCGCAGCCATTGCCCGGTCCACTGACCCGCGGCCGCCTTGCGATGCTGTTCGGCGTGTTCGCGGGCTTGCCCGGCCGACTCCGCGTCGCCCGCATAGGTCAGCAGCCGGGCGTAATAATCGAACACCCACGCGGCCATCGCGGAATTCAAGACGCTCTCGCCCTTTTCCACGCACTCCTTCATCGCGCGCTGGCCCCAAATGAGCACCAAGGCATCGTTCCAGTCGTCATTGAGCATACGCATGATGCCGTGCTCGCCGACACCAACGTCTACGATCAGATGACGGAAGCACCGCGCGAGCAGATTGCGAACGCTCTCCTTGCCCGCACCCGGACCGTAAAGCGGCCACGTCGTGATCTGCTCGTCGAGGAAAGCCTTGTCGCGGCTGGCAAGCACATATTCGCTGGTTGTCCATAAGAGCCACAGGGGAAGATCGCTCGAGTTGTCGAGCGTGGTCGGCATGATCTCGCCGTGTCCGGTAATGCCATAGGGGAGCGAACCGTCCGGGCGCACTTCCTTCAGCGTGTATCGCAGAACCGCTTTGACGATGTGCGGATCGCTGAACAGGAACGGCAACGTGTGCTGCAGGGGATCGCGCGCAGCGCCCTGAAATCCCATCACATACTGATAGATACTTCCCTGGTTCAGGATGTGCTCGCCGAAGAAACTGTCATAAGTCAGACTGCTGCGCAGGTAATAGTGATTCCAAATAACTTCGCGATTGATCCACGGCTGGGCGGGCGCGTCGAAACGAAGCCCTTGCTCTTTCCATTCATTACTCGATGCTTTCCAAACTGACGAGGCGTTAGCTCGATGCTTACTAACCAGCGGCTTCAACTCCACGCCCGCAGGTAAGTAGCCGTAGAGGAAATACAGCGTCCGCTGTTCACCGGGTTTCAACTCGATGGTGCGTTCCAGCAGCAGCCCGCTCTCCGTTCCAGTGGCCGTGAGATCGCCATCGAGGGAATGATTGAGCCCCGTGGGATTGGTCGAACCCCCTGTACCAAAGAACTTTGCCGCATTCGTTGACACGGCACTCGAAGCGGCATCCAGCGAGACCAGAAATGTCGGCGGAGGATTGAGA
>Ga0326727_10012324_pt1 | contig 19505 bp, 16 predicted proteins | sample MB2enrmetagenome_FD_207643 | JGI IMG/M metagenome (GOLD analysis project Ga0326727, IMG submission 207643) | Lab enriched peat soil microbial communities from McLean, Ithaca, NY, United States - MB29MY | ecosystem: Environmental > Terrestrial > Soil > Wetlands > Peat | place: USA: New York...
CCGACCTGGCCGAAGCGGTGCGCGGCCGAATGGGCTGGGATCCTGCTCAGTATCCAACCCGGCGAGCGGCCTATGATCTAGCCAAAGTGCGGGGCAAGGGGTTGGTGGAACGGGTGCCGGGGCGGCGGCGTTATGAATGTCGGCCTCCCCAGTTGCGCGTGTTGTGCGCCTACGCGGTCTTGCGGGAACAGGTCATCAAACCGGTCCTGGCCGGACTCGCACATGAACAACTCCCGCCGCCTCCCCCCAAGCTGGCACCGATCGACCAGCACTACCTCACCCTGCGCGCTGAGTTCCAGCGCACCTGCCAGACTCTGGGCCTGGCGGCCTGAAACTCACGCGCCGAAAAACCCAAACAAACGACAACATGTTGGTTCTTCTTTTCGGATCAGGCCTACGGGGAGCTAGGGAGGAGAGCGGGAGAGGCTGGGGTGGGCGTGTCGGCCCCAAAACCAGCCTTTTCGCGGAAAGCGGGCTAATCAGACCCAGCAAAGATTTGCCTCCTGCCTCAGGTTGCCAACCCCTCAGTCCTGACTACGACTTTTCGTAGAAACAAGTGCCATTCATGTCTGAGAATAGCCCGGCGTTTCAACGCTGGGAACGTGGCCGGAGCGCCTTAAGTCCCGAAGGGACGGCTGAGAATCGTCGCGTCAGCCGTCCCTTCGGGACTAATTCTTTCCGCCGTCCCCACCCAGCGTTGAAACGCTGGGCTATTGTCGCTTGTCCCTCCGGGACGGGGACAAAACCGGCACGCGACAATATGCCGGCGCTCCGGCCCGGTTGCGCCGACTTCGTCACCGGTCCTGCCCCCCGCCAAAACCCCGCCAAATTCGGTCTCGACAGACGCGCCCGGCTCCCTTAAATAATCTGCAAAATAGTGATTGCAAGTTTTCGAGACGGTGTTAGAACTGTCGCAGTTAGATCTTTTAGTTAGCCGGTTGTTTTTTGAACAAGTTCCGCTTGGGCGCTTCCATTCCTCACGACCAAGTTCGCGGAGTTATAGTGAGATCGTGTCGGGATGAACGCACCAGTGTTTTTAGCTGCCGCCGCTGCCAACGCTAATGAGTCGGAATTGGTTTATGTGTGGGGACAAGCCACACCTGAAGCCAAGGCTATCATTGGCTGCCTCGTCCTATTCTCCATCATCGCCTGGTCGGTCATGATCGCCAAAGCGGTGCAGATGGCCCGCGCCAAGAAGCTCAACCGTTTCTTTAACACCGAATACCGCACCCAGAAGAACGTGCTGGACGTCTTCGACCGCCGGGTGCAGGCGGACGGCTGCCCCATGTTCGAGGTCTATCAGGCCGGGAGCATCGAGCTGGACGCGCGGCTGAAGAACCCCGACGGCAACGGGCGTAAGAAATACGTCTCGCTCAAGGGCATGGAGCACGTGAAGCGCTCGCTGGAGAACAACGTCGCGCAGCAGTCCCTCAAGCTGGAGTCGGGCCTGATCCTGCTGGCCATTGCGGTCAGCGGCGCGCCGTTCCTGGGGCTGCTGGGGACGGTCTGGGGCGTCATGAGCACGTTCGGGCATATCGCCATGCAAGGCAGCGCAACCATGAGCGCGATGGCGCCCGGCGTCGCGGCGGCCCTCATCACCACGGTCGCCGGTTTGCTGGTAGCCATCCCGTCTATGTTCGGCTACAATTGGCTGGTCCATAACCTGCGCGTCCTGACGGTCGAGCTGGACAATTTCGCGCAGGAGCTGGTGTCCAAGATGGAGACCGAATACCTGGAAGAAGAGTAAATGCGACGCTTTTCACAACGCAGTGCCCTGGTGACCTTGAGCGAGATTAACATCACGCCGCTCCTGGACCTGGCGTTCGTGTTGCTGATCATCTTCGTCATCACCACGCCGCTGCTGGAGCAGAGCATCAGCTTGAAGCTGCCCAAAGGCGGCCAGCGCGACCCCAAGATTGACAAGCGGGACATTCGCACGGTCGAGATCACACCCGAGGGCAAGTATCGGCTGGACAAGATGCCGATGTCCCTGGGCCAGCTCGAGGGCGAGTTGGTGAAGGATTATCATTCGGACCCGAACCTCGTCGTCTATATTCGCGCGGACCGGAAGAGCCCGTTAGAATACTTCGCCGCCCTGACCGACGCCTGCCAGCGCCACGGCATCAGCCGTTACTCGCTGCGCACGGAGCCGCCTGGCGCACGCTAATGGACCGCTTGCAAAAGAAATGCTTCGTTGCTTCGGCAGGCCTGCACCTGTCGCTGGGGCTGATTTTGCTGGTGGGGCCGGCCTTCGTGGCATCGAAGAACCAGCAGGATAATATCGCGGTGCTGGATTTCGTGCCGCTGAAGACGGTGGATTCCCTGATGTCAGGCGGCGGGAACCCCAATGCGAAGCCGCCGCCGGCGCCGATGGAAAAGCCACAATCGCTACCGGAAGCCCCGGTTGTTAAACCTGCGCCGGCACCGCCCGAGAAGGTGAAGGAACTCGACCCGCCCAAGGAGACGGTTAAGGAAGTCTCGCCTCCCAAGGACCCGGAGTACTCATTCGAGCCGGCCAAGAAAGACAAGTCGAAGAAGCCGGTTTTTGACTTCACTCCCGTCACGCACCCGGTGCGGGATGCCCAGGCGGAAGCTAGGAAACAGGCGCAGGCAGAGGCTGCTGAACAGGAACGCCAATACGCAAAGGCTTGGGAAGACCGGCGGCGTAGCCTGAGGGCGGCGGTGGGCAGCGCAGCGAACGGCGTGGCAGACGGCCGTTCCAGCAGCACGACGATCGAATTGAAAGGTCCGGGCGGTGGCGGCATCCCCTATGCCAATTTCCTTCAGGCAGTGAAGAGCCGTTACGAGCACGCCTGGGTTTTGCCGGACGGCATTGCTGATGACAACGCGACCGTAGGCACTTCGATAGTCATCGCGCGCGACGGCACGGTGGTATCTGCGCACATTACCCATTCTTCCGGCAACGCGGCAGTGGATCGGTCGGTTCAGGTAACGCTGGAACGGGTCAAGTGGGCCGCGCCGCTCCCGGATGACGCGAAGGAAAACCAGCGCACGGTCGGCATCAGCTTTAGCGTCGCGGCGAAGCGCGCCTTAGGATGAGAATTATTATGCAGTTTAAGCACCTCTTTTTAGCCTTGGCTTTGGTTGCCACCAGCAGCTTTGCCCAGCCACAGATCCAGATCACTAAGGAGGTCAGTGTTCCGGGCCTCACGCCGCCCATCTATGTCTCGATGAGCGGTTTCACGGGCGAGGCGGCGCAGGTGCTGCGTTTCGACCTTTACGTCCAAGGCTTTGCCTTCACCAACGCCGAGGCGGCGCAATATCTCATCTCAGGCAGCGACAACGGGAACCTCCAAGGCAAGGTAACCGATAACATTACCAAGAGCATCATCGTCCCGCCGAAGGCTTACAAAGACGCTGCGCTGCGGCGGCAGGCCCATGCGTTCGCGGATGATTTCGTCGTGGCGCTGGGCCGCAAACCCATCGCCCAGACCAAGGTGGCGTGGAAGGGCGAGAACAACCACCATAGCGAGATTTACCTCTCCGACTTTGACGGCCATAACGCGCAGCCGGTGACACAGGACAATAGCATCGTGGCGGCGCCGTGCATGGTGCCCGGGCGGCTGGCGATATACTACGTTTCCTACAAGCTCGACAACGCCGACATCTTTTACCACAACCTCTCCACCGGTGAGCGGAACGCGTTCGCGCGATATGGCGGCTCGAATATCAGCCCGGCGGTCTCGCCCGACGGCAGCCGAGTGGCGATGATCCTGAGCAAGGACGGCTGGACTGATTTGTATGTGTGCAACTCCGACGGCACGGGCTTGAAGCGGCTGACCAAGTCGCCCCAGGACGAGTCCTCGCCTTGCTGGTCGCCGGACGGGCGCTGGATTTGTTACGCGTCGAAGGACAAGGAGCGGCGGGCGCTGTCGAAGATTTCCCCGGATGGGGGAGAGCCGCAGCGCATCCCGACGGCGGGCATATTGAGCCCCACGGAGCCGGACTGGTCGCCGGACGGCAAGCTGATCGCGTTTACGTCGCAAGGCGGGGGGTTCAGCATTTGCGTAGTGCCGGCCACCGGTGGCGCGGCGACCGTACTGGTCGCGGGGGAAGACCCGTCGTGGTCGCCGAACTCGCGCACCCTGATGTATGGCCGGCGGCAGGGAGGCCGTTACACGCTTTCCCTGCTTGACGTGCCGACGAAACAATACAAAGATGTTTCCCATATTCCGGGAATTAGCTCACAATCACAACCTAGCTGGGCTAGATAGCCCGCCACGAAAGATACTGAAATGAAGATGATGAAATTCGCCAATCTGTTGGTGATCGCACTCGTAATGACCGTTGCTGCCTCTGGCTGCCGAAAGAAGCCGGTGGGGGTCACCCCACTGCCTAATCCGTACGCCAAGAATGTGGGAAATCCCGGCCCCGGCACCACGGTGCCGCCTGGCGGGAGAACGCCCGGGGAAAGAATGCCTGGCGAGACACCAATACCAAGTGAGATTAGCCCGACTGGCCACCCGTCCAATGAGCCGGGGTTGCATCAGGGCTGGAACGAGGATGCTGAGGTCCTAAGGGCCGATACCGTTCACTTCGACTTCGATAGCTCCGTCATTAAAGCCTCCGAGAAGCCCAAGGTTTCGGCTGTGGCGGATTACCTGAAGGCTAACCCGGGCAAAGCCGTGCGGATTGAGGGCAACTGCGACGAACGCGGTACGGAAGAATACAACCGCGCCCTCGGTGAGCGCCGCGCCTTGGCCGTGCGCGAGGAACTCATCAGCCTGGGCATCGGGCCCACCGAGGTTGATACCAAGAGCTGGGGCAAGGATAACCCGGCAAACGACCAGGGCCACGATGAGGCCGCCTGGAAGCAAAACCGGCGGGACGACTTCATAACTTTGACCAAGCCATAAAGGTAGCCGGCTGCAGCCTTTTCGGGCGTCAGGCTTTCTCGCCTGACGCCCTTTTTCTATGGTTCATCGCGGAGCGCCGGGGAATAGCGACGCGCGGGACAAATGCGTTTGGAGTCCCGCCTTCAGGCGGTCCGGTGCGGAAACCGCCTGAAGGCGGGACTCCAAACCTTGCTCCACGCACAAGCTGGCATTATCCAAATACGTTCTTAGACCTTTTATGGACGCGTTCGCGGGCAGGCGCCAGGTCTATGCCAGACGGAATTTGCGAAGGACCTGCTGTTGTTAAACCGGTCCTCGTGTCGTCAATTGAAGTCGCTTCGCGATTGCAGGCCTGGCGTGCATCTGGTTTTTGTCGAGTGAGATGCGGCGAAAGAGGGTGCCAGCGGGGGTCGAGGCGTCGGTATAAGTATTGGAACTACAATGGCTAGTGCCGTGGGACCGGGGCTGGGAACGTGCGCGGTGGGCATCCCTGGGGATTTTTCGGTAAGTCCCGGCAAGGCAGCCTCTTACGCCAAAGCGCGCCGAGGGGTATCTCGCTCGTGACTACGGTGTGTCTCCGGTTTGTCTCCGGCGAGTCTCGGGGGAGACTCGCCGGTGGGGTGCGACTTATCAGGGTCAATCGAAATCGCTTCATGCAGGCTTCGTGAACTCATGCTCGCCGGGTGGCTGGAAGGGGGCTTTTTGGTCCTTTACTCGCAGGAGGCGGGGGCTTATTCTGTCATGGTACAGACTGCTAGTTTATGAATGTTATGTTTGGCTTATTTAATCTGGGCGGCGGCGAGATCATCCTGATCCTCGCGCTGGTGTTGATCCTGTTTGGCGCCAAGAAGCTCCCGGAACTGGCCAAAGGTCTGGGCACGGGCATCAAAGAGTTTAAGAAGGCGACGCGCGACGTCACCGACGAGATGCATTCGGCGATGGAAGAGACGCCCCCGCCGCCCAAGCCTCTACCCGCCACCAGCACGCCCGCCCAACCAGAACAGACCGTTCCGCAATCCACTCCGGCCAGCAAGGCGTGAGCCGCGGCGGTTCCTGCCATGGCTGACGACCCCGGAGCGGACCCGCTAGACGAACAGGCCGATGAGGAGGGGGGACCGGTAAAGTCCTTCCTGGAGCACCTGGAAGACCTCCGTTGGGTGCTCATCAAGAGCTGTGCCGCGGGGGGCGTGGCCATGCTCGCCTGCCTGCTCGCGGGCAATTACGTTGTCCGCGTGCTGGAATGGCCGCTGAGCCGGGCGCCCATCAACCAACCCAAGTTCACGCAGAGCGCCCGGTTGCTCATCGGCACCAACGAACTGGCGGTCATCCACGTAGCCACCAACGATCCGCTGGCCTCTATCACCGGGACGAATCGCTTCGTGCAGTTGCAGATTACGCCGGTCCTGATCAACGACCGGCAGGTCCTGACGATCACGGCGCAGAAAGACGACGAGGCGTCGCTGCACCAGAAGCTGCCCATCGAGATTATCAACCTGAGCCCTGCGGGCTCGTTCATTGTCGCGACCAAGGTGGCGTTTTACGGCGGGCTGGTGGTGGCGGCGCCCTTCATCTTCTATTTCATCGCCAGCTTCGTGTTCCCGGCGCTGAAGATGCGGGAGAAGAAGTATATCTACCGGGGGCTGGGTTTTGGCGCGGGCTTGTTCATGTCAGGAGTCTGCTTCTGCTATTTCGTCCTCATGCCCGTGGCGCTGGCCGCGTCGGCGAGATATGCCGAATGGATGGGCTTTAGCGCGAACCAGTGGCGGGCGGAGGAGTACATCGGGTTTGTGTGCAAGTTCATGCTTGGCATGGGGCTGGGCTTCGAGCTGCCGGTGGTGGTGCTGACGCTGGTCAAGATCGGCGTGCTGGACTACCGGATGCTCTCGCATGCGCGGCGGTATGTGATTGTCATTAACTTCGTGCTGGGCGCGGTGCTGACCACGCCTGAGGTGATCACGCAGGTGCTCATGGCGCTGCCGCTGCAACTGCTGTTTGAGGTGAGCGTCTGGATCGCGTGGTATTGGGAGCGGCAGGAGAAGAAGCGCGAAGCCGCCGAAGCAGCGGGAGACGCGGTAGGACAGACGTAGGTCGGGTGCCAACGCAGGGCAGTGCGTCCCGCCTGCCTGCCCATCCCAGGCAAACTATGGGCAGGCGGGACGCACTGCCCTGCGTTGGCGCGGCGTCCGCATTCAAGGCGCCGCTCTGACAGAGCTAGCTTTTATGCTTGGGCTTAACGGCGAGCTTTTGCTGCAAGGCTGTCAGGACGACCTCGGCGGCTGCTTCAATGCTGAGTTCGGCGGTGTTGATGGTCAGGTCGTGGCCCAACGGGTCGGCGACATCCTGGCCGAAGTGGTGCCGGACTAATCTTGCGCGGTCGCGATCGGCAGTTTCCACCTGTGCCCGCGCGGCATCCAGGCTCAAGTGCTGCTCCTGGGCGATACGCTCGGTCCGTATCGCTTTTGGCGCCACCAACCGCACGTTCACGCCGAACTGCGTGGGCAGCAGGTACCGCGCGCCCCGCCCAATGATGATCACGTCTCCCTGGTGGCCAAGCGCGAGCACGATTTCCTTCAAGTGGACGAGGTAACCGGAGGTGCCGATCTCCTCAGGATGCAGGATTTGGCCCACAATGCCTCGGATGGTTGCCTGCACCTTCTCATCCAGGCTCTCGATCAACTGGCGGCGGACATTGGCCTTCTGGGCGATTTGATCCACGAGTTGGTTGTCGAACACCTGCCAGCCCAAGCGTTTGCCGACCGCCTGGGCCACCGCCGTGCCGCCGGCGCCCTTCTCGCGCGAAACGAGCAGATAGGGGCCATACGTCAGGTTGCCTTCCTGGCCGCGCCCGGGCCTCGACTCGCGGCTCGCGCGGATGTCATAGGCTTGATAGAGGGCGATTTGCTTTCTGACCACATCTTCAATGTCTATCATACGGGTAAGTGCGCTTGGGTTAAGTTGCACCGAGCATGAGGAACTTGCGGGCGAAAGGCAAGCGGAACCGCCAGGCCGAGGTCATCGGGGCCGTGCAGCCTCAGACCTTGCCCATCTCCTGAGCCTTCTGAAGGATCATCGGGCGCGCCTCTTCCATCATCTCGCGGACGTCCTCGTAACGGAGCGTGCGCTGCTCGAAGGTGCGTTTCTGCAGCATGCCCAGGAAGCGGCGCTCGAACTCGCGGAAGCAGCTTTTGGCAGATGGTCTCGATCTGATCGAAGGGCTTGAGCGAGGGGACCTCGTATTTGAAGAGCCGCTGGTGATAGGTGTATTCCCAACGCGTGTCCTTGGGGTCCTCGCGGTTGCGCACCAGGTGGTCTTTGATGCCGTCGCAGACTTCCATGACGTATTCCTGCAGCTCAGCAGGGCCGCCGGGGAAGTCTTTGTGGATCATCGGCTCGCTCAGCGGGTCGGTGATCGTGATGATCATCGTGGCATCCTTGCTGGGCGGGTCGTCGGGCTTGTCGTATTCGGTTTTGAGGGCGCAACCCTTCTCGTGCAGCTCGATCAACGAGCGTTCCCAGGCGCGAGCAATGCAGTCAGCCTCCACGTATAGAACAGGTATGCCTTTCATAATTGGCCGCATACTGAATGACCGCTGGCACGGTGTCCAATTCAAGCTGCCGGATGTGGACTGCGGCGGCAAGCGAAGCGCGACGCCGCTATCCCTGGCAGCGCCCCCTGGGGCAATCACTTAAGTTGCTCTCAGCCAAAGCGGCGTCGCGCTTCGCTTGCCGCCGCAGTCCACAAACGCTTCGTCACCTCCCTTGTATGACAGCGCGGAAGGCGCTTGGCAGAGCTGAGGGCCTCGGGTATTCTGCCGCCAGATTCACTGGACGCGTCTGCGCTTCCGCGGTTTTGAAGGATGCACGGCGCGGCCTTTGACGAAAGATTGTCATGCCCGATCAAACTTGGACCAGCCGCCGGCGGGTGACTGCGGCTCTCAACCATCAGGAACCCGACCGCGTCCCGTTCGACCTGGGCGGAACGATTCTCACCGGCATCCACCACCACGCGTATCGCCGGCTGCGCAAGCATCTGGGCTTGCCGGAAGCCCAGGTCGAGATCGAAGACCCGATCCAGCAGCTTGCGCGCGTGCACGAGGACGTGAAGAAGAAGCTGCAGGTGGACGTGTGGGGCGTGAATCCTTCCAAGCCGCGCGGCATCGGCACGCTGCCCTGGAGCGAGGACGGCTACGATAAGCTGGTGGACGAGTGGGGCATCGAATGGTGGAAGCCGCAGGACGGGGGCTTTTACTACGATATGCGGCGGCACCCGCTCAGCGAGGTTGACACCGTGGAGGGCCTCTCGAAGTACAAATTCCCCGACCCGCTGGACCCGGGTCGCTACGAGGGCATGGTCGCGCGCGCCAACGAACTGATGAACCGGAAGCAGGTCGCCTACGTTCTGGGCCGCAATGCGCCTGGCATCTTTGAAATCGCTCTGTGGATGCGCGGCTTCGAGAACTGTTACTGCGACCTGGTGGCCAACCAGGTTTTCGTCGAGGCGCTGCTCGACCACATCATGGAAGTGAAGATGAAGTACTGGGCGCGCGCGCTCGAACTGCTCGGCCCGAACGTGATGATCGTCTCCGAGGCCGATGACCTCGCGAGCCAGAACCGTTGCCTGGTCAGCCCGGAGCTCTACCGCAAGCTCATCAAGCCCCGCCACACGAAACTGTTCCATTTCATCAAGAAGCACGCGCAGGTGCCCGTGAAGATCTTCTATCACTCCTGCGGTGCCATCTCGGAGCTGCTGCCGGACCTCATCGAGTCGGGCATTGACATCCTTAACCCGGTGCAGGTGAGCGCCGCCGGCATGGACACGAAAGAACTGAAGAAGCGCTTCGGCAAGGACCTGACGTTCTACGGCGGAGGCGTGGACACGCAGCAGGTGCTGCCGCACGGCACGCCCCAGGAGGTCCGCGATGAAGTGAAGCGGCGCATTGACGACCTGGCTCCGGGCGGCGGGTTTATCTTCAACACGGTCCATAATATCCAGGCGGACGTGCCGCCTGAGAACATCATGGCCATGTGGGAGGCGGTGAGGGATTATGGAGCATACGGTGGGAAGAGCGGGTAAGGGGCTTAAATCAGGCAATTGAGAAGAACGAGGAAATGACGAATGGCCAATGACGAATGACGAAGGAAGCCCGAATTCCGAAGGGGGATGATAGGGATAGCGCCTCTCAGTATTCGTCATTCGACATTCCTTCGTCATTGAGCATTCGTCATTCGTCATTGCTTCTGAGCTTCGGCCTGCTCCTGTGCGCCGCCGCACATGCTCGGGCCACTACCACCAATGATCCATGGACGATAGACTTCCGGTATGCGCCGTCCTGGTGGCAAACGGCGATCTGCCTGCCGGACGATTGGCAGAAGACCCTTGTGGGAAAGGAAGGCAGCCTGCTTTACGACTATCCGGGAAGCTATGCGGGCTTCGGCACCCGGATCACCTTCGGCCTGGCGCGCGAGGCGCAATGGGTGAAACAGGAGTTGGAATCTCCACGCGTGCCAATTGTCCGCACGTTCCAGCGCAGCGGTGATGTGGAGATCGTGCAGGAGGCGTTCGCGATCGCGCCGTCGCTGGTGCCCCCACGACCGAAGGCGAGGCTTGCCTTCGAGCGCGTTGATGCGCAAGCCGGCCAGATCGGGTGGGCAGCGCCGCCGCCGGGCAGCGACCCGGCCTTCTGCAACGTCGCGCTGGGCATGGGACACGCCGTGCATTACCGTTTCAAGGCAAAGAAGGCAGACCGTTACACGGTGGTGTTCGGGCTCTGCGAGGGCTACTACGGGAAACCCGGTCAGCGCCTACTCCTGCTCGAGGTCGAAGGCAAGCCGCTTCGCACTGTGGATATGGTTGCGGAAGCGGGGCGCAACCAGCCCGCCCTGTTTTCCTTCCCGGCGCGGGACGAGAATGGCGATGGCTGGATTGATGTGGCGGTGGCCGCGGCGACCAATTCCCCTGACAAGAACACCATCCTCAACACGCTTTGGGTCCTTCCCGGCGACGCCAAGCCCGACCAGCAAGCCTTGCTCGCGGGCCGGAGCACTTGGCCTGCCCTGGCTCACCTTGACTGCGGCGCTGATGCAGCGGCAAACAACCCCCCGCGACACGACCTGGTGCTGGTCCGGATGCGCAACACCGGAGCAACCCCGGCCTCCGTCTCGCCTCTGCTAACCATCGAGAGCGCTGCTCCCATGGTATCGGATGCGTTCCGTCGCCGGGTGCAGATCGGTGGCGGGACTACCATATCCTGCTCGCCCGCCATCGTCGCCATGGAAAGGGGCGGGGGCCGCCTGGTCTTGCGCTTCCCGGAGGGAACGATTCCCGCGCACGGCGAGGGAACGCTCTCGTTCGTGGTAGCGCGCGGGCGTGACGCGGCGGATCGGCCATTTGATTTCAAGCAGGGCGACGTCTTCCTCCGCAAGGCCGAGCAGTTCTGGCATAGCGCAGCCCTGCCTTACGACCGTCTGGAAGTCCCGGACTCGGGAGTGCAGGCGCTGCTCGATTCCTCTATCCGCAACATCTACCAGGCGCGTGAAATCAAGGATCGCCTGCCTGCGTTTCAGGTCGGCCCCACGTGCTATCGCGGGCTGTGGGTTGTGGACGGATCGTTCCTGCTGGAGGCGATGACTTACCTGGGCCGGGCGGACGAGACGCGCAACGGCATCAAGTACCTGATGAGCTTCCAGCGCAAGGACGGCAGCTTCATGCTGCTGGACGCGCACTGGAAGGAAACCGGCATCGCGCTGTGGGCGATCACGCGGCACGCCCGCCTGACAGGCGACAAGGGATGGCTCCTGCAAGCCTGGCCGAATGTGGAGCGAGGCTTCGCCTTCATTCGTCACATGCGCACGCTGCCTGCCGCAGACGCTCCCAACGCGCGGCTCATCCCGGACGGGTTCAGCGACGGCGGCCTCGGAGACAAGGTGCCTGAATACACGAACATTTACTGGACCCTGGCCGGGCTGCGCGCCGCCATTGAGTCCGCCCGCTGGCTGGGCAAGGAGGACCAGGCGAAGGACTGGCAGAAGGAATACGATGATTTCCTTCAGACCTTCCGCCACGCCGCCGAACGCGACATGCACTCCGACGCGCACGGCAACCGCTACTTGCCCATCCGGATGCGATATGACCCGGCCATCTCTCCGCAGAAGGCGCAATGGGCCTTCCTGCACTCGCTGTTCCCCGGGAAAGTGTTTAAGGCCGGTGATCCGCTGGTGCAGGGCAACATGGCCATGCTCAGGGCCGCCGAGCAGGAAGGCCTGGTGCAGGACACGGGCTGGCTGAAGAGCGGCATCTGGACTTACTTCGGCTCGTTTTACGGCCATGCCTGGCTCTGGCTGGGCGACTCGGACAAGGCGGCGCGCACGCTTTACGCCTTTGGCAACCATGCCTCGCCGCTGCTGGCCTGGCGCGAGGAGCAAATGCCGGTCGGCCAGGGCGACGAGGTAGTCGGCGATATGCCGCACAACTGGGCCAGCGCCGAATTCATCCGGTTGGTGCGGCACGCGCTGATCCTGGAGCGGGGTAGCGAGTTGCATTTGTTTGAGGGTATGCCGGCCAAGTGGGCTCAACCGGGATCGGTTACCCGGGCGCGGGATATTGCCACCGAGTTCGGCCCGATGTCCCTGGAGTTCAGCGTAGCCAAGGGTGGCGCCACCGCCATTCTGAAGCTGACCGCGCCCCAACGTACCCCGCCGGACCGCATCGTTCTGCACCTCGATAATTGGTCTGGCCGGGCGGGCACACTCGATCTGCCGTGGCGGGCTCACAGCGAGACGGAAATCAAACTGAGCAGCGTGGGGCGGTAACGGTAGAGCCAACGCCCGGCTTGCTTCTGTCCCGCCGAAGCTGCGTTTTGGCGCAAGGGGGGCGGGTGCTTGCATCTGGCAGCCCCTGGTGTTAGAATATCTCCAGAGTCCTTACGTCTAAGAGTATTATGAAGAAGCTTTTGGTTCTAACAGTTGCGATCGCAGCGCTGGCTCTCACTCCCGCCGTCAATGCCGGGGGGCATGGAGGTTGTTACCACGGAGGTTGCGGGGGAGGGTGGGGCGGCTGCTACCACGGAGGCTGGGGTTGGGGTTGCGGTTATGGTGGATGTGGTTACGGTGGATGCGGATACTACGGTGGATGCGGATACTATGGCGGCGGGTGCGGCATAGGTTTATCTCTTGGCTGCTGCGGGTTCGGGGTTTCCCTTGGCGTCGGCTGGCCGGGATACTGCGGGGGGTACGGCTATTGCGGATATGCTCCCGCGTACGCCGCGCCGGTGTACGCTGCGCCCGTTTACACCACGGCAGTCTATGCGCGGCCTGCTTACGCGACCCCAGTTTACACGACGGCACCGGCGGCCCCTGTAAACACGGCCCGAGTGGTGCCGGCGTATGTCCCCGCTCGCACGACGGCCTACACGGCCCCGGTTTACGCCAATACCGCACGCCCGGCCGCACCGACGGTTTATCACGCTGTTTACACTCCGGCGCCAACCGCGGTGCATTGGACTCCTCAGCCCGGCCAGGCAGCGGGTCCGACTTATTATTGGACGGCACAGCCAAGCACGACCCCCTACTACGCGACGGCTCAGCCGGCCACGACCTCTCAGCCTTCCGCGACCTCTTACTACGCCATACGGTAGGGCGGGTGGCGGGAAAGGCGCATCATCGGCTCAGTGTGAAGCGTGGCTGCCGCATAGCAGAAAGGGGAGTATTATGTGGCAAACCGACTTATTATGAGGGGAACCAGCCGGGTTATTCAGCTCAAGGAGTAATGCGTTCACTTGTATAGCCGGTAATACATCGGGCCGGCAGCCTGTGGGACGGTAACGACATTCTGGTTGATGACGATGTTCACGGGGTTGGGCACATTCGTCCAGGTCGTGGATGGCGCGACCTGCGGTGCAGCTTGCAGTGCGTAGGCCGGATCCGTGCTGGCAGGCCAGCTTAGATTCAGGTTCGCGCCCGAGCGTGTAATCGTCAGGTTCGGGCGGTTGGTGGCGAGCGAGATGAGGGTGATTTGCGTGCCCCAGACATCGGAAGCCACAGGAATCTCCTGAATCGTCCAGAATAGGTTGTCATCCGTTGGGTCCACCATCGTCGTGCTGTAATCGCCCCACCGGTAAGGTTGGGAATCAAAGCTCGGCTGGAAATCACTAACGGTGCCTTGCTCCACCAGAAACGGCGATCCCATGGTGACGCTGGAGGCGGTGAAGCTCCCGACGGCGGCATAAATACTGATGTCACCGCCCGGGCTGGTCGGGCCGGAACGGTTAAAGGCGAGCAGGATTCTACCGTTATGATTGGCGGCGATGGAGGGATAGAAGAAATCGTGTGTTCCGTCGCTGATTATACCCTCTCCCAACAAGGTGTTGCTGGACTCTTCGAGCACCATCCAATGCACCGCGTCATGGGCGCCTTGAAGGACGCAGTTGGCCATAAAGATATTGTTGCCGACCTGGCGCACCGCCGCTGAGAACCGATCATCATCGGTGTCCACCGTCAGGCCGCTTGGCTGCGCTGCGGGGTTCGGGGCGCCATCGTAGGCGTCACTTAGCCGCGCGGTGGTGCTGAGCGTCGCACCCGCAGCGCCGGAGCCGAAGATGGTCGTGCGGTCGAAGAAGTTGAAGTCCACGTTGTCAATCGCGATGATGACTCCGTGGCCCGGGCCTGGATCGGGGTTGTTAACGCCTTGGAGGGCAAACCCGTCAACATCCGCGTTGAGATTGTCGAACCGGGTCATGCGAGCCAGCGAGGGCGGGCTGGCCACGAGGTCGGCTTTGGGAATGGAGAAGAATGAAACGCCGGTGAAGTTTCCGGATTCAGCGAAGTTGTTGATGCCGATGTAAACCCCTGTGGAATCAACGCCGAGTGTGTCGAAATCCGGAGAATGAGTGCCGGTGTTACTCGTAAAACTCACCGCTTGCCAGGTGCCGCCGGGGTCGGAAGTGTCTGAGCGAGCCAGGAGCACATGAGCACCGACGACGTCCAAGGTTATTTCCGACGCAAACCAGCGACCGCTGCCAACATCATAGTGGACCCGGGTATCCGTGAGGCCGGCGGATATGGTTGACGCGCTGATCCCGGCATTTTCCCAAAAGGCGATGTCGCTGATCAAAGTCTGCTGGACCCCGGTCTTGCTGTAGATGGCAAACGCCCCGTTGATGAATTCCACGAATTGGTTGGTCCCCGCCACGCCCATCGTGTCGGGCGGTGTCGAACCGGTGTTCAACGCCTCGGTATCATCCAGTGAGACCCCGGGGAAGCTTCGGATAATTGTCTGTCCGCGCAAAAGGGCGCAGCCCAAGGCGAGGGTTGCCGTCACCAACAAGCACCTGCCTGGCGCAGGGAAAAGCTTCATCATAATATCCGGCAGGCCATCCTTGCCCAGAAGCTGGCAACCGCCTCATTAACCTAGTGGGGTACCAGCCTAAATCAAGGGGACCCCTTTGCCCGGCTTGCAGGGGCCGCTGGGATTGGCTAAGCTCAATCCATGTTGGTGCAGGCTCAACATCGCTTCAGCGTGAAGGATTACTACCGCATGGCGGAGACCGGAGTGCTCCGCCCCGATGCGCGAGTGGAACTGCTTGACGGGAGGATTATTGATATGTCGCCGATTGGCCCGTTTCATGGCAGTGTGATCAACTATCTGGTCGAAATCTTCACAGCAGCTTCGCGAGGCCGGTGGCGGACCTCGGTGCAGAATCCACTGCATTTGGACGAGGACTCCGAGCCGCAGCCGGACCTCATGCTGCTGAAACCCGCCGCCGACTATTACCGAAAGCGGCATCCGGTGCCCGGGGACGTGTTTCTGCTCGTGGAGATTTCCGACACCACGTTGGAGCTGGACCCTGGGGAAAAGCTGCCCGCCTATGGCCGCGCCGGCATTGCCGAGGTGTGGATTGTGGACCTGAACAGCGCGACGGTGGAAGTCTATCGCGAGCCGCACTTCACCGGCTACGCCAGCAAGACGGTGCTGCGCGCGAGCGACCAGGCCACGCCAGCGGCGTTTCCAGACGTGGTAATGGGTGTGTCCGATTTGCTGAAGCGGTAACCTGAGCTGCGGGCATGAACAAGGACCAGGTAGCGGAAGTGTTGGTCGGCATTGCGACGCTGCTCGAGTTGAAGGGCGAGAATCCGTTCAAGAGCCGCGCTTACGAGAATGCCGCGCGCGCCATCGAGGCCCTGAGCGAGCCGTTGGAGAAGATGGTTGCCGAGGAACGCCTCGGCGACATCAAAGGCATCGGCGAGGGCATCCAGAAGAAGATCACCGAGTTGGTCACCACCGGCAAGCTGGCGTATTACGAGGAGCTCAAGGCCGCGACCCCGCCCGGGCTGGTGGCGATGCTCGACATTCCCGGGCTTGGGCCCAAGAAGATCAAGGTCCTGCATGACGAGCTGGGAATCGAGGGTGTCGAGCAACTGGAGCAGGCCTGCAAGGCGGGCCAAGTCGCCGGATTGAAAGGCTTCGGCGAGAAGACGCAGACGAACATTCTGGAAGGGATTGCCCGCCGCCGGGCCTATGCCTCGCGCCATCTGATCAGTGAGGCGCTCCCGCGGGCGGAGCCGCTGCTGGAGGCGCTGCGGTCGCATCCGGACGTGATCCGGTGCAGCGCGGCGGGCAGCCTGCGGCGGCACAGGGAGATAATTGGGGACATTGATCTGCTGGCATCATCCAAAGCACCGGCAGAAGTCATCGAGTTCTTCACCAGCCAGCCGGGCGTGCTGAAAGTGCTGGCGAAAGGGGATACCAAGGCCAGCGTGCTACTGGAGGGCGGCATTCAGTCCGATCTGCGGGTGGTGAGCGACGCGGAGTATTCCTCGGCGCTGATGTATTTCACCGGCAGCAAGGAGCACAACATCGTCATGCGCCAGCGGGCGATTGATCGCGGGTTGCGCCTGAACGAATACGGGCTGTTCCACTCGAAGGAGGAAACGCGCGACCGGAAGCTGCTGGTGAAGTGCAAGACGGAGGAGGAGATTTTCGAAAAGCTCGGGCTGCACTATGTCCCGCCCGAGATGCGCGAGGACATGGGGGAAATCGCAGCAGCGGAGAAAGGCGCGCTCCCGCGGCTGATCGAATGGACCGACCTCAAGGGGTCGCTGCACAACCACTCGACCTGGAGCGACGGGCATCAGCAGCCGGCGGAGATCGCGAAGGCGATGAGCGAGCTGGGGCTGGCTTACTGGGGCGTTACAGATCATTCCAAGTCGTCCTTCCAGGCCAATGGCCTCGATGTGGCTCGAGTGCGGCAGCAGCTCAAGGAAATCGCGGCTATCAACGCTCAGTTGGCGAAGGAGGGCACGGGTTTCCGCCTGCTTACCGGCACGGAAGTGGACATCCTGAAGGACGGCAAGCTCGATTTCCCCGACGACCTGCTGGCGGAGCTGGACGTGGTCATCGCCAGCATTCACCAGAGTTTCAGCCAGACCGAGGCCGAGACCACCAAGCGCCTGATCGGCGCGGCCCAGAATCCTTATGTGCATATCCTGGGGCACCTGACGGGCCGGCTGCTGCTGGAGCGCGAGCCGTGTAAGGTGGATCAGCGCGCAGTCATTGACGCCTGCGCGGAGACGGGCACGTGGATCGAACTGAACGCCCACCCGAGGCGCTTTGACATGGACTGGCGCCTCTGGCCCTACGCCAAATCCAAGGGCGTGAAGTGCGCGATCAACTGCGACGCCCACCGGTTAGAGCATGCGGGCTTCCTGCGCCTGGGTGCTGGAATCGCGCGGAAGGGCTGGCTGACGAAGGAGGACGTGGTGAACACGCTGCCGCTTGATAAGCTGCGGAAGGAATTGGGCCGTAAGCGGGCAAAGGCGCGTTGAGGTGGCGCGCGCAGCCGGCTTCGGGCAGCCTTAAGGCGAATCCGGCTGGAACACTGGGCGATAGCGCGCGTAGCGTCGCATTACGGTGGTGACATACTTCTTCGTGCCGGGGAAACCAATTTGCACCGTGAACGCGGCGCTGTTGGTGGCGGCGGGTCCAACAATCCACTTGAGGACGTTGCCGCGGCCCGCGTTGTAATCGGCCAGCGCATAGGGGACGGGGTCATCCGTTTGGGCGTAACGCTTCAGGAGCTTCCGGAAGTACCACGTGCCTGCCAGGGTGTTGGTGGCCGGATCGAAGCACAGTTCGTGCGCAAAACCTTCCAAATGTTCGGCATCGGCCCATTCCTGCGCCGCGGTTTCCCGGAGTTGCATCAGGCCAATTTCCTGCGCGCGCCCTCGCGCCCGTGGATGGAAATGGCTCTCGCGCCAGACAATGGCCTTAATAAGGGCTGGCTCCAAACCATAGCGCTGCGCGGCTGCGCGAATCGGGGCATCCTGGCTCCGTTCCAGCCAACCCTGCCACCACCAATAAACGGCAATCACCCCAGGCAGGAAGACGAGCAAGAAGACGAGTAGCAAGCGCTTCCGGCGGCGTTTCACGGTTTCCTTCTAGCGCACGGCCAGCGCCCCGTCGAGCGCAACCCTGCAACCGAACTCCCGAACCGTCCCGGCTACCAGCGATTACCCGGAGTCTGGGCTGGAAGCAGGGGACGGCTCGCGCCCCTGGTGCAGCGCCGAATTAGAACCAGATACCTGTTCCTCGGTTGAGCGGATTATAAAAAGATTGTCGCCTTAACGCTTTGGCGGTCATGAAAGAGTAGATGACCTGCGCTTGTGTTGTGGAGACCTGTCATTCACCAACCGGGGCTGAAAGCCCAATCCGAAATGACTTGCCCCAACAAACAAACACTTAAGAATGGACTCCCACATGATCAGAAGTCGTAAACCACTGCGGTGCTTCGGGATTCTCGCGAAGGTTTTCATCGTTGCCGGACTGGCATCCTTATCCAGGTCACAGCCACTTCCGCCGTGGGTCTCCCCTCTGTCAGCCGCGGGGACCAACGGCGTTGCTGTATTTTCAAGCCAGGTGAACCCGAATGGCCTGCCAACAGCGGCTTGGCTGGAATGGGCCCCGGATTTCGGTGAAACCAACACAACAGCAGTGACCTATGTTGCCGATGGAACGACAAATGTCCTCTTCACCGCTTCCTTGACGGGGTTATCTCCTGGCGTCGCTTATTTCTGCCGAGTCATTGCCACCAACAGCGCAGGTTCATCAGCAAGCTCAGATACCATCTTTCAGACGCCTGCCATTCAATTGCATGGCGCTAATACGACGACGAACGAATGCCATGCTGCTTTCGTGGATCCTGGCGCTAGCGTCATGGCTGCCCCCCGAGCCATTGCAGGAGGCGGCTTTTATAGCCTCGCCCTGAAATTTGACGGCACCGTCGCTGCGTGGGGTGGATCAGGGAATGGAGAAACCAGCGTTCCAGCGCACCTTAGTAATGTCGTGGCCATCGCCGCCGGAGGGTTTTACGGTCTAGCATTAGAATATGATGGAACGGTCGTTAGTTGGGGCATAACACTTCCGATTGACTTGACCAACGCGGTTGCCATAGCAGCAGGCACCTATTTCGGCTTAGCATTAAGAGGTGATGGCGTTGTTGTCGGTTGGGGCGACAATACTTATGGAGAAACTAGACCCAAAACAAGCGCATTAGGGTTCAGACCCGAGGAGGGGCTTTCTAATACAAAGCGCGTCAAGCATGGTTGCTCGCCCCTCGCTCATCATTTCTCCTGTGCAGTGGCGAAAATGTCGCTCGA
>Ga0326727_10012325_pt1 | contig 19505 bp, 14 predicted proteins | sample MB2enrmetagenome_FD_207643 | JGI IMG/M metagenome (GOLD analysis project Ga0326727, IMG submission 207643) | Lab enriched peat soil microbial communities from McLean, Ithaca, NY, United States - MB29MY | ecosystem: Environmental > Terrestrial > Soil > Wetlands > Peat | place: USA: New York...
CTTAAAAGACATTCAATCAGAACTGGCAACAATCTACCTTATAGTTCAGATGATTCTTAGAACGCCACAAGACGAGTCAAGAATGATCGATGAACACTTAACATACATTAACGAAATACAGTCAAACCGCATGAAGAAAAGGGGTAATTTCGACAACGAAGTCATGAGAGTGCAAGAGACAAAGAAACGAAAAGAATTTGATAAGGAAAAAATGGAAAGGCAGCTAAGAAAAACTTTCAGCTCAAAACGGTATGCTAGAGAACAGCTTCTAGAGCTTGACCGAGACCTGAAAAGGATAGAGGAAGAAGAATCTTATGCGATTGATAACCTTAACAAAGTTGACAGCACAATTAAACTATATGAGACATTAGCAAAGAGATTTGACCTTACGTCCGATTACCGTAAAAGACTGAATAAGATCGTAGATTTACACGTTGAATATAAAGGAAAGCTTGCTGACATTGCCGCGCCTAAGAAATATTATGTGAAGTCAGCTGACCTCACTGAAAGCGAACAACTTAAGATAATCTTCAAGATACTCACTGAACAGGAAGAAAGCCTCACAAAAGACGTAATATTCAAAGACATACTTGACATGGACCACTTTAAGGATTACATGAAAAGTGTAATCAGGACTTTCAAAACACCAAGCGTCATGGGCTACAAACCAGTTTACAAAACAGATTACCTTTGGGTTACCGTGCAAGCACCTTCAAGCCTGTGGACAGAAGAAATGTCTCAGGAGATTTACGTTGCCTTAGCAGGCTACGTTACCAGCGAAGTGTCAAGAACAATTACTGTTCGTGTAATTGACTCTCGTGATCCATGGGAAACAAGAGTGCTGGTTCTAGGCGGTAGAGGAAAACCTGAAGACTTGGAAGCCTACGATGAAATGCAACTACTTTACAACAAATCTAGTGATTTCGAAAGACACCTATCCAGATCTTACCTGCTTGAACACGGAGTTGCCGCTACCGAAATCATTAAAGAAATAAATAACGGCAGCAATCAAAGCAACAGCAATAACAATCAAAAAGAAGAGTAAACTTTAGGAAGGAGTTTACTGCTCCTTCTGTTCTTCTAAATTTTTCATGATGGCCTGCCAATCTTCTTCTTTTACGAAACCTTTTCCAACCGCGCGATTTTTCATGCTTTTAACTTTCTTATCTAAGTCAGTGAACATTTTGGCTGTGTCAAAACCGCCGACAAATAAGATTAAGTCTATTCGGTCACTTGTGTCTTCAACGTAGATGGGTTCGGTTATGTAGATGGATTTGAGGTTAGCTTTTTCCTTAAACCATCCTGCAGTTTCTAACTCGATTTTTCCTCTTGGAAACTTATCTTTGAGGCTTACTGGCATACGGAGAAGAACATAAAGCAGTGAAGCGCTTGATAAATCAAAGGTTAAAAGGGGCTTAAGCAACATTGCGTTTAACATGTTTTCTAAGGAACCGTAAATTTTGATGCTTGCTCCCGTCGCTACTAGAACAGAGTACATTTTGACATTGAATGTTCTTGATAATTCGGATATTTCTTGAACAAGCGTTTCCTTAGATAACAACAGGTTTACCAAGTAATTAGAAACCATGTTACCTTTTATAAGAGAGCCATTTCTATCGACTCCTTCAAAGTTTTCAAGTAAGTCTCTTTCAAAGAGCACAACGTTTGCGGCATCACTGGATGCACACATTCCTAACGATGCAAGCGAGTTGAAGTATGCGTCTGTAGGCTGTATTTTTGAAGGCAGTAGAGCTATGGATAATGAATCTATGTTTGAAGCCTTGAATTTCGATATCAGGGTTGGTAATGACGCGCTGCCGATTCCATCCCATATTGATGCGATCATTATTGCACTATGCAGTTTTTCTATGGGTTTTTTCTTTAACCCTTCAATTACCGTTTCATCTTTTGAAACAAATGGTAATACGTTATACCAGAAGTGAGTGTCAATGTTTGCGTCTTCAAAGCCTAAAACAAGGAGGGGGTCAAATCCTTTTGGAACCCATTTGAATATGTCATCGCTTGATTTTCCGACGAGAATCGGCAACGTTTCGCCATTTTTGTTAACGTAAGGTTCGTTTAACAATATCTTAATGGGATATTCGCCAATGCAAACCAAGGCTTGCTTAGGTAGCAGTGGTTTTAAGGTTTCTATGTGTTTCTTAACACTTTCTAGAACATCAAAAGTGTTCTTATTATCCTTCATCAGAGGTACCTGCATAACCTTTAAGAAGTGTTAGTTAAAATAAGGCTTTAGGTAAATTGATTGAATAACCCCTCTCAAAAAAATACTGGTCTAACGTCCTGGTTCAAAACAAGAAATCAGAAGAGAAAGGAAAAGGAAGAGCAGGAACGCACCCATGAGTCTCAAACGCTGAAAATAATTACTTTTTTGGTAACGCTTGTCGCTATGGCGTTGGGGATGTCTTTTTTGCCTCTTTTTCCTCAGCCATTGCCAATCATACTTGCAGTTTTGGTAGCGTTTATAACTTTTCAGTATCCAATGATTGGAATGCCCATCGGCGGCCTTATTATTGGGATAGGCTTGATGTACCATTTAGCCGAATTGTACTTTATTTCCTATCTCGGAGCTACAATGGTTCGTGTTGCAGTAGTCGTTGTATGGATGGCATTGTTTGTTGGTCTACCCATAATTTTTCACCGCTACCAGAGTGCTCTCGCCATAGATTTTGGTATATTGGCGGTTACCATGCTTTTCTTTGCTCCAACATATTTTTTAGCTATTCCATTGATTTTGGCTTCAGCGGTGTACTTCAAAAAATACGTTGCCTTAACAGTTGTTTATTACAGCTTGATTGCAGTGCCCCTTCAGATTCTTCAATACTTTAACTACACCGTTGTACTCATTGCTAGACCTGATTGGTGGAATGCAGCTGGTTCAAGTCCACCTCTTTTTACTTCTTTAACCTCAATTTTTGCCAATCTTAATTCGTCGCTTAGTCAGTTTCGATTGTATACCACGTCCCAAGTTGTTTATGCAATTGCCGGTCAGCTCACGTGGATCCCCAATATTCAAGGGCGCAACCTTGGCGCCGCGTTATCGCAATATCGTGATTCTGCTCCTGGCCTAATCATGTTTCTCTTCATCGTGGTGGGGCTTTCTTTGGGGCTTATTTACTTTATAAGACTTTTCTTTAAGGAGGGTTCAATCGGCAATGACAATAAGATTTTTCCAATTTTCACTGCCACCATTGTCGCAGCCTTGTTCTTTGTTCTTCTGGGCGCTCTTCAAGTGCCTTTGGCTTTTACGGCTGATGTTAGTGCTATGACAATGGTGTTGGGAATTTTTGCTACGCTTCTGTTTGCTCTTCCTGTAGCCTTTATCGATTACGCTCCTAAGCAAACGGCGACGGATCCAGAGATTGTAGAGAAAGCTAAAGCGCTTTTGGATAGATTGAAGATTTTTGAGGGTCAACTCGATAACGTTAAGCAAAATATTCCTGTAGATGTAAGTTCACCTGAAGGAAAAATGTTAGTTATCAAAGACTCACTTGAAGACACTCTGAAAAAGTCGTCGATGCACTATTACGAAGTGGCAGATTTAAATCAGAAATTGACGGACTTAGAAAAATTAAGCAAAAATATTGACGACTTAGAGTCAGAACTAAACGCTATACTGTCGGAATACCAGATTTTTGTTAACTGTGAATTTTCTAACTGGATTGGGAAACTTAAAGACAGCGGCTTAGACGTTAAATCAACAGTGAATGCTGATTTTCAAAAAGAGATGCCGCTAGATGCAAGAATAGAAGCCATCAAACAAATCTTAGAAGGAGGAAGAGTTCTTGCCCAAGATGTTGTTCAAATTGCCGAGCCAATTTATGAAATTATTAGATCTTTGTACGACCCGAGTCTCCCAGAGAAAAGCAGAGCAATAGAGTTCACCATGCAAAAGCTTGAGCAAAAAGAGTCACCTTGGATTGCTATAGAAGCACTGTATACTTCTTTGAATAATTGGAAGAGACAGTATGGCGCTGACATCTTGTATTCAATGAAGTATCTTAAAAACTCCTTAAAACCAATTGCAGATTTAAGCAGCGAAAGCGACGTTTTGCCGCCGATTTTTGGTGAGAACATGCCGAAAGTGCTGGGTTACGCCAAAAAAGCTGAGTCAATGGAATTATCAGCAGAAAAAGCTGATAAAGACCAGCTGAAAATTGTGGATGTTATCGCATTGAAGGATGACATTCAATCTTTCCTCGGCATCTCCAAGGACGTGCTTTCAATGCTGTATGCTGAATTGATCAGTGAGGAAGTCTCGATTGAGCGTTTGCTGCCTACAACGGATTATCTGTGGGAGATAAACAGCACCTTGCGTGAACGCCTAAAGAAAGCAACCGAAATCCTCTCAAACCCCTCAAGCTACAAGATCAACCAAATAATGGAAAACTTGCCCATTTACCTGTCTTACGTTGATGAGGCAGTGCAGACATTAGCGGTTTATAATGAGCGGAAAGAATTTCTGCTTAACTATCCAACGGCGGAAGCAGCCATCGAAGAACAGTTAAAACAGAAGAAGCGTCTTTCACCGCAAGACCTTCCATTCCAAACAAAGTTTGCAGGCGAATACCTAAGACTTTACTATACGCAGAGGTTTGGCGAATTCGCCTTCGACAAAGAAAACATGCAGCTAACCAAAAGAACCTGACATATTGAACTTGGGTGTTCTTTTTGACTCTACCTGCTTTATTAAGGGCTTAATTGGGTCTGATTTTCCTTTTCTTTTTTGTCTTATGTAGTAAGTATTATTAATTCATAAACCATTTATTTAGCGCCAACCTCACTTCTGTGCATGAACAAAATAAAGTCCCTAAGGCATCTTATGCCACTGAAGCTACTTATTCCAATTCTAATCATCTCATTGCTCGCCGTTGTTTCCTTCGCTGCAAGCGTATCAATAAGTTCGACGACTTATCAGGCTGTTCAAGGTGTCATCTATAACGTTGTAGGAGGCTTTACTGTAGCCGACAACGGATTCCAGGTCACTGACACTGCGGCGACTCCAACAACACTGCCTGCCACTTGGTCAGATGGCGGTATTGTTACGACCTCAACAACCGTCGGCAACTGGCAGTACTCGCTAACCGTTACCATTCCCGCAACCTCGGTAGCCTTGCCCAGCACGTCATACACAGTTACAGTACAATGGGATCAATCAGGCGCCGGATACAGCCCACTGGGGTCTTTCACCTTCACAACACCAGCAACTATGCCTTTAACCGCTCAGACAATGACCTTCATCATTGACACCGGCCTAACCACATTCAGTGGACCAGTAGGATTACTAATAACAATCGCTTAAGATGCTGCAACTTCCATTTAACGGGAAATGAATCTACTAAACGTTTCTTTAATTAGTATTCTGAATTCATAAATTCTATATGTATTGTCGAACTCTTCCCTATTCATGAACAAAATAAAATCCCTAAAACACCTAATACCACTGAAGCTATTTATCCCAATTCTAGCCATCTCATTACTCGCCGTCGTGTCTTTCGCTGCAAGCGTAACAATAAATACGTCAACTTACCAGACTGTTCAAGGTGTCATCTATGACGTTAATGGAGGCTTTACCGCAGCTTCCAACGGATTCCAGGTCACTTATAGTGCGGCAACTGCAACATCACTACCCGCTCCTTGGTCAAATGGTGGTACCGTTACAACCGCCACAGTCGTAGGCGACTGGCAGTACTCGCTAACCCTTACCATTACGTCGTCAGCTTCAGCAAGCACCACATACACAGTGACAGTGCAATGGAACACAGGAACCGGATACGCCACAATGGGTACCCTCCTCACCGTCACAACACCGTCCAGTATAGTAGCAAGCCAAACAATGACCTTCATCCTTAACACCGGCGATACCACATTTACTGCTCCAGTAGGAATTATGATAACGGTGGCGTAGGATGAAAAATTGTTCCGCACGAAGGGTTTAGGCTCTCCTTCTTTTCCTAGTTTTATAATTAAAGGAAGGTGTTTTGCACTTGAAAATCATTTTTTTTGCTCTGCTCTTAATTTCTATTATCGCAGTTGTCTCATTTGCGAGTCCAGTATTCATAACGACCGTAACTTCTCAGACTAACTATGGCACATTAACCAATATGTACTATGAGACAATCAGCGGCCCTGCAGGCTCAACGCCCAGCACGAACACCGCCTTCATTCCATCGAGCAGCAGCGGCTCATATTCTATAGCCCAGGCTTCAACAGCTTACCTTTGGTCCCCTCAATTCACAAGCGCAACCACGATAAGCGCAGGAAACTGGCTTCTGGGACTATGGGCAGCCACAGCAAGTATCATTGTAAGCTACGTTCCCATCATAATCACCAACAGCCAAACAACAGCCACACCATCCACATTCCAGGAGGAGATAACATGGGCCCCCTCCAGCTACACAAGCTACGAAGCATCCAACCTGGGCAACATTCGCTTCTACAGTAGCAGCGCCTTCACCACGCCTCTTTACGCGTGGCTTGAATCCTGCACCCCCTCTCTCTCCAACACGGCTACCTCCGCGACAGCATGGGTCAAACTGACAAGCTCAATCGCCGCAAGCGGAGGCACACTCACGATATACATGGCTTTCCTCTCCACAACCACGAACTTTGACGGTAACTACTGGGGAGACGCACCCAATCTCTCAGGAACTTACGGCGCCTACGACAACGGGGCCAAGGTCTTCAACGCGTATTTCAATGGCAATACTGCAACTTCGAGCTTTTCTGTGTATACGGGGGATACGCTATCGCAGGCAACAGGCATTTCTGGTCCCGGAGGAACGACAATTAACGCAATAAAAGTAATGGGTACTACAGGCGCACACGTCCCCGCCTTCTCATTCAATAATGCCATAAGCAACACCGCTCTAATAGTAGAATCAAGCTTTAGTCTACTCGCGGCGGATCTTGCGAATGCAACAGGCGCAGCTGGACTCGTGGACAATGCAGCAGTAACGAGTATAAAAAATGGAATTACCGCACAGATGGGATACGGGAGTACTTTTTTCAGCCAAGGCTACGAGGTTGGTGGCACAGTAACCCTCGACGAGAACCCCGCCGGGACATCAACTACGAACTGGGAATATGCCAGTGTGACATACACCGGTTCAACTGCAACATCGTGGAGTGCATACATAGCCCCACAGCTTTACTCGACAACAGGCGGATATTCTGGCACGTACGCGAATAACCCACTGAGTTCCGCAACTAACCTATATATCGGCCAAATAAGCGGTTCATATGCCATCGCCGTCTACTACAACTTCATGCGTGCTAGGGCCTACCCTCCTAACAACGTTATGCCTTCCACCTCTTTTGGCACAATATCCGTTGCGGTTAATGCAATCACGGTATCCATCTACGTTACGAGCTCATCAGGAAGTATCCAGAGCACCGTGGCAAGCAACGTCCAATCACCCACCATAGGAAGCTCGGCAACTCAATATGTAATGATGTTTGCTGGCAGCCAGGTCACAGTTCCGCAGAATGGATACATCATGATTTCGTTATTGGCACCTCAAACCGCTTCCTACAATGTATACTGGGGAAATGGACAGCCAACTAATTTCCAGGTGCCATATCAGGTCTTAACGGCATAGAGGTGCACATGCTACATGAAACTTTGTACCTGTACAAAGACCGCGACGGTTCTCACGATGGCTGTTGATAGACAGCGGGTATTTCCTGTTCAACGATACAGGGAGTCGATGATCACCGTAACAGAAAAAGTAGTAAACGTCAAGTGGGGAGGCATTTAACAAACCGATTCCAAGTTGCTTTCACTCATAGTTAGGCGAATCAATTGAAGTGGACCAAAAAAAGAATAGAGGTCTTGCTCCTAGTAGTCGTTTTCTTAATCGTGATTTTCCTTCCTCTTTATGCACGCACAGAGTCTTACCCACTAGCTATAGTTAGTGGCAACAGCATGTACCCTACCCTGCAAAACGGTGACTTGGTCTTTTACAAAGCAACTAATACACAGGACATTCCTAACGGAACCATAATCGTTTTCGTTCAGGGCGGTACCAGTGATCCTTTACTAGATGGCTTAGTTCGGCCAGTCTTGATACACAGAGTAGTCGGCGAGGAAATTCAAAGTGACGGCACGGTATGTTATCAAACTAAAGGAGATAACAACCAGGCCAACGACCCGTTTCTCACAAAATCTGATCAAGTCCTCGGAGTCGCTGTTCTAGTTATTCCCAAAGTGGGACTTTTAGTGCTTTTTCTGCAGTCGCCTCAAGGTTTGATAGCTACGATTGGCATTATTTCTTTAGCTTATCTTAGCATGCAAGATATGACAAGAAAAGAAGAAAAGAAAAAAGATAAATTTCTGGGAGCTCTAGCCAAAAAAGTACTAAGCGGTGACCTGTCGAAGGAGCAATTTGAAAAATTCGAATTGGCTGTAAAATATTTTGACGATATTGAACGCTCTGATCTTGAAGATCCAAGTGCATTGGCTCTTGCCGATTGGCTGAAGAATGGAGGTCTCGACCAGAACTGGAAAATAAAAACGGTAATGTGCCCTAAATGCTCTGGCATTGCTATAGAACTTGAAGGGGAAAAAATTAATTCACTTATAATTTGTCGTCAATGTCAAAACGAGAATGAAGTTAAGGTAGTTGTAGTTTTGACAGAAAATGAAAATAACGAACTCATTGGAGTCAATTAACGAGGCCTTTTCTTCTCAGGAAGCCGTCTCTAAAGCACTCTATACATGCATCTTAAAAGAGAATTTACCTTAAAAAGAAAGAAATCTCCTACGTCTTGACGGTTTTTCCTTCGCGCTCAAAAAGATCCTTAACAAGGGTGCGCCACAGCATGCTTATAAAAGCAGCCCAAAGGTAAAAGAGCTTTTGAAAATATGCTGCATCTGTAATGCATAACACTGCTTTTATATCCCAATCTGCTTTAATGTAGATAGTAAATTTTCTGAGGAGAAAAAAATGGCTTATTTTGCTAATAGAATTGAAGCTGGAAAACGTTTAGCTTCAGCCTTGACGGATTTTGCTGGCAAAAACGCGATTGTCTTAGCGATTCCGCGGGGCGGCGTAGTTGTAGGTTATGAAATCGCTAAAACTCTCCACCTTCCTTTGGATGTTATTATTCCGCGTAAAATTGGTGCGCCTGACAATCCTGAGTTGGCTATTGGAGCCATGACTGAGGATGGGACCATAATCCTCGACGATAACTTAATCGCGTACATAGGGGTATCGGGGAACTATATTAAAGAAGAGGGCGAGCGGCAAAAACGTGAAATCGAGCGCAGACTAAAATTTTACAGGCAAAACGAATCTTCCCCGAACCTGCGAGGTCATGATGTTATTATCGTGGATGATGGGATAGCTACGGGCTCAACCATGAAAGCAGCCTTGGCTTCAGTCAAAAACAGGGGCGCAAAAACCGTTACCGTTGCCGTTCCAGTTGCTCCACCTTCAACCATTAAAGAGCTAGAAAAACAAGCAGACCGCGTCGTATGCCTCTACACTCCAGAATATTTCCAAGCCATAGGACAATTCTACAATGATTTCAGCCAAACCACCGACGAAGAAGTAATCCAACTACTCAAACAAAACAAACAGAAAAATCGTGAGAAACCAGCGGGGATAGTGACACCATGATTCATCAAGAAACCGCAGTTAGAATCCCAGTTGGCAGTGTAGTCGTAGAAGGCAACTTAACCGTTCCTTCCAGCGCCAAAGGCGTCGTGCTATTTGCCCATGGAAGCGGCAGCAGCAGATTCAGCCCCAGAAACCGATACGTCGCAAAATTCTTCAACACCCAAAAAATCGCAACGTTACTATTCGACCTGCTTACTAACGAAGAGGATCAAGAAGACTTGGTAACAGCAGAGTACAGGTTCAACATCAACTTGCTTGCTGAGCGCCTCATCAGTGCAACTGAATGGCTCAAAAAAGACCCTCAAACAAAAAATTACTCGTTCGGCTACTTCGGAGCAAGCACTGGCGCCGCAGCGGCTTTAATTGCGGCTGCAAAACTTCCAAACGATATTGTAGCTGTGGTTTCGCGTGGAGGACGCCCTGACCTAGCAACTGATTATCTTCCCAGAGTTGCGGCGCCGACTCTCTTGTTGGTGGGTGGTTTGGATAGAGAAGTAATTGAGTTAAATAGGCAGGCGATGGCGCAAATGTCGGCTGAAAAGAAACTGGTGATTATTCCGGGTGCAACTCACCTTTTTGAGGAACCAGGCAAACTTGAAGAAGTCGCTAAACTATCAACCGATTGGTTTCTGCGCTACCTTAAGTAAACGCTAAGTAACGCCTGACGTGCTTTTTCAAGCAGTTTTCCACTAAGAAAACCACTGAGGCGTGTTAATTTACGAAATGTTCAAATCGCCCTCTCATAATAATTTTACATGTACTTTTTAAAAAAAGCATCTAAACAACTTTTGAAATGGTGAACAAAACATGGGTATAGTCATCCCTGACACTCCTGAAAACATGCAGCTATGCATCTGCGAAACCTGCCCCACATTTAATGGCTCACCTTTAACAGGCGGCTTCTTCTGTTCAATGGGCAAGGCAAAGGAACCAGTTAAGAAAGCAGGCTGCGTCTGCAGCAAATGTCAAATAACTGCGAAATTTAGCCTTAAGGGCGGATTGTGGTGCGTCAGAGGCAAATCAGCTGACTTATAGGTAAACACTCAGTGTCAGCTTCAACTCCTTTTCTTTTTTTGTCTCTCCACTCATGTTTGATTGTTCGGTAGATGCTTAGAAGTCAAGCAGCCTGGTTTCTAAATAAGATGTCCGAGGGCCTCCCTACGCCTTGAAGCCTTTACGCACAGTCAACTTTTAATAGTCTTTAACACATACCATATAATGGTGCTTTTTCACATGTACAGATTACGTGTGACAGCAACGTAGCGAATATGCTCTGCTTTTCAGCAACGGACGCCAAATTCCATTTTTTGAACTATTCAGGTTCTGGAAACCGCGCTTATATCAAGATACTTGACCCCTCTAATACAACCAAACATAATGAGCTTCTACCTCGTGTGAAGAGCCCAATTCTTAGTCAACACAGAATGAGGAATAAAAATACGAGGAAACTGAAAGTCCTTATAATCGCATTTCTAATTTCGTTATCAATCTGCGCATTCGCAAGCATGCAAGCCAAAGCTCAACCGACTGTGAGTTTGTCGCCTACTTCTTGGACCATGGATGTTGGCCAGACTGAGACGTTTACCGCTTCTGTTTCTGGCGCTTCTGGTACTTTGTCTTACCAATGGTACGTTGATTCTGCGCTTCAGAGTGATCAGGTAGCCTCGACGTTTAGTTATTCTCCTTCTTCCTCGGGTTCTTATTCGATTTATGTGACGGCTAACGACAGTGCAGACGGGCTTTCTGGCTCTTCGAACGTGGTTACGGTCACGGTGAACTCTGCGCTGGTTGCTCCAACCGTGACGGCTACTCCGACAACCGTGAATCAAGGTCAGACTAGCAGTTTGTCTTCTACTGCTGTGTCAACGGGCACTTCTCCGTATATGTATGTGTGGTCTCAGAAGGCTCCTGGCGCCAGTTCTTACTCGGCGATTAGCGGGGCGACTTCATCCAGCTATTCTTTCGCTACTACAAGTTCTACAGCGGCAGGCGTTTGGAGCTTTGAGCTTCAAGTTATTGATAGCGCCAGTTCACCGTATATGGTCACGTCTACAGCGGTTTCTGTCACAGTGAATGCAGCTCTAACCGTTTCTGTTTCTCCTGGAACGGCTACTTTTGATGCAGGCCAATCTAAGACGTTTACTGCCACGCCTAGTGGCGGTTCAGGATCTTACACGAGTTACCAGTGGTATGTGAATGGAGCCGCTCAGAGTGGTCAGACTGCGTCAACATTCAGTTATTCTCCTGCTGCTTCGGGGTCTTACTCCATTACCGTTACGGTTACCGACAGTTCAGGTGCAACTTCAGCTCAGTCTACTGCAACGACCGTTACCGTGAACTCTGTGCTGGTTGCTCCAACCGCTTCTGCTTCTACGGGTACGGTTGATCAGGGTCAAACTTCAGCTTTGAGTTCTACTGCTGTCACGACTGGCACAAGTCCCTACACTTACCAGTGGCTTCAGAAGGCTCCTGGTGCCAGTTCTTACCTGGCGATTAGCGGTGCGACTTCATCCAGCTATTCTTTTGCTACTACAGCTTCTACGACCACTGGTGCTTGGAGTTTTGAGCTTCAGGTAACTGATGCAGCCTCCGCAGTGGTCACTTCAAGCTCCGTGTCGATTACAGTGAATTCTGCGTTATCCGTTAGTATTTCGCCTACTTCAGTGACTTTGAATGTTGGTCAGTCTCAGACGTTCTCGGCCACTGCCTCTGGTGGTTCTGGTACTTACTCGTCTTACCAGTGGTATGTGAATGGGGTAGCTCAATCCGGTCAGATTGCGTCAACATTTAGTTTTGCGCCTGCTGCTTCGGGTTCTTACTCGGTGACTGTGACGGTTACTGATAGTTTAGGTGCAACTTCTGCTCAGTCTACCGCGGCAACCGTTGCAGTGAATACTACTCTCTTCGTTACCGTGTCGCCTACTTCGTGGGCGATGGATGTTGGTCAGAGTAAGACTTTCACAGCTACTCCTGCCGGTGGATCTGGATCTTATACGGGTTATCAGTGGTATGTTGATTCCGTGCTTCAGAGTGGTCAGGTGACGTCAACGTTTAGTTATTCTCCTTCCTCCTCGGGTTCTTACTCGATTACTGTGACGGTTACTGACAGTTTAGGTACGACTTCTGCTCAATCTACCGCGGCAACCGTTACGGTAAGTGCTTCGCCTACTGTGAGCATCGCTCCCGTTGGACCGCTTACGATGGATGTAGGTCAGGTTCAAACGTTTACTGCTACGGCCAGCGGCGGTTCAGGCACTCTGTCTTATCAATGGTACTTGGACGGCACCGCGGTCGGCTCTAACAGTGCAAGTTATTCTTATACTGCTTCGGGAACTTCGCATTCGGTTACCTGTAAGGTGACCGATAGTGCTTCTACTCCAATTACTTCTCTTGCTTCTAACGCCGTCTCGGTTACAGTGAATTCTGCTTTGGTTGCGCCGACTGTGACGGCTACTCCTAGTGCGGTTGATCAGGGTCAGATTAGCAGTTTATCTTCGTCTTCGGTGACGACGGGTACTTCTCCTTACACGTATCAGTGGCTTCAGAAGGCTCCTGGTGGAAGTTATGTTGCGGTGGGTTCAAACTCTGCAAGTTTCAGTTTTGCTACTTCAAATGCTACGGCTGCTGGTTATTGGAGTTTCATTCTTCAGGTGGAAGATAATGTGGGTGCAGCAGTGAATTCTTCTGCTGTGTCAGTCACTGTGAATTCTGCTCCGCTGGATCACTTTGTGTTTAGCTCCGTGGGTACTCAGACCGCTGGTACACCGTTCAGTGTAACACTTACGGCTAAGGACGCATATGGCAACACGATTACAAACTATAGTGGAACAAGCACTTTGAGTGTTTCAACTGGAACCATTAGTCCAACTAGCACCGGTGCCTTCTCGCATGGTGTTTGGACCGGTTCGGTAACAGTGACAGGTGCTGGTTCAGGAGTTACGCTTTCGGCGTCTGGTTCTGGCGTGTCTGGAACAAGTGGCGGCTTCACGGTCAACGCCGGCGCTCTCGCTTACTTCACTTTTAGCACAATTAGTAGTCCGCAGATTGCCTATTTCACTTTCGGTGTAACGGTTACGGCTGAAGACGCGTATGGGAACACAGTCACAGACTACACTGGGGCGCCGTCTTTGACTTATTCTGCTGGGTCGATTAGTCCCGATGTGATGAATTCTTTCGTTAATGGTGTAGGAATGACTACGGTTAAGGTGACTGTTGCTGGCTTAGGCGTCACTATTACAGCTACTGATGGCACTCATGTTGGGACGAGTAACTCGTTTACGGTGAATCCTCTTATCAGTGCTACTGCGGGAGCCGACGGAGCTATCAGTCCTTCTGGAACCTTTTCTGTCAACTATGGGGATAGCCAAAGCTTCACTATAACACCGAATATTGGTTATTACATAGCTGATGTTACTGTGAATGGAGCCTCAGTTGGCTCTGTTAGTTCATACACTCTCACTAATATTCAGGCTTCATATTCCATTTTCGCAGCGTTTGCACTAACACCGCCTCCAACTTCTATCACAACGACAACTCCAGCACCGACGTCGCCGCCGTCACCAACTCCGACTCCTATACCTATAGCTACTCCTACTCCAAAAACAGCATCATCGCCTACTCCAACTCCGGCAACAACACAATCGCTTCCTCAGCATCCATTGACCTTACTAAAACAGACTCAGTCTCAAAGTTTATCTCAAGAAGGAATTTATGAAGTAGCGGCCGCCGTGATCATCGCGACAATTCTTGTATTTGTGGTCTTATTCGACAAAAAACGAAAAGTCGAAGGAAACTCCAACGAAGAAGTAAACCTGTTGGATTGAACCGCATTTTGTCAACTTTGTTCAGGAAGCTTGAAAATTATGGGAAATTTCTGATGTAGACATCCAGGCGCAGAATTAAGTGTGATAGCGGCAGGTTTCGCTTCTTAGGCTTCGCTTCTTAAAGTTCAAGTGTTTGCATTGCTGTTTCTTTTGCGACCTTCCGCAAACGTTGAATCTCTTTCCTCTTGCTAAGTTTACGTGCAGGCGCGTTAACGATTGTTGTACCCGCCCTTCCGGCAAGGGCCTCTTCAGCCATCTCCAGAGAGCTGATTATCACACGTTTTCCTCCAGACTCTAGGAATTTGACAGCGCTCTCGATTTTTGGACCCATGCTCCCAACGGGAAACTGGCCTTCCGCGAGGAACTTTCGGCATTCATGTGTGGTCATTCTATCGACGGGACGTTGACTTGGCTTCCCGTAGTCAAGAAAGACTTTCTCAACATCAGTTAATATCAGCAACACTTCTGCCCTTACGACCTTTGCTAGAACTGCAGCGCAGAGATCTTTGTCTATAACTGCTTCAACGCCTTCAAAATCATCGCCTGAAGTAACGGGAATACCGCCTCCTCCTGCTGCAATCACGATAGCCCCAAGATCCATCAACTTTCTGATCATCTCCCCCTGCACTATCGACAACGGAATTGGCGAAGGTACCGTCCTCCTATACCCTCGTTCGCTTTCATTCACGAGATGCCAACCTTTCTCTTTCTCCAGTCGAGCCGCCTCACTTGCGGTGCAGAAGGAGCCTATGGGCTTCGTGGGATTCTTGAAAGCCGGATCTTTCGCATCTACGACCGTCTCAGTTAGGACCGTCACGACCTCCAAGTCGAGCCCAACACTTCTGAGTTCGTTCCGCAGGGATTGCTGAATCATGTAGCCAATCATCCCCTGAGACTCGGCTACGCAGACGTCGAGAGGCATGTAGGGAAGTATGTTCTTTGCGAGTTCGTCCCTCAGAAGTATGTCACCGACTTGCGGACCATTGCCATGAGTGATGGTTACCTTATGTCCCTGTCGGATTATGCCTACAAGATGCTTGCAGGCTTTGCGGACATTATCGAACTGTTCCTCCGCAGTTCCTTCACTCGCCCGTGTCAAAATGGCGTTTCCTCCTAATGCAACAAGAATCCTCAACGATGACACCGCTACAACCCCAATTTCTCAAGCAGCTTCAACATCTCGATGTCCCCGCCCGCTGGAGGCTTCCAGTCAACATGAACCACATCTACGTTCTGAGAACGGAGATCATCGGCGAAAGTCGAGATTCCGATATTCACAACTTTAAGCGTCTCTGTCAGAATGTTTTTCTCCTCACCGCTCTTCTTTTCGGGCACCTTAGTCAGACCTCCCAATGATTGCGGCTTCGATCTTCTCTCCAGAAGCAATTAGGGCTGAGACCTGTGTGGCCTGAGCATTACTCGTCATGATTAGCACTCCAGCGTCCGACAGAGCTTTCTCTTGGCTCGCTAGACCCTGAAAGTCTCCTTCTGTGCCGACTACTGAAGCAACTACAGGAAGATACCGACCGGCCTCCTTAGCGAGACTCTTGGCTTTCTGGATGACAGGAACAAGCTGCCCTGCAGGGTCTTCGTTTGAACCATATCCCAGTTCCACATCGATCAAGATGACAGCAGTCTCCGGATCTTTGGCTTCTTGAAGAATCCTCATTTTCCTCAAGCTAAAGTCAATCATGGGGTGTGCTCTTCCTTCGACGAATTCTTCCGCTCCCATATCTATGCAGACATGTTTCTTGCTGGGGGCGTCACCGGGTATCTTGTTCTCGGGTTTGATAGGAGCGTTCGAGAACACTTCGCCGAACAACGGCTGAAGAATGGTCTCTGACTCGTAGCATAGCGTTCCTCCAGAGAAGAGACCGCGAACGTATTGCTGGCTTCTAGCGAGTTTCTTATGCTCCTCCAAAGCAACGGAAATCGTCTCCCTTGGAATGATACTGGCAGCAACCGCAGGCTTCACTCCAGCGAGCTCGCACGCAATCCTTGCGGCATCATCGAGGGTATTCGCGGGTTTAAGCTTGCCGAGCATGCTGGGGCTAATGTCTTCTCCCAAGAAATTTACCACGACGGGTTTTCTGCTTCGTCTTGCAACTTCAAGAACCTTTTCCATCGTTTTAGGGGCGGGTGGCTTCGAGATGAGCACTATCACTTTTGTTTGCTCGTCTTCTTCCAGCAACTCGAGACCCTGAATCATAGTAATCCCACCGACCTCTTCAGAGAGGTCCCCTCCTCCAGTGCCGATGGCTTGAGAAATACCGAGGCCAACCTTGTGAATGAGGGTTGTGACCTCTTGCAGGCCGGTCCCCGACGCCGAGACCAGACCAATCGTACCTTCACGGATTGTATTTCCGAACCCGAGCACTTTATGATTGATTATCGAGGTTCCGCAATCTGGCCCCATCAACAGCAGTCCCTTCTCCTTCGCTACATTCTTTAGCTCCACCTCTTCTTCCCGCGAAACGTTGCTGCTGAAAAGGAAGACATTCAGACCTCTAGCCAGCGCCTTCATCGCTTCCCTCTTCGCGAACTGACCCGGGACCGATATTACCGCTAGGTTTGCGTCTGGGAGTAGCTCCAACGCCTCTTCCAGCGATGTAGGCGGTGCCTTTTCGCCCGCCGGTTTCTCGGTTGGAGAAAGCAGTCTCTCCATCTCCGTTAAGGCTGCATCCAGTGACGCTGCGTCCTTGGCTTCGATGGCCACAATCATGTCATTGTTGGCAGCGCGACCGATGGCCGCATCCACGAATCCAGCCTCCGACAGCACTCGGCGGTTGAGCTCGGTCGCCATCACCACAGCAGCCTGAGTGATGCCTGGGAGTTTCGATATGCTGTTCGAAATTTTCATTAGGCTAATGGAGTCCATATATGTCGATTTCTTAACAATTATTCTTGTGGTCATTCGCAGTCCCTCTGTGTCAAATTCAACTGTCTACCCATACAGAGCATGGTCCCAAGGACGATCCCCAAAACCGTATCCGTGCCTGAAGATTCTCCTATCGCCAACACACGCCTCGTCTCCCGCTCAACCGATTCCCGCCCACCTGTCAGCAATGCAGTGCAGAGTCTCATAACCGGCTCGTTCCCTCTTCCCGAAGCTGCTTGGCTGAGGTACTCTTCACTGAGAATGGTTGTCCTGCCGCGAACCTCTTCAGCTATCACCTGCGCGATAAGCCGACTGGCACGCTGACTGCATCCGCGGTTCTTCGCATAGAGTACGCATAGAAGAACGAAACCTGCCAGCATGTCATCTGAAGAAGGCGTTAGTCCGGGGCCAAGACCTATCAGTTCACTGACCGCATCCTTTAGCGCATTCTTCTCCTCTGAGCGGAACGCTTGTTCGAGCCGAGCGATGCGACGGAGTCCGGAGGAGGCGAAGATGTTGAGTTTTCCAGCTATCGCTTCAGCCGCTCCTGGCGGCGTCAGAGCAAGCAACTCGCCTAGCCCTGACATATTTCCAAAGAGGAGAGCGGTTTTCCTCATAACCTCTAGGTTTGCTTCTATTTCATTATCTGCGAGCATCGGTAGTGTAAACTTGTGCTTAGGTGAATAGATTTCTGCTGAGCCAAATGTGATTAGGTAGCGATCACCGAATTCCAGGTTAAACCCCTGTACCCTCACCTTGTCTCCAGCCTTTACTCCAAAGGATGACATTCTCGGCAGTCCAACTGGTAGCCGCAATGTGACGTTGATGGGGCCCCTCTGAACGACCTCGGGAACGAGACTGATGAGTCCTCCAGAAAAAAGAACGTTGATGGCACCATCAAACACCCCGTGAATAGTCCCTTCTCCTCCTTCCTTAAGACGGGAGTAAGCTACGCGTCCGACGGAAGAGGCCTCTAGGATGGAAAACCTGAACTGGGTCGACAAGGTACATAGCGAATCTGAGCTCGAGCTCAACTCTTCGTAACGCCCCCCATCATCAACCCGATTTCCTCTAAATCCGCCGTTGCGGCTGGCAAGATCCCCATGATCTTTCCCTCAAAGACGCATGCTATTCGGTCGCTCAGGGACATAATTTCGTTCAAGTCGCTCGAAATTAGGAGGATTCCCACGCCTAGTCTTCTCTGCTCTTTAAGTTTTTCTGTAATGAACTCTGTTGCTCCAACGTCCAAGCCTGATGTCGGTTGGGCTGCAATAAGAATTTTCGGGTTCCGAGATAGAACTTTTGCCAGAATCGCTTTCTGCATGTTTCCCCCAGACAAAGTCCTGGCGGGTGCGTCTACGCTTACTGACGAGATGGAGTATTCTTCTACTAAGCGCTTGGCATTCAGGTGGACTTGCTCGTTATCTATCAGGTGATTCTTCTCAAATCTTGGATCGTTCCTTACCTCAAGCACAAGGTTTTCCGCTATGGACATGTCAAGCACTAAGCCCGAGCCCAGCCTGTCTTCAGGTATATGACCGACTCCATGCTTTATCATCTCTCTGGGTGAAGCATTCGTAAGGTCCTTTCCTTGCACAAGCACCTTGCCATGGGTGACCTTTCTCATCCCTGTCAAGACCTCCGCCAGTTCTGCTTGTCCGTTCCCGGCCACGCCGGCTAACCCAAGAATCTCTCCCGCTTGCACTGAGAAGGACATGTTGTTAATGGCGAGTGCTCCATTGTTGTTTAGCGCTGAGACTTGTTGGATTTCTAGGGCCGCCTTTTCTGAAGGCTTTTCCTCAAGCGTTTTTTCCATGTGTGGAATCTCTCTTCCGACCATCTTTTCGGCAAGTTCGTTAGGATTGGTATCTTTGGTCTTGAGTCGGGCTACGACCTCGCCGTGCCTAAGGACTGTTACCCTGTCGCTCACGGCCATGACTTCGGGGAGTTTGTGCGTGATCACGACCACGGCTCTTCCCTCGGCTGCCATTGAGCGCATGAAATGGAACAACCCGTCGACTTCCTGAGGAGTAAGGACGGAGGTCGGCTCGTCGAGTATCAGTGTTTCTGGCTCACGGTAGAGCGCCTTGATTATCTCGACCCTTTGCCTTTCTCCTACTGAGAGCTGCGATACCATCGCATCGGGGTTGACGTGGAGAC
>Ga0326727_10012326_pt1 | contig 19505 bp, 19 predicted proteins | sample MB2enrmetagenome_FD_207643 | JGI IMG/M metagenome (GOLD analysis project Ga0326727, IMG submission 207643) | Lab enriched peat soil microbial communities from McLean, Ithaca, NY, United States - MB29MY | ecosystem: Environmental > Terrestrial > Soil > Wetlands > Peat | place: USA: New York...
AGATTGCCGTCAAGCGGACATTAGGGAAGCTGATATTCGGAAAGGCGGTGGGCATGGCCATTCAGCAGCACGATTTCCTGTCCCTGTCCATTACCGTGGAACACGCAGAGTGGGCCGGCGCACTTCCTCAACTCCACCGCGATCCCTTCGACCGCCTGCTCGTGGCCCAGGCGCAAATCGAAGGGCTGTTTCTGGCCACGGTCGACGAACAAATCCTGCGCTACCAGGTTCCCCACCTGTAATTAAACCGATCCCTGACCCCTGATCCCTGTTCCCTTACGTAATATCTTCCGTGTCGTACACCGGCGTCACCGTGCGCCGTTTCGGCACCCCGTGCACCGAGGCAAGCAGGTCGTCAATCGTGTCTTCAAGCTGCCGCTGGGTTTCGATCACCGCGCTCATGCTTTTCAGGTCTTCGGGCTCCAGTCCGCGCTGTACCAGCACCACCGCGTGGCATTGGGCCACATGATCCAGGCCCAATCCTTCGGGCGTCTTGGCCTTGATGCTCACCTGGTCGATCTCCACCCCCAGCAGGTCGGCAACCTTCGCGCGCATCTCGCCGGCCACCGGCGCGATCTTGGGCGCCGCCAGCACCAGCGTGGTGTCGATGTTCACGATGCGGTAGCCGGCATGTTCCAGCTCTTCCAGCGCCAGCTTCAGGAAGATGGCCGAGTCGGCGTCCTTCCAGCGCGGATCGCCAGGAGGAAAGAAGCTGCCGATATCGCCCGCGGCTACCGCGCCCAGCAGCGCATCGGTAATCGCGTGCAGCAGCACGTCGCCATCGGAGTGCCCGGCCAAACCCTCAGGATGATCCAGGGTCAGCCCGCCAATCCGCAGCGGCACGCCCGGCGCGAATGCGTGCGAGTCCCAGCCAAATCCGATCCGTGTATTCATGGTTTCTATGCCTGTCTTCGCGCTTGATCCGCGATTCCACCAAACGCTCTGTCATCCTGAGCGAGCGAAGGCCCTGCGGTTCGGCGTTTGTCGCCTGTCGGGTGCCGGGTGCCCCAGGTCTCATCCGCCGCGGCGGATGATCTGGGAGACTTCTGACCCTGGCGCCCAGCTCCTCACCGCCCCCGCTGCCGCAAATAAAACTCCGCCAGCTCCAGATCCCCCGGCTGCGTAATCTTCAGATTAACCTGAGACCCGTGCACCACCGCCACCGGCAGGCCCGCGCGCTCCACCACCGAGGCCTCGTCGGTGCCCACAAAGCCGTCCGCCGTAGCCTCGGCAAAGGCCCGCTGTAGCAGCCCGTAGCGGAACCCCTGCGGCGTCTGCGCCAGCACCACGTACTCGCGCGGAATGGTCGCCGTCACCAATGCCCCATGCGCGGTTCGCTCCACCTGCTTGATGGTGTCCACCGCCGGCAGCCCCACAATCGCCGCGCCGAATTCCACCACTGCATCGATAGTCCGCTCGATGGTCGCCGCATCGATCAGCGGCCGCACCGCGTCGTGCACCAGCACAATATCGTCGTCTTCGGCGGGCAACGCGGCCAGCGCGTGGGCCACCGACTCCTGCCGGTTGTCCCCGCCCTCCACCACCTGCACCCGGCCATTCAGCCCAAACTCGGCCGCCTGGGCAAGCGTGCGCTCCATCTCCGGCTTGCGCACCGCCACGTAGATGGCCGTTACCCGCTCTACCGCCGCAAAGGCGCGCAACGCATGAACCAGGATGGGAATGCCGTTCAGAGCCACAAACTGCTTCGGTTGCGGTCCGGCCATCCGTGTACCCAGCCCCGCCGCCGGAAAAATCGCGAATACTTGCATAACTCGTGGAGTATACAACGGCGCCGGGCCATGTTGCGCGAAAGCCGTCCTCTCATTGCCTTCTGCTGGTCGTTGTGTATCCGACTGCTCAGCGCGATCGCATCACAGAATGGAAGACTTCAGATGCGGGTGCGAAAGGGGTTCTCTGATGATTCTGCTCATTATCGTCCTTGTGCTGATCTTCGGCGGTGGCGGCGGCTACTACGGATACCGCCGCTGGGGCTACGGCGGCGGCGGTGGCATTGGCCTCGGCACCGTTCTGGTCATCCTGCTCGTCTGCTATTTCCTGGGTGTCTTCAGTTAACGCGCCCAGCGGAAACTGCGGCCCGCATGTCGGTTGATACGCGCCCAGAACGCCGGTTGGAAGGCCGGCGTCACCGAATCTACGACTCCATCCCGTCCACGTAAAACATCTCGCTGGTTGCCCTGAAGCCAAAGGCCTCGTAAATCGGCCGCCCGGCGTCGGAGGTGTGTAGCGCCACCACCCGTAGACGCCGTCGCCGCGCCTCGGCCATGCACAGGTCCACCAGCCCATGCGCCAGGCCCCGCCCCCGGTAATCCGGCTCCACAAACACATTGAGCAGGTAGCCGCGGTGCTCTCCGGCAGGGTCCAGCGGATGGGGCGGCCAGTCCAGCACCAGCAGCCCCGCGGAAGCGATCGGCCGCTCCTCGTCGCTGGTGATCCAGCCCGCGTATTTACCCTCGATGATCATGCGCGTCACCCACGGCTCGAAGTTCCGGCTCATGGCGTCCAGAATCGACTCCCGGCTGCGCCCCATGGCAGTGAACATGGCCCGGCGGTGAGCAGTAATCAGCGTGGCGTCTGCGGTCGTAGCTGCGCGTGTCTCCAACATGCCGCCCAGTATAGGAGATTTGACCGCTCGCCGCGAATCCGCTAACTCGCTATCCCCGCAAAGCTGGGTGCTGGGAGCCCCAGGTCCCTTCCGCCGCGTCGGATGAGACCTGGGAAACCACGAACCTCAACCGGCCACCCCGGATATCAGCGCCCACAGCGGTATCATCCACTCGTGCGCCCCACGCTCCCCATCGACACAACCCTCCTCAAACCCGGCCTGCGCCTGGCCGTCGGTCTCTCCGGCGGCGCGGACTCCGTCGCCCTCCTGCGCGCCCTCGTCGAACGCCAATCCGAGCTAGGCCTGGTGCTCCATTCCGCCCACCTCCACCACGGCCTGCGCGGCCCCGAAGCCGATGCCGACCTGGACTTCGCCCGTGCCCTGGCCGCCCAGCTCAGCCTGCCCTTCCACGAAGCCCGCGTCGACACCGTCGCCCATGCCGCCGCCCACTCCCAATCCATCGAAGAAGCCGCCCGCCATCTCCGCTATGCCTGGTTCCGCCAGCTCCTAGCATCCGGCGAGGTCGACGCCGTCGCAACCGCCCACACCCGCGACGACCAGGCTGAAACAGTCCTGGCGAAACTCCTGCGCGGCGCATGGACCGAAGGCCTCTCCGGCATTCATCCGGTCGTCGAATTTCCCGAGGGCCGTATCCTCCGCCCGCTGCTTGCAGCGGCCCGCGCCGAAATCGAAGCCTACCTGACTGCACTCGCCCAGCCCTGGCGCGAAGACTCCTCCAATCGCCACGTCACCTTCACCCGCAATCGCATCCGGCATGAGCTACTGCCCCTGCTCGAGGGCTGGAATCCGCAACTCCGCGAGCATCTCGCTCACATGGCTGCCCTCGCACGCGAGGAAGAGGCGTGGTGGCAGGCGGAACTGGCCCGTGTCGCCCCGCAACTGTTGCTCCCCGGCCGTCCAATACGCGGTGGAGGCCGCGCCGCCGGCATCGATCCAGCCCAGTCCCTGTCCATCGATGTCACCCGCTTCACCGCGCTTCCGCCCGCCCTTCAGCGCCGCCTCCTGCGTTACGCGGCAATGCAGTTGGGCGCCTCTCCCGATTTCCCTTCCACTGAGGCGATTCGCGCTTTGGCGCTTACCGGCCGCGCCGGCCAGCGCCGCGAACTCGCCGAGAGCCTGCGCGCGGAGCGAACCCCAAGGGAACTCCGCCTCTCCGTCGGGCCTGACCCCGCCGCTCACTCCCAGCCCGTTCTTGAATACAAAGTAACGGTACCCGGAGAGGTTCTGGCGCCCGCCTTCGGGCTCCATCTCCGCATCGACGTCGTCCCCACGCCACCGATGCCGTCCATCCAGCCTCCCGCCCCCGCCCAGGCTGCCAGCCTCCGCAACTGGCGTCCCGGCGACCGCGTCCGCTTGCGCTACTCCAGCGGCCCCCGCAAAGTCAAGGAAGTGCTTGAGCGCCTTAAAGTTACAGGCACCAGTAGGACGCTCTGGCCGGTGCTCGAAATAGCCAACCGCATCGTCTGGATGCGCGGCGTGGAACTGGAGCCGGAGCCCGGCCTTCGCATCACCTCGGCCGCCATCGACGCATCCATTACCGAGGTCGCTTCGCCCCGAACCTCCGGGGGAGAGTAACGACCCCCATTGGGGCATCAAATCCGGCAACGGAATGCTGCAAGTTTTCGCGGGTTCGGAGTACAATCGAAAATACTGCTCATCCTGGCGGCGCGCCACGTGTGTCGGCTGCCCGGCGGTCCTGTACTTTCTGTGACTTCGAGGAAGTCCGAGGCGTCTAAGGATGATGTAGGCGGTGCTGGAGGTCCTGTCAGCGGCTTCTCCCCCGCCGGGAAAAGAGGAATCCTGGTGAATTCGACAGTTAAGACGATCATGTTCTGGGTTTTTATCCTTGTCTGCCTCATGCTCCTTTGGACCGTGGTGCAGAAGAGCACCGGCATGACCAAGGACACTGAGATTTCCTATTCAGACCTGTTCAACAAGGTCCAGCAGGGACAGGTGCAGGATGCCTCGATCCAGGGCAACGAGCTGCGCGGCCACCTGAAGGGCTCCAAGGACCAGTTCCACACCACCATCCCCGCCAACTACGAAGACCTCGACAAGGCCATGCGGGCCGCCAATGTCAACTTCGGCATGAAGGAAGCCCAGAGCAACATCCTGCTGCCCATCCTGTTCAATGCCGGACCCTTCATTCTGCTCGGCGTCCTCTACTTCTTCTTCATGCGCCAGATGCAGTCCGGCGGCAACAAGGCGCTGTCGTTCGGCAAGAGCCGCGCGCGCCTGCTCTCCATGCAGCAGAAGAAAGTCACCTTCAAGGATGTGGCCGGCGTCGACGAGGCAAAGGAAGAGCTGAAGGAGATTATCGAGTACCTGCGCGAACCGCAGAAGTTCCAGAAGCTCGGCGGCCGCATTCCCAAGGGTGTGCTCCTCGTCGGACCTCCTGGAACCGGCAAGACTCTCCTCGCCCGCGCAGTAGCCGGCGAAGCCAACGTGCCGTTCTTCTCCATCTCCGGCTCCGACTTCGTTGAGATGTTCGTCGGCGTCGGTGCAAGCCGCGTCCGCGACCTCTTCGAGCAGGGCAAAAAGAACGCTCCCTGCATCATCTTTATCGACGAAATCGACGCTGTCGGCCGTCATCGTGGCGCAGGCCTCGGCGGCGGGCACGATGAGCGCGAACAGACCTTGAATCAGTTGCTCGTCGAGATGGACGGCTTCGAGTCCAACGACGGCGTAATCCTGGTCGCCGCCACCAACCGTCCCGACGTCCTCGATCCCGCTCTGCTGCGCCCCGGCCGCTTCGACCGCCGCGTAGTCGTGGGCCTTCCCGACGTCCGCGGCCGCGAAGAAGTCCTCCGCGTCCACGTCAAGAAGGTGCCTGTCTCCGACGACACCAACCTTAACGTCCTGGCTCGCGGAACACCCGGCTTCAGTGGCGCCGACCTGGCCAACATGGTCAACGAGGCCGCCCTCAACGCCGCCCGCGTCAACCGCAAGCAAGTCACCATGTACGACTTCGAGCTGGCCAAGGACAAGGTGCTCATGGGCGCCGAACGCAAGTCCATGCTGCTCACCGACGAGGAGAAGCGCGTCACCGCCTATCACGAGGCCGGCCATGCGCTGGTGTCGTTCATGCGCGACCATTCCGACCCCATCCACAAGGTCACCATCATCCCCCGCGGCATGGCCCTGGGCGTCACCATCTATCTGCCCGACGACCGCCACAACTACACCCGCGAATATCTCGAAACCCGCCTCGCCACTGCCTACGGCGGCCGCGTGGCCGAAGAGATATTCCTCAAGCAGATGTCCACCGGCGCCGGCAGCGATATCGAGAGCGCCACTGACCTGGCCCGCCGCATGGTTTGCGAATACGGCATGAGCCGCCTAGGTCCGCTCACCTTCGGCAAAAAGGAAGAGCAGATATTCCTCGGCCGAGAGATCGCCCAGCACCGTGACTTCAGCGAGGAGACGGCCCGCCAGATCGACCTTGAGGTTCGCCGCCTGATCGATGAGGCTTACCAGTCGGCGCACTCCATCGTCGAGGCCAACCAGGACGCCATGCATCGCATTGCCGCGGCCTTGCTGGAGCGCGAGACCATCGATGCCGAGGAAGTAAGGCTGCTGATCGAAGGCAAGGAACTGCCGCCGATCCGTTCCATCCTCGCCTCGCCCACCGACCAGGGCGGCAGCGTGCAGCAGGTGCTCAAGCCCGAAGGCAGCCGCGGTGGCCCCAGCTACCCCGAAGGCTCGCCGTCCCCGGCATAAGGCAAATCGATCCCGATCCAAACAAAGGGGCCACTCCGCGCGGAGTGGCCCCTTTTCCTTTTCCCAGGCTTTGCCTATTCCTTGTTACCGACCAGCGAGAACATGGCTCCCTGGGGATCCTGGCCGTTGATGATCCAGCCCCCTCCGGGCACCTGCGTGGGGCCATTCAGGATCTTTCCGCCACCCGATTCAACGCGCTGCACCGCCGTCTTGATCGAGTCGACGCAGAAATAGAAGTTCCAGCAGGAAACGGGCATGTGCGAGCCCTTAATCATCATTCCGCCGTCGCCCATTTGCTTGTGGTCGCCTTGATCGAAGATCCGATAGAGCCCCATGGGTCCCATGTCCATATCGCTGAGCTTGGTCCAGCCGAAGAGCTTGTTGTAGAAGTCGAATCCGCCATCGAGGTCGGTGGTGTAGAGCTCGTGCCAGCCAATGGTGCCGGTTGCCGGAGGCGCGGGCCGCACCGGCGAAGGCATCGCTGGGTTAGCCGTGAAGACCACAATGGCCGCACCCTGCGGGTCAGACATAACGGCGAAGCGAAGCATGCCAGGAACGTCCGTGGCGGGTTTCCATAGTTTGCCGCCGGCTTCCACGATCTTTTCGATGTGAGCATCGACATCGTCGACCGCGATGTAGCCAATCCATCCGGTGTGTTCAGGCATGTGCAACATGCCGGCGATGCCGACGTTACCGATGTTGAAGGTCGTGTACGGGGGGCCATTAGGATTAGGCATCTCCTGGGTGGTCCAGCCCACCACGTCAGAGTAAAACTTGCCGGCGGCTTTCACATCGCTGGTCATCAGTTCGTACCAGCCGAACTTTCCTTTGGGCGTAAACATTGCGATAGCTCTCCTTGGGGGCGCAACTAGTATCTGCATTTAGCAGGCCAGTAACGTTGATATCAACCGGATCGAAGGTATGTCAATCGGGTCAAAGATTAATTTTGATGCGGAGCACCCCCCCCAAACCCCTCAACAAGTTCGCCACTTCCAGCCGGCCCCTGCTCTCTGTCTCGCAGAACTGTGATGCCCGCCACGTCGCCCCTGCGGCAAGCGAGCGTATCCTGCCACCGTGCATCCTGCGAGATGTCCGGACCGACAGAACCGCGTCGTGCGCCGCGATCCCCCCTCGCGCTGAGAAAGGTGCTTAGCATGAGAGTTCTGGTTGCCTATGCGAGCCGTTACGGCGCCACGCGGGGAATCGCGGAGCGCATCGCCGAAACATTGCGTCAGGCCGGTCAGCAGACCACGCTGCAGCCGGCAGGCAGCGCCGGAAGTCCCGCGGAATACGATGCCGCCGTCATCGGCAGCGCCGCCTACTTCTTCCACTGGATGAAGCCTTGCGCCCGCTATGTGCGCCGCTACCGCAGCATCCTCGCCCAGCGCCCGGTATGGCTTTTCAGCAGCGGTCCGCTGGGCACGGAACCAAAGGACGCCCAGGGCCGTGATCTGCGCGTGGTGACCGAGCCCAAAGAGATCCCGGAGTTTCTTGAGGCCATCCACCCCCGCGATCACCGCGTCTTCTTCGGCGCCATCGATTCCAGCAAGTTTGGATTCCTGCACCGGCTCCTCAACAGAATGCCGGCCAATCGCGGTAAAGCGCTCTTTCCCGAAGGCGACTTCCGCGACTGGAACGAGATCGACGCATGGTCCACCGGCATCGCCCAGGCGCTCAAGACCATCGAGAAGCTGGGAACCTAACCGGCACCGGCACGAAACCGCCTAATACACTCCCGGAATCAGCGCCCACGTCCCGCCCTTGTATTCGGCATAGTCCGCCCCAAAACCCCTGAGCAGATTCGCCTCTTCAAGCCGTACCTTGCGCAGATACGCCAGCACTGCCAGCACCAGGCCAATTAGCGCATGCATCTCGCCCGACACCAGAGCCGTCCCCGCATACATCCCCAACAGCCCGGTGTAGATGGGGTGCCGGACCGTGCGATAAGCCCCGCTCCGCACCAATTTGTGCTCGACGTTCATCGCGATCCTGCCGCTCCAGTTGCGCCCCAGGCAGCGCCTCGCCCACACGGCCAACGCCGCACCCGTGGCTTCGATGACGAGTCCGATGGCTGCCAGAATCGTGGAAGCCGGCAGGTACCGCCGCCCCAACCCGTGAACTTCCACGAAAAGCAGAATCTGCGCGCCATTCACCAGCGCAAGATGCAGCCAACGGGAGAGATGGGACTCCGAGACAATCGGCGGGGCGGAGTTCTTGGCCTCGTATTCCCAGTAGATCGAGAACAAGCACCACAGGACGATGGACGCCAGCATGAGCGGGTCATGCTGCAGCCAGCTCAAATTCACTCGCAAGTCCAGATCCTCTCCGGCTCGGCAAACGATCCTGCCCCGGTCAGAATATCCGGTAGCCCACGCCCACGCTCGCCCCATAGGGTTTGAGCGATGTGTTCTGCACCCACTTGGGCCAGTCCTGATATTCGAAGTCGATCGCCCGCACGCTGATATGCCGGCTCAGCTTCACATCCAGGCCGCCGCCAAACGCGACATCGGTGAAGCTGCCGTTCGCATAGTTGTACTGGAAGTTCATCTTCGCCACACCGATCATTGCCTTGGCGTATGGCGTCGCCTTCCAGAAGTGCAGGATGGGCACGCGCGGGCCGATCAGGTAATTGTCCTGGTAGATGTTCGCGTACTGGTTATAGCGCAGCCAACGGCCCTCGCCTTCCACCTGCACCCAGCGTGTGAACTTCACGTCCACGTACGTGCCCACGCCGATCAGCCGGTTCGGCCCGTAATCGGGCTGAAAAAGGGAACCGATACCACCGGCGGTCAATGAAAACTGCCGCGCAATGGCCGAGGGCGCCACCTGCGCGGACGCAGTAAAGGCTGCGGTGGACAGCAGCACGCAGATAAAAACGGCAAATCGCTTCATGGGGCTCAATCGTCTTCCAGTCCGGGAGCGAGAATCTCAACCGCTTCGTTTTGGGGAATCGAATTGGACTCAGTATAAAAGCTTCAGCCGGGATGCGCGTTGCGTATCCCGGCTGAGGGCCTCTTCCAGAAGAGAATTACTGCTGCGGTGGGTTGGAGGTGCCGGTGAAATGTTGCGCGCCCGCCAGAGTTTGCGCCGCCGGAGCCGCCGTACTCGTTGCCGCGTCCCCTCCGCTGGCCTGAGGCGCGGGTGTAGTTGCCGCTTCACTGGCGCTGGGCTGCGTCGTGGCGGGCGGGGTTGCCTGCGGATCGGTTGCGGTAGGTTGGGCCGCGGGTGCAGGCGCCGGGGCCGGCGGCGTCGCCATGGCGGTGTCGTACCGTTGCAGCTTGTAGAACACCGGTGTCACTTCCATCGGCATCTTTTCACGTGCGTTGATGGGCGCATACCGCGCGGCCACGTTCAGCATGTGCACCTTGTCATCCCAGGGATCGGTCTTCAGCCAGCTCCCCAGGGGCAGGGCAGCGGTCTGCGTCAGATCGTCCCAGTTCAGCTTCGGCGACATCTTGGCCAGGTCGCCCATCCATGGTGTACCGTCCGCCTTCAGCAGCGAGTCGCCCAGTTTGGGCGTGTTCAACTGCTTCAGTACCCTGCCCCGGTCGGTCAACTGCGCATAGTAGAGGCCCGCCGAAGGCAGCTGGTCCTTGTACATCGAGGCCTGCAGATACTCCATGCCCTTCTTCGCCGCATCCGTGTTGTCGGTGTCGTTGTGGTACATATTGATGCGCTGGAAGGTTGTCGTATCGGGGAACAGCAGCCGGTCGTTGAAGGCGTAGCGGGTGTCGATATGGTGGCCCAGCGCGATGTGCGCCAATTCCATCGCTACCACCGAGGCGATCGCCGGCTCGTTGGGCAGCGTATCCAGCAGGCCCTTGCTGATCAGGATCGTGTTGCCCACTGTCGTCGCTTCCAGTGTTGTGGTCAGCAGCACGCGGCAGTGAACCGTATCCGTGAACGCCAGGTTGTTCGGCACTTCCAGGTTGATGACGATCTGATCCAGCACCTTGGTCTCATATCCGCCGGCATTCAGGGGCGCCACCAGCCCGGCTTCCACCAGCCGGTCGATGACGTTGTTCTCCGCCTGCGTGATCCATGCGCGCGATGCCGCCAGCGGAGTCATGTCCTGCGTATCGTCGCTCTTGTCCACCGCGTCGTCCACCTTCACGCTGACGTTCTCGCTGTCTCGCGTGGGCAGCTTCAGCGAGTAGCCCCAGAAGTGCGTTTGGGCCTTCAGGCCCACCGACTTCTCGCCCTCGGTGCGCTGCGTCTCTTCCACGTAGACGGCTACCGGCAGCCAGATGCCCGGCTGCACGTTCATCCGCCAGCTGTCGAAGTGGAAGTAGTATCGCGAGTCGTCTTCGGGACCCGGCCCCGTGTAGGTGCCGTTGAAGCGGACAATGTTCCCGTCCTGGTCTTCGATCCACACGCGGCCATAGAACCGGCCCATCCCGTTCACCTTGGGATGAACGTCGTACACCCACGTGCGCACCGACCCCAGAAACTCACGCCGCACATAACTGAACACATAGTGCTGCTGGTCGAAGCTGGAAGGGTCCAGGAACATCATCTCGGTGAAGCCTAGCGGATTGTAAGTAAACCGCGTGTCGAGATGCAGCGCCTTGGTCAGCCCCGTGATCGAGGCCAGCGAGTTCTTGAAGAAGCCCTTCTTGTTCGCCGACCGCGGCTCGTACGCCTTGTCGCCAAAGGTCTTGCCGAAGTCCACGCGGCTCAGCATGTACTCGTCTTCGGTCGGCACCTGGTAGAGCTTTACGTCCGGACGCGTGTTTTGGATATAGGTTTCTACCAGCGGCGTCCGCAACTGGATGTTTTTGATTAGTACTTTTTCGCGCGCCACAGCCCGTTCTACGAGTTGGGCCTGTTCGGGGGTTAGCTGGTGTGCCTGCTCATACTTGGGTTCCTTCTTCGCGTACGCGCAGGCCGCACCTAGAGTAATCATCAGGAAGGTGAGGGAAATCTTCCGAAACGTCATGTCAAGCTCCTGGGTGTTTATGTCTCTTAGTGCTCTGGCCGCTTGCACCGTTCCGGCACCGCGCGGCTGAGTTCAGCCATTGTTCGTTAACGTTGTCTTGCTACGCCAATTGAAAAAGAATCGTGATGTTGGTCGTGCTGTCCATGGGTCTGCCGTTCACCGTAGCTGGGCGGATCACCCGGCCCTGTTGCACGGCCCGCTTGGCCTGTTCGTCCAGTCCGTGTCCCAGGCCGCGCAGCACGCCCACCACCTGGATCTGTCCGTTGGCAAAGAAAGTCACGCGCAAAACCACCGTGCCTTCAATGCGCAGTTGGCGGGCTTCGTCGGTATACACCGGCTTGGGGATCGAAACCTCCACCTGCGTGCTGGTTGGGGTTGACGGCGCCGATACTTGCTGCAGCGTCGCCGTTGTCGTTGTTGGAATTCCCGCCGAGGCTACCTTCACGTTGCCATAGCCGCCCGTCGGAGCGTTGCCTGTGCTGCCCGGTATGCCGGCGGAGGCCACCTTGCCCACCACCCCGGCATTCGAGCCCGATTTCAGTCCATTCCCAATGCCCGTCGAGCCCACCACTCCATGCGGCGCCACCGCCGGGCCGTTCATCCCGCCGTAGGGGTTGCCGATCGCCGCCACCGTCGCCGGGCGCGTGGCATTCGGATTCGGCGTCACGCCAAATGTCTCACCCAGGTGCACCGGCGCCGTCGAGGGCTTTACCTGCGGCGATTGCGCGGGCATGGCCGCCGCCTGCAGCGCTGCCTTGGGCTGCGGCGCCAGAACGATCGCCGGCTTGGCCGCCTTGATCGTCGGCAGCGGCGTTACCTTGGCCTCCATCTGCACCGGCTTGGGCTCAGGCTTGGGCTTCGGCATCTCAAACTTCGGCTCCTCCAGCTTCACTTCTGGAGGTTTCGGCATTTCCACCTTTGGCGGTGGAGGGATTTTGATCTTGGGCGGCGGAGGCGGTTCCTTCGTCGGGAGGATCAGCTCCGTCTGTTCGTACTTGTGTTCCTCGATCTTCGGTTTGACAATTAACCCGATAAGCAGCACGGCGACCAGGATGCACCCGTTCACCACTGCGCTGGTTATGAATGAAGCCGACCTGCCTTCGGGCTCTGGAAGCAAGCCAAAACTGCTGCGTGGGGGATATGTTTTCACCGGCATGTTCTTAGTCCTCGCATGTTGCCGTGGAAACGGCGCGCTTTCGCATCTCTATGACAAACGGATTCGAGGTTAGCGGATCTTTTGTGGATGTCTTTCCCAGCGCCTGACAAGCCATTGTCCATTCCCCTCAGGACTGCCGTGTGCATCCGCTGATTCCTGCAACGCATCTTCTGCCTCGCGCCGGCAACCGTAGGGCCGGCGGGCCGCAATTCGTTGCCCCGCTCTGCCCTTTCGGCTCTATCGGCGGGCGCGTTGTCTTCCGCACTCTGCCCGATGGCCGGAACCGATTGGTATCGCCCCAAAGAATTCCGGTAAGAATTAGTGGGCCAATGTCTGTTCTTGGTTATTGTGGTCGGCACAGCAAACCCGGCGCAGCCGCGGTGAAATTGCGGCGTTCGTTGCACCGCTCGATCCAGATGGACGACCGTACGGACCTCGGACATTCCTGCGCTCCGCTTGACGTCCAAGGCATCTGATCGAAATGCTGCAATCTGTCGCTCTCAAGAAGAGCGCTCCCGGTCCCGTTTGCCTCTCCGTGCTTCCGCTTCTTTTCTTCTCTGCGAAGGCTTCAGGGGCAAACATTACCTTCAACCGCGAGCCGCCTGTATGGCGGTCTGAAGGAGGATGGCTTCTTCCCAGCCTCTCCCCCCTTGGCCTATTGTAATAGACTCACGTTAAACCAAAAATGGTCGGAAAGGACAGTCTTTTTTGTGAAGATATTGGTTACTGGTGGGGTCGGCTACATCGGCGGTACAGTCGCCGGACTTTTGTGGGATCGCAGTCACCATGTAGTGGTATTGGACAATCTAGGGCATAGCAAGCTCGATCTGCTGCCCATGGGCGTCGACTTTGTGCAGGGAGAATTGGCTGACCGCGCCCTCCTCGATCGCCTCTTTACCTCTGCCGCCGAACAGGGAAAGCCCTTCGACGGCGTCCTTCACTTTGCCGCTCTCATCGAGGCCGGCGAGTCCATGGTGCGGCCTGAAGCCTTTTTCCGCAACAACACCGCGTCCACCCTCACGCTGCTTGAGTCGATGCTCGCCCACGGTCCCCGCCGCCTCGTTTTCTCTTCCACAGCGGCCGTTTATGGGGAACCGGAAGTCGTTCCGATTCAGGAGGATGCGCGCCTGCAACCGACCAACGCCTATGGCGAGTCGAAGCTGCTCGTGGAGCACATGCTCAACTGGATGCATCGCATCCACGGTCTGCGCTATGCCTCCCTCCGCTACTTCAACGTGGCTGGCGCTCCCGAGGGGCCAAACGGAGTCACCCGCGGGGAAGCCCACGATCCCGAAACCCACCTCATCCCCCTGGTTCTCGATGTCGCCCTAAGCCGCCGCGCCTCCATTCGCATCTACGGCAACGACTATCCCACCCCCGATGGAACCTGCATCCGCGATTACATTCATGTCTCCGATCTAGCCGAGGCACACCTCTTGGCACTTGACGCTCTCGATTCCCCAAACAGTCCCAGCTACAACTTCGGTAAATTGATCTACAACCTCGGTAATGGAAGAGGCTTCAGCGTTCTTGAGGTAATTGAGTCCGTTCGGCGTGTCACGGGCCATCCGATTCCCGTCGAAGTCCATCCCCGCCGCTCCGGAGATCCCGCCATTTTGGTCGCCAGTTCAGAAAAGGCAGCCCGCGAACTGGGCTGGAAACCCCGCTACACCCAGCTCGACGACATCGTCCGCACCGCCTGGCTCTGGCACCAGAAGCGGCACACCCGCTCGTGAGGCGGCGCAAAATCGATCAAGCCGCCAATTCGCTAACTCGCTAGGCCCGCGGCAGCGGAGCGCTAACTTGCTGCCTTGATATCCCGGCCGCGCCTGCGGCGTCCCCACATAGGGCCGCCACAGCCCGGCGGGCACCACCGAACGCACTGGAGACAAGGTAAGAAAGGTCGCGCTGCGAGCCGGATTGACGGTATATTGTCTGGTGACCGGCAATGTAAACTTAAAGTTCCGGAAGGAAAGTGAAAGCAGATGCAAGAAGACTACGTTAAGTGGGGGACTCGAATCTTTATTGGCCTCATCGTTCTTGGTGGAGGATATGAGATCGTTTCCTACCTTGGGGCCCTCGGCCAGTATACCTATCCTCCAAGTGTCGTCAATTACAGGTCCACCGTCATTGACGGCCATCCGGTCTTCGAAGCGACCTTGCGGTTGAACGGATGGGATGCTGGTGACACCGATCTGTCGGCCATCTCAGCCGACATGCAGGACCTGATCAAGCATGAGCTGGACGCGGGCATCACGGACCAGAGCATGCTCTTTCATATTTCGGGCAATGTCGGCGGCGGATACGACGATTATGGGCACCCCAGGCCCACGGCGCTGGTGGGAGCATTCGATTTAACGTATTCGATGGACGATCTGAAAAGGATCGACTGGGATCACACCACCGAATACAGCCTCTTCAATCTGGCTCATGTTTCGAACATCAATTCCTCCGGCGACAAAGTCGGCAAGAAATACTGCGAAGCGAATCATGAAGCAGCGCGCGTCTTCTGCGACTCGTTCTAGAACGCATCTCTCGAGCGCGGCAGAAAACCTGTAGCGCCGTTCGCCAGACCGGCTGTCGAGGGGGTCTCCAGACCCACGCCAACCGCGCCCCTCAAACGGTATCCTTCAGCTCGCCCTCCCACCGCGCCACCACCGCCGCGGCCATGCAGTTGCCAACCACGTTCATCGCCGTCCGCCCCATGTCCATGATCGTGTCCACGCCCAGCAGCATCATCACCGCCGCAATCGGTATGTGCATCGAGCTCGCCGTCGCCATCAGAATCACAATCACCGCGCGCGGCACGCCCGCTACGCCCTTGCTGGTCAGCACCAGTGTCGCCAGCATCACCGTCTGCTCGCCCAGCGTGAGATGAATCCCCGCGGCCTGCGCGGCAAAGATGGACGCCATCGAGAGGTAGATGCTTGATCCCGTCATGTTGAAGCTGTAGCCGGTGGGAATCACGAAAGACACAATCCAGCGCGGCACCCCGAACTCCTCCATGCGTTCCATTGCCAGTGGCAGCGCGGCCTCCGATGTGGTGGTGGCGAAGCCGATCGCCGCCGGCTCGGCCACCGCCGCCGCAAAGCGCCGCAGCGGAAACCGCGCCAGCAGCAGGATCGGCATCAGCACCAGCAGCACAAACGCAATCAGCGCGGCATAAGCCGTCACCACCAGCTTCAGCAGAGGCTGCAGGGAGGCCAGTCCCATGCTGCCCACCGTATACGCCATCGCCGCGCCCGCGGCCACCGGCGCCATGTACATGATGATCCGCGTCAGCCGGAACATGGTCTCCGTCAGCGACTGCAGCACGCTCAGCAGCGGCGCGCGCCGCGCCTCGGTCATCGTCGCCAGCGCCGCTCCAAACAGCAGCGCGAATACCGCCACCTGCAGGATCTGATTCTGCGCCACCGCGAGCGCGATGTTCTCCGGAAAGATGTTCAGGATCACGTCCTGCCATCCCGCATGTTGCGCGGCTGGCGCGGCCGTCTGTGTCGATGCCGGCAGCGTCACCCCCACCCCCGCCTGCGAGAGGTTAATGGCGATCATGCCCAGGATCAGCCCCAGTGTCGTCACCACCTCAAAGAAGATGATCGACTTCAGCGCCACGCGCCCGACACTGCCGAGATTGCCGTGACCCGCCACACCCGTGACGATGCCGCCAAAGATCAGCGGCGCGACAATCATCCGGATCAGCCGCAGAAAAATTTCGCCTAGGAAATGCGTCTGCGTCGCGAAGTGCGGTGCGTCCACGCCCAGCACCGCTCCAGCCAGCATCGCAAAGAATGTCCACAGCAGCAGGGAACGCCGTTGCCACGCAAAAGGGACCAGCACGCCAAAGCCCGCCCAGCGCAACGCCACGCCCAGCTCCCCGTGGCCTTGCCAATGTCCCGCCGCCAACCCGCCTGCAAACAGCACCGCGGCAGCAACAGCGAGTGTAGAGAGCATCGCGGCGCGGCCAGCGACGGGCGGCCGCGCTGCCGGATTCGGCTTCGTCAATGGGTCTTGAGAGTTCAAGCTCTCAATTATCCTATGTCCATGCCGAAGATTGCGTATCTCGAATGTTCGCGCTGCCATCTGCAACTCGACGCGGCCACTCCTCAAGGCGTCTGCACGGCCTGCGCAGGCCCGCTCTACGTCCGTTACGATCTCTCCGCGGCAAAGGGCATCGAAGCGCGCAATCGCATCGGCACAAGCGCCAGCGATCACCGCTGGTCCGGCATGTGGCGTTATAGCAGCGTGCTTCCCGACGTCCAGCCCGTCACCCTCGGCGAAGGCTGGACGCCCATGCTCCGAAGCCGCCGCCACGCAAACGTCTGGCTCAAGGAGGAAGGCGCCAATCCCACCGGCAGCTTCAAAGCCCGCGGCCTCGCGCTCGCAGTCACCATGGCCCGCCACTATGGATTGAAAAAACTCGCCGCGCCTTCGGCGGGCAACGCCGGCGGGGCACTCGCCGCCTACGCCGCCGCCGCCGGCATCGAGGCCCACATCTTCATGCCCAAAGATGTGCCCAGGGCCAACCGCATCGAGTGCCTGGCCTATGGCGCGCATCTCACCCTCGTCGACGGCCTCATCTCCGACTGCGGCCGCATCGTCGCCGAACGCAAAGCCGCCGAGGGCTGGTTCGACATCTCCACCCTCAAAGAGCCCTTCCGCGTCGAAGGCAAAAAGACCATGGGCTACGAACTGGTCGAGCAACTCGGCTGGCAATATCCCGACGCCGTCTTCTATCCCACCGGCGGCGGCGTCGGCATGATCGGCATGTGGAAGGCTTTCGAAGAAATGGAGCACTCAGGCTGGGTCACCGGCAAACGCCCCAGGATGATCGCCGTCCAGTCTGCAGGTTGCGCTCCTGTGGTCCGCGCCTTTGAAGCTGGCGAATCGGTGAGCCGCATGTGGGAAGACGCCCACACCTTCGCCTCCGGCCTGCGCGTCCCCAAGCCCTACGGCGACGCCCTGATTCTCGACATCCTGCGCGCCTCCGGCGGCCTCGCCGTAGCAGTGTCCGACGAAGCCATCTTCGCCTCGCTCAAAGATTGGGCCAGCCACGAAGGCATTCTTCTGTGCCCTGAAGGAGCAGCCGCAACCGCGGCCTACGACCACCTGCGCTCGACCGGCTACCTCAGCGAAGAGGATCGTGTAGTCCTCTTCAACACCGGCTCGGGCAACAAATACACCGACGCCATCGCCGAAAGAATCGAATTGCCTTCTTCCGATCGCTGACCAAACTCCGTGCCCCATCCATTCGCCATCTTTCCGGCGGATGGGTGGGAAACCGCGAACCTCAACCGGCCTTCCGCTCACGTCCTAAACCGCGCCAACCCCCGAGCCCTGGCCTTGGCCGCCTCTTCTTCCCGGCTCCTCGCCGGCGCATTCGTCTCCAGCGAAGCCAGCAACCGCTCCGAAACCCCGGCCACTTCGTCCACCGCCGCCCAAAATGCCGGCTCATTCGCCTTTGATGGCTTCGTAAATCCGCTGATCTTGCGCACAAACTGCAGCGAAGCCGCGCGAATCTCCTCTTCCGTCACCGGCGGATCGAAATTGAACAGCATCTTGATATTCCGGCACATGCTTGAGCATCCTTGGGAGAGAATTGCGAATCGCTTCCTGCGTTAACTTGAAGAAGTCGTGCCGCTCGAGCCCGTCGAAGGTGCCGAAGCACCCGAAGAAGCCACAGGCGCTGCAGCCGGCGCACTCCCCGCCCCCTCGCCCGAACCCCCCGCCGGCTTGCTCTCCACCGGTTTGGCCTCTGCAGCCGGCGCATCCCCCGCCGGCTCCGAACTCTTCGCCGCGTAATCGTTCACATACCACCCCGCGCCCTTGAACTGCAGGCGCGGCGCAGTCAGCGGGCGCTCCAGCACGCCGCCGCACTTGGGACACACAGTCTCCTGCTCGGCGCTGAAACTCTGAATCTTCTCAAAGCGGTGCCCGCATTGAGTGCAGCGATAGGCGTACAACGGCAAAGTCCTCACCCCTCCACGCAGAGATGTCCCACAGTGCCCATTGTACCGGCACTGCACATAGAGCCCGCGGCCCGCCGGGAATCTCCGTGTCCCATCCATTCGCCTTCTTTCCGGCGAATGGGTGGGAAACCGCCAACGCTCAGGCGCTCGCCCACTTCACGCCGATCGCCTGGTGCCGGGTGTCCCAATTCTCGACTCGGAGACCTGGAAGACCGGGTCCCCGGACCAAATCACTTGTGCACGCTGATCGCCACCGAAGCCACATGATTCTCCCACGCCAGCGTCAGCGACCCCTTGCCCCCACCGTTATCGGTAAGCGTGTACTTCAGGTTCTCCACCAGCGCCGGCGGCTTGCTCATGGTCATCTTTACCTGGCCCAGGTCCTGCGTCTTGTCGTACCTGAGGCCCCACTCGCCGGTCTGCTTGTTCACGATCAACTGCCAGTTGTCCGGGTCAGTCAGATCCACAAACAGCGTATAGGTCCCCGCCGGCACATGCAGCCCGCCAATGTTCAGATCGGCCTCCGTCTTCAGCGTGGTCGCCGAGTTGGCCCCGGCCCGCCATACGGGGTAATGCGGATCCTTGCCGATGCGCCCATCCTTGCCAAACAGTTGCCCCGCACGGCCCTTCACTCCCGGAGACGAGTAGGTGATGGTAATGGTCTTGCCGCCGATCGCTCCCGTCTCCGTGGCCGGCGGGCTCGCAGGCGGAGGCTGTTGGGCAAATATCGTGGCAGCAGCGATCAGAAGACTCGAACACATCCAGACACGTTTCATGGCGTTTTCTCTCCTTGGGGCACAGTCCTACTGCCGGTAGGACGGCCCAAACCCGATGATTGTCGCACCACGCGCCCAGAGCAGGGAAGCAACCCCGCTAAAATCATTCCATGGCCGAACCCTCCATTCATCCCTCCCCCGGCGCACGATTCCGTGCCGCCCTCCGCGAGGAACATCCACTCCAGGTCGCCGGCGCCATTAACGCCTACACCGCGCGCATGGCCCAGGCCACCGGCTTCCGCGCTCTCTATCTCTCCGGCGGGGGCGTCGCGGCCAACTCCCTCGGCATGCCCGACCTCGGCAT